>Ga0208413_1000085_pt1 | contig 78210 bp, 64 predicted proteins | sample AntAceMetag02UKD_FD_184761 | JGI IMG/M metagenome (GOLD analysis project Ga0208413, IMG submission 184761) | Saline lake microbial communities from Ace Lake, Antarctica - Antarctic Ace Lake Metagenome 02UKD (SPAdes) (version 2) | ecosystem: Environmental > Aquatic > Non-marine Saline and...
TACTTAAGTTTACGTATTGAGTCATGGAATCTCATGGTGGGATAGACCCATGTCTCGAGCGAGTGTGTATCTTATGAAAGTGGTGGCCCCCCCGTGAGTCGAACACGGCACCAACGGATTATGAGTCCGCTGCTCTAACCAAGCATGAGCTAGAGGGCCACAATGTAGCTTGTAGAGTTTAACCGACTTCCTAGTCTCTCGATTTAGCCTACTCGATACGAATTGACTTGAACGCGGGGACGTGTTCGTTCAGCAGACGATCAATGGAGCCGGCGTTGGGTTGATATATAAAGGGGCGGCGTGGATAGAGCCGGTCGTTGACCCAGTGCTTGGACCAGCCTTCTGTTGTGTTGATACAGGCCACTGCGAAGTCACCATCAAAAGTGGTGGCGTATGGACTCAGTTGTTGGCAGCCCGTCAAGAAAATATCGATGTAGGACTGCACCAATGGTAGGCGTTCAGATGCCAGTGCGCGGTAGTCAGGCTTGTTGACGTAGATCCAATACTGCGCCTCGTCTGGCGCTTCGGAGCCGTCGAGCAGTTGGACTTGCTCGACAGGCACAGCAAATCGGCAATAACTCGACTCTCGCTTATCGGTCGCTGTGATGTCCCTTGGCTCAAACACTTGATAGACTGCGGCCGCTATCTCTGAGCCCTCTTTTTCGATAACCCCTAAGTACGTGGTGCTGAAACCCACAGAACTACCTGATGCGTTAAAAGACCGTTCAAACCCACTGACGACGGCAGGCACCGCAGGTCCTGTATTGGGTGCCGTTCGTGTTCTGGACTGGTCTTCCATTAAGCTGCCGTAACCAATGGTGAACTGAGGCCGATCAAGGTCCACATCGGGATAGCAAACTTGACTGGCCCAAACCGACAATGGGCATAACAGCAAAACACAAAAAGGCACAAAAGATTTCATGAAATGGTTCCGTAAGGAAAATGCGGGTGAGAGAAAAACGGGCAGTGAGACGGCAATGGGACAGGGCTGACCAGCTCAGTATTGCACCCGTACTGACCATCTTGCTAGCCAGGAAGTACAGTAAAGTGTTCTATTATTGCCGTCAAACATGACACCAAGCAGACGGGCAATCGTTGTAGTGCCGTGAAGACACCATGGCGACACTCGGAGAAGCCATGAATCGCGATGTAACTGATGAGGGGATGGCGTTAAGGGGCGCCTGTGACTGTCATGTGCACGTCATTGGTCCTATCGAAGCTTATGCCCTGACACCGGTTCGTAGTTACACCCCACAGCCCGCCACGGCTGATGATCTCATTGACATGATGAAACGCTCGCGGATTGATCGCGCCGTGATTGTTCAACCCAGCGTATTCGGTGTCGATAACCAGTGCGCACTAGACGCCTTGCCTCGATTGATGGAAGCGGGCTTGCAGGGCAGGGTGGTTGCGGTTCTCGGGGCAGATCACACACCGAGTCACATCGATCATTTGCATGCATGTGGTGTGCGGGGGTTGCGCGTTAACCTGCAAAGCCACGCTGGGGCCAGTCTGGATCAGGCCACGCAACAAATCCAAGCGGCGAGTGTGATTTGCGAGCGTAACGGGTGGCACCTACAGCTGTTTGTTGATCGCCAGACCATCCATGCCTTAAAAACAGTTCTACAAGCTTTACCTGTTCCTATCGTGCTTGATCATTTTGCAGGATTGTCTGTTGATGGTGTTGAGGATGTTGAAGATGAGGCGAGTCGCAGTGTTTTAGGCTTACTGGCGTCGGGTCAAGTATGGATCAAACTATCCGGGACTTATCGACTGACCCGCGACCCCTTCGACACACGTTTGGCGACGCTCGCGCAGAGGCTCGCAGCGATTAATCCTGAGCGTTTGGTGTGGGCCAGTGATTGGCCACACACCCCCAAGCATCAAGGTCAGCCTATGGTCAATCCACCCGTGCAGCCGTATCGGGCGATCAACACAGCGCGCTTGCGTCAAATGGTTGACACATGGTTCGCGCCTGCCGTAGGCGATCAGGTCCTCGTACACAACCCTGCACGTCTCTACCAATTCACAACGCTCACCGATTAGCGGCGTCAGTCCTCTGGTGGTTTGCCCAAGGGCTCACCGGCGCCTACCCTGTCGACAATCAGTCGGTAGTGTTCTGGCCGTCGGTGTGCCGCAAGATTGAAAACATGCTGCTTGAACGTATCGCCTAGGGCCAGATCTGCCTGACAGAAGATCACCTCGTCGTCCTCAGATTGCGCTTGCGCCACGATCTCGCCAGTGGGCGCGACGATGACTGAGCCGCCGATCAAGTGACTACCGTCTTCCACACCGGCTTTGGCAGCTGCAGCGATCCAGACGGCATTTTGATAGGCAGAGGATTGCAAGGTAATCAAGTGGTGCATCATGCGCAGGTGGGTGGGTTCTGGCCAATGAATATTGACCGATGGCGTGTTGTAACCCAGCATCACAATATCGGCACTTTGCAATGAAAACATGCGCCAAGTCTCAGGCCAACGGCGGTCATTACACAAACACATGCCGATCTTGGCCTGCATGGCCTCCCAAACAAAGAACCCTTCGTTGCCGACATCAAAGAATTTTTTCTCGAGATGCTGAAAGGGTGCTTCGGGCTTGTGCTCGCGATGACCAGGCAGATGTACTTTGCGATAGCGCCCGACGATCTCGGCGTTCTTGTTGACCAAGATGGCGGTGTTGTAAGGCCTGCCAGTTGCGGAAATTTCGGCATAGCCCAAATAAAAGCCAATTTGCAGCTCGCGTGCAGTGTCAAACAGCACCTGGGTCTCAGGACCTGGCATGGTTTGCTCAAAATATCGCTGCTCAGCTTCTTCTTGCGACATCCACTCGCGGGGGAAAAACGTCGTCAAGGCCAGCTCGGGAAACACCACAGTGTCAGCGCCCCGTGAGGCCGCTTCACGCATCATCTCAAGCAGACGGGCAACCGCACTGGCGCGTGACTCATCGCGACTGATGGGGCCGAGTTGGGCCACTGCTAAGCCAAAAGGCCGTTTTTTCATGGGGACTTCCTCCTGAGAGAGACATGGGCATCGAGGGGGAGGGCACATGCCTTCATTAACCTAAGCAATCATACAACCGCGGCACAGGTGTCTTCTTTGGCCGTGTGGCGCCTCCCAAAACAAGATCGCTGTGGCCATCATTTGGGTTAGTCTGATGTTTTGAGCGGGCGTGCAGTAAATGAGGTGCTGGAAAAATAAGTGAAGTCATCAGTGAAGCGATGGATAAAAACATGGAAATCGACGGAAAGACGCAACTCTATGCCATTGTGGCTGACCCCATTGAACAAGTTCAAACGCCCCAGCTTTTGAATGCGTTAATGCGTGAACGTCAGTGCAACGGTGTGTTGGTGCCCATGCATGTGAGCGCCGATGGTTTGGCGCACTGGTTTGAGTCTCTTCGCCATATTCAAAACTTTGCGGGATTCATCGCCACGGTGCCGCACAAGCAAACGATTGCCAAGCTTTGTGATGAGGTCTCTGATGCCGCACGTTTGATTGGTGCGGTTAATGTGGTGCGTCGTGAGGCGAACGGGCGCATGGTGGGTGAGATTCTCGATGGCAAAGGCTTTGTGGCGGGTTTACATGCCCATGGCATTTCCCCAGCTGGTCTGCGTGTGTTGCTCGTTGGTGCGGGTGGTGCTGCCAACGCCATCGCCTTTGCTTTGGCCGAGGAAAAGGTGGCGTTCTTGGGTATACATAACCGAAGCACAGAAAAAGCACTCGATCTGATTGACCGATTGCATCAAGGGCATCCAGATATCAAAGCCGAGCCTGTGAGCAACAACCCTGGGGGCTTTGACTTGGTGATCAATGCGACGTCTCTAGGGATGCGAGAGTCGGATCCATTGCCCATAGATACTTCGGCGCTCACCGAGGGCCAAGTGGTTGCTGAAATCATCATGAAGCCGGCAATGACCGCGCTGTTGACTCAAGCCCAATCCAAGGGCTGCAAAATTCAATTTGGCTTGCCGATGTTGCGCTCACAAGTGGCGCTGATGGCAAATTTCATGGGTATATCTGAGTAACAACGCTATGTTTGACTATGTCATTGTGGGTGGTGGGACAGCGGCCTGTGTCTTGGCAAATCGATTGTCAGCCAATGGTCGGGTAAGTGTTTTGTTGTTAGAGGCGGGCGGTGAGCCGCGCAGTCCTTGGATCCGTATACCCGCAGGGTTTAGCAAGCTGTTGGTCAATCCCACTTATAACTGGCGCTTTGAGTCCAAGCCGGAGGACAACGTCCTGGGACGCAAGATTGCGATCCCGCGCGGGCGCGGCTTGGGTGGCTCTAGTTTGATCAATGGCATGATTTATGTGCATGGTCAACGTGGTGATTACGATCAATGGGCTGCCTTGGGGGCGACAGGTTGGTCAGCAGACACCGTGATGCCTTATTTCAAAAAGCTGGAGAATTACGCGTTTGCACAGGATGCACGCGGCCAGAACGGTCCCATGCACATTGATCAGGTACGCGAACGGATGCCAATCGCTTCGGCGGTGATTGATGCCGCCGTACAGGCCGGTCACGTCGAGAATGCGGACTACAACGGTAATGAGCAGGATGGCTTTGGTTATTACCAAGTCACTCAGAAAAAGGGCCAACGGTGGAGCACCCATGACGCTTATTTGAAGCCGGTGTTAGACCGCCCCAACTTGCGTGTGGAGACGGGGGCCTTTGTCGTCAAACTTGAGTTTGAGGCAAAGCAGTGCACGGGCGTGACCTATCTAAAGAATGGTGAACGGACCACGGTGAAAGCCAACCGTTGTGTCGTTTTATGTGCCGGCGCTATTCAGACGCCGCAATTGCTCGAGGCGTCTGGCGTGGGCGACCCGCAACGGTTGCAAGGGCTCGGGATCGATGTTGTGCATGCCAATGCGCAAGTCGGTGAAAACTATATCGACCACTACGCCACCCGCATGAATTGGCGGGTCAAGGGCGCGAGCACCTTGAACGAAACCACACGCGGTTGGCGCTTGCTACGTTCGGTGCTTCAGTACGCGCTCACGCGGCGAGGCATATTAACCTTGGGAACCGGGATGGTGCATGGGTTTTTGCGGTCAAGACCCGAGGAACGGACACCCGATGTGCAGTGCTTTTTCATGCATGCCAGCTACGCCAATGCGGCGGTTCGCGCTTTAGACACCCAGCCCGGCATGACCATGGGCGTGACCGGCCTGCGGCCCACCTCTCGGGGCAGCATCCATATTGAGTCTGCGGATGTGAAACAGCCACCGGCCATACGCCCCAATTTCTTATCGACACCGGAAGACGCCAAGTGTTTGGTAGAGGGCATGAAAATCGTGCGTGAGTTGATGAGTAAACCTGCCATCGCCTCTTATATTGACCATGAAATGAGTCCCGGGGCTGACGTGTCATCAGACGACGACTGGTTGCATTTTGCGCGGGCGAATGGCCAAACCATTTATCACCCGATCGGCACTTGCCGCATGGGCAGTGATGCCAGTGCGGTGGTTGATCCTCGCTTGCGCGTGTGCGGCGTCCAAGGGCTGCGTGTAGTGGACGCCTCGGTGTTCCCATCGATGGTCTCTGGCAATACGCAAGCAGCGGTCATGGCCGTGGCCGAACGCGCCAGTGATTTGATTTTGGAAGATCATAAAGGCCAATAAAAAGCGCCCACCAAATGGCTACCCCCTACCATTTGACAGCCGCTTTTGGCTGACTTTGCGCGCTAGGGCGCCTTAGTTATTTTCGAGCATCGAGTTCGCGATTGCGATTGCGATATTTTCAATGCGTGTTGTGCCGGCGACAAGAAACCAGTCAATCTAGACCCAGCTACCGAACCCGCCAGCGGTGATGAGTTTGAGGATCCCCAGAAAGATTTGCCCCAATAAAGTCAGCCTTTTGAATGTCAGGAACGCGGCGCTAGGTAGACATTAATTCAAGCAGGGACGGGCACGCTGTGCGCTGCCCGGTCCTGCTTGCGACGTTGAGTCACCTCTAGACCACCTGAGTCGCGGCTGATTGTTCGAGGTGTTTACCGGGCCGGCTACCGGTGCTTTGTTCGCCATCCCAGACCAGGCGGCCATTAACAAATACCCCGTTGATGCCGGCAGAGGGCCGTATGGGTGTTTCATAGTTGGCCCGCTCGCCAACCGTGTTTGCATCAAACACGGTGATGTCAGCGTAATGGTCGACGGCGATGCGGCCACGTAAACCGAGCCCAAAACGTTCCGCAGGCATCGACGTCATGCGCTTGACCGCTTGCTCCAATGAAAACAATGGCTCGTCACGCACATAGCGCCCCAACACCCTTGGAAAGGTCCCCCATAAGCGAGGGTGGGGGTGAGCGCCTTTGGGAAGGCCGTCCGAGCAAATCATGGTGTGCTTAAACGAGAGCACGCGTTGAACATCGGCCTCATCCATGATGAAAAATATGCCGGTGGCAGGCAGCAATTTGTCGATGGCGTCGTCTAAGCTCACACCCCAATCGTCGGCAATGGCTGATAGATCTTGCCCCACAAGCTCGGGGTGGGGTGTCGATTCAGACAAAATCACCCGAGAGGCCTGCTTGTGGCGACCGGAATTGAGTATGGTGGAGCTTGCAGTCCATGGTGTGGTGTCTAGACCAACATCTTGATCTGCTAGGGCTGCTTCGATCAAAGCCAGCGTTTCAGTGGTCCGGCCGTGGTTCGCCAAGCCGGCGCATTTGTGATGAGAGACATGTACACCACAGCCCGATGAATGACCCACCTCAAAAGTTTCGCGCAGGGCGTCCATGATGTTGTCGGCTTCGTCTCGCATGTGGGTGGTGTAGAGCTTGCCATGAGCTTGTGCGATTTTGGCCATTTCGACCAGTTCGGTTGTTGTCGCTGCGCGGGCGATGGCGTAGAACGTTCCCGTGGAGATGCCAAGCCCGCCTTCGGATAGCGCCTGGTCCAACGCCCGTTGCATGGCTTTGAGTTCTTGCTTGTCAGCCGGCTTATTGAGATCTCGTACCTCATTTAGACGCAGGCTGCCGTGACCGATTAAGCAGGCACTGTTGATGGCGGGTGGTGCTTGCTCGAGCGCCGATCGATAGGCTCTGTAGCTAGAGAAACGGGGCCGTTCCTGCTCGACAATCAAATCCATTGGGGCAGGTAAGTGCCCCGCATAAGTAAGCGGCGCAATAGAAAACCCGCAATTGCCGTTAATTACCGTGGTGACGCCTTGGCTGGTCATACAAGGCATCAGTGGGTCGGTTAAGACGGCCTCGTCATGGTGCACGTGTGGGTCTATAAACCCAGGTGCCACGATTTTTCCACCGGCGTCATAAGACAGGCCTGCCTGCCAATCAGACAGATCACCCACGGCAACGATGCGATCGTCGCGAACCGCCACATCGGCTTGAAAGCGGGGCGAGCCAGTGCCATCAATGACATGACCACCGCGGATAATTAAGTCAGCTTGCATACCAGTTCTCCGAAAACAATGTGTTTTGTGCTTATCCAGAGTCTAGGCTAGCAGCCGAGGTGGTGTCTACTTCTCACGCACAGCGTCGGCCAGAGAGCACCCATTAGGCCGTGTGCCTTCTCCGTGTGCCTTCTCCGTGTACCCTCTTTTTGCTTTATTTCTATCCAGAGTGGTCCAATGATTGAAATGCCGGTTCTTAGGCAGTCCAGCGTTGTGTACACAACGACAGCAGTTTTAAGGTTCTTTCCTTGGCCAGCCCTGATGACGCGTCATGATAGGAGCCGCGCTGATTACAGTTAAAGCCGTGGCCTGCTGGATAGAAGTAAGCCAAGGCGGTGGGGTGCGCGTTGATGACGGCCTGGGCTGCTTCTGGGGTTGGGCTCTTGTCTTCATTGCCCAGATGCAACATCACCGGGCACAGGGGATGAATGTCGGCTTGTGAAGCCAGGCCGCCAGGGTAGTAGCAGATAGATGCCGCCAGACCTGCTATTTGAGAGCTGGCTAACCAAGCCACGCTGCCACCCCAGCAATACCCGATCACGCTGACCCGATCGTGTTGTTGGCGCAAGTGAGTCACCGTCGTTTGAACATCAGTGAGGGCTTGTTCAAATGGTAGCCGCTGCATGATGGCAATCCCTTTCTCGACATCTGATGCTTCATAGCCCGATTCATATTTGGGTTCAATGCGGTCGAATAAAGCGGGTGCTGCCGCCACATAACCGGCCTGCGCGTATTGATCGACCACCGACCGGATGTGGCTATTGATACCGAATATTTCCGGCAGAATCACCACAGCGCCGTGCGCGCCATTATCTGGTTGAGCCAGATACAAATCAAAAGAATGTCCGTCGGCTGATGTCAGTGTTTTGTGTTGGCTCATGGTGATGCTCCTTTTGAACGGCTTTTTGACGGTCTGAATGCGGGAAAGTAGATAAAAATAGATCTAAAAAGGGAACAAGTTAAGAGGCGCCGTGCCAATTGCGTCGTCCCAATTGGATTGTTTGCGTGAGGATTGTTTGCGTGAGACACGATGGCATTGATGTTGGTTCCCACCCGCTTGACACTAGCCACGTGTAAATTCTCGTCACATTCTGTTGTATCACGCATGATCAGTAACGGTTTCACCCAATCTAGTGCTCAGTGCTTCTTCTTAGATACTGCCGGCTGCTATCAGTTAACACTCTTTAGCGCTAAGTGAAAGTGCTGTGGCCATGGAGGCTGATGCATATTCTCATTGTGTGTATCGCTTGTTGTATTTTCTTTTTGTTTTACTGGTGAAGGTGCTGTCAAAGACCTCGTACCCGAGGGGAAACCCCGACCGATTCATCCAATTCTTTTCCGATACACTAAATTTGCATAACCACTAAGAAGCATCTGTTTGTGGTTGGTTAGAACAAAATGGGTTTGGCATAGACCTTTCCCTCCATTCTTTCGGAGACTGACAAATGAGAAAACGATTCAGCGTACTGGGTCTGGCCGTGGCCGGATCGCTTTTGGCGAGCGCCGCTATCGCCCAAACCAACGACATCGGCCTGCCGTCAACACTGGCTTGGAGCGCCTATGGTGTCGGCTCAGGCGGCTATAACCAATCTGTTGCCATCGGTAATGCACTGAAGCAAAAGTACGGGGTGAACTTGCGCGTGCTGCCAGGTAAAAACGATGTTTCACGCACGCTTCCCTTACGCGAAGGCAAGGTTCAGTTTTCAGCCAACGGTGTGGGTGGCAGTTACATGGCTCAAGAAGGTTTCTACGACTTTGGTGCGCCACAGTGGGGTCCTCAAGCCGTTCGTGGTTTGATGTTGAACAACTCCAACCAGGTGTTGACGGCTGTCGCAGCGGGTGACACTGATATCAAAACGCCAGCCGATTTCAAAGGCAAACGCGTGGCGTGGGTGATCGGTGCACCTGCTTTGAATCAAAACATCACGGCGATTTTGGCCTTTGCTAATTTGACTTGGGATGATGTCGTAAAGGTTGATTTTGGTGGTTTTGGTGCCGCCATGGATGGTGTAACAAATAACCAGGTGGACGTGGCTTTCACATCTTCTATTTCCGGCAAAGCCTACGCTTTGGAGAAGTCGCCGCGCGGCATTATTTATCCCGTGATGTCGCCTGACAACAAAGAGGGTTGGGCGCGTCTGCAAGCGATTGCACCGTTCTTCTACCCTGCAGAGGGCACCGAGGGCGCGGGCCTGAGCCCACAAAACCCAGCGATATCAGCGGCCTACCCTTACCCGGTGTTGATGACCTATGTCAATCAAGATACCAAACTCGTGACAGCGATGATGACTGCCATGGTTGATACGTTTGACGGCTATAAAGACGCTGCCCCTGGCAATGTCGGTTGGGCAACAGATCGTCAAAAGCTCGATTGGGTGATTCCCTATCACGAGGGTGCGGTCTCATACTTTAAGACCAAAGGCATGTGGACAGACGCTGATCAAAAAAACAACGACACGTTGATTAAGCGTCAACAAATCTTGGCCGATGCATGGAAGCAAGTGACGGGACGGGACCACGCTGATGATGAAGCCTTCAAGCAGGATTGGATGAAGACACGTGCCCAAGCCTTGACCAAGGCGGGCATGGATCCTGTCATGAGCAGTTGGTAATCAATCGAGTAGCCATTAGCTAACGGCATACCAAAGCGGCATAGATGAACCAGCCTCAACAAGAAGTGCAATCGGCGCCATTGGGTGCTATCCCGATGGCAGCCGAGCTGCAAACCAGAACCCGCTCCTTAACGGGTTTCTGGTACGTCATAGCAACCACTTTTGGGGTTTCTGCTATCTTCTTGGCCCTAAATCAGTTATTGAATTTGGGGTTTTTTGTTGGGGTGGTCTTACTTGATACCGCTTACTTGTATGCGCTGGCTGCCTTGCTCGTTGGTTTGGTATTTCTATTTGTACCCGCCACAAAAGGCGCGGCTCGTGACCATGTACCGTGGTATGACGCCTTGCTTTTTGTGGCGACTTGCGTCGTCTTTTCTTACTTCACGTTTAACGCCCATCGGATTCTGTCTGAGGCTTGGGAGTTTATGGCGCCGCCCACAGCGGTGGCCGTGTCGGGTTTGGGCTGGTTGTTGCTGTTAGAAGCCACACGTCGCGCCGGCGGAACCGCGGTGTTTGTGGTGGTCGGTGTGATTTCAATGTATCCGGTTTACGCAGAAATCATGCCCGGTCCTATTTCTGGCCTTGGGCAGGATCTCTACACCACCATGGCTTACCACTTTGCGAGCAGCGAAAGCGTACTCGGCATACCCATGCGCGCTTTTGGTCAATTGGTGATTGGTTTTGTGATGTTTGGCGCAGTTCTTCAGTACACCGGTGCCTCTGAGTTCTTTAATAATCTTGCATTTGCCTTGTTTGGTCGTGTTCGCGGGGGGCCGGCTAAGGTTTCGATCTTTGCCAGCGGCTTGATGGGCTCGGTTTCAGGGAGCGTGGTCTCCAATGTGCTCACGACGGGGGTGGTCACGATCCCGGCCATGAAGCGCACGGGATTTTCAGCCAAATACGCCGGCGGAGTTGAAGCCTGTGCTTCTACCGGTGGTGTGCTGATGCCTCCAATCATGGGTGCGACAGCGTTCGTGATGGCATCCTTCTTAGGCATACCTTATGGTCAGATCGCACTCGCGGCGGCGATCCCTTCTTTACTCTTTTATTTCGCCCTATTCATGCAAATCGATGGCTACGCCGCTCGCCACGGGTTGAAGGGCCTGCCAACGGCTGAACTACCCCCTTTGCGCAAAACCTTCAAAGAGGGCTGGCAGTACATTATTGTGTTTATTGTCCTGATTTACTTGTTACTGGTGCAGCAGATTGAATCCCTAGCGCCTTTTTATGCAACGGCCTTGCTGCTGGTGATCAATCAGTTCAGCCCAAAATATCGGCTTACTTGGGAAAAGCTGGGCCGACTGTTGGCCGGTGTCACGTCCTCTTTGGCTGAACTGGCGGCTTTGCTTGCCGGGGTTGGCTTGATCATCGGCGCGATGTCGGTGACAGGGCTGTCTGGCACGCTGGCTAACGACTTGATCTATTTGGCCGGCAATAACGTCTACGTATTGCTCGTGATGGGTGCCATTACAAGCTTTATATTCGGGATGGGCATGACGATCACGGCTTGCTATATCTTCTTGGCGATTGTGTTGGCGCCACCTCTCATTCAGGCGGGATTTGACCCTCTGGCGGTGCATTTGTTCATGATGTACTGGGGCATGGTTTCATTCATCACCCCGCCCGTGTCGCTTGCCGCCTTTGTGGCCGCTGGCGTGTCTGGCTCACGACCTATTGACGTGGGCTTTCAGTCCATGCGACTCGGGAGTGCCATGTATTTTGTGCCGTTCTTCTTCGTCTTGAATCCAGCGTTGATTCTGCAAGGCGAGGCCAAGGATATCGTCGCGGTTATTTTTACCGCCATCATAGGGATTGCCTTGATCGCCTCCGCGCTTGAGGGCTATCTCGTCAAAGTGGGCACCATGCACACAGGCATTTTGGGTATGTTGGCTCGATTAATACTTGCTGGCGGTGGCTTGGCCATGGCCGTGCCTGGTGGCGGCGATTTGGGCCTGAGCCATCTTCAGTTAACCGTGGTCGGCCTGGCGCTGTCCCTTGTTGCGATTGCGATAGCCAAATGGGGACAACGCTTGGTGGCGAGTCCATCAGTGGCTTAGAAGCGGTAATAACAGCGAGGTGACAGCGGCGAGATAGCGATCCGAGAACCTTGCCTTGCTGGCACTGATTTACAAAAAGCCTAATCGAGGAAAGTTGTGAATCCCGAGACAGGCTCGCGTTCGCTGATTAAGGTGTTCTCAATTCGGCTGTGATCGGCGTACCCCAGGGCCAAACAACACATGACAATTTCCGTATCAGGTATGCCGGTGTGTTGGCGGATAAGCGGATGAAAGCGGTTTAATGCCGCTTGCGGACAAGTGTCGAGTCCGCGACCGCGAGCCGCCACCATGAGATTTTGTAAAAAACAGCCAAAATCTAACCACGATCCTTGATTCATGGTTTTTTCAACCGTAAAAATCATGGCAACAGGCGCATCGAAGAACTTGAAGTTTCTCGCATGTTGTTGTTTCATGCCGACCTTATCTTCCTTACCCAAGCCAAGTAGCTTGTAGAGGCCAAGCCCGACTTTACGGCGGCGCTCGATATATGGCGGCTCCCAGATGTCTGGGTAGTAGCGGTACTCCTCGGTATACCTCGTTTCTTGATCGGGACTTAGGAAAGCCGCCACGAGCGCGTCTGACAGTGCACTCAAGCGTTGCCCAGTTAAAACGTAAGCCTTCCATGGCTGTGTGTTTGATCCAGAGGGTGCACGCGAGGCAACCGCCAACATACTTTCGATGTCTTCGCGGGCCACGGGTGTGGTTAAAAAAGCACGAATAGAATGCCTCGAGGTAATCGCTTCGTCTACGAGTTGTTGCTGTGTCGATTCAATCATGAGTCTGTCGCTTTTATTTATTTGGTGGTGATGACATAGTTGGTTCAATATACTGACATGACGACGTTGTGTGCAGCTGGCTAACCACTTTTGAGGAGTTCGGGTTTTGAGTTCATACGCGCGCAAGGACGAGCAAAAAGGAGGTGACTTTAGGATACCCATCGAAGTGTTACATGGCCAAGCACCAGAAATCCGATTGCAACACCTGCTCGACGAGCGCGACCCGAGTGACGATGAGTATATGGTTGTTATCGCGCCTGTCTTAGTTCCGCCAGCGGACTGGCCCGAGCGATTGCGTTTGATTAAAACCACCACCGATGAGTTTTCCCAAGACGGTGATTGTTTATGTTGCGCCTTGAGCACAGAGGTAAGCACGGCGCTGAGTCGATTGTTTTTCTCGGTGCTGCGCAAGGAACAGTCCTCAGTCTCGAGGGTATTTGTGGTCACTGCCAGTAAAAGCGCCGAACCCATGGCGTTGGCTCTGAAACATGCCCCCTTTTTAGGGCAGCGTTACCGCCTGCAGGGCAGCCTGGACAAGTGAGCCCACCTATTGAGCAAGGGCGTTTGCCGTTGTTGGGTGCTTGTTATACACTGTCAATACATTAAGCGATTGCACTTGATAATCTATCAATTAGGTTTTAGCATTCAGTTGCTAGCTTGATGCCATTAGCTTAAAGCTATTAACATCAAGCGAGTGATCGTACTTAAAACCAAAACAATTGAAGACAATTAATAAATCAGCCAAGATTATTGTTTCATTGCAAGCAGGCTCAATCGGTTAGAGCGGGCAGTGAATAGTTGGTTGCGTTGAGGGGCGTCTGCAAGAGCCACCCATAAGAAGAATTCCACCCGAGAATGCACAAACGCCGAAAACGGTTTTGTGCCGGTGTGTTGAGTTTGTCCCAATTTAATAAGTGCTCTTTGAACCGGTTGATGCAAGGCCCTTTTTATCAGGTGGTCTTCATTGTCGAGCGTGTCGGTTGCTAGACGCAAAGCACGTGTAGAAAATAAGTACGCAAAGCCAAGTATCAAAAGAAGACAGTCATCAAAAAGTCGGCCACCAAAAGAAAAAGGCCGACTAAGAAGTCGGCCTAAAAATGTGGTTGCGGGGGCAGGATTTGAACCTACGACCTTCGGGTTATGAGCCCGACGAGCTGCCAGACTGCTCCACCCCGCGTCTGATGTGATCAGTATAGCATCTTGCGAGCTGGCCTCCAAACAGATAGTGATTTTTAGAGTTGAAATGTAAAAATGAATTTTTTTGCTGTGTTAGTCGAGGGGTCATGGAAGATCATCAAGCATTGAATGTCATGGAAGCCGCCCTGCTGTGTGCGGATGGGCCTATGCCAAGACAGGCGCTTCAGAAGCTATTTGAACCAGAAGAAGTTAACCTCTCGGAAATTGATGAGTGGTTGACGCAGTTACGGGTGGTCTGGAAAGACCGCGGTCTCGAGCTAGCTGAGGTTTCAACCGGCTGGCGGTTTCAAAGCCGGGTAGAGATGCAACGCTACCTCGAGAAGCTCAATCCCGAGCGGGTACCAAAATACTCTAGAGCTGTTTTAGAGACATTGGCCATCATCGCTTGGAAGCAACCGGTGACGCGGGCTGACATTGAAGCCATACGTGGCGTGACGGTGTCCTCGCAAATTATTAAAACCCTGGAGGAGAGGGGTTGGGTTGAAACCTTGGGGCATCGGGATGGGCCAGGTCGACCAGCCTTGCTTGGCACGACGAAGCAGTTTCTCGACGATTTAGGCTTGCGCGCCCTCGACGAATTGCCACCGCTACAACCCCTGTCTCCAGAGAATGCTGAACTCACAGGTTTGCCGGAGGGATTGTTGATAGCGGCTTCTGATCAGCCGGCGTTCGCCCCGGAGTTGGCGGAAAATATCGAAGAGACAGATGTAGACCAAAAAACAACAGAACCACAAACAGAACCACAAACAGAACCACAAACAGAACCACAAACGAACGCCGAACACGCGGGCGCTGAACAGCTGCAAACCCAGGCGGAGATGTCGCCTGAGCCCTCCCCGGGGCATGCATATCCTATAGATCAAGACCAAGACACACCGGAGCAAAAGTGACGATCGACCAACCTGAACAATCCGAACAACCTGAGCAACGCGAACAAAGCGAACAACGCGAACAAACCGTAGCGCCTGAAAACGGCGAGACAGTTGGAAAGCGTAGGCAAGGGTCAAAAGCCCAGAGCGAAACAGCGAGCAAAAGCGCTGGCCCCAAGCCCCGTACGCGCAAGTTACGCACGCCTTTTCGGCGTCGTCGAGCCGACGCCACCGATGGGGAAGGGGTTGCTTTGCCTACTGACCCTGTCGCTCAGGTCAACTCGTCAGACAATGCCAGTGAAAACCTGCCCGCCGAAGCGCCGCCTGATGATGAGCCAGCCGCGCTTGAGTTTTTGGATAAGTCGCCAAAGACTTCACAGCGTTTGGGCAAATATTTACAAAGCGATTTGCTCATGCCCAAGCTGCACAAGGTGTTGGCAGAAGCCGGTATCGGGTCGCGCCGGGAAATGGAAGAACTCATTATTGCCGGCCGTGTGTCCGTGAATGGAGAGCCCGCCCACATTGGCCAGCGCGTTGGTGGCACCGATGTGGTTCGAGTAAACGGCAAACCCGTGAGTCGTATTGTTGGCCGAAAACCGCCACGCGTGATTCTTTATCACAAACCAGCGGGCGAAATTGTCAGCCATGACGACCCAGGAGGCCGAGCAACCGTCTTTGCTAGATTACCCAGGCTAAAAATTGGTAAGTGGCTATCCGTTGGCCGGCTTGATCTAAATACCGAGGGTTTGCTGATATTTACCACCTCCGGTGACCTCTCTAATCGCTTGCTGCACCCCCGTTACGGTAACGAGCGCGAGTATGCGGTTCGAGTGCTCGGTGAGTTGACCGAAGACATTCGGGAGCGGCTATTGGGTGGCGTGTCGCTAGATGATGGCCCAGCTCAGTTCGGGGGTCTCGAATTTCTAGGCGGTGAGGGAAGTAATCGTTGGTACCGTGTCACCCTACAAGAAGGGCGTAATCGCGAAGTCAGGCGGCTATTTGAAGCGGTCGGTTTAACCGTGAGTCGTCTCATCCGAACCCGATTCGGGGAGCTTGTCCTGCCAACTAACTTAAGGCGTGGGCGCTGGGAGGAGATGAATGGTGACCTCGTCAATGCCTTGATGGTCCAGGTTGGCTTACTGACGGATGAGGACGATAAAAGCGGTCTGGGCGCGAAAGGTCGGTCACCGCGTCAGCCCATTAGCCATGACAGCGCGATGCCGCCGGGCTATCGCCCCGTGGCCACGGGAAGCGCCGGACACAGCGATCGCCGTGGCGCGCCTAGCCACAGTGCATCAGGGCGAGTTGGCGGTGGTCGCGGTAAGAAACCGGTCGGCGCGGCCAGATCGGGTGGTATTCCAGATCCACTAATGACGTCTGTGTCTGCGGTCACAGGTAGAGGCAGTAATGGCCAATCGCGGCGCACCCCAGACCCGACAAAACGTCACAAGCAACCCCCTAATAAAAACGCGGGTCGTGGCCCAGGTCGCGCACCGGCAGGGGCGGATTCCGTGCCTCGCGAAGTCAGTGCATCGGGTCAAGTCCAAAAGCCACGTGCCCCCCAGAAAGCCCGGCGCCCTGCTAGTGGTAATCAGGGCGGCGGTAACAAGCGAGGTGACGACTGGCAACCTAGTGGTGCAGCAGCGCATGAATCCCGGTTGGGTTTTGTCAAGTCGGGTCGTCGCTAGGGGTAAGCACAGGCAAGCGCGGGTTAGAACGGGTAGCGCAAGTTAATGCGCGCCTTAATACATCGCTTTGCACCGCTAAAGCGTGTTACATTATCGGGCTTGAATGCTGATGTTGTGCGTGTATCAATATCGATTTTTTTATCGATAATGTATCGCGCATAACGTATCAGTCGCCGAATACGAATGGGCTGTTCATCAGCCCTTTTTTTTTGAAGGTATGAAAGACTTAGCCGAAATCACGCGCGAAGCGCTTGCTGGAATGGACCTGGAGCTAGTTGATGTTGAACGAGCGCCTTTTGGTTTGTTGCGAATCACCATCGATCACGAATCGGGTGTCGCCATTGAGCATTGTGAACAAGTCTCCCGTCAGCTTTCAAGAGTGTACGAGGTCGAAGGCATCGATTATGGGCGCTTGGAAGTGGGTTCGCCTGGCGTTGATCGACCGTTGCGAACAGAAAAAGATTTTCTGAAGTTTTTAGGCGAGCGGATTGAAGTGAAGCTGCGCGAAGCCATTGAAAATCAAAAAGTCTTCAAAGGGGTGCTGAAAAGCGTCACACCAACAGGAACGGCTGATACTGGCAGACATTTTGAAGTTGAGTATCAGGTAAAGAAAGGTGAGTTTCGGCAAGTCACGTTCGCAGTCTCGGACATTGATAAAGCGAAGCTAGATCCGCTACTAGATTTCAAAGGTAGGAAGCGATGAGTCGCGAAATATTATTATTGGTTGACGCTTTAGCGCGTGAGAAAAACGTAGGGCGCGAGGTCGTTTTTGAGGCCCTTGAGGGGGCGCTCGCTTCGGCGATGAAAAAGCGTTTTCAAGAGGACGCCGATATTCGCGTGACCGTGGACCGCATGTCGGGCGATCACGAGGGATTTAGACGCTGGTTGGTCGTGCCTGACGAAGCTGGCCTGCAAGAACCTGACCGCGAAGAAATGTTGTCAGATGCTCAAGAGACTTTTCCGGACATTCAAACCGGTGAGTACATAGAAGAGGCGATTGAACCCGTCGAATTCGGTCGTATTGGTGCGCAAGCGGCCAAGCAGGCGATTCTTCAACGCATCAGAGATGCTGAGCGAGAGCAAGTACTAAGCGACTTTCTGGATCGCGGTGAAATGATTGTCTCCGGCACGGTCAAGCGCATGGACAAGGGCGATGCCGTGATTGAAACGGGTAAGGTTGAAGCTCGTTTGCCTCGTAGCGAAATGATTCCTAAAGAAAACCTACGTATTGGGGATCGTATCCGTGCGTGGGTGTTGCGTGTTGATCGGGCGGCGCGAGGACAGCAGGTGATCCTGTCCCGCACTTCGGCGGAATTTATTAAGCAGTTGTTTGAAAACGAAGTCCCTGAAATAGAACAGGGTCTGTTGGAAATCAAAGGCGCGGCACGAGACCCGGGTATACGTGCAAAGATTGCTGTGGTGACTTACGATAATCGTATTGATCCCATTGGTACTTGTGTGGGTATGCGTGGTTCCCGCGTCACGGCGGTTCGCAATGAGCTTGGTGGCGAGCAGGTCGATATTGTTCTGTGGTCAGAAGATCCCGCACAGTTTGTGATTGGTGCATTGGCGCCTGCAAATATTGAATCTATTGTCGTAGACGAAGACCGACACGCCATGGATGTCGTGGTGGACGGTGAGAACCTGCCCAAGGCGATCGGTTCACGCGGTCAGAACGTACGCTTAGCCTCGGATTTAACGGGCTGGCAGATCAACATCATGACGCCTGAGGAAAGTCAGAACCGTCAAGAAGAGGAAAGACAAGGGTTGCGTGGGATATTCATGGCGAAACTCGATGTTGATGAAGAGGTGGCGGACATCTTAATCGATGAGGGCTTCACCGGTTTGGAAGAGATTGCTTACGTCCCGATCGCCGAGTTGCAAGAGATTGAGTCCTTCGATGAAGACACAATCAACGAGTTACGAAACCGTGCTCGCAACGCGTTGTTGACAGAAGCAATCGTGCAAGAGGAGCGCGTCGAATCAGCGCAAGACCTCATGCAGCTTGAGGGGATGACCCCTGAATTGGTCGCCATGCTAAGTGGGCATGGTGTTAGTACACAAGATGACCTGGCTGATCTGGCAACCGACGAATTGGCTGAGATGGCCAATTTAGAGACAGAGCAGGCAGCGGCGTTCATCATGGCAGCCAGAGCCCGCTGGTTCGAAGATGAGCAATAAAAAAGAGAAGCAGCAAAAGAGGTTTTCTATGTCTAGTTGATCCAGAAACCGTTGCTAAGGTAAGAGAGAATCAAATGTTGAGTATTACTGTCGCCCAATTCGCGAATGAACTGAAGATGCCAGCTGATGTGCTGCTAGAGCAGTTGCGTGGAGCAGGGGTGTCTGTTGGGGCTGCTTCCGATGAGTTGTCTGATGCCGATAAAGCCAAATTGCTTGAATCATTGCGTCGCTCTCATGGGGCAACCGAGGGCAAGAAAATAACACTGACGCGTCGCCAAACGTCTGAAATCAGACAGGCTGATGCTGGTGGTCGTTCCAGAACCATCCAAGTTGAAGTTCGAAAAAAACGCGTCTTCGTTAAACGTGATTTAACCGCTGACGCGGCTGAGCCGATTGAGTCAGCTGAGCTGATTGATTCGGACGCTTTAGTGGGCACGGATCTTTCTGGTCATACGGGCCAAAACCTGGCAGATACACCGAATTTGCATGCAGATAAAGCCATCTCAGTTGACGAGGCTAATCAGCAAAGCGCCTCGGGTCAGACTGATCTAAACGACACCAAACTGCAAGCCGAAGAGGCTTCAGATCAGGTCGCGGAGGAAAAGCCGGTTGACTCTGCTCAGACGGAGGCCACAAACACGCCTTCATCCCCAGCGCAAGCCAGCCCAGACCACGATGAGTCTCACACACAAGTGCCGAGCGACTTGAAAGAGAGCAGCAGTGCTGGCGAGGTCGCGGCCAGTCGTGATCAACAGCCCACTGACGGCGGTGCAGTTAAGACGCAAGAGCAAGCTGATGTGGGTGGTCAGGACAGTGCAACGCCTTTAACTGATCTAGGCGAGGCTACAGATACCGCAGCAGAATCGACGACTGATGCGAAAGTAAAAAAATCCTCTTCGGCTAGCCGCAGAGTGGCGCACCCTGTCGCTGCAGGCGCAGGCGCTGAAACAAATCGCGTTGTCGCCAAAAAACGTGCCGAAACCGAGGCGGCAGCGCTGCGCGATATGCTTAATCGCCCAAAGAAAGTGTTGCGAGCCGAACCAGAGCCCGATCCCAATGCAATCAAGGGCACTTTGCACAAGCCCGCAGCAGAAAAAGTGGCTGATAAAAAAGCCGCTGATGGCAGCAAAAAGGTTCTGAAAGCCGGTGGTGTCTCGTCGACTTGGTCTGATGATGCTTCGCGTAAAAAACCAGCTGGCAAAGCAAATGTGCCAGCCTCCCGTGATGGTTGGCGTGCGGGTAAATCGGGTCGTGGATCGGGCAAGCGCGGGCGCGGGCAAAACAACGTACCGCAGCAAGAAGCCGCACCAGTCGAATTTGTGGCACGTGAAATCCACGTGCCAGAGACAATCACCGTTGCCGATCTAGCTCACAAAATGTCAGTTAAAGCAGCCGAGGTGATCAAGTATCTGATGAAGCTCGGCCAGATGGTGACGATCAACCAAGTGCTTGATCAAGAAACCGCCATGATTATGGTTGAGGAGATGGGGCATACGGCGGTTGCCGCCAAGCTCGACGATCCTGAGGCTTTCTTGCAGGAAACGCCGGCCCAAGAGGTGGAAAGCAAGCCACGCGCGCCGGTAGTCACTGTGATGGGTCACGTTGACCACGGTAAGACGTCCCTACTCGATTACATACGTCGTGCCAAAGTGGCCTCCGGTGAAGCGGGTGGCATCACACAGCATATTGGCGCTTATCACGTTGAAACCGAGCGCGGGATTGTGACGTTTCTCGACACCCCTGGTCACGAAGCCTTTACTGCCATGCGAGCCCGGGGTGCAAAAGCCACGGATATCGTGATCTTGGTGGTCGCAGCTGATGACGGGGTCATGCCACAAACCAAAGAAGCCATTCACCATGCGCGGGCCGCAGGCGTGCCCCTAGTCGTTGCGGTTAATAAGATTGATAAGCCTGATGCCAATCCGGAGCGTGTCAAGCAAGAACTTGTGGTCGAAGAAGTGGTGCCGGAAGAGTACGGTGGCGATGTGCCGTTTGTGCCCGTATCAGCCAAAACAGGTGAGGGTATCGACGCACTGCTGGAGAATGTGCTCTTACAAGCTGAAATCCTAGAGCTGAAAGCGCCCGTTGATAGCGCAGCCAAAGGTGTTGTCATTGAAGCGCGTCTGGACAAAGGCCGTGGCCCAGTGGCAACCGTCTTGGTGCAATCTGGCACGTTACGCCGCGGCGATGTGGTCTTGGCTGGCGCCAGTTATGGGCGCGTACGGGCCATGCTGGACGAAAATGGTAAACAAATCCAGTCGGCAGGACCCTCTATTCCTGTGGAAATTCAGGGATTGACCGAGGTGCCAGCGGCGGGCGATGAACTCATGGGCCTAGCTGACGAACGCAAGGCTCGTGAAATTGCACTCTTCAGACAAGGCAAGTTCCGCGATGTCAAGTTGGCTAAGCAGCAAGCCGCTAAGCTTGAGTCAATGTTTGAACCCACTGCTGAGGGCTTGCAGACGCTCTCCTTGATCGTTAAAACAGATGTACAGGGCTCTCAAGAGGCCTTGGTAACCGCCTTGGTGAAGTTGTCCACACCGGAAATCAAGGTTCAGGTGGTTCACGCTGCGGTGGGTGGCATTTCTGAAAGCGATGTCAATTTGGGTATTGCGGCAGGGGCGGTGATTATCGGGTTTAACGTTCGAGCCGAGACCAGTGCGAAAAAACTAGCCGAATCCAATGGCGTGGATATTCGCTACTACAACATCATTTACGACGCGGTCGACGAACTACGCTTGGCCATGACGGGTATGTTAGCGCCTGAAAAACGTGAGGAAGTCATTGGTATGGTGGAAGTCCGCGAGGTCTACCACATTTCCAAGATTGGAACCGCTGCCGGTTGTATGGTCACAGAAGGCTTTGTTAGACGCGATGCGCAAGTTCGATTGTTGCGTGACAACGTGGTTCAGTGGACCGGTTGGCTTGATTCGCTCCGACGGTTTAAAGATGATGTCAAAGAAGTAAAGTCTGGCTTTGATTGCGGTATCAGATTGAAGAGTAACAACGATATTAAGATCGGCGATCAACTCGAAGTCTTTGAGATCCGTGAAGTAGCTCGGACGCTCTAAGGAGAGCAATGATGTCACGCCATAAGCAAAAGGTAGCCGGAGGCCGTAACATCCGGTTGGCAGATCAGATCCAAAAGGATTTGGCTGTATTGATTCAACGTGACATCGATCCGAAACGCGTTGGATTGATCACGATGTCCGGGGTTGATTTGTCAACTGATTATGCCCATGCGAAAGTTTACTTTACGGTTTTGGGTGGTGATCCAGACGAGGCTGCGCAACTCTTAAACGAGAAAGCGGGTTGGTTACATGCGCAACTCTTTAAGATGTTGCATATACACACCGTTCCAACGTTGCGCTTCTTTCATGACCCACAACTTGAGCATGGGATTGCGATGTCCCGGCTCATTGACAAAGCCAATGCTTCTGATGCAGAAGCCACTGACGAGCAGACTCCTCAGGACCCCACGTCTTGATAATTTGCTGTGTATCGGCACGATAAAGAATTTTGATGAGAAAACGACGCGGACAGGTATTGGACGGATGGCTCTTACTCGACAAATCTGTTGATATTTCGAGTAATCATGCCCTGAAACGCGTCAAGCATCTCATGGACGCACAAAAAGCGGGTCACACTGGCACCCTAGACCCGTTTGCGACAGGATTGCTGGTTTGTTGTTTTGGTCGAGCCACAAAAATAGCCGGTCATTTGCTCGAGGCCGACAAAAGCTACACGGCGACTGTGTTGTTTGGGCAAGAGACCGACTCAGGCGATCGCACGGGTGTGGTTGTGGATCAAGCCGCAGACGATTTTGTTGCGATTGATCAGGACAAGTTGTTATCTGTTTTACCGCGATTCGCTGGCGTGATTAGCCAGGTGCCACCCATGACCTCGGCGCTCAAGCACCAAGGTCGTCCGCTATACGCTTATGCGCGCGAAGGCATCACCATTGAACGCCCGCCTCGCGAGGTCACCATCTATCAACTCGAATTGTTGTCTTGTTCGGGTAAGCAAGCGGTGTTGCAGGTCAGTTGCAGTAAGGGCACTTACATTCGGACGCTGGCTCAAGATATAGGGCGTGCCATGGGTGTGGGTGCTCACTTGACCGCTTTGCGTCGTGACAGCGTTGGCCCGTTTGCGTTAGAGCAGGCTCAGACAACAGAGCAGCTCATTGCGCTGGAGCATCCCCTAAAGGCCGTTAGGGCGTTATCAGACTTGCCTGAGTCTTTGGCGCAAGTATTTTTAAATAAGGGAACGGCAGTTGAGTCGTTCCAATCGTAGTTTATTGAAGAGGAAATTTTCATGTCACGCGCCCTGCGCAATGTTGCCATCATCGCTCACGTTGATCACGGAAAAACGACTTTAGTCGATCAATTGCTACGTCAATCCGGTACTTTCCGAGACAACCAGCAGTTGAGCGAACGAGTCATGGACTCCAACGACTTAGAGCGAGAAAGAGGCATTACCATCCTCGCCAAAAACTGTGCCGTTCAATATGAGGACACTCATATTAATATCGTAGACACGCCAGGCCACGCTGATTTTGGTGGTGAGGTTGAGAGGGTGCTGTCGATGGTTGATGGCGTTTTGTTACTTGTTGATGCGGTCGAAGGACCCATGCCTCAGACACGGTTTGTGACCCGCAAAGCCCTAGCGCTTGGTTTAAAGCCGGTCGTCGTGGTTAATAAAATTGATCGCCCAGGCGCACGGCCTGATTACGTGGTCAATGCCACGTTTGATTTGTTTGACAAACTCGGTGCCACCGAAGAACAGCTCGATTTCCCTATCATTTATGCTTCAGGATTAGACGGCTATGCCGGCCTTGAGCCTTCGGTGCGTGATGGTGATATGCGGCCGTTGTTCGATGCCATCCTTAAGTATGTCCCGCAGCGTAACGACGAAATTGAAGCGCCGTTGCAGTTTCAGATTATTTCGCTCGATTACAGCAGTTATGTCGGTAAGATCGGCGTGGGACGTATCAACCGCGGTCGTGTTCGGTCGGGTATGGAAGTCGCTTTTCAATTTGGTCCAGACACACCGGTTGCCAAAGGGCGAATCAATCAAGTGTTGAAGTTTCAAGGACTTGAGCGAGTGATCGTGGAAGAGGCGGAAGCCGGCGATATTGTTTTGATTAATGGTATTGAAGAAATCGGTATCGGTTGTACGTTGATGGACCCAGCTCACCTGGATCCATTGCCCATGTTGAGTATCGATGAGCCCACGCTCACCATGAATTTCATGGTGAACACCTCCCCGCTGGCAGGACGCGAAGGTAAATTTGTCACAAGCCGCCAACTGCGTGACCGTCTTGACCGCGAGTTAAAGGCCAACGTTGCGCTGCGCGTGCGTGAGACAGACGATGACACCATCTTTGAAGTGGCTGGAAGGGGTGAATTACACCTGACCATTTTGCTCGAGAACATGCGCAGGGAAGGCTTTGAGTTGGCGGTCTCGCGTCCGAGGGTTCTCTTTAAAGAAATTGATGGACAGAAATGCGAACCTTTTGAGTTGTTGACTTGTGACGTTGAGGATGCCCATCAAGGCGGTGTGATGGAAGAGCTTGGTCGTCGGAAAGGCGATTTACAAGACATGCAACCAGATGGTCGTGGACGCACTCGTTTAGAGTATCGAATTCCTGCGCGTGGGTTGATCGGTTTTCAGAGTGAGTTTCTGACAATGACCCGAGGCACGGGTTTGATGAGCCACATTTTTGATAGCTACGCACCTTTTAAAGAGGGATCGGTTGGTGAGCGACGCAACGGCGTGTTGATCAGTCAAGACAATGGCGAAGCGGTTGCTTACGCAATATGGAAGTTGCAAGAGCGCGGTCGCATGTTTGTTGCCCCGGGTGAGCCGCTTTATGAAGGCATGGTGATCGGCATCCATACTCGCGACAATGACCTGGTTGTCAATCCGATACGCGAGAAAAAGCTAACCAACGTGCGCTCTTCTGGCAAAGATGAGCACATTGATCTCACAACGCCTATCAAGCTCACGCTCGAGTACGCGGTTGAATTTATTGGCGATGATGAACTGGTAGAGGTCACGCCGCATTCTATTCGCTTGCGCAAACGCTACTTACAAGAACACGAGCGTCGTCGCATGTCGCGAGAGAGTGGCGCTGTCTAAAACAGTCAAAACCACTGCTTCGGTCGAGATCGTTCGGCCAACGGCAGAGTATGGGTTCCGACCGCGTCAGGCATGACGCGGTCGGGCTAAGAGAGTTACCGCCGCCTAAATGCCACCTAGACACACATACTTCATCTCTAAAAACTCATCAATACCGTAAACAGACCCTTCACGACCTAACCCGGATTGCTTGACGCCGCCAAATGGGCCTACTTCGCTGGAAATAATGCCAGCATTTACACCAATAATGCCGTATTCCAAAGCTTCGGCCGTGCGGAAGATGCGCCCAATATCCCGACTATAGAAATAAGCAGCCAAACCGAACTCGGTGTCATTGGCTTGTTTAATCACATCAGCATCATCTTCGAACTTCACGAGCGGGGCGACAGGTCCAAAAGTCTCCTCGCGCATGCAGATCATGTCGCTTGTGACATTGGTGAGGACGGTTGGCTCAAAGAAAAGGCCGCCCCGCTGGTGCGCCTGACCACCTGTGAGAATGGTGGCGCCTTTTGCGATGGCATCGGCCACGTGTTCCTTTACCTTATCAATGGCGGCTTTATCGATCAAGGGGCCAGTCGTGACCGCGTCTTCGAACCCTTCGCCAACTTTAAGGCGTTGCTCTACGGCCTTGGCCAGTTTTTGTGAGAATTCGTCATAGACTTTCGCATGGACATAAAACCGATTGGTGCAAACGCAGGTTTGGCCCGCATTACGGTACTTCGAGGCCATGGCACCATCGATGGCGGCATCTATATCTGCATCATCAAAGACAATAAAGGGGGCATTGCCACCAAGCTCTAGAGAGAGTTTTTTGATGGTGGGCGCACTTTGCTGCATCAAAATACGTCCCACTTGGGTTGAACCAGTGAAGGTGAGCTTACGCACCACAGGGCTCTCACACAGCACTTTTCCAATCGCAATAGACGAGTCGCTATCGGCGGTGACAATATTAATCACACCGGCTGGGATGCCCGCCCGTTCTGCCAACTCGGCCAGAGCCAACGCGGACAACGGGGTTTGCTCTGCCGGTTTTAGAACCACGGTGCAACCGGCCGCCAACGCGGGTGCGATCTTACGCGTAATCATGGCGATGGGAAAATTCCAGGGCGTGATGGCAGCGCACACGCCGATCGGCTCTTTCAGCACCAAAATACGGGTGTTTGGTATGGGCGCGTCGATGGTGTCACCCATGATGCGCTTGGCTTGCTCGGCAAACCACTCTACAAACGACGAGCCATAAGCCACTTCACCACGGGCCTCGGTCAATGGTTTGCCTTGCTCGATGGTCATGATTCTGGCCAAATCTTCCGTGTGGGCAACAATCAAGTCAAACCATTTTCGCAGCAGCCCAGCGCGGGCTTTGCCTGTCAATGCGCGCCAAGCAGGCCATGCTTGATTTGCTGCTTCAATCGCTCGGGCTGCTTCGGTTGGCCCTAGGTTAGCGACTTCAGCAATGATGTGTCCGTTAGCGGGATTATCGACGGCGAAGGTGGCGTTATTGTCGGCATCAATCCATTGACCATTGATATAAGCCTGATGGCGCAATAGCGCAGGATTATCTAGCTTGACGGGAAACTTGGGGTGGTTCATGGGCCTTCCTTTTTGTGTATTCATGAGTGAAGCAAAAACACCGGCGAGGGTACCGCTAAGGATATCAACAAGGACATCGCTGCGTCCAGGCGTTCTGTTCGGTTGTCTAGTTGTTTGGCTTCTAGATTCTGTTCTTGAACTTGCAGTTTAGCGCTTCGTCGGGCTTGCTAAAAGGGTGTTAAGCGTATCCATATTGTTAAGAGCCTTGATTGCGTCAGCGCGGCAGGGAACTGGGACGGTCAGACTGTTCAAGGTGGGTGTATTCATAGGCCAGCACATGCTCGACGATCTTGTCGGGGTCATCCTCAATGGTGAACAGATCGAGGTGTGCGGGCGTGATCATGTCCAAAGTCAGCACTTCGGCTTTCATCCAGTCAACAAGCCCCGACCAAAACTCACTACCCACCAAGATGATTGGGCCTGGCGGGACTTTTTTGGTTTGGATGAGGGTCAAGGCTTCAAATAACTCGTCTAAGGTGCCAAAACCCCCGGGCAGGGCTATGTAGGCCATGCTGTGCATGAAAAAAGTCGCTTTGCGCGAATAAAAATACTCAAATGGCAGGTCAATGGTTTGAAAGGGGTTACTCTGTTTTTCTGAGGGCAATGTAATATTTAAACCAATGCTGATGCCTTTTGCTTCAAAGGCCCCTTGATTAGCGGCTGCCATGACGCCGGGGCCTCCGCCCGCAATAACCGCAAAACCAGCCTTTGCGAGCCGTGATCCGAGATCACGGCTGAGAGCGCAGTATGGTGAGCTTTGCGGCAAGCGGGCGCTACCAAAGATGCTGACGGCCGGGCCAACATGCGCTAAGGTTTCAGCCGCATGCAGCATCTCTGACATAATTTGGGGTGTCTGCTCTACGGCAGTCGACGACTTTAGGTTCTGACTCATGAAAAAAACCTTATTGCTGGTTGATGGTTCAAGTTATTTATATCGTGCCTATCATGCCATGCCTGACTTACGAAATGCACAGGGAGAAGCCACCGGCGCTATTTACGGGGTGATCAACATGATGCGAAAGCTCATGCAAGACGTGCAGCCTCAGTATGCCGTTTGTGTGTTTGACACAAAGGGTAAAACCTTTCGTGAAGACGCCTATCCAGAATACAAAGCCAATCGTGCGTCTATGCCTGAGGACTTGGCGGCTCAAATTGAACCTATCCATGCCGCTGTGGCGGCATTGGGCTGGCCTGTGATCGGTGTGCCGGGGGTGGAGGCCGACGATGTCATCGGCACATTGTCCGTGCTGGCGCAATCCCATGGGCTAGAAACCATCATCTCAACGGGTGACAAAGATCTAGCGCAGCTGGTTACCCCACATTGCACGCTTGTTAATACGATGAACGCCGAAAAACTTAACCCCGAAGGGGTCAAGACAAAGTTCGGTGTGCCCCCTGAGCGTATTGTTGACTATTTGATGCTTGTTGGTGACACCGTCGACAATATTCCGGGGGTGGCAAAGGTAGGCCCTAAAACCGCGGTCAAGTGGCTCCAATCCTATGACAGTGTTGAGAACCTCGTGGCGCATGTTGACGAAATCAATGGTGCCGTTGGTAAAAACCTCAAAGAAGCGCTCAGTCAATTTGAATTAACGCGCTATTTGTTAACCATACGAACCAATTGCGAGCTACCCGAGGGCACCAAAGATATTGAGCACATGCTACCTAAGCCCAAAGATGTCGATACTTTGTTGCAGCTGTACGAGCGGTATGGCTTTCGCTCATGGTTGCGTGAGCTAACCGGTGACCCAGAGCGGATTCCCGCAGGGGACGCTCGCATCGCCAAAGTGGGTAACAACGCCGAGACCACCGAGGCCATGCAAGCGGTGGAAGCACCTAATGTCGAGAATCTGGAATATGAAACGGTACTCACGATGGCGCGTGCAGAGGCGTGGTTAGCTCAAGTGCAAGCGGCTGATGTGGTTGCCCTAGATACCGAGACCACGTCACTAAATCCGCTACAAGCCAGACTCGTGGGGTTTTCTTTATGCGTCACGCCTGGGCAGGCTTGTTATATACCCGTGGCCCACCATGGAACTGAGGCCGTTGAGCAATTGGAAAAAGAGGCTGTGCTGTCACTGTTTAAGCCGTGGATTGAGTCAACCAAGCCGACCAAGCTCCTGCACCACGCCAAGTACGATGCCCATGTTTTTGCCAACGAGGGATTGCAATTAAGGGGCGTGGCTCACGACACGATGTTGCAGGCCTATGTGCTCGAATCTCACCGCAGCGTTGCTTTGGCTGAACTGTCTCACCGTTGGCTGGGACAGCGGGGCGTCACCTACGAACAACTGTGTGGCAAAGGCGCCCATCAAATTGGTTTTGCTGAGGTGGCCGTCGATAAAGCCAGTCATTACGCGTGTGAGGACGCTGACTTCACTGCAAGACTTCATCAGATGTTGTACCCACAAGTTTTGGCAGAAGCGGACTTAAAGCGCATCTATGAGCTTGAGATCGCGGCCAGCGAAGTGCTCTTCATCATTGAGCGTGAAGGCGTGCATATCGATGCCAAAGAGCTCAACCGCCAAAGCCACGAGATTGGAGAAAAACTCCTCGATTTAGAGAGCAAAGCGTATGAGTTGGCGGGGCAACCGTTCAATTTGAACTCACCCAAGCAGCTTGGCGAAATCCTGTTTAATCAAATGCAGTTACCCGTGGTTCGTAAGACAGCAAGTGGTGCGCCGTCGACCGATGAAGAAGTGTTAACCAAGCTCGCGCAAGACTATCCCTTGCCCAAGGTGCTATTGGAATATCGCGGTCTAGCCAAGCTTAAGTCAACCTACACGGATAAGCTGCCGAAGATGGTCAACGCGACAACGGGGCGAGTCCATACCCACTATGCCCAAGCCGCCGTCATCACTGGGCGCTTGTCGTCCTCTGAGCCGAATCTGCAAAACATTCCCGTTCGCACCGAAGAGGGTCGGCGCATCAGGCGCGCATTCATCCCCAGACAAAAAGACGGGCAAATTGTCTCGGCTGACTACTCCCAGATTGAACTGCGAGTGATGGCCCATGTGTCGGGTGATGAAGGCCTGCGAAAGGCCTTTGAAAAAGGCGAAGATATTCACAAAGCCACAGCCGCCGAGGTGTTTGGCGTGGCGGTTGATGAGGTCAACAGTGAGCAACGACGTACCGCCAAAACGATTAACTTTGGTCTCATTTATGGCATGGGTGCGCATGGGTTGGCCAGTAACCTTGGGATAAGCCGTGATGCCGCTCAAACCTACATCGACCGATATTTTGCTCGCTATCCTGGCGTCGCTGAGTACATGGCAGCCACCAAAGCCCTTGCCCATGAGCAGGGGTTCGTAACCACCGTGTTTGGTCGCCGATTGTGGTTGCCAGACATCAACGCTGGTGGTGCACGGCGCGCGGGCGCTGAGCGAGCGGCCATCAACGCGCCCATGCAGGGCACGGCGGCTGACTTGATTAAGATGGCAATGGTCGCGACTGAGCGCTGGATACAAACACAAGGCCTTAAAAGCCGGTTGGTGATGCAAGTCCACGACGAATTGGTGCTAGACGTGGTTGCTGATGAACTGGCGTTAGTTTGCGAGAATTTGCCGAACCTGATGTGTGATGTGGCTCAATTAAGTGTGCCATTGCTCGCTGAGGTTGGCCAGGGCGACAATTGGGAGCAAGCGCATTAAACTAAGAATAAATGTAGCAACCACCATCCTTGATCGCTAGTCGCATTACTTTCTGGAGGCCTGTCCATGTCAGAAAAAAGAAACCTACCCATCAAAACGGTTGCAACAGGGCTCAAGACGGCTTGGGTTGCCGTGCCAGTTGCCACTGACAGCATGCCAACGTACTACGCCATGCCACAACAGCCAGGCCCATTTCCAGTGGTTTTAGTGGTGCAAGAGATATTTGGGGTGCACGAGCATATTCAAGATGTCTGCCGGCGTTTTGCACACGAGGGCTTTTTAGCGATTGCGCCCGCCTTGTATTTTCGCCAAGGTGACCCGAGTGCCTATACTGAGAATGCTCAGATTGTGAGTGAAATAGTCAGCCAGGTGCCTGATGAACAAGTGCTCGAAGATTTGGACGCGTGTTTGGTTTGGGCCGGTTTGCATGGGGGCAATTTGGCGCAGGTCTGTGTGACTGGATTTTGTTGGGGTGGACGGATTACTTGGCGTTACGCCGCGCATCAACCCATGCTAAGTGCTGGCGTTGCTTGGTATGGACGGCTCCAGATGGGTCACGGCCCAATGCAGACAACGCACCCATTAGATGAGACAAACCGCTTGCAGGCGCCAGTTCTAGGGCTATATGGTGAGAAAGATGCCAGCATTCCGTTAGCCGATATCAAGCGAATGCAAAAAGCGTTGGCCGCAGGCAATGAATACGCCGTGCAAAGTGAAATCAGAGTATACGAGGGCGCAGACCACGCATTTTTTGCGGATTACCGGCCCACTTACCAAGGCAAGGCAGCCAAAGATGCCTGGCGGCGTTGCCTTGCTTGGTTGCGCTCACATTTGCCGCAAACCTAGTTCATATTGAACGGTTCGCAACCACTGGGATGACTTATAAGTTCTGCAACGCCGCAATGCGTTGCTCGATCGGTGGATGGGTCGCGAATAGGGCGCCAATCCCTTTGCCGCCACTGATGCCAGACGCCTCAAAGCTACGTGGCAATTCCCCAGGGGTTAAGTTGCCTAAACGAGCAAGCGCTTTGATCATTGGCTCTCTGGCTTGTAATAATTTGGCTGAACCCTCATCGGCTCTAAATTCACGCTGTCTAGAAAACCAAGCCACGATGATGCTCGCCAGAATACCGAAAATAATTTCCGAGATGATGACAGCAGCGAAATAGCCAATGCCTAGGCCACGGTCATTTTTAAGAATCACACGGTCCACAAAGTAGCCAACAATGCGCGCAAAGAAAACCACAAAAGTATTCAGAACACCCTGAATCAGGGTAAGCGTCACCATGTCTCCATTGGCAATATGAGCCACCTCGTGACCGAGCACCGCCTTGACTTCTTCTTCGGTCATGCTTTGCAGTAAGCCGGTTGAGACAGCGACCAAGGCGCTGTTTTTAAAGGCGCCGGTGGCAAAAGCATTGGGAGCACCTTCGTAGATGGCCACTTCTGGCCGACCGATTTGTGCTCGATCAGCGAGCTCATGTACGGTCTTTAGCAACCAAGCCTCATTCGACCCACTCGGTGCTTCTGGATCAATAACTTTGGCTTTGGTTGAAAATTTGGCGATGCGCTTACTGATTAAGAGGGAGATAAAGGCGCCGCCAAATCCAATGATGGCCGAAAAGATCAATAGCGTCTGTATATCAAGACCTTGGGGAGTCAAAAATCGATTGGCACCCGTTATATTTAGGATAAACCCAAGCACAATCAAGATGGCTAGATTGGTCCCTAGGAAAAGCGTGATTCGTTTCATGATGATTGATGAGAATGGGTTAGACAGAAATCAACAGGGGATTAACAACACATGCATATTAGACGAGAAATAGGCGATCGCGACGATGCCGCCATCGGCCAACTGGCTTGACATAGACAAGCGTCGCTTTAAGGTTTGTGTGGGTTTTCCATCAGGCGGTTGTACCACCCATGAAAATGATGCATACCGTCTTCCATGGGTGATTGATAAGGGCCCATTTCGATATCGCCTCGGTCATATAGCGCTTTGCGACCCGCATCCATGCGTTCGGCGATTTCGTCATCTTCGACAGCTGTTTCCATGTAGGCGGCTCGCTGCGCTTCTACAAATTCGCGCTCAAAGGATGCGATTTCTTCTGGGTAGTAAAACTCAACCACGTTGACAGTCTCCTGAGGGGAGACAGGGTAAAGCGTTGAGAGCACCAGAACGTGAGGGTATAGCTCAATCATGTGCGTCGGGTAATAGGTCACCCAAATAGCACCAAAGTCAGGTGCCTGTCCTTGCCGAAACGCCATCAGCTTGTCGTGCCAAACCTTATAGGCCGGCGTACCCGGTTGAGAGAGTGCTTTGTGAACGCCAACCCGTTGCACGCTATGAAAATGTGCAAAATCCCACTCCAAATCGTTACAAGTCACAAAGCGACCGAGACCTGGGTGAAACGTGTCGACGTGGTAATCCTCTAGATAGACCTCGATAAAGGTTTTCCAGTTGTACTTGCAGTTGTGTACCTCAACGTGGTCAAGAACATAATCTGAAAAGTCAAACTCTGGGCGCTCAAATAAGCCGTTCAGATCCTGTGCAGGATCTCGGGCCCCCTCAAAGAGCAAGCCATTGCAACGGCTAAGCGGATAACGCTGCAAATTCATGCAGGGTGTCTCGGGAAAGTGGGGCGCACCTAAGAGCTCGCCTTGGCTGGTGTAAGTCCAGCGGTGCAGTGGACAAACAATATTGCCGCCAGTAGATTGCAAGTTGCCCGCTAGATTGCGCGTGCCGCTGACATCGCCCGTTTCACCACCCAACATAATGGCCTGCCGATGCCGGCAGACATTAGACAGTAGCTCAACGCTTTTTTCGCTTTTGACCAAAACACGACCATTGCCTTCTTGGGGAAGCGTACGCCAATCGCCGGTGTTGGGAACACCTTTTTCATGCCCAACATACTGACAGGCGTACTCGAAGATGAGTTTTTTCTCCAGCCTCAGTATGTCTGCATCAAAATATTGCTTGGGTGAAAGTTGCGTAAGCGCGGGTGTTACTAGCGCTGCCTGACCCCTGTCGGCCATGATTCCCTCCGCGAAAATAAAAAGAGCCAGGACGGTTAAACCTTCTGGCGCGAAGAAATGAGAACTGTCGATCAAATGCCATTGACCTAATTCTAAAAATTGTACCCGAACCCGCGATCGATAAACCGCGTATCCACTACAATGGACTTATAGTCATATTTGTAACTTGTCTGTCAGGAGTCCATGTTGGCGACTAGCAAAAAAAAGATAGAAGTCCCCTCTGATGATTTACCTGAAGCTTTTGAGTCAGCCATGGCAGAACTTGAAGCCATTGTGGCAAAAATGGAGCGTGGCGATATGTCATTAGAAGACTCGTTAGCGGCCTACCAGCGAGGCGTTAGCTTGACGCGTCTTTGCCAAGAAAGACTGGCCAACGCAGAGCAAAGGGTTCAAGTGCTGTCTGGTGAGTTGCTGAAACCACTTGGCGCGAGCGCGTCTGACCGTGGAGAGTCTTCAGCGCCATGAGTCTTGACGAGCGTCAATCGTCGTTTGGTTTGTGGTTGGCTGAGCACGCTGCTCGTTCAGAGCTTGCCTTAGCGTCGCTAATGCCGCCAGCCGATTTGTCGCCAGAGATCTTGCATGAAGCCATGCGGTGGGCCGCCTTGGGAGGCGGCAAGCGCATTCGCGCCTGCTTGGTCTATGCCTCCGCACAGGCGTGCCAGCCCCAAGCAGATCCCGTATCGCGACGCGCATTAGATCTAGCCGCCGCTGCCGTTGAGGTCATACATGCCTATTCCCTCGTGCACGATGACTTGCCCTGCATGGACGACGATGCGCTGCGGCGTGGTAAACCATCAACCCATGCCAAGTTCGGCGAAGCAATTGCCTTACTAGCGGGCGATGCCATGCAACCATTGGCTTTTAAGTGGCTCTCTGAAATGCCAATCGCGCCAGCCTTGGCCGTCCAAGCCACACACGCCTTGGCGCAAGCGATCGGTAGCGACGGCATGGCGGGGGGGCAAGCGATTGACCTGCTGAGCACAGGTTTACAAATTCATGAGAAAGACCTAGCGGCGATGCACGCCCGCAAAACCGGTGCCTTGTTGTCGGCGAGCGTGCAGTTAGGTGCCATGGTTGTTGGTGCTGACTCTCGGCATCGGACCGCCTTAAGAAAGTATGCTGAGGCTTTGGGACTGGCGTTTCAGGTCACTGATGATGTGTTGGATGCCACCAAATCGTCTGAAACGCTTGGCAAAACCGCGGGTAAGGATCAGGTGCAAAACAAAGCAACCTATGTGACCTTGTTAGGACTCGATCGAGCGCGTGTGTTGGCGCGCGAGCTGGAGTCTGAAGCGTGCGAAGCAGTCAAATCTTTTGGTACGAGCGGTCATTGTTTGGTCGATTTAGCCAGTTATGTGGTGCGGCGTGAGCACTAAGGAAAGAATGATGTCTTATGGTCTTTTAGAGCAGATTGAGTCTCCAGCAAATCTGCGTTCGCTTGATAAGAGTCAATTGGTGCAAGTGGCCAATGAGTTGCGCGCCTACATCCTAGACTCTGTGTCAAGGACAGGAGGACACTTGTCGTCCAACCTGGGCACAGTTGAGTTGACCACCGCGTTGCACTACGTGTTCGACACACCCCATGATCGGATCGTTTGGGACGTCGGTCACCAGTCTTATCCGCATAAGATACTCACGGGCAGGCGCGAGCGGATGGGCACACTCAGACAAGAGGGTGGACTGTCTGGATTTCCCAAACGCAGCGAATCCCCGTATGACGCTTTTGGTACCGCGCACTCCTCGACGTCGATCTCTGCCGCCTTGGGCATGGCCGTGGCTTCGCGCAACGCAAAGATTGACCGTCAGCATATTGCCGTGATTGGAGACGGTGCGATGTCTGCGGGCATGGCTTTTGAAGCAATGAACAATGCGGGTGTGACGCCCGGTGTCAACCTGTTGGTTGTCTTAAATGACAATGACATGTCTATTTCACCGCCGGTCGGTGCAATGAATCGCTATCTGGCTCGTTTACTTTCAGGTCAGTTCTACGCCACCGCTAAAAATATGGGTAAGTCGGTTCTACAGCATGTGCCGCCTGTGCTAGAACTGGCGCGTCGGTTTGAAGAGCATGCCAAAGGCATGATCATGCCGGCCACTTTATTCGAGGAGTTGGGGTTTAATTATGTGGGCCCCATCGATGGTCACGACCTAGAGTCGCTTGTGCCAACCCTACAAAACTTGCGTCAGCTAGGCGGGCTGCAGTTTCTGCACGTGGTCACCAAAAAAGGGCAGGGATACAAGCTGGCAGAAGCGGATCCCGTTCTCTACCACGGGCCCGGTAAATTCGATCCAAACGTCGGTATCGAGAAAAAAGTAGGCGCGACCCCAAAATTGACATTCACACAAGTGTTCAGCGACTGGCTTTGCGACATGGGCGAGCAGGACGCTAATTTAGTGGCAATCACCCCAGCCATGCGCGAGGGCAGTGGTTTGGTGGCCTTTGAGCAGCGATTTCCGACGCGCTATTTTGACGTCGGGATTGCGGAACAACATGCGGTGACCTTTGCTGCAGGCTTGGCTTGCGAAGGGCAAAAACCTGTGGTGGCGATTTACTCAACGTTTTTACAGCGTGGTTATGACCAGTTCATCCACGATGTGGCGCTTCAAAATTTGGATGTGACGTTTGCGCTCGATCGAGCGGGTCTGGTTGGCGCCGATGGCGCCACCCACGCCGGCAATTACGACATCGCTTTTCTGCGCTGCGTCCCCAATATCGTGGTGGCGACCCCGTCCGATGAAAATGAAGCCCGTTTGCTATTAACCACTTGCTTTAAACACCCAGGCCCGGCGGCAGTGCGTTATCCGAGGGGTGCCGGTTGTGGCGCACCGGTGAACCCTGCATTGACGAGCGTTGAAGTGGGCCGTGGTGTTATCCGGCGTGAGGGCAAGAACCTTGCGATCTTGGCGTTTGGCACGCTGTGCGCGGCCGCACAGACCGTGGCCGACCGATTGAACTTAACCCTGGTTGACATGCGGTTCGTCAAGCCGTTAGATACAGAACTGCTGCGTGTGATGGCCGAATCTCACCAAGGCATTGTCACGCTCGAGCAGGCCAGCGTGATGGGCGGAGCGGGCAGTGCGGTTTGTGAGGCGCTCAATGCGCTGGGAATAAATATTGCCGTTTTGCAGCTGGGGCTGCCTGATCAGTTTATTGACCATGGCGATCAAGCGGCTTTATTGGCCGGCGTTGGTTTGGACGCGACTGGGATTGAGCAAAGCATCAATGAGCGGTTTGGGGCTCTTTTGCATAGTTAGGCGTATTTGGTTTTATTGGGATAGGGAAGGGTAGCCAAGCGCTAAGACTGTCGCACCAGCCCTTTTGCCGTACCCAATGTAGATCTCAACAGTTCGTAATCGATCATCATACGAATACACGAACCACCTCCAAAGTAGCTAAGATTTCCGCCGCACCCCCGAACCGGACATGACTAAGTTACTGACATAATGCCCCTCTAACCAATTGCATAATCCCTCATAACATGCCAAAATAGCCGGCTATCCCGATGGGATGCAACCCTGCTCGACGCTTTTTACCTGAACAACGGGTGCCAGCGCGGGCTATCTTTGTCATGATTGACAAGTAACCAAAGGAGTATTTACACATGCGCCATTACGAAGTGGTGTTTATCGTGCACCCTGACCAAAGCGAACAGGTGCCTGCGATGACAGAGCGCTACCAAGCCCTAGTGACCAACAGCGGTGGCAAAGTCCATCGGTTAGAAGACTGGGGTCGCCGTCAACTCGCCTATCCTATTCAAAAGCTGGTCAAGGCTCACTATGTTTGCATGAACATTGAGTGCGACCAAGCTTGCCTTGAAGAGCTAGAACATTCTTTCCGCTACAACGATGCTGTCTTGCGTCATTTGGTCATGAAAATGACCTCTGCAACTGCCGTGCCATCTATCATGATGAAGTCAGTTGAGCGCGACGAAGCTCGCAAAGCGACGACGGATACCTCTGCAACATCTACCCAAGCAGCAGAGTCTGCGTCGGCAGCTGAATCAGAATCCGTAGAAGCACCCGCAGCTGAAAATAACGCCGAGTAATAAAAGGCTCATTGGATTGAACAAGCTGGTTTTGAGTGGGCGAGTCATTAATCTAATGCCAATGCGATACACCCCAGCAGGGGTGCCAGTGATGACATTAGATTTAGACCACGAACACGATGTTCAGGAATCAGGTGCTCTCCGATTAGTGAAGTTCGAGATGGCAGTAACTGTGATGGGCGATTTGGCTTTGATGAATAAATCATTGCCCCTTGGCCAAATGATAGAAGTAGAGGGTTTTTTAGCGCCAGTGCGAAAAAACTCACCTCGCCTCATATTGCACGCTCAGCGGTTACGCCTAATCTAATTAACTGTATTCATAAAAGGTATTCGACATGGCATTCTCAAGTCGCAAAGATAACAAGAAGAAATTCACCCAACAGAACCCATTGTTTAAGCGTCGCAAGTTTTGTCGTTTTACGGCTGCTGGCGTCAAAGAAATCGATTACAAAGATTTAGACACGTTGCGTGATTTCATCCAAGAGAACGGCAAAATCATTCCGGCCCGTTTGACTGGCACGAAGGCGCGTTATCAGCGCCAATTAGACACGGCGATCAAACGCGCGCGATTTCTCGCGTTGTTGCCCTTCACCGACAACCATAGCTAATCCAGGGGCTTAACATGCAAATCATTCTGCTTGAAAAAATTGTTAATGTGGGCAACCTCGGTGACGTGGTCCGTGTGAAAAACGGCTTTGCTCGGAATTTCTTAATTCCTACAAAGAAAGCCCGTCGCGCAACAGAAGAGGCGCTCAAAGAATTCGAAGCGCGTCGTGTCGAATTAGAGCGTGCGCAAGCTGAAAAGTTAGCACAGGCACTAACCGAGGCCGAGAGACTCAACGACTACGCGTTGACGATCTCTCAAAAGGCTGGCGTTGATGGTCGGCTATTCGGTTCAGTGACCACGATGGATATTGCCAGCGCTTTGATTGCTAAGGGCTTTGAGGGCTTGGTTAAGTCTCAAGTGCGTATGCCCGAAGGCGCGATCAAGACGGTGGGTGAGTTTGAATTGCAAATCTCACTACACCCTGATGTGCTGTGCAACATAACGGTCAAAGTGGACGGCGAACTCGCTTAAGTTCATACCAAGTGAAGACAGACTGCAGTAAGAATGGCACGGGAGACCGTGCCATTCTTTTGGTGTTAATAAGTCTGGCATGCGCCGAAATGACCATCCAATCCGGTATCATTTGTGCATGAACCAACCACATGAATCCGACCTAGAGTATTTGCGCGTGCCGCCTCATTCCATCGAGGCCGAACAGTCCGTGTTAGGTGGTTTGCTTCTAGACAATGCCGCTTTTGAGAAAGTCACTGATCTGCTGACCGAAGATGATTTTTATCGGCACGATCATCGGTTGATTTGGCATCACGTCGCGCGCCTGGTCAATCTTTCGCGCCCCGCGGACGTGATCACGATTAACGAATCATTGACGAGCATGGGCAAGGCCGAGGAGGCGGGTGGCTTAAGCTACCTTAATGCCTTGGCACACAACACGCCCTCAGCGGCTAATATTCGGCGCTACGCTGAGATCGTGCGAGAGCGTTCCATGTTGCGAAAGCTCGTGGCCGTGGCCGATGACATTGCGGCAACCGCTTTTAACCCACAAGGCAAAGAGGCTCGCCAGCTGCTCGATGAAGCCGAATCGCGCGTGTTTAAGATCGCGCAGGAAGGCGCACGGGCGAGTCAAGGATTTCAAGAAATTCAGCCACTGCTGTCGCAAGTGGTTGAACGTATTGACGAGCTCTATCATCGCGAGGGTGACTCTGATGTCACCGGTATTCCCACGGGGTTCGTTGACCTTGATCGCATGACATCTGGCCTGCAGTCTGGTGATTTGGTCATTGTGGCAGGACGGCCCTCGATGGGTAAGACTTCATTTGCGATGAATCTGGCCGAGCATGTGGCAATCGAGCAAGGCCTGCCAGTCGCCGTGTTCTCAATGGAGATGGGTGCGGTGCAGCTCGCCATGCGTATGCTTGGTTCCGTGGGTATGCTGGATCAACATCGCATGCGGACCGGTAGGCTACACGCTGACGATTGGCCTCGTGTGACACATGCGGTTCAACGCATGCAGGATGCCCAGATTTATATCGACGAATCCCCAGGTTTAACCGCGGTCGATTTGCGGGCTCGTGCCAGACGTCTGGCGCGTCAGTGCGGCAAGCTCGGGTTAATTGTGATTGATTACATCCAATTGATGTCGGCGTCTGGTCATGGTGAGAATCGAGCAACAGAGATTTCAGAGATCAGTCGAGCCTTGAAGTCGTTGGCCAAAGAGTTGGAGTGCCCTGTGGTCGCGCTCTCTCAGCTCAATCGCTCGCTTGAACAACGTCCCAATAAACGCCCGATAATGAGCGACTTGCGCGAGTCAGGCGCCATTGAGCAGGACGCTGATGTGATTTTTTTCATTTACCGTGATGAAGTCTATAACCCTGACTCACCAGACAAGGGCACCGCAGAAATTATCATTGGCAAGCAGCGTAATGGTCCCATTGGCACAACAAGATTGACCTTCCAGGGTGAGAGCACTCGCTTTCTGAATTTCACTGGCGGCACTGGCTATTGAGTGTGACTTAGTTGTTTAGCCAAATTGACAGCGTGTCTTAGCGAAGCGGGGGAAGCGGTGCCGAGAGTCGCGATGTCAAAGGCGGTGCCATGGTCAACGCTGGTTCTGACGAAGGGCAAACCAACCGTGACATTGACCCCCTGATCGATACCCAAGTACTTCACAGGTATCAACCCTTGATCGTGGTACTGGGCCACAACGATATCAAATTCGCCTGCCCGGGCTCTTGCAAACACGGTGTCACCGGGCCAAGGCCCTGACACATTGATCCCTTTTTCTTTGGCTCGCAAGATGGCAGGCTCAATCACCGTTGACTCTTCTTGACCGAACTGGCCGTGCTCACCGGCGTGGGGATTGAGTCCAGCGACGGCTATGCGAGGCTCTTTTAACCCCAATTGCTGACAGGCCCGATGGGCCAATTCAATGGCTTGTTGCTCAAGCGCTGGCGTGATCAGCGCAGGAACACTTGCCAAAGGCGTGTGTATCGTGACCAAGAGCACCCGGATTTCATCGTTGACCAACATCATGGCAACGGGCACATCCCCACATCGGTGTGCGAGGATCTCGGTGTGCCCGGGAAATTTAAGTCCTGCTAGTCCAATGGCATGCTTATTCAAAGGTGCGGTGACAATCGCTTGAACGCGATCAGCTAGGGCGTCATCGATGGCGGTTTGTAGGCATTGATAGGCGGCTAGTCCGGCCGTTGCACTGGCCTGTCCAATGGGCAGGTTCGAGGGTATCGGGTCACATGCCTCTATCACGGGCAAAACGCCCTCTGCCAAATCAAGGCGATCTAGCGCAGATAAGTGCTGAATAGACTCAATAGCGATGGGTAGCTTTAGTCTGGCCGCTGTTTGTTCAAGCCAAGCCGCATCACCGTAAACCACGCAGCGACCAAGCGACCCCGACAGATACAGTTTGATGATGATCTCGGGGCCAATACCGGCGGGATCTCCCATGGTGATGCCAACAGTGCCGTTGCCTATCAAAGCACATCGCCCGCATAATCGGCCAGTCTCGAGCGTTCACCGCGTTGCAGCGTGATGTGTCCGGCATGCGGCCAGCCTTTGAATCGGTCTACGACAAAGGTTAGCCCAGAGCTGCCCTCCGTTAGATACGGTGTGTCGATCTGAGCGATGTTGCCCAAGCAGACCACTTTGGTGCCTGGCCCGGCCCGTGTGATCAGCGTTTTCATTTGTTTTGGGGTAAGGTTTTGAGCCTCATCGATGATGAGAAACTTATTCAAAAAGGTTCGACCTCGCATGAAGTTGAGCGATTTGACCTTGATGCGTGAACGGATCAAGTCCATGGTGGCCGCACGGCCCCAGTCATTGCCGTTATTGCCGGCATCAGATTCGTTCATATTTAAGACTTCGAGATTGTCCTCAAGCGCGCCCATCCAGGGCAGCATCTTCTCTTCTTCGGTGCCTGGCAAGAAACCAATGTCTTGGCCCACAGGCACGGTGACGCGGGTAATGATGATCTCGCTGTAGCGTTTGGTCTCAAGGACTTGAGTCAAAGCCGCCGCCAAGGTCAGCAGCGTCTTGCCCGTGCCCGCCTGACCAAGTAGTGAGACAAAATCGCAGTCGGGATCCATTAAAAGATTGAGCGCAAAATTTTGTTCGCGGTTTCTGGCTGTTATGCCCCAAACATTGTTTTTACCGTGGGTGTAGTCTCTGAGCGTTGCCAAAACAGCGGTTTTGCCACTGACTTCGTGGACCTGTGCATAAAGCGGCAGGGGGCCTTCAAAGTAAACAAATTGATTGATCATGAATTGGCTACAAAGCGGGCCTTGTATCCGGTAGAACGTCATCCCTCCTTGTTGCCATGATTCGACATCTTTGCCGTGTTTCTGCCAAAAGTCCTCTGGCAATGCCAAGATCCCGGTGTAGAGCAGGTCAGAGTCTTCAAGCACATGGTCGTTGAAGTAGTCTTCGGCAGGTAGGCCGAGCGCGCGCGCCTTGATCCGCATGTTGATGTCTTTAGACACAAGGATGACTTCGCGCGACTCATGCTGCTTTTGTAGGCCTCGAACCACCGCCAATATTTGGTTGTCCGCCTTGCCCATGGGTAATTCGGCTGGCAGCTCGTGAGCCATAAAAGTCGTCTGAAAAAACAACTTACCAGTGGCATCTTTGTGACCGACTTTATCGAGTGACACACCCGTCTCGATCACACTGCTTCCCTCGATCAACGCATCAAGTGAGCGACTCACTTGGCGCGCATTGCGGGCAACTTCCGACATGCCTTTCTTCTGGTGATCGAGCTCTTCTAAGGTCATCATCGGTAAGAAGACGTCGTGCTCCTGAAAGCGAAACAGACTTGAAGGGTCATGCAACAGGACATTGGTGTCGAGGACAAACAACTTAATGGCAGTTGTTCTCTGGCGCGGCACGTTTCGGCCCGCTGGTGTAGGCCGTGCGCTCGGCGCTTTTTTCTCAGCTGACTTGTCTGAGCGGCTCATCGGAGCACTTGTGGGCGCACTTGTGGGCGCACTTGCAGGGGCACTCGCGGGTTTCGCTACCGGATTCGCGGACCTTTGCTTGGCTGGTGGTGGTGCGGTCACAGGCGTTGCCTGGGCGGCCTTTTTGAGTTGATCGGGCAACGGGGTGCGCACTGGCTCAGGCTCGCCGCTGGATCCTGCTAGATCCGTTGGTGATGTTAGTTGCCCTTTAGGCGCTGGATGGCGCAGGGGTTTGATGGGCTCAAGGCTATCTGCGTCTAAAACGGTGGCAGGTCGTGAGGGCAGCTTAGGCAGCGGCATAGGGGCGCATCTCCAGATGGGTCAGTTCAAACGAGACATCAAAGTTATCCGACAGAGGCCGGCCGCTATAGGGTTTGGGCCGCCTGCAGTACTTCTTGTACGTGGCCCGGCACTTTCACACCGCGCCAGACTTTGGCGACCTTTGCTGATGGATCAATTAAAAAAGTGCTGCGTTCGATACCCATCACTTTTTTGCCGTACATGTTTTTTTCTTTGATTACGTTAAACGCCTGGCAGACGACCGAATCGGTATCGGCTAGCAAGGGAAAAGTAAGTCCGAGCTTCTGACTGAAATTTTCATGGGACTTCAAGCTGTCGCGTGACACACCCAAGACGAAGCAATTGGCGTCTCGGAAGGCTTGATAATGATCTCGAAAGCCTTCGGTCTCGGTGGTGCAACCTGGCGTGTTGTCTTTTGGGTAGAAATAAATCACCAGTTTGTGACCCTTGGTGTCGGTTGATTTGATCGTACCGATGGTGCTGACCGCCTCAAAAATGGGCGCTTTGTCGCCGGCGCTAGGTGTGGACATGCTAATTGCTCTCCGTTAGTAAAGCGGCTATGACCTGACGGCCTTCAGCCATCAAGATGTTGTAAGTTCGGGCAGCGGCTTGGGTGGACATGCATTCCACACCAACACCCGCACGCAGGAGTGGTCGTAAGATCTCTTGACTTAAAAAGACCTGCTTTTGGCCGGTTCCGACCAAGAGAATCTCCGGTCGGTTAGGGTCCAGCACCGGATTGTTGTCGTCTGCATCGAGAAATGCCAACGGATCTTGACGTTGGACCCTCATATTGCAGGCCTGCAGTAGCAAGTCGGTGGAGATGTCAGCGGCCGCACTCGCCGGCCAAGGACGTATCTCGCCGGTCGGGCCAAATACAATGGCTGTGCCGAAGCGAACCTCGTTGATGTCGATGAAATCCGCGCCGTACGCGGTAACGGTGTTTAGACTGGGATTTCTGTCCGAATGCAACTTCAAACTAAGGCTCCTAGGCATTTATTCCGATAATACATGACACAGGTGGCACCAACACCAACCGCTCGATTAGGCGGGTCATACCGGTGCCAGCCGCCGGATATTTTGTGTGGGCGCGGGTTCGATTTGCTCGATCAGGCAGCTTGCGCTAGATTAGAGGGTTTTTTTAGCTGTGTTTCCCTTAAATATTGCTCTCAAAGCCCAAATCTTGTCGACCTATTGCCCTATCGACCTATTGCCCTACCGACCTATTGCTTACTAACGCGTACGAACATCAGCTCGATCAGAGGCGCTATGCTGTGGGTGTAGCTGGAAATATCATCGTCACCGAGACCTTTATGAAGACTTTTACCCGCATTGAGCGACTGCCACCCTATGTTTTTAACATCACGGGTGAACTTAAAATGGCGGCCCGCCGGCGTGGTGAGGACATTATTGACATGTCCATGGGTAATCCAGATGGCCCGACGCCTGCGCCTATTGTGGAAAAGTTGGTAGAAGCGGCAAGCCGCCCCACGACCCACGGTTACTCCGTCTCTAAAGGCATCCCGAGGCTGCGCAAAGCCATTGTCGATTGGTATCAGCGTCGTTACGACGTCTCCTTTGACCCTGACTCGGAAGCCATTGTGACCATTGGTTCCAAGGAAGGCCTCGCCCATTTGATGCTGGCCACGCTCGACGCGGGTGATACGGTGTTGGTACCAAACCCCAGTTATCCGATACATATTTATGGTGCCGTGATTGCCGGCGCCAACATCCGGTCCATACGCATGGGCCCTGATATCGATTTCTTTGCAGAAATTGAACGCGCGGTCAGTGAGTCAATTCCCAAACCCAAGATGATGGTGCTCGGTTTTCCGAGTAACCCAACCGCGCAGTGTGTGGATTTGCCATTTTTTGAACGTGTCATTGAGCTGGCCAAAGCCCATGATATTTTGGTTGTGCACGATCTGGCATACGCCGATATTTGTTTTGATGGTTATCAAGCGCCTTCAATCATGCAAGTGCCTGGTGCCCGAGAGGTGGCCGTTGAGTTCTTTACCATGAGTAAAAGTTACAACATGGCTGGTTGGCGTATTGGTTTTATGGTGGGCAATAAAGAATTGGTTAACGCTTTGGCTCGGATGAAGAGTTACCACGACTACGGCACATTCACGCCTTTGCAAGTCGCCGCCATTGCCGCCTTAGATGGCCCGCAAGACAGTGTTAAAGCGATTGTGGCTAAATACCAATCGCGCCGCGATGTGCTGGCCAAAGGTTTGCAAGAGGCGGGTTGGGATGTCGAGATTCCGAAGGCCTCAATGTATATCTGGGCGCACATTCCCCCAGCCTATCGGTCAATGGGTTCTTTGGATTTCTCCAAGCGCTTGCTAGAGTCAGCCAAAGTGGCGGTATCACCCGGTATTGGATTCGGTGACCAAGGCGATGAATTCGTGCGATTTGCGTTGATTGAAAACGAGCAACGCATCCGCCAAGCCGTTCGCGGCATTAAAGAAATGTTTAAAAAGGATGGGTTGCTTTGATGGATGCCATGAAAGTTGGCTTGCTAGGACTCGGTGTCGTTGGTGGTGGCACCTGGAACGTCCTGCGACGTAACGGCGAAGAAATCACCCGCCGTGCAGGCCGACAGATCGAAGTGGTCAGTGTGGCTGTGCGTGATGTGGCCAAAGCGCGCGCTCGAGTGGGCGAAGATGTGCGCGTCAGTGACGATCCTTACGCGGTGGTTGATGACCCCAACATCGATATTGTCGTGGAATTGATTGGTGGCATGACCACCGCCAAAGCACTGGTCATGCGCGCCATTGCCAACGGCAAGCACGTCGTGACTGCCAACAAAGCGTTGTTAGCGACACATGGCACAGAGATCTTTGAAGCGGCTTCCGCCCAAGGCGTGATGGTTGCGTTTGAGGGGGCTGTTGCTGGTGGCATACCGATCATCAAGGCCATCCGAGAGGGTTTGACGGCAAATCGAATCGAGTGGGTCGCCGGCATTATCAACGGCACCACCAATTACATATTGTCGGAAATGAGAACGCGCGGCTTGTCCTTTGAGCAGGCGCTCAAACAAGCACAGAAACTTGGGTATGCAGAGGCGGATCCGGCGGCAGACATCGAAGGGCTCGATGCCGCGCAAAAACTGACGCTGCTTGCTTCGATGGCATTTGGTATTCCCGTGCAACTTGATCGCGCGCACGTTGAAGGTATCGCTACGCTAAGTGCCTTTGATATTGTTCAAGCCGAGCACCTAGGCTATCGCGTTAAATTGCTGGGTATCACGCGCCGGTGCAATGACGGTATCGAACTCAGGGTCCACCCGACCTTGGTGCCCGTCAGTTCAATCTTGGCTAACGTGGAAGACGCGATGAATGCGGTCATGGTGAGCGGTGATGCCGTTGGGCAGACGCTTTATTACGGCAAGGGCGCTGGCGAGGAGCCCACCGCTTCTGCCGTGATTGCCGATCTGGTTGATGTGACACGATTACATACGGCTGATCCTGGAAACCGGGTGCCGCACTTGGCGTTTCAGCCTGAGTCGATGGTCGACACGCCTATTTTATCGATCGAGGATATTCACAGTGCCTATTACTTGCGTTTTGCGGTCAATGACGAACCAGGGGTTTTGGCGGAGATCACTAGGGAACTCTCGTTGGCTGGTATCTCTATTGGCTCCATGATTCAGCAGCCACCCGAGCAAGGCGAGGCAACCCTAATTTTCTTGACGCACGTGGCGCTAGAAAAGAATGTGAACCGTGCCATGGTGGCGATCGAAGCCATGCCCTTTATGCGCTCAACTATCACCCGTTTGAGAGTGGAATCGTTCTAATGCAATATGTGTCGACCCGCGGCGGTATGCCAGCCCAACCATTTTCTGATGTCTTACTCGAAGGCTTGGCACCCGACGGGGGGCTGGCGGTGCCGCAATCGCTACCGTCGATTTCTACGGAGCAATTGGAGTCTTGGCGACAGTTAACTTACGCTGAGTTAGCGGCCAAGGTGCTCGGGCACTTCGCCCCTGACATTGAGCCCGCCGATTTGGCTGCCATGACAGCCCGCGCTTATGACCCGAAACGGTTTCGCAACGAGGAAATCGTGGCGGTTCGTCCTATGACTGAGGGCTTGAGCTTGTTGGCTGTGTCAGATGGTCCCACCTTGGCATTCAAAGACATGGCCATGCAGTTTTTAGGGCAAGTTTTCCCGTACGTTCTCAACAAACGGGGGGAAACCTTAAACATCTTAGGCGCGACATCTGGCGATACCGGCTCAGCAGCCGAGTATGCGATGAAAGGTAAGTCGGGCGTGTCGGTTTTTATGCTCTCACCGCACGGGCGCATGAGCGATTTTCAGCGGGCCCAGATGTATTCCTTGCTTGATGAAAACATTCATAACATTGCTGTGCGTGGCGTGTTTGACGAGGCGCAAGATATTGTCAAAGCGTTGGCCAGTGATCTGCCCTTTAAAGAAAAGTACCGACTCGGTGCCGTGAACTCAATCAATTGGGCCCGTATTGCCTCTCAAGTTGTCTACTACTTTTGGGGATGGCTACGTGCCACAACAGGACCTGGCCAGCCGGTGTCATTCTCGGTGCCTTCGGGTAATTTCGGCAATATCCTGTCAGGCCATATGGCAAGGCGTATGGGCCTGCCCATCCGGCGCTTGGTTTTGGCGACCAATGAAAACAATGTGCTTGAGGAATTTTTCCGAACAGGCATTTATCGCCCACGACAACCCGCTCAAACCCACGCCACCTCTAGCCCGTCGATGGATATTTCGCGCGCTTCTAACTTTGAGCGTTTTGTGTTTGATTTGCATGACGGTGATAGCGCACAAGTGGCCAAGCTCTGGCGTGAGCTATCTTCTGAGGGGTTTTTCGACTTATCAGACCGCTTAGGCGAGTTTGAGTCAAAGTATGGCTTCGTGGCTGGCGTTAGCCGCCACGACAATAGGCTTGAAACCATTCGCCGTGTGTTTGATGACACGGGTTACTTGATAGACCCTCACACCGCCGATGGTGTGAAGGTGGCGCAAGAATACATGGAGCCCGGGGTGCCGATGCTCGTTTTAGAGACGGCACTACCCGCGAAATTTTCAGAGACGATTGAACAAGCGCTTGGCCGGCCGGTGCCGATGCCTGTGGGCTTGGAGGATCTGATGCAACGCCCGCAAAAAGTCACCCTGTTGCCTTGTGATGTGGCGAGCGTGCGCGCCTACATCATTGAACATGCTTCGCTAACTTAAATTTTGCTGTGCGCCAACGGGAAAACGCATGATGACCTCACCATTTACATGGATCAACTTTTTGGCGGTGGGTTGTGGTGCCGCCATTGGTGCTTGGACGCGCTGGGGGTTAGGTGTTTGGCTAAACCCCGGATCTGACCGATTCCCTTTAGGGACGTTTGTGGCCAACCTCGGTGGTTCTTATTTAATTGGACTGGCGGTTTCATGGACTTTGTTGAATCCAGAGTGGCCGCCCACTTTGCGGTTAATGTTAGTAACTGGCCTCTTGGGCGCCCTGACAACATTCTCAACCTTTTCTGCCGAAACAGTCACTTTTTTACATGAAGGCAAGGTGGGATTGGGTTTGCTTTACGCCTTTGCGAGCTTGCTGGGGTGTTTGCTGATGACGTCACTGGGATGGGTGACTCTACACACCTTAAAAGGTGCGTGAGTGTTTTGGTAGCTGCCGAATCAGGCAGCTGGCGGCACGCAGACCGCTTTTAACCGCACCTTCCAAGACGCTGGGGTAACCCGTATCAGTCCAATCGCCCGCAAAGGTTATTTGGCGCCAAGGCGTCTCATTGCTGGGCCTAGAAAGACGGGGTTTGGCCGCAAAGGTGGCCCGCTTCTCATGAAAACAACGCGCCGCTTTGATGGCGAGCGGTACGCGACGGGTAGGCATTTCTCGAGCCAACTGTTTGATCAACTGTTCTGCGAGCTCGTCTGGGCTTTGCGCTAGCACATCAGTCGAGTCACTCACCACAAAGGCCAAGCGCCCGCCCTGTGTCGCTGTCTCGGGTTGACATTGATTGCGATCAAACACCCACTGACCCGGTGCGGCAGTGGTTTCACTCGTCAAATCGTGGCGCATCATCAAGAAGGGCGCGCCCAACGAGAAGGGTTCTGACAAATCAACATAGCCTGTGGTGATTGGCCGATATTCGAAAGCGGCAAGTGCCGAGAAAATCCGCGGGAACTGCTGCTGAATGGCTTCATCGAAGAGTTTTGAGACGCCATAGGGGGGTATCGCAATGATGCACCCGTCGTAGACGTCGTCCTCAACACGCACGCCCTTGGCAACCTCAGTCACGGTTCTGACCGTTTGTCCGAGTCGGGCGTTGATCTTTTGGCAAACGTGACTGGGCCAAACGCTCGAGAGGTCTGTTGCCGGAATCAGTATGTCGGAGGCGCCGGCCTGCGGATTTAAAAGCGTGTCACAGAGCACCCGTTGAAACAAAACGGCACTGGCTTCGTGAATTGCTGTGTTCAGGGTGGCAAGACAAAGGGGCTCCCACAGAAAATCATTTAGCCGCTGCGATTGTCTGGCGTCCTTTAACCATTGGGCAACGGTTTGTTCGCTGTCGTCGGCACCCCTGTTGTCTGCACCCCTGTCTCCCGCGCCGCCTGAGGCCTTTAGGCCCAGCAAAAGTCGTGAGGCCATTCGTTTGTCTTTGAATGACAGGCCTTTGGCCGTCCAAAGTGCCACGGCGGGTCTGAGGGCAGCCGGCACCCATGAGGGGGCGCCGAGTACAAACGCGCGGTCGGTTGAACTCAAGCGCAGCGGGTGTCGCGTCAAAACCTGCTGCTGACTCGCCTCAGGTACATCCCTAGCGATCAAAGCCAAAGTGTCTTGATAAGCGCCGATCAGCAAGTGCTGACCGTTATCGACGGTGCCGAGTGCGGCATCCTTGACTTGGCGCGCACGACCACCGGGCGTGTGTGAGGCGTCATAGATCGTGACCCTGTAACCTTGGGCATGCAATTCGCTGGCCGCGGCCAAGCCGGCCCAACCCGCACCCACGACCGCCACATGGGCGGGCTGAGGACTCGTGGTGGAGAAGGCCGCCGCGTTATTGGGCGTGTTCGGGTTGTTCAAAGTGTTCAAAGCGTTCGAAGCGTTTCATTCGTTTAAGTACGGGCTTGCCGCCACTGACCCAGTTACGCCAAGCCAAACCAAATTTGCGCAACGGTGTCAGGGTGATTCGTTGATCTAGCACCTGCCAGCTCTCATCTTCGATTTCGTCTAACAAAGTGGCATAAATGGCAGCCATCATCAAGCCAGGGCGCTGCTGGCGACGATCCGTCTGCGGCAAAAGATCGGCAGCGTCGCGGTAGAGCCCTCGCGCTCGCTTGGTCTCAAAGGCCATCAGCTCACGGAAGGCCGGGCTGTCTTGCCCGGCAAGAATATCGCCTGCTTTGACTTTGAAGCGTTGTAGGTCATCAATGGGTAAATAAATCCGCCCACGTCGGGCGTCTTCACCCACGTCACGGATGATGTTGGTTAGTTGAAACGCCAAGCCAAGTTTGGAGGCGTAGGCCAAGGTGTCAGGGTCGTCGTAACCAAAAATACCGGCCGACAGTTCGCCCACCACACCTGCGGCATGCCAACAGTACTTTTCTAAGCCAGGCCAGTCGAGGTAGCGTGTTTGATCCAGATCCATCGTCATGCCATCGACAATGGCGTGCAGTCGCTCGGCACTGATCTGGCAGTCTGACAGACGGGGCAGAAGGGCTTGCGTGACCGGGTGATTGGGTGTTTGGGCAAACAGTTGTGTGATTTCACCATGCCACCAGGCCAGCTTTGTGCGGGCGATGGAGGTGTCTGAGCACTCATCGACGATATCGTCGACCTCACGACAAAAGGCGTAGAGCGCGGTGATGGCTCGACGCCGTGGGGGCGGCAGAAATAAAAAAGCGTAGTAGAAACTAGAGCCGCTTTTAGCGGCCTTTTCTTGGCAGTATTCGTCTGGTGTCATGATTTACAGTGCTCGCCAAATGAGTCTGGGCCAATCCGATCGCGTTAAGGTCGGGCGACGATGAAAGACATCATAATCAACGGCTTTGATTTTTTCGAGGATACGCAGGCCGCCCATCATGATAAGCCGGACTTCCAGTCCAAAGCGACCCGGCAGGCGTCGACCCAAGGGTGCGCCTTGTTGCATAAGATCACGACAGATTTGTACCTGGCTGCCCATCAGGATTTGCCACGCGCTGTCGCAGCGCCCCTGTTCTAAATGTTCAATACTGACTTTGGCGCTCAACATGGCTTCTTTGGGTAAATAGACGCGTTGCTTGGCCCAGTCGATAGCAACATCTTGAAGAAAGTTGATTCTTTGCAGGGCGCTGCATATCGCGTCCGATTGGAGCAAGCTTTGGCTGTCGGTTTGTTTGAACAAGGCCAGCATCAGCCGTCCTACCGGATTGGCTGAACGGCGGCAGTAATCGTTGAGGGATTGTTCGGTCTGATACTGCTTCACAGTGACGTCTTGCTCAAATGCGGATAACAAGTCAATGAAGGGGGTGAGCGGCAGCTGGTGTTTGCGAATGGTGCTCGCAAGCGGCACGAATATGGGTTCGAGTGCGGGATTGTCGAGCGCGCTGTTCTCTCCAATGGCGTGGATGGCTTGTCGAAACTGACTGAGTGACTGCAAGCGCTCGGCAGGTGTTGCGTCGCCTTCGTCGGCGATGTCATCGGCGGCACGAGCAAACCGATACAAATGAACGACATCTCGGCGCACGGCGGCGGGCAACAATACAGAGGCCACAGGAAAGTTTTCGTAATGATCAACGGGCATGGGCAGGCAGATAACTTAACTGAAATTGAATGCCTTATTGTAATGAGCCTGCCCGCCTTGGATGGCTAAGTCTTTTAGGCGGGACAAAAGAGCACAAAAGCCAGCAGGGATCCGCTCGCCCTGAGCACCAAGGCCGACCATTAGGCGTTAGACTGACGCGTCTGACGCGTGCGCTGAGGCGCGCGAGTGACTCGCTTTTTTCCTATTTTGCCTTCGTACGGTTCCAACATGCCACGTCCTATTTGTGCCTTGATCGATATTGCCGCCCTATCTCATAACTTTAATGCCGTTAAACGTGCCGTTCTGTCTGCGCAAGCCCGCCGGCAAGCACCCGGTCACATTTGGGCGGTTGTCAAGGCGGATGCCTATGGCCACACGCTCGCGGCGGCCATTGCCGCTTTTGAGCAAGCAGATGGCCTGGCCATGCTCGATTTCGAAGAAGCTGTCCGCTGTCGTCAAGCCGGCTGGGACAAACCCATTCTCATGCTTGAGGGGACGTTTGGCGCCGCGGATTTGTCTGAAGCGGTGCAGCTGGGATTGAGCTTGGTGGTCCATGACCCCAGTCAACTGTCGCTATTAGAAGCGCAAGCGTCAAAAATTGCTGCACCGCTCGATATTTACCTCAAAATGAATACGGGTATGCACCGTTTGGGCTTTGAAGCAGACGACTACTTGCACGCATTTAAGCGTCTCAAAGCTTTACAGCAGGCCGGTAAGGTCGGCGACATCACTCACATGACTCACTTCGCCTCTGCCGAGCAAGTGGATGGCGTTCAGGCACCGATGGCGCGCTTCAAAGCCACGGTGGGCAGGCTCGAAGGTGGTTGGTGCGTCAGCAACTCTGCAGCGGCTCTAGCGCACACGAATCCATTGGTAGAACATTGGGTGCCACCCACAACGGGACTGTGGATTCGTCCTGGCATTTGTCTCTATGGTGGTTCGCCGTTTGCTGATCGTCCGGCCGCCGAATTTGATCTGAAAAGCGCCATGACCTTGAGATCTGAGCTGATAGGCGTGCGAGCAGTACAAGTCGGGGAAGGCGTGGGTTATGGCCACACTTTTGTGGCTGAAAAGCCGATGCGCATAGGCGTGGTGGCTTGTGGCTATGCAGATGGCTATCCCCGTCATGCGCCCACGGGCACGGCAGTTTCTGTGGCGGGTGTCAGAACGCGGGTGGTTGGGCGTGTCTCGATGGACATGCTGACCGTAGATGTCAGTGATCTGCCCCAAGCGGGCGTTGGCGACGAAGTGGTACTGTGGGGCGCGGGGGGTCCCACGGCTGATGAGGTCGCGCAAGCGGCCGGAACAATAAGTTACGAACTCATGACGGCAGTCACGGCGCGAGTCCCCCGACGTCTCATTTTCCCTCGGTAATTCATGTCTAAAATCAAAACCCGTTATGTCTGCCAGGCTTGCGGCGCTGTCAGCCCCAAGTGGCTCGGCCAGTGTTTCGGTTGCCAAGCTTGGAACACTTTAGAAGAAACCCGCGACGCGGAGGTCGAAAGTGCGCCCAGCCGCTTTGCTCCTCTCGCTGGCACGGCGAACATACAGCGCCTGTCTGACGTGCAGGCGCAAGAAATGCCAAGGCTTGCCACTGGTGTGGGGGAATTTGACCGAGTGCTGGGCGGGGGCCTGGTCGCGGGCGCTGTGGTGCTGATTGGTGGTGATCCTGGCATCGGCAAATCGACCCTACTGCTACAAGCCCTAGCGGCCATGTCGCAAAATGCAAGGGTCTTATATGTGACGGGTGAGGAGTCGGCGCAGCAAGTGGCTTTGAGAGCCAAAAGACTTGACCTCAGCTCGTCCGAAGTGGACCTACTGCCCGAAATACGGCTTGAAGTCATTGAGTCTCAATTGACCACTCGGACTCCGGCGGTGGCAGTGATCGACTCTATTCAAACGGTCTATTCAGGGGCGTTGTCATCGGCGCCGGGCTCTGTATCACAGGTTCGGGAATGTGCAGCACAGCTCACTCGCCTAGCCAAGCAGACAGGCGTGCCCATTGTTCTGATCGGCCACGTTACCAAAGACGGTGCCTTGGCAGGACCACGGGTGCTTGAGCACATGGTCGACACGGTGCTTTACTTTGAAGGCGATACCCACTCTTCATTCCGTCTTATCAGGGCTTTTAAGAATCGATTTGGCGCGGTCAACGAATTGGGTGTGTTTGCCATGACAGATCGGGGGCTTAAAGGGGTGGCGAACCCTTCGGCGTTATTCTTGTCACAACATCAGCAGCAGGTCTCTGGTTCGTGTGTGATGGCAACGCAAGAGGGGTCTAGACCGCTCTTGGTTGAGATACAGGCGTTGGTTGATGCCGCGCATGTGCCCAATCCTCGCCGGCTTGCTTTGGGGTTAGAGGGTCACCGTTTGGCGATGCTGTTGGCGGTGTTGCATCGCCATGCGGGTGTCGCGACGGCCGACCAAGACGTGTTTGTGAACGCGGTGGGTGGTGTTCGAATTGCTGAACCCGCCGCTGACTTACCGATTTTGTTGGCTATTTTGTCGTCTCTAAGAGATAAGCCGCTGCCGGTTGGTTTGATTGCGTTTGGCGAGGTTGGCTTAGCGGGTGAGGTTAGGCCCGCGCCACGCGGTCAAGAGCGTTTGAAAGAGGCGGCTAAGTTGGGGTTTTCAATGGCGATTATTCCTGCGGCGAACACCCCAAAACATCCCATTGAGGGGTTAAAAGTGATGCCAGTCAATCGACTGCAAGATGCGATTGATGCCATACGAGCGGTTTAGCCATACAAGCGGTTTAACAAGGACAACAGATGTCATCGGGTGTATTTGCTTTTGCGGTTAAACAAACGTGGCGTGATCTAAGGGCGGGGGATCTTCGCCTGTTAGTGCTCGCTGTTGTGGTGGCGGTGGCGGCAATCAGTAGCGTGGGGTTCATGTCGGATCGGGTGTCGCGTGCGCTTGAACGCGATGCTTCGCGCATGTTGGGTGCCGATTTGGTGGTCGAAACCCCAGCCGTGGCTGAGCAGGCGTGGATTGATCGCGCTGAGCAAGACGGATTGAAAGCGGTGCGCACGTGGCAGTTCCCTTCGATGGTGGGAGGCGCGAGCGGCAACTTACAGCTGGCTTCGATTAAAGCGGTAGAAGACGGCTATCCGTTGCGTGGCGAAATGCGCACAGCAATCGATATCACCGCACCTGATGAGGCGATATCGGCTTCACCGGCCATCGGGACGGTTTGGGTCGATCCTCAATTGTTGGCGCTCGCCGAATTGTCGGTCGGCGATACCTTACAAATTGGGGATATTGGTCTCACAATTGCTCGTGTAATCACTTACGAGCCCGACCGCGGCATGCGGTTTGTCAATGTGGCGCCACGCGTCATGTTGCGTTCAGAGGATTTAAAGAGGGCTGGTTTGTTGGGGCCAGGCAGTCGTGTCACTCACGCCCTGCTAGTGGCCGGTGACGAGTCTTTGACTGCGCAATACCGCAACTGGTTAGAACCTCAGCTGACCCAGGCGCAAAAGATTTTGTCGGTTGCCGAGGGTCGCCCTGAAATCACCCGCACGCTTGACCGAGCCAATGAGTTTCTCACATTGGTGGTGATGATCGCGGTTTTGATTGCAGCCGTGGCCATTGCCTTAGGAGCGCGCCGATTTAGCCAACGCCAACGGCCTGGGGTGGCCGTGATGCGTTGCTTTGGTGCCACCCAGGCAACGATCACCCGTTTGCTGGGCGTGGAGTTTCTGCTGGTCGCCTTGGTTGGCTCCAGTATTGGACTGGTGCTCGGTTGGGTCGCGCAGATGGTGCTCGTGAATGTGATGCAGGGCCTGATTGCCGATGAGCTACCCGGGGTTGGTTGGAAACCGGCCGCGCAAGGGTTGTACGCTGGGTTTTGGTTATTGTTCGCCTTTGCGCTGCCGCCCTTACAGTCTCTACGTCGGATATCAGCGGCTCAAATATTACGTCAGGAAGTGCCCGCCTTTCCCCTGCACAGTTTGGTTGGTTACGCCGTGGCGTTTGTTGGCTTTGCGGTCCTCATGTGGTGGATCGCAGGTAACCCGAAGTATGGCTTTGGTCTGGCGGCGGGGTTTGTCGTGGCAGCGGTTTTATTTGGGCTGTTGGCCTTATTGGCCTTAAAGCTGGTCGATTTGGTGCGTCATCGTGTGACTCACCGGCCAACCTTGCGGTTTGCCCTGGCCGGGTTGGTGAGGCGCAAAGCGTCCTCGGTGGCTCAAGTCAGCGCTCTCGCGGTGGGCATGATGGCTATTTTGTTGTTGACCATCGTGCGCACGGACCTGCTTGACGGTTGGCAGCAAACCTTGCCACCTGATGCGCCCAATAAGTTTTTGATCAACATTCAGCCTGACCAGGTTGAACCGATCAAGCAAGCGCTCACGGCCTCGGATTTGGGCCAGCAAACGTTCTATCCCATGGTTCGCGGTCGCGTGACCGCCTTAAATGACAACCCTATGCGGGTAGACGATTTTGAGTCGCCACGGGCGCAACGTTTGTTGCAGCGAGACTTTAATCTTTCCTACGCACCCACGCTCGATGGCAATGGCGAAGTGATCGCTGGGCAGGCGTTAAATCCAGACGCCTTAGAAGTCTCGATGGAATCGGATGTGGCAAGTTTGCTGGGCATGAAGATTGGCGATGAGGTCACCTTTGAGGTGGCGGGGCAACCTTTGACCGTGTCAGTTAGCAGCATCAGAAAGGTGGACTGGGAAAACATGCGCCCCAACTTTTTTGCCTTGCTCAGCCCTCGGGCCTTGGTCGATGAACCACAGACCTTTATTACTTCGCTCTACGTCCCCCCAGAAAAGGCGGCAGTCACCCAATCGCTGGTGAGCAGCTTTCCAAACCTGACGGTCTTTGACGTCGGGGCGATGCTGGCGCAACTGCAGTCCGTGTTAGATCGGGTTTCAACGGCGATCCAAGGGCTGTTTGGCTTCGCGATTTTGGCGGGCGTGGTGGTTTTGGCGGCGGCGTTAAGTTCTAGTCGAGACGAGCGGGTTCGAGAGTCTGCCCTTTTACGTGCTCTAGGAGCCACGAATCGGCAGTTATCGAGCGCGCAGCGCATTGAATTATTGATGATCGGTGCTTTGGCTGGTCTGCTTGCGGCTGCTGGAGCGACCTTGGCGGCTTGGGCCTTGTCGGTTTGGGTGTTCGAGTTTGCCATGCAATGGTCGATCATGCCTTGGGTGTTGGGCTTGGTGGTTTGTATGCTCGGTGCTTGGCTTGCGGGTTCTTGGGTGCTGCGAGGCGTGCTCAGTACGCCGCCGCTCTTGACCTTAAGGAACGAGTAGGGCGCTTGCTCAATGTGATGGGCCAGCAACTGGAGAAAAGGCTTTAGAATTGGATTCACGTACCCGTTTTGTGTTTCATGAAACGGGATTTTTTTGGTGTGTGCCAAAGGGCAATGCCAACACGAATTGAACCAACATAGAACCGGAGGAGGCCGACATGCGTTTACCGATGCTCACATTGCTTTTGATCAGTGTTTTTGGCTTGGCTGGGGTTTCCTCTGCGCAAGATAGCAAAACATTGAACGTCTACAACTGGGCTGAGTACACAGCAGAGGACACCATCCCAGGCTTTGAGCGTGAAACCGGGATCAAGATTCAATACGATACTTACGATAGTAACGACACTTTACAAGCCAAGCTTTTGACGGGTAAGTCGGGCTACGACATCGTGGTACCCACCACCAACTATGCCGCTCGCCAACTCCAAGCGGGCTTATTTCAAAAACTCGACAAATCCAAAATTCCCAATTGGAAGAACCTTGATCCGGAAATCATGGCGCTCTTAGAGTCGGTTGACCCCGGCAATCAATATTTAGTGCCGTGGGGTTATGGCACCAATGCCTTGGGGTTCAATGTCACCAAGGCACGAGAAATTCTAGGGCCAGACGTCAAATTAAATGATTGGTCGCTTTTGTTTGACCCAGAAAAGGTTAAGCAGTTCGCGGGCTGTGGGGTGTCGATCCTAGATGAAGCGGCGGCTGTGTTTCCAGCGGCCCTGCATTATCTCGGCAAAAATCCCAACAGCAGCGATCCGGCCGATTACGAGGCCGCGTTGGCATTGCTGCAGTCTATTCGGCCTCATATCCGGCAGTTCAGTTCGTCTGGTTACATTGATGAGTTGGCCTCTGGTGATCTCTGCTTGGTCTACGGTTACTCGGGGGATGTTTTGATTGCGGGTGATCGGGCGGCACAAGCGAATCGCCCTTACACAGTCAACTTCTTCTTGCCCGATGACGGCGCACCCGCTTGGTTTGACACCATGGCCGTGCCCGCTGATGCCCCTTCGCCTGACGAGGCGTTTGCCTTCATTAACTATATGTCAGAGCCGCAGGTGTCTGCAGACATCACCAACAACATGTTTTATCCCAATGCAAATAAGGCAGCACGGCCACTCGTGGTGGCCGAAGTAGCGAATAATCCAGCGATCTACCCGCCGGCTGAGGTGTCCAATAAGCTCTTCATTATTGCAACGCAGCCGTTGAATATTTTGCGCTTACAAACGCGGATGTGGTCTCAACTGAAGTCTGGTCGCTAAGCCCTCATGGCCGACACCACCGGGTTCTCAAGTGGATTGTCAGGGGATGCGAAAGCATTTTTGCGTCTGCGAGACGTCACCAAAACATTTGGTGAGACGGCGGCTGTCGATTCAGTGAATCTGACGGTCGAACGCAATGAGATCTTTGCATTGTTAGGCAGCTCTGGCTGTGGCAAATCTACTTTGCTGCGTATGTTGGCTGGTTTTGAGCCGGTCACGTCCGGGCAAATTCTGCTCGACGGTGAGGACGTGACCGACCTAGCGCCTTATGAGCGACCGGTCAACATGATGTTTCAGTCTTATGCCTTGTTTCCCCGCATGAGCGTCGAAGCGAATGTGGGATTCGGTTTGAAACAAGAAAAGGTCCCCAAGGGCGAGAGGCTGGAACGGGTGCAAGAGGCCTTAGCGTTGGTGCAAATGTCGGCCTACGCCAAACGCAAACCACACCACCTATCGGGAGGGCAGCAGCAGCGGGTGGCGTTGGCGCGAAGCTTGATCAAACGCCCCAAGTTGTTGTTGCTTGATGAGCCCATGTCTGCTTTGGATAAGCAGATAAGGCATGCGACTCAAATTGAACTGGTGCGATTACTAGATAAGCTGGATGTGACCTGTTTTATGGTGACACACGATCAGGAAGAGGCCATGACCATGGCAAACCGGCTCGCCGTGATGTCTCAGGGGCGAATCCGCCAGGTGGGGACGCCGCAAGATGTCTACGCTTATCCCAATTCGCGCTTTGTGGCGGGGTTCATCGGATCGACCAATCTATTTGAAGGCGTGATTTGCGTGGACGAAGCCGATCACATCATGATTGAGTCGGCTGAGCTAGCACGTCCTTTTTACGTGAATCATGGCGTCAGTGAGCCTTTGGGGGCGTCGGTTTCGGTGTCATTGCGCCCAGAGCAGATTCGAGTGCTGCGAGAAGCGCCGTCTGAGCCCTGTAACTGGGCGCCTGGCGTGGTGAGTCATCTGGCTTGGTTAGGTAGTTACGCGATCTACCAAATACGCTTGGACTCTGGCAAGATGGTTCAAGCCAGTGTGCCTAGTCAACTGCTGGCCTTGGGGCAGCCGCCTGGCATCGACGATGAGGTGTTTGTTTGTTGGGGGCGGGACAGCGTGACGGTATTGACGTCATGATCACGAGGCAATGGCGCGTTAAGTGGACTCGGCTGGCAGCCATTGTGCCCCCGTATGCTTGGCTGGTGCTTTTCCTGCTGGTGCCGTTTTTTCTGGTGTTCAAGATCAGTTTGTCTGATCTTAGGTTCGGTATTCCGCCTTACACGCCGCTCATTACCTCGGAGGATGAGGTGATCGGGCTGGCCGTGCATTTGCGCGGCTATGCGTTGCTGTTTACTGATTCACTTTACATCAGCACCTATATCAATTCCTTGAAAATAGCCGGTATCACCACGCTGTGCTGTGTATTGATTGGCTACCCGATGGCCTATTACATTGCCCGATCCAAGCCCTCCATTCGCCATTTGTTGTTGTTAGCGGTCATCTTGCCGTTCTGGACTTCGTTGTTGCTAAGGGTCTATGCCTGGGTGGGTATTTTGCGCAATGACGGGTTGCTGAACAACACCTTACTGTGGCTGGGCGCGATTGATGCGCCCTTAGAAATTTATAGGACCGATCTGGCGGTCTACATCGGTTTGGTTTATGCCTACTTACCGTTCTTTATCCTTCCCTTGTATGCCAATCTCGTCAAGCTCGACCTCCGGTTGCTAGACGCGGCTTACGACTTGGGGGCCAAACCTTGGCGAGCTTTTTTGTCTGTGACCTTGCCAATGTCTTTGCCGGGGGTTATCGCTGGGGCCTTGCTGGTCTTCATCCCGGCCGTTGGCGAGTATGTGATCCCAGAGATGCTCGGTGGCGCGGATACGCTCATGATGGGGCGGGTCATGTGGAATGAGTTTTTTACGAACGCAGACTGGCCCATGGCAAGTGCGGTCACCGTGGTGATGGTCTTGTTATTGCTGATTCCGTTGATTGTTTTTCAAACCAGTCAACAGCGTCGCTTTGAGCGGGTAGGCTAACGGCATGGCTTCTTCGCAACAGCCCAGTTTATTGGGGCGCTGGTTAGCGCTTGGGCTTGGTTTCGCCTTTCTTTATGTGCCACTTTTTAGCTTGATTGTTTTTTCATTCAACGATTCAACCATGATGACATCGTGGAGTGGGTTTTCTTTGCGTTGGTACCACACGCTACTTAACGATGATGCACTGTTGCGTGCGGCTTGGTTGTCTTTTCAAGTAGCGGTTTTAACGGCAACAGCCGCCGCCGTGTTGGGCACATGGGCAGGCTATATTTTGGCGCGCAAAGGGCGGTTCAAAGGCTTTGCCCTCTACGTGGGCTTGGTCAGCGCACCGTTGGTGATTCCAGAAGTGGTCTTGGGGATTTCCTTGCTGTTGCTTTTTGTTGAACTCGACAGCATATTCGGATGGCCCGGTGGGCGGGGTATGTTTACGATCTGGGTGGGCCACACCACATTTTGTCTGGCTTTTGTGGCGGTGATTGTGCAATCAAGAGTAAGAGACCTGGATCGATCGCTTGAAGAGGCTGCACTCGATCTAGGCGCCCCGCCAATCAAGGTGTTTTTTTCGATCACATTGCCATTGATCATGCCAGCGGTTGTGGCGGGGTGGTTATTGGCTTTCACGCTTTCTTTGGATGACGTGGTGATTGCTTCCTTTCTATCGGGCCCCGGGGCAACGTTGCTGTCGCCAGAGATTTTTTCTCGCGTTAGACTTGGCGTCAAACCCGAGGTCAATGCGCTAGCCACCATTTTTGTTCTGGGGGTAGCGTTATTTGTGCTTGTGGTGAACGCCTTGCAACGCCGACAGGAGGCAAACCAATGATTCAGCTATACGGTTTATTGAAGTGCGATACGTGTAAAAAAGCCCGTCAGTGGTTGACTTCAAAAGGGATACCGCACGAGTTCATCGATTACCGAGAGCACCCCTTGTCACCGGACGCCTTAACGGCGCATGCCAGCGCCCTTGGGGGATGGGAAAAACTCATTAACCGTGCGTCAACGACTTGGCGTCAATTGTCCGATGAGCAGCGTGGGGCATCAAGTGATGAACAGTGGATTGCCCTGATTGCGCAGTATCCTGCTCTCGTGAGAAGACCGCTGACGATCCTACCGAACGGCGTTGTGATGACCGGCTTCAATGAGAAGAAATTCCTGCCACTAGAGGCATTGAAGTGAGCGATCGGTTGCTCGCTGATCAGCGGCTCAGTGACTGGTTGCTTAGTGTTGGGTTGCTTGCTGATTGGTTGCCGCTCTTGCTGGCGGCAACCACACTGCTCTTGATGTTGTTGGTCTGTGGCTTTGTTTTTGCGTTGTGGCGTCGTCCAAGTGAGCAAACCGACCAATGGCAACAGCTGCTTGCGGGGCAGCAAAGGCTGGAGCAAAGCTGGCGGACCGAATTGGCCGATAGCCAACGCTTGCTGCGGGCTGAAATAGCAGAGTCTCAGCGCGCCTTACGCCAAGAGTTGGCGGCGGCTGACGAGCAATTCCGGACCGTGGTCGCCCGAGATGCGGCAACGGGCAGGCAGGAGGCCGCCGAGGCGCTGGAGCGGTTTGGTCACGGGTTTTCTCAACGCTTGCAAGCCTTGTCCTTGGGTAACGAACAACGCATGGTCGATTTGCGTAATATGGTTCAGGAGCGCTTGAAGCAGTTGCAAACAGATAACGCCAGCAAGCTCGAAGAAATGCGTCAAACGGTTGATGAAAAGTTGCATGCCACTCTCGAGCAGCGCTTGGGTGAGTCATTTAAGTTGGTTTCTGACCGCTTGGAGGCCGTGCACAAGGGGCTTGGGGAGATGCAGAGCCTGGCCGCTGGTGTTGGCGATCTCAAACGGGTCCTGACTAACGTTAAGTCAAGAGGCACTTGGGGCGAGGTTCAGTTGGCTCGCCTGATTGAAGACACCATGACCAGCGATCAATACGCCTGCAATGTGAAGACGGTGCCCGGCAGTGAAGCCATGGTCGAATTTGCTATCCGGTTGCCGGGTCGTCAAGACGGCGAGGGCCCGGTGTGGTTGCCGATTGACGCCAAATTCCCCAAAGAGGAGTACGAGCGTTTACATGAAGCCCAGGACCAGGCCGACAAGGAATCGGTGCGCCAAGCCTCGCAGGCGCTAGGCCGGGCCATTGAGGCTCAAGCCAAGCTGATAGGCAGCAAATATGTCTCACCGCCACACACGACAGATTTTGCGATTATGTTCCTGCCCAGCGAGGGTCTGTATGCGGAGGTTCTGCGCTTGCCTGGGGTGCTCGATAAGTTGCACCATCTGCGGGTCAATGTCGCGGGCCCTGCGAATTTGGCGGCAATGCTGAACAGTTTGCAAATGGGGTTTCGTACGCTGGCCATTGAGCAGCGTTCATCAGAAGTTTGGCAGGTGCTTCGAACGGTTAAAACTGAGTTTGGGAAGTTTGGCCAAGCGCTGGCTGATGTTAAGAAATCATTGGAGTCAGCCACCAACAAACTGGGCAAAACAGAAACGCGTACAAGGGTGATGCTTCGTAACTTAAAATCTGTCGAGTCGTTGCCAGACAACGCAAGCAGCGCGACAGCGAATGAGCGGCCCTTTGATGGGCTCGCGAGCACCACGAAAACGGAGGATGATGAAGCGTGACTGTTGATACCCAACACTTAAAGCAAGCCGTGGCTCAAGCTGCCCTGGATTACATTGAACCGTGGCTGACGCCCGATGCGGTGATCGGTGTGGGCACTGGCTCGACAGCGGATCTATTCATTGATTGTTTGTGTCAAAAGCGCCAATTGTTTCGCGCTGCGGTGGCCAGCTCAGAGCGCACGGCAAATCGATTGCGAGAGGGTGGGGTGACGGTTGTCGAGTTAAATGACGTCCAACGCATGCCTTTTTATGTGGATGGCGCTGACGAGATCAACGGCTCTCTTGAAATGATCAAAGGCGGTGGCGGGGCGCTGACAAGAGAAAAAATCGTGGCTTCGGTGGCTGAACGTTTTGTGTGTATTGTGGATGCTTCCAAAAGAGTGGACTGCTTGGGTCAGTTTCCCTTGCCCATTGAGGTGTTGCCGATGGCGGTGGCAGCAATCATGCGTTTTGCCACTTTAATGGGTGGCCAACCCGTGGTGCGAGAGGGCTTTACGACCGATAATGGCAACCCGATCATCGACGTGTCAGGGTTGTCGATAAGTGACCCGGTGGGACTTGAAACAGCCTTGAATCAGCTGCCAGGGGTGGTGACCAATGGTATTTTTGCGATTAGAAAGGCCGATATCGCCCTGATTTCTAGTGCCCAGGGTGTCTTGAAACTATCGTCACATTGATTCATAAAACTGTCACAGAGTCTTCTGTACACTACTGCTAGCATATATTTATTGACGTGGTACGACACCGAAGCAGGACGTATCTGCACTCTCTTACCCAATAGGCGTTGAAATGACGGAACACACATACAAACAGTTTGACATTGAAATGGACGAAATTCGCAGCGAATTGTTGCGCATGGGTGGGTGTGTAGAAAGCATGATCGTCGATGCCGTTCGTGCGGTTGTCAACGGCGATACCGATTTGATTGAGCGGATCAAAAAAAACGAAAAAGAGGTTAATAAAATCGAGGTGGCGATTGATGATCAAATTGCCACTATCATCGCGCGGCGCCAACCCGCAGGGATTGACTTGCGTACCCTAATCGCCGTTACAAAAATGTTGACGGACATGGAGCGTTCTGGTGATGAAGCAGAAAAAATGGCTGCCATGGCCAGCCGTTTGCATGATGGCAACCAGAAGTTTGTCCCTGAGGTTGAATTGCAGCACATGGGCCGAGCCGTGGTGACGATGTTGCACGATGCCATGGATGCCTTTGCCAGGCACGATTCTGTGGCCGCTGCAGCGGTTGTGCGAAGCGACAAGCAGGTAGATAAAGAATGGAAAGCAACCATGCGTAGTCTGATCTCCTACATGATTGAAGATCCGCGCACGATTTCTAATGGCATCGATCTAATATTTGTGGCGCGATCATTAGAGCGGATTGGCGATCATGCCAAGAACATGGCTGAGCGGGTGATCTTTATGGTGCATGGCACTGACGTCCGTCACCAAGGTGTCAAAGCGGCGGAACGTATTGTGCAGGAAGCGGTTGCCAAGGGGGCCAGTTCGGCGGAGTAATTCATCTCCACCGAATACCTTAATCAGGCAGGTGGCGGCACGAAGCCTTGCGCTTCGACGTCAATGTCTTCAAATAAGAATTTTTCCATTTGCTCACGCAAGTATTTTCTTGCGCGTGCGTCGGCGAGATTGAGGCGGTTCTCATTGACCAACCGTGTCTGAACATCCATCCACTGTTGCCAGCCCTCTTTTGAGATGCTTTGCCAGATCTTTGTGCCCATTTCCCCAGGATATGGGGGAAATTCAAGCCCTTCGGCTTCTTTTTTGAGCTTGATACACTGAATCATTCGTGCCATTTGGACTGCCTTTTTTTCAATTGACTTGGATGGATAGTAAAGCGTCATACCCACCGAGGGCATGCATACACCTAAGGCTCATGGGTTTAAAGGCGTGTAGGGGTGCCTTCGGCGCCGTTGCTTCAAATCCATGAACCGCTGGCGTCATTGTCACAGCCGCTTGATAAACACATGGCTATTGCGCAAGCGGTTATAGGCGGTTTGACGCTCATCGGGTAAGTCCGTCACGCCACCTCTCACAAACCCGCGCTTCACGAACCAGTGAGCAGTGCGCGTCGTCAAGACAAAGAGGCGCTTGGCACCAAGGGCGCGGGCGCGGGACTCCATGTGTCGCAGCAAGAGTTCGCCTTCACCAGCCCCTTGCCAATCGCTATGCACGATTAAGCAACCCATTTCGGCCATTTTCTGTTCGGGATAGTGATGCAGCGTCGCACACCCAAAGATCATGCCGTCGTGTTCTAGGACTGAAAAGTTCTCAACTTCGCGTTCAATGGAGCTCGTGCCACGCGTGATAAGGGTGCCGTCGCTCTCTAGCGGCTCGATGAGCCGCAAAATCGCGCCCACATCATCGATGGTGGCAGATCGCAGATCGTCGAGTGTGTCTTCTACGACCATCGTACCCACCCCGTCGTGGGTAAAGATTTCTAAGAGGACGACGCCATCTAGGCTGAAGGGGATCATGTGAGCCCGTGCAACCCCTCGTTTGACAGCTTTTGATGCGTAATGCAGGTAAAAAGCTGTGTTTTCATCGAGTTCATTCGTAGCCAGGAGGGCGTCGGCATCAAGACGGGCCAGCTCCGTGTCAACGTTGCCGTCGGTACCGATCACGCCAGGGGTCTCGGTCAGAAAAATCAGTTTTTCAGCACGCAAAGCGACGGCTACGCTAGTGGCTAAATCTTCCATGGCGAGGTTAAAAGCCTCACCTGTGGGAGAAAACCCAAGCGGTGAGAGCACGATAATTGAGCCATTCTCAATGGCCACTCTCATGGCATCGGTGTCTATTTTTCGGACTTGTCCCGTGTGGCAATAATCGACGCCGTCAATGACTCCGGTTGGTCGAGCCGTCACGAAATTGCCGGAAATGACGCGTATCTGCGCATGCGACATGGGCGTATTGGGTAATCCTTGGCTAAACGCGGCTTCAATATCGAGTCGGATCTCACCGGCTGCTTCTTTGGCGCATTCAAGGGCAGCATCGTCTGTGGGTTGAATGCCGCGACCGAATTGTTGATCAAACCCCTTCAGGCGCAGCTGTTCGTTGACCTGTGGACGAGAGCCGTGAATCAAAACCAAGCGGATACCCAAAGCGCTTAAAAGCGAAAGATCCTGAACCAAGGCATTGAGCGCATCGGCCTGGACCAGTTCGCCGCCAAATGCCACCACGAACGTTTTATTACGAAACGCGTGCACGTAGGGCGCGACCTCACGAAACCAGCGCACAAACTGTGGGCCAGCGGCGTCGGGCGCCCCTAAAGCAGAAACGGTCTCACCGCTTAAGGCGGTTGCTTGCTCAGTGTCAGTCATAATGTCGGTAGGTTCGACCTCAGTGTTCATAAGTCTCGCAGGCTTGAAGGGTCGGATTTAACCCAAGGGTCGCAAATGATGCATCAATGGGGATTCTATAATGCATGTGTAATCCGTGCGCTAGATCGAGGTTGTTCAATTGGTTTCAGACCCGCAGATGGCCAATTCCGTTGCCATTTCCCCACGGCCCTTGCCTGAGATTGCCTTCCCGGAGGAATTACCGGTCAGCGCTCGGCGTGATGACATCATGGCGGCGATTAGCAAGCACCAAGTCGTGATTGTGAGCGGTGAGACCGGTTCTGGCAAAACAACGCAGCTCCCTAAAATATGTTTGGCGATGGGCCGTGGGCAGGGCGCCATGATCGCCCATACCCAGCCTAGACGCCTAGCCGCTACATCCGTGGCACGTCGGATTGCCCAAGAGCTTCAAACTCCACTCGGGCAGTGGGTCGGCTATCAGATCCGCTTTCAGCAACGCGTCGGCGCCAGTACGGCCATTAAATTGATGACAGACGGTATTTTGCTGGCACAAACGCAACGCGACCGATTACTGAAAGCCTATGACACCATCATCATTGATGAGGCGCACGAGAGGAGTCTAAATATTGATTTCTTGCTGGGCTACCTTCGCCAATTACTTCCAAAAAGACCCGATTTAAAGGTCATCGTGACCTCGGCCACCATTGATGCAGCGCGGTTTGCGACTCACTTCGCGGATCGAAATGGGGTGGCAGCGCCGGTTATTGAGGTGTCAGGGCGTTTATACCCGGTCGAGATTCGGTATCGCCCGGTTCGCTTAGAGTTAGAGGAGCCCGCGCCGGGCGAGGTCGATGAAAGCGTGCCTGAGCGCGATCTTTGCGATGCGGTCACCGATGCGGTCGACGAGTGTGCTCGCCATGGCGAGGGCGACGTGTTGGTGTTCTTGCCGGGGGAGCGTGAAATCCGTGACACCAGCGAGGCGTTGCGTAAGCACCATCCTGCTAGCACGCAGATATTGCCTTTGTTTTCTAGGCTGTCGCAAAACGAGCAGGAAGAGATTTTTCGGCCGAGCACTCGCGCCAGACGGGTGGTGCTTGCAACCAACGTGGCCGAGACGTCACTCACGGTGCCTGGTATTAAATACGTTGTTGATGCCGGTGTGGCGCGCGTTAAGCGTTACTCCTGGCGCCAAAAGATTGAGCAATTACAGGTAGAGCCAATTAGTCAGGCTTCGGCGAACCAGAGAGCGGGGCGTTGTGGTCGCTTGGGCCCAGGCGTGTGTATCCGTCTCTATGATGAAGAGGACTTCAAGCGTCGACGTCAGTTCAGTGAGCCGGAGGTCTTAAGGTCTTCATTGGCCGGTGTGATTCTACGTATGAAGTCGCTGGGTTTGGATGAGATTGAAGGGTTTCCTTTTGTGGATCCACCCAGCGGACGAGCGATCGCGGATGGGTATCAAACGCTACAAGAGCTTGGCGCTTTGCGCACGCTAGCCAGTGGTCAAGAGGCACCAACACAGCAGGCTGTGCATGCGCTAACAAGCACAGGACGTCTATTAGCGAAAATGCCGCTAGACCCGCGCGTGGGTCGTATTTTGCTGGCGGCGCGGGATCAGCAATGCCTGCGAGAGATGTTGGTGATTGCCGCCGCACTAGCGGTTCAAGATCCACGCGATCGACCGGCACAGGCACGCGAGGCCGCTGTGCAGGCGCATGCTAAGTTTGCGCATAAGCAGTCCGAATTTTTGGTGTGGATCAAGCTTTGGGATTGGTACCACGAACAAGTGGCCCACAAAGCCTCTCAACGGAAGTTAACCGCCTTATTGCGACAAAATTTTTTGTCGGTTAATCGCTTGCGTGAATGGCATGACATTCATGGCCAATTGGCAGCTTTGGTTGGTGAGCAAGGCTGGCGTGTCAACCAGACAGAGGCCACTTATGAGCAGGTTCATTCTGCGCTTTTGACTGGCTTGCTAGGTCACGTCGGGCTGAAGTCACCAGAAGGTCCCCACTACCAAGGTGTTCGCGACATTCGATTCTGGATTCATCCGGGTTCCAAGCTTGTCAAAAAGGCGGGTGCGTGGATTTTGGCGGCGGAACTGGTGGAGACCAGCAAGCTGTATGCGCGTTGTGTGGCCAATATTGAGCCGGTATGGATTGAGCGCATGGCCCCTCATTTGCTCACGCGCAGCTGGGGCGATCCACGTTGGGATAAGCGACGGGGTCAAGTGGTGGCCCTCGAAAAAGCGACGCTCTATGGCTTGCCTGTTTACGCTGGGCGGCAGGTGCATTTTGGGGCTGTTGATCCCGTGCGTGCTCGTGAGACATTTATCCGAGATGCTTTGGTGCCGTGCGATATTGATGTGCCGCTTGAATTTGTGACGCTTAACCGGAAGCTGATTCAAAGCATAGAAAACCTCGAGCATCGCAGCCGTCGGCCAGACATTTTGGTTGACGAATCATTGATTGCGCGGTTTTACGACAGACTGCTGCCTGACGATATTTGTCAGGCAGGCAAGTTCAAGCACTGGTTTAAGCAACTCGATGAAGACCAAGCAAAGCGCTGGTTGCTCTCGCGTGATGATTTGATGCGCCATGAGGCTGCGGGCATCACCACCGATGTCTTCCCTAAGTCAGTTAACTGGCAAGGCAACAGCCTGAAGCTGGATTATCACTTTGAGCCGGGATCACCCAAAGACGGTGTCACGCTTTCTGTGCCGCTGGTGTTGCTCAATCAGATGGCGGTGCAGCGCTGGGAGTGGTTGGTGCCCGGCATGGTGAAAGAGAAAGTGCAATGGCTGGTCAAATCCCTCCCACAAAAACTGCGCAAGCACTGTGTGCCGGTGCCTGATTATGCACAGGCCTTTCATGCGCGTTGGTTTGATCAAATGCAATCGCCACCGTGCGGTTTGATTGCCGCCATCATCCAAGATATCAACCAACAGTTTCATGTGCAGGTTCAAGAAAGTGATTTCCGTCTTGATACGTTGCCCGCCCATTTGTTTATGAATTTCCGCGTTCTCGACCAGCATGGGCGAATGTTGCGGGCTGGTCGTAATTTGTCGACCCTCAAGGCGCAGTTTGGTGATCAAGCACAAGCGACCTTCCAGGAAATGAGCGCTAAAGGCGAGACAGTGATTGCCGAGCAAGCGCTTGAGCGTATTACCGATTGGTCATTCGATTGCTTGCCGGAAGTCATGGAGCTGCGTCGCTTGGGAAAGAGTGTGTTGGGTTATCCGGCCTTGGTCGATGCCGGCACACATTGCCATATTGATGTCTTTGACGACCCTGGGCAGGCGCAACGTGCTCATCGGCTCGGCCTCTTGCGATTGTTGCGGCTTAGCCTGAAAGAGCAAATCAAATATCTTGAGAAAAATCTACCACAGGCGCTTCGCTTAGGGGTCTTGTACATGCCGCTTGGCACATGGGAGCACTTGCGCGCACAGATCATTGACGCGGCTTTGTGGCGGGCGGGTCCTGAGACACAATGGCCTATCGATGCGCAGACGTTCGGGGTTTGTCGCGAGCAAGCGAAAGAGAGGGTGGGTTTGCTCGCACAAGAGCTAGCGAGATTGGTGTTGACGATTCTCGAGGGGCGTGAAGCGGTTAAAAAGCGGCTCACACAGTTCAAGACCCACGAGAATGCGTGTCAAGACATGAATGAGCAGTTAGCGGCATTGCTGCCCCCATCGTTTGTGATTCAAACGCCCTATGAACAGTTAAAGCACTTGCCGCGCTATCTTGAGGCGATGGTGGTGCGTTTTGATGGGTTGCGTGCTGGCGCGGCTAGAGATCAGTCTCGACTGTCAGAAATGGCGCCGCTCGTGGCCCGTTACCGACGCGCCCGGCAGGCGTTGGCAGGCGCGTCGGACCCCGGACTTGATCAGTTTTTTTGGTTGTTACAAGAGTTGCGCGTCGCGCTATTTGCCCAACGCTTGCGCACACCCTTTCCGGTTTCTGTCAAACGCTTGCACAAGGCATGGGAAGCCTTGCAGCGCTAGCGAAAGCAGGGCGTGGCAACTCAATTCGCTTCGTTCGCTCAGATCGCTAAGAACAACAAGATGGCGAGTACGACCAAGCCCACCTCAATCGCTTTATAGAGCGGCTGATTGGTGGCCTTAAACGCCTGGCGCTTTTGATCGAGTCGGTGACGCCATTGGATTACCCCGTTTGTAAAGCCCGTTTGTTTCGCTTTGGCACTCGCGAGGCTCGCGGCTGACTTCAAAAGGCGGCTGACCCACTGATTGAATCTCTCTACTGCGCGCCACTGTAAGGGGCGTTGAACGTCACAAAACAAAATCAGGCGAGTCGAGTCGGTGTTGTTATGGGCTTCGTGGAGATACGTTTGGTCAAAGAGCACGCCTTCGCCGTCGTGCCAAACGTAACGCAGGCCATCGACGTCGATATAGCAACCCTCGTCATTTGAGGTGGACAGGCCTAAGTGGTAGTGCAATGAGTTGGCGAAAGTGCCACGGCTTGGGTTAAGACTGGCGCGAGCGGGTAGCTCAGCAAACATGGCGGCTTTGATGTCAGGAATCTGCGCCAACAAGGCCACGGTTTTTGGGTAGAGGGGCGACTCAGCCGCTGGGCGTTGACTGGCCTGACCTTTGAGGTAGAAAAATTGCCTGTCGGGTTCGAATGAGGTGCTTGAATCGGTTGAATCAATTGAATCGCTTGGATCCGTGGCTTGGGCGGGTGCAGCCGATGTGGGTGCGGTGGCTTCTTTCAGCTTCGGCGCTTCATCTCTTATCGTCTGCCAGTTTTCTTCGAGTAATTTAAGGGCTGGTATGCGGCTAACCGGCACATAAGGCGTGGTTGGGACCTTTGATATCAGAATCAACAGCGCGTTAAGTGGTGCCAAAAGGCTGGATTGATGCAGCAACTGACGTTTCAAGGGGGGTCTAACGACCCCTCGCAAATAGATAAATAGTATTGAGCCAAGCCAGATGAATAGAATTAGCCATTTCATGATGTGTTCGCGCCGTCCTTGAGTACAATCAAACGCATGTCAGGCAACCAGTCCCTAACCCCATTTGTCCATCTACGTGTCCACTCAGAGTATTCGGTGGTCGATGGAATCGTGCGCATCGGCGACTTGATTTCACAAACAAAATCGCAGTCCCAACCCGCTGTTGCTTTAACTGATCTCGCCAACGTTTTTGGCTTAATCAAGTTTTATAAAGCCGCTCGCTCCGCGGGGATCAAGCCCATTGCCGGTTGCGACATGTGGTTATCTAATGAGGCTGAGCCCGAGAAGCCTTATCGCATTCTACTGCTTGTGGCCAATGAGCAGGGCTATCGGTGCTTATGCGAAATGGTTACACGTGCTTGGCTGGAAAACGCCCATCAAGGTAGGGCCGCTATTAAACGAGAGTGGTTGATGCAATCAGAGGGTTTGATTGTGTTGTCAGGTGCCCGTTTCGGTGATGTTGGCCAGGCTTTGATCAATGGCCAGACGGCCGTCGCCGAGCAGTTGGCAATGCAGTGGCACGAGGCCTTGCCTGGGCGTTATTTTATTGAACTTCAGCGCACGGATAACCAAGCCGACTGGAACTGTGCTGACGCGTCTTTGGCGCTTGCGCAAAAGCTCACGCTACCGGTTGTGGCAACCCACCCCGTGCAGTTTCTGAAAGCGGAGAACTATCGAGCTCACGAAGCGCGCGTGTGTATCGCCGACGGCGAAATCCTGACCAACCCTAAAAGAGAACGCCGTTTTACCGAAGACCAGTACTTGAAATCGTCAGAGGAAATGGAGGCGCTGTTTTCTGACGTGCCCTCGGCGTTGCAAAACACGGTGGCAATCGCTCAGCGTTGCAATTTAAGCCTGACCCTTGGGCAAGCCCGCCTGCCGGCATTTCCAACACCGCCTGGGTTGACCATTGATGATTATTTATACACGTTGTCTCAAGAAGGTTTAGACGTCCGTTTGCTGCAGTTATTCCCTGAAGAGGCCATGCGACAAAGTCAACGAGCCACTTACGAGGCGCGGTTGAAGCTGGAGTGCGAGATCATCATCCAGATGGGATTCGCGGGGTACTTCCTGATTGTGCAAGACTTCATCAACTGGGGCAAAAAGAATGGGGTGCCTGTTGGTCCAGGCCGTGGCTCTGGCGCAGGATCGCTAGTGGCTTATTCGTTGGGTATTACCGATTTGGATCCGATTCGCTATGACCTTTTGTTTGAGCGATTCTTGAATCCTGAGCGGGTCTCTATGCCTGACTTTGATATCGATTTTTGCCAAGACAATCGCGAACGCGTCATCGAATACGTCAAGCAAAAGTATGGCCGGCCAGCGGTGAGCCAGATTGCTACTTTTGGAACATTGGGTGCAAAGGCAGTTATTAGGGACGCAGGGCGGGTGCTAGATATGCCCTACATGCTTTGTGACGGCTTATCTAAGTTGATTCCGTTTAATCCTGCCGATCCCTGGACGCTTGAGCGAAGCTTGGCCGACGAGCCCGCATTCAAAGCACGCTATGAAAAAGAGGATGAGGTTAGGGCGCTGGTTGATTTGGCGCGCCCGCTCGAAGGACTAACTCGCAACGTTGGTATGCACGCGGGCGGGGTCTTGATTGCGCCGGGCAAACTGACTGATTTCTGTCCCCTTTATTGCCAGCCGGGGCAAGAGGCAAGCGCGATTTCACAGTTCGACAAGGATGATGTTGAAGCCATTGGATTGGTTAAGTTTGACTTCTTGGGCTTGCGTAATTTGACGATTCTTGACTGGGCTGTGCGTTACGTGCGCAAGTTCAATCCAGGGCTTGCAGATTTTGATGTGATGTCGTTGACCTTAGACGATCCTAAGGTCTACCAGTTGTTGTGTGAGGCGAACACCACCGCGGTGTTTCAGCTGGAATCACGAGGCATGAAGGAGCTGCTTAAGAAGTTACGCCCAAGCCATTTTGAGGATGTGATTGCTGTACTTGCGCTTTATCGGCCGGGCCCGCTTGAGTCGGGCATGGTCGATGATTTCGTTAACCGAAAACATGGCCGCGCTTCAGTTGACTATTTTCACCCTGATTTAGAACACACATTAAAAAGTACTTATGGTGTGATCGTCTATCAGGAACAGGTCATGCTGATTTCGCAGATCATTGGTGGCTATTCCTTGGGTAGCGCGGATCTGTTGCGTCGTGCCATGGGGAAGAAAAAAGCCGAGGAGATGGCCGAGCAGCGCGAGTTATTTCAGGAAGGCGCCGCGCAAAAGGGGCATGACCCTAAATTGGCTGTCAAGCTTTTTGATTTGATGGAAAAGTTTGCCGGCTATGGCTTTAACAAATCGCACTCGGCGGCTTACGCGTTGATTGCGTATCACACGGCTTGGTTAAAGGCGCATCATCCGGCGGAGTTTTTGGCGGCGACGTTGTCTTCTGACATGGACGATACCGACAAGGTTCAAGCGTTTTGGCGCGATTGTGATACGAATGGTGTCAAGGTATTGCCGCCTGATGTGAATGCCTCAGGCTATCGTTTTGAGCCTGTCTGTGATGAGTTCTTTGAGCAAGGCAAGCCACCTCGCACCATCCGCTTCGGGTTAGGTGCCGTCAAGGGGATTGGCCAGGCAGCGATTGAGGAGATTGTGCGTGTGCGTGAGGCCGATGGGCCGTTTGTTTCATTGTTTGAATTTTGCCAGCGGGTTAATCGCCAGTTGGTCAATCGACGCAGTTTTGAGTCATTAATCAGGGCGGGTGCTTTTGATGCGGTTGCGCCTAACCGGGCGGCTTTGTTGGCGTCTTTGCCGACAGCGCTCGAGGCGGCTGAGCAGTCGGCGCGCAGCGCCTCCCAAGTGTCGTTGTTTGGTGATGACGGCAGCGAGGTGGTGGCGGTTGCTTTAGAAAAGGCAGCGCCTTGGGATTTACGTCGTCGGCTCGCAGAAGAAAAAGTGGCATTGGGTTTCTTTTTTAGTGGGCATATGTTTGACGCCTGGCGCGATGAAGTTCGCCGAATGGTTCCGAGGGCCTTAAATCAAGTGGCGGCGTCACGCGATGTCCAGTGGTTAGCCGGCACGATTGCTTCGTTACGTACGCAGATGACGCGGCGCGGCAAGATGTTAATTGCCACCATTGACGACGGTACGGCGCAATTAGATGTCATGATCTTTAACGACATGTTTGAGGCTAACCGTGCTCGATTTCGGGAGGATGCCTTGTTGGTGTTGGCCGGGAAAGTGTCTCTAGATGAGTATTCGGGTGGTTTTAGGGTCTCCGTTGATGATGTGTTTGACTTACAAACCATGCGCGAGGCGCGTGCCCGAGCCTTATCGATACGGCTCAATGGTGACGCAGATGCGAGTCGGTTGGAGGCTATTTTGTCTCCGTATCGCGCCAATGAGCAAGGCGCAGGCATGCCAGTTGAAATTCGGTACACAACCGAAGGTGCTGCCTGCCGCATTCGACTCGGTCAGCAGTGGTTTGTGCATGTGCCTGACGCGTTGTTGCTTGAGTTAAGTGATTGGGTCGAGGCCGATGGATTTGAGATCGTTTACTAACAAGGTTAGGGCTTGGCGCGATCACGTACGTCGTGGTGTGGCGATCTTTCTTTTTGATAAGGTGCTTAGAAATCAGGGCCCCTTTCAAGAAGCCATCTTATTTGTTAGGTGGGATGCCAAGCTAGGCGACACGGTCGTGTTGTCATGGGTTTGGCGTGCGATCAGGGCTTATCGGCCAGACTTAAAGTTATGGATCATCACTGGCCCAGAGTTCTCTGATTGGTATGCCAGTACCTATGGATTTGATAAGGTGCTTTTGGCTCCTCGAAGGCCGAGGCTGCATTCTTTTTTCAAAATGACAGCTGATATTAAAAAGCCAAGGTACGTTGTGCATTTGTCACAGGCGTTGAAGGCCCGAGACTTGTTTTTCTTGCGTTTGGTTCAGCCCGCTCACGTAGCAAGCTTGGATGACGCGCTCCAGTGCATCGATATCAAGTTGGGCAAGCTAACAGAAGGCCGTCACTTTTCTGAAAAGCTGGTGCCGTTTCTTGAGCAGCTCTCGATACCCGTGGCTGATCGACGCTACTGGCTACCTCAAAATAATAATGACCGGGCCAAAATCATGACCCATTGGCCCACTGAAAAGGTCATTGGGTTTTGCCCGAATGGCGCTAGCAAGCATCGCTGTTTTAGTGACGCCAAAATTGTCTGGACGGTTCAAACGCTGCTGGCAAGTAGTGCGAGGCGTCACCAAAGTATTCGAGTGTTGTTGATTGTGACCTTAGACCACGTGGCACGATTGTCTGCGTTGATGAAAGCCCACGGATTATCCGATGCGGTTTTGTTTCGCCCAACCGGTCACCTGACCGAATTGATTGAGCAGGTGCGGCTGTGTGCCGGCGTGATTTCAGTGGATACGAGCCTAGTGCATGTCGCGTCTGGCTTAGAAAAGCCTCTGCTGGCTTTCTATCATCCGCCCAACGCAGCAAACCCTCTGACACTTAACAACTTTGGCAGTTGGCATCCTAACTCGGACCATGCGCAGGCGCTAGTCGCTGATAAGGTGTGGCCACAACGGATAGATGCGTTTGAAGACGACCGGCTAAGTGCTGCGATTGATCAGTTCTTGAGTCGCGTGTTCCAGTATTCAGCTGAGGACGCTGTCTTGGTAGCAACCTGAAGTTGAGCGCATTCATAGGCGTTTAGCCAATGAGGCTAATAGGCGTTTAAAGTGCCGTCGATGTATCTCATCGCGTGGTGGTTTGTTGGGCGTCAATTACTGGGCTTCGATAGCTGTCCAATAAATCACTAAGTGCCTCAATGATGGTGTCAGGCGATATGGCGTTTGTCTCGGGACAGCCGTAGCGGTCCGGCACACCCCATTCTGGCCCAGATCCCCGAATGATTCTTACCCATGGCGCCGTGTGTTGAACGCTTGCGTTTGTCCATGCCATACAAACCGTGGGTTTCTTGAGCGTAAACGCAAGGTTGTAAAGCGCTGAGTCAAAACCAATCAAAGCATCACAGTCCTGAACGCAAGAAATAAGCGCTGGCAAGTCAAGGTTGGACACCGCGTTTGTTAACGTCAGGTTATCGGTCTGTGAGGATACTCTGCTGGCATATGTTTTTTCTTTGGGGCCGGATCCGAGGAGAATAATTTCAGCTTGTGGAAAGGCCTGACGCAAGCAGGTCAATATTTCAGAAAAATTACTCACACGCATCATTTTTAGGGGGTTGCTTGCTCCAACGGCGACTGCTAATTTCAAGCGTGTTTTGGGTGTGCTTAAGGGGTCGTTAGGTGCAGGGAAGAAGAGGGTGTTATCCATGAGCGAAGGATTGATCTTCGTGGTAACACAAAAGTTACTTAATGCCTCGCCTACATAAAACGGATGAGCGACTGTAGTGGTGAAACGTTTGTCGAGGCTTGGTCGGCGTTGGTTGGAGAAACCGATTTTTTCCGGTATTTGCAACCGATCAATGACATTTTCCGTCAGGGCAAAGTCCATGACATAAATCGTCCGCGCACCGAGATTGTTTAGATTTCTAACCAGTTTTAGACGTTGTAAAAGACTAACTCTATGCTTATCACCGTACTGAAGGGTACGCACACCCAGCTTTTCGTAAAGGGGAGCTGAAGCATCCCTGGTTAGGACAAATACATTATCAATGCCATGTTTGTGGGCTAAAGCATTGATAACAGAGAGCCTTAAAAACGCGTCACCCAAACCGTCGGTGCTAGATATCAGGACCCGTTCACCATGCGCACCGTTATAGGTACCAGGCTTTTTTTTTATTAGCCATCGTGTGGCTTGATGGCTGAGAGCTGCCCTTATGTAAGTTGACTTCAGCCAAAGTGGTTTTTTCATTTTTCTATCTTTTTTAAGTAGCCTCTTGTCCAGATCTATCACGGCTTAATAACGACTCGACTGTTTGTTTATGAAGTGCGGCCTTACATTACGATTTCTCGCATAGGCCCTCTATCTTAAACATATGATTACTCGAACATGCCAGCACAGCAAAAAATATCATGAATGTGGTCGCAAAGTGCGGCAACAGGGTGTAGGTGATACCCGTTATTAAAAAGTACAGGATCACGGCGGGTGCCGCTAATGGTGTCTGATGGGGTGGCGTTCGGTAGCGCCATGCCGCATACGCTATTGAAAGGAAAAAAAACAAATTAGCCAAAGTCCAGATGAGTCCGTGTTTGGCCACTGCGTCTAGATATGTGTTGTGAATGTCGTTTGATGGATAGCCATAGATCGCGAGTCGATCTTTGTCTTTGTTGCTTATGGTGGGTGTGCTTTCCGTATATTCAAGGAAGTCTGGGAAATGCGCGTCGCTGCCCGAGCCGAGCAGTAAGACCATGGGTGCTTCGTGCACTTTTTCTAGGGCGTGCCCGATGGATAGTTGCCATAGGGTCAAGCGGATCCAGTTCGAATCGTTCGATTGCATTTGAGTGACTGACATGACACGGTCTGTGATGCGGTCAATGTGCGTTGGGAAAAGTTGTTTGGCTGGAAAGTAGGCGAGCGCGGCAGCGATTAAAAGTAGGCCTAGGGTTTTCTTTTGAAAAAGCAGTAGGTAGGTGAAAAGGGCAATGGCGGCACCTAGCCACGGTCCTCTGGCGCCACTGAGAATTAGAAAGAAGAGTGCCAATAGGGCGGTGACTGCAAAAAAAAGCCGCCAATAACCTGACCATCGTTGGTCAAAGATATATGGTGTTAGGAAGACCAGAAAAAACCCGCACAATACGCCCCAGACGTCGACCAGCCAAGTGGTACCTGCGATGCGGCCAGGTTCTAAATCGGGTAGCGAAATTAAGGTTAGAAGGCCGGCGACCCAGAAACCCACAAGCGCGCCCGCCAAAGCGAAGCCGCGGGTTTTGGCGGACCGGAAGGCGAGCAATAGCGGCGCAAAAATGACCAAGTACAAGCTTTTTCTTGCGATCAGCGCTAAATCATCTGCACTGATCTGCACGATTAGGCCGGCCAAAATCCCAAAAACGTAAATCACGAGTGCTGCGACGATGAGTTTGTTGGCAAAGACTTCTCGCCGATAACTTGTGTCGCTAGCTAACCGAATCAGGAAGTACAGCGTGAGCAATCCTGTGGCGATGTAGATCACCGGTTTTGACAGAAAGATGCCCGCACCCAGCAGAAAGACCAAGGCGTGTTCAGCGTAGGGATAAAGGGTTTGTCTATTCATTGTCTAGGGAGGTGGGAAGGAGCCATAAGCGAGAGGATCATATCAGTTAGGGTGCTTAAAGTTAAAAGCAATTGGTGGGTAATTAGCGAGCAATGAGCGAGCAATTAGGAGATGCTGTCGTCCCTCCGTGCCAGAATGAACTGCTACACCTACCCCTAATAGTTCAGTGAGTTAAAAGGTAGGTATGAACATGAACAATCAACCTAAGGCTAAATTGCTTTCAGCTAAAGAGTCTGACGACACAGGCG
>Ga0208413_1000088_pt1 | contig 77671 bp, 55 predicted proteins | sample AntAceMetag02UKD_FD_184761 | JGI IMG/M metagenome (GOLD analysis project Ga0208413, IMG submission 184761) | Saline lake microbial communities from Ace Lake, Antarctica - Antarctic Ace Lake Metagenome 02UKD (SPAdes) (version 2) | ecosystem: Environmental > Aquatic > Non-marine Saline and...
GAGAGAGGATTTAGGACGCTATTTAGAGGGGTACTATAACTGGCGAAGGCCCCATACCGCGAACGGCGGTTTGCCACCTGCGGTGGCAGAAGAAAAACCTAATTTACTGTCCAGTTTTTGTTGACCACTACAGTAACGGCTTGTATAGCACTTATAATGAGGGGCGTTGGTCGAGCGGGGATTTCGGATTCATGGGGTCATTTGATCACCGAAGTGCCGACGGACCGCGGGTTAACGAAGACTATGAAGTAAACGCCGGCTATCTCGGAGTTTCCTATCAGGGTTTTGATCAGATTCGGTTAGGCTTTGACATCGATCTCTATCAATCCGATTCCGGCGAGGCGGGGAGGCTTAGCACTAGTGAATTCGCTGCCGATCGTGATTTGACTAAGTCGCCATACAATCGTGTCGATATAGAACAAGTTATTGCAACATTTACCTACGAGCAGCAACTCAATGCGTCAGCAACGCTGGATGCTAAGGTTTGGTACAAGGGAATGGATCGTCTGAGTAGGCGGTCTTCGATGTTCACTGAACCGGCCAACGAGCCGCTTACGACAGCCATAGATGAGCAGCAGTTTGACAGCCTAGGTTTTGATCTTCGTTATGCGCAGACTTGGGGTGATGATCATGTGCTGACGGTTGGCACCACAGGCTATCAAGGGGATAGTCCTCGGGCGCGCCACGTAAGTGATAACATTCGCGCAAGCCGCCAGAATCCTGCCGATTTGGCTTTTGAGCAAGATCGCGCAATAAACTACAGTGCTGTTTTTATCGAGAACCTGTTCCGTTTCGGAAGCCTCAGTGTGTCGCCCAGTTTTCGTCACGAGCGCATAAACTACGATCTGCAAGACTCGGTAATCAGTACAAGCCTGCGCCGAGGCGCTATTGATCTAGACCGTAATTCAGGCCAGAGCTTGTTCGGGCTGGGCTTCATGTATCAGGTTGATGGCCGCTCTGAGCTATACGCAAACATCTCTGAGTCTTATCGTCCTCAGCGCTTCGATGACCTTATCAACCCCGCGTCTGAGCTTGCCGGGTCTAATGGGCCGGGAATATCGTCGGCGATAAATTATGAGTTCGGTTTTCGCAGCCAAGCCACCGACAAGTTGCTGTTTGATATCAGCCTATTTCGAATTGATTTCGACGATAAAATTGAGCAGATCCAGACTAGCATTACTGATGTAGAGCGTATCAACAGCGGAGACTCACGGCATCAAGGGATCGAGTTTAGTGCCGAGTATGATGTCCTGCGCAGTAGCACTCGCTCACTAGCCCTAATTGCGAACGGGTCGCTTTTGGACACTGAAATCATCAACAGCGTGAACACGAGTTTGATTGGTAATGAAGCCTCATTCGCGCCGCGCCATTTAGTTCGCACAGGGTTTATTTACAATGACGAACGCTGGAACGCCGCACTCACTGCGACGTTGGTGGGCGATCAATATTGGCAGGACTCGAATCTCTCGCGTGGCTCGGGCAACAATACCATCGACGCTAAAATCCCCGCGTATGAGGTCGTAGACTTCAGCGCTGAATATCAATCGACTGGCCTTTGGTCGCTATTCGGTGGGATCAACAACGTCCTAAATGAAGACTACTTTAGCCGCATCCGCAACGACGGAATCGAGCCGTCCCTGGAACGCACGCTGTATGTAGGCCTGCGGCTAGCTCTGGAGTAAGGGACGGGCAGTGATCAATCGCTGACTCGCGCGATACTGCTCAGAAGGTTCCTCTTATCTTAATTGCGAGTATGGGGCCTGTATCTGAGCACGAATCTTCGATCTCTTCGATATAGCCGGTCGCGATGGTTCCGCCGGCGTACCGGGTGCGCACACGGCAGCGATCTCTTGCGTCGCGGGCTTCGAATCTATAGACCATTCCGTTGCCACCTTGGATTTCGGCCCATCCCGAATAGGAACCAATTTTTGGATATTGCTCGGTTTTATCGATGTCGTAAACTTTGAATTCGTTATAAAACTCGCGCCTATAGTTAATGCCGTAGTTCATATTTCGAAACGAAGGGATGTCATGACGGAAACCAAAGCTGTAGCTACTGCCGCCTCCGCGCATCGAACGCTCTCTGTCTATGCGTAAAAACGGGTCAATCAGTGTCGACTCTTCTAAGTTCAATGCCGCGGTAACCAAGATTTGCGGCTGATGAATGAAGCTTAGCCTCAAACTTCCGTCGAGCCTCGCGCCGTAACGTTCTCCGGTGCCGACATTACCCCGAGCCGAGAGGACTTCGGTTGCAGTGGAGACATCCACGTTGTCGATGACATCTTTTAAGTCTTCATAAAAAAAGTTTGAGTTTATTACGCCGGCGTCTTGCGGCAGACGATACTCAAAGTTGGCTTCGTAGCGCCAAAGCTGTTGCTGGCGGAGATCGGCATTTCCTTCGAAGGCGTTCTGCTCATCGTCGCCGGCATCGACTCCTGCGGTGAAGTCCCTGAAGCTCAATTGCAGCACGTCTTTCTCGATAGTCGCACGAAACTGTACGGCGGTCGTTAGATCGAATCGGTAATCGAAGCGAGGGCGGAAGAACGTAAAGCTGCGTGACCGATCAGAGGTTCCGCTTTGAGAAATGGTGCTGTCCTCGAACAGCATCGTGGTTTCAAGACTCATACGGTCATTCAGCTCCCAGTTATGAATAGCGAAATATTCGCTGCGTAGCTCTTCTACCGTGCCGGTTGAATCTGTGACTGCCGCAAGCCCGCCGAAGCGATCGCCTGCCGAAGGGATGCCCTCGAGTCCTAACTGCAGAGAGGTATCAAGGGTGGTCTGTGCCCGTTCGATACCAACTTCGACAGAATGTGCTTGAGAAAAATTGGCAATATAAGAAGAGCGGACAATCCTCTCGCGCGTGCGTTCGACGTTAGAGAGAAACAGGTCTCTTTCTAATAAGGCTCCATCAACCTGATACCTGCTACGCACGCTGTTGTTGTCTGCATCGTTGAAAATAAACAACGTCTTCCAACGATTGCCATTACCAAAAACATGCATGTAGTCGCCGCCAACTTCCCAGGAGCTTTGCTCGATGGGTATCGTATCGCGCTCTAGGGTGCGTGCTGCGGGGGTCACTGAAAAATCTGTTAATATCCGGTCTGCGTACGAATTGTAGTCGTTATCGTTCCACTGCAAATTAATGTTTGCTGTGTCTTGACTGCTGAATTCATAGCCTAAATTCGCTTGTAGCGTGGCTGGCCATGCGTCTCTGCCTTCATCTCGATTAACTGTATTAGAGAGTACGCCGTTCACGTCGAACGCGCTTTCGAAACCGTCTCTATACTCCCATCGGGGCTCAAGCTCGGCGCTGAGAAAATAGTTTAGTTTTCGGTTTTGGCCGGTGACCGACAACTTGGCGCCCGGTTGATACTTTCCGTCATGATAGTAATCGGCGTTTACCTCATAGGCATAGGACTGGCTGCTTTGCGCCTGCTGCAAAACGACATTAATAATCTGATTGCCGCCCCGCACATCAAGATCGCCTGAGGTGCCGCGGATGATCTCGATATACTCAACCTCGGTTGCGGGTATCCGAGACAGCTGTGCGTTGCCCTCATTACCTTTACCCGCGACTCTTCGGCCATTAATTAGCACCTGATTACCACCAGCACCTAGGCCGCGTCGGCTATCGCCCCCGCCGCGTGCGAGGTTGATGCCGGGGATACGAGCGAGCATATCGTTCACTGAAAACGGCTGATACTGATCGAAGAACTCGGCCTGGTAGACAACGGTCGATGACTCCTCGTCGATGGTTGTTTGTTCTTGAGACCACGCTTTCTGAGGCTGCGCGATAATGATAGTCGCGGCAGTTGCGATAGCTAGCGGCAGTAATTTCTTTAAAAAATGTTTTTTTTCAATGGGTTGCATGTCTAGCACTCAAATCTGACGATTGGGAAGGTTACCACAGGCCTGCTCGTCGGTTTTATGGGGGATTCATGATTTTTTGTAACAGACCTGAGCTCAAAAATGGGCGTCTGAAAGCTTTAGTTGAGTCCGTCGCTGTGCCGGAATTCAATCTCTTTCTATCTATTTTCAGTAAAAATTCGCGAACATTCTGTTCAGCTACTAGTCTTTGAATACAAGATAGTTAATGAGAGCGGCAGCAAATGGAATTACAGAAAGAAAGCGAGAATAACCACCATTCGAAGACCGATTTTGAAACTTGGGCTTCATTACATCGCCTTTCTAAGCGGGCAATTCTAGAGTGCCTGCATAACTGCGAGAAAAGCTTTTGTTGGGCTAATGTTTCCAGCGATAGCGACCCTAAAGTGACTCTCACTCACTCAGATTGCCTAGTAATTGCACAGAATATTCACAAATCCACGTTCAGAAAATCTCAAGTGGAAATAAACGAGTTTAACAGGGTGCTTCAGATAACGGTTACACCTAGTACGGTGAGAGAGAGATCGTATAGCAAAGTAATAGCGAAGCATAATCGGCCCACTCGATTCCGAATAGTCTTCAAGACTTTCGATGAGCCTGCTGATGCATTAAATCTAGTCCATGAATACTTTCATTGTGTGCAGTTTTACGAAAGCCAGTGCACTGAAATCCCACCAATGCTTCGCGAACTAGCCGCTTTTATTGGCGAGCTTTTTTTTCTGCAATATATCGCATCCCATATAAAATCAAAATATGCTCCACTGTTTATTGCATGGCGTAAAAGTAATAGAATATATGTTCTTAAATATGCCGCACGTTTGGCCTTGGCAGCCACGTCTAGAGCTCGATACTCTTATGAGTGGAACTACCCAATAGCCCGAATACTATCTGTGGCTATCGTTGATATGTTTCCGAGAGAGAAACTGGCGGCCGCATTATCTAGCCCTTCTTGTTTAACCGAAGTTGTTGTCGAGGCGATTGAACTTTTAAGTGAATTAAACTGGAGCGCTAAACATCCATCACTAGACTACGAAGTAGATCGCATGACATCCGTAAACAGCAATGAATACATAGGGATATCAGTGTTGCAGTTATTGCGTGAGAACGGTACTAACCGTGCAAAAATTCAATCAATCCACAAAGTATTCAATTTAGTATCTCGAAAATTTTCTAGAGACGACTACGGCCTGGTTACTGATTATTTGCTTAGGCCGTATGTGAAAAACCGCACGATTAACTGAAGATCTTAATTTTAGCAGACGAGTCAATCATGCCTGTAAAGGAGCATTCTTTCTACGAGAGAGTTGGCAAAATAATTGAGCTTCTTGCTGCTTCAAAATATCATGCTAAAGCGAATTTTTTTAACTATCTACCCAGTCAGATACTAGTGCCCCTGGTTAAAAATCAAACTGGACTCTATTTAGACCAAGATGGTGGCGTGAAAGCACTGATTACTTGGGCGTATATAACCGACGAAGTTGAAGTTGCATTATGTGAGTCAGGAAGATCGATAAGATCTAACGAATGGTCTTCCGGTCATCGACTTTTTATTAACGACTTCGTTTGTCCTTACGGTAATACGTGTGAAATCATAAACGATGCAAGGGAACGATTTTTCCAAAAATTTAGCAATGCGACAAGCGTGAGAAGATATGAAGATGGAACCGTAAGAAAAGTAAACTTGTGGAAGTAGTAACACAGCGATCGTAAAGCGTAGCATAGTTAATTTTCTATTATTAATGAATATTTTTGAGGAAGAAAATAATGATATATTCACATAACAACATAGTCTCATTGATGTTGAAACCGATCAGTTTTGGCGGGATTGCAGATAATACTAATGATGAGACTGATGACTTTGGGTGGGATAATAGCTTTAGAGAGGGAGGATTTGACGCTGTAATGCTCGGAGCAGCAACGATTACTGGTGGAGCGGTTGTTACTCAGTTCGATTCGCCATTACCGGGACCCGCGGACGTAGTGGGTGGTGCAATAATTGTGGTTGGAGTTGCTGAACTTGCAATTGGAACTTTGATTTATGGAACAGGTCTGATAGGTGGCGCTATCGATCAATTTACGGGGCCCTAGTTCTGAGACTCTAACACCTTGGGTATTTCAGGGAATGAACTTATATGAATATTAGAAAGATGTTTGATGATAATAGAGAATTTTCTCGTATTTCAGCGATAATAATTTTCGTAATCATCTCAGGCAAAACCTATTCAATGTTCCAAGAAGTTAATCGTGGGTCATTAACCTTAGACGCTGGTGGACTAGATCCCCTTCGTCTCACTATTGTCGGATTTCTTCTTGTAGCATTAGCGCTTGCCTTGCTTATCCTCGGCAGCTTCACTCAATCGTTTGCGAAGGTAAGTTGGAGGGACCCCATTACCAGAAGTTTAGCCATCGGAGGTTTGATTCTGCTTGTTGTAGGATCTTCCGCTCTGTTACTGGCAGCCATGTTATCTTTCGTGTAAAGCATGCGCGGGATTGTCCTGAGTGAGGTAAACTTAGAGCGCCGGCCGAGAGAAGTCGGTCAGCCTTTAAGTATCCAACCTCGCGGAAGCAGTAGCATGAAAAGCCTCGATCAAAGCCAACGATTTCTCTTTGATAAACACCCCATACGTGGCCAGTACGTATCGTTAGACGAATCGTGGGCACGCATTGTCGCGCAGTCTGGGCTCGAGGGTCGTGCGCTCACATTGCTGGGAGAGGCGCTTGCTGCAATGGTGCTGCTTGTAGATACCCTAAAAATAAAGGGTAGCGTAATTCTTCAGGTTCGTGGCAGCGGACCTCTTGGGTTGCTTGTGGTTGAGGCGAATTCAGAGAACCAGATCCGCGGAATAGCAAGGCAGGTTGGCGAGATCACGGGCGAGATGGATCTTGCGCAGATTTTTGGTAGTGAGTATTTCGTGATCACGATTAAAACTAATGGTGCCGAGCCGTATCAGGGTATTGCGCCTTTGCAGGGTGCCAATTTTGCAGATGCGCTAGAAAATTATTTCGCGACGTCAGATCAGTTAGCGACACGCTTCTGGCTCACGTGCGATAAAGACAATATAAGTGGGATGTTATTGCAGAAGCTACCTGGTAAAGCGGCCGATGAAGACGCATGGAATCGTGTGGTTATGCTAGCCGACACACTGTCAGCGCAAGAGCTAAAGCTGGCGGAGTTAGAGAGCCTTCTTTATCGTCTCTTTCACCAAGAAGAGATACGGTTGTTTAGTTCAAACACTCTTGAGTTTTATTGCAGTTGTTCTCGCGAGCGCACAGGAGCAATGCTACTAACCCTCGGTAAACCCGAAGTGTTAGAGGTGTTGGAACTGGAAGGAGACGTGTCGGTAACCTGTGAGTTCTGCAATCAGCACTATCGATTCGACAGCATAGACGTCGAACAAGTGTTTCTCAGCTCAGAGAGAATGGGGCCTAGCATAACCGCACACTAGTTTTCGTCATTGGTTAGCCCTCCTTTTATAAGAGGGATTAGCCAACCTCTATCCGATCGGAATAACGATCGAGCTCAGGTTCGCGCGCACGATATTCTGAATCTCGGTCGCCAATTCTTTATAAAAGTGGCGCTGCGGCGAGGTACTCCTCCAGGCGAGTGCATGGTTGCGCATCACGTTAACGCCTTCTACGTCGGCGACTCGTAATTCCTTCTCATCGCGGATCTCAGACTTCGCATAGAGGGCTGGCAGAAAGGCGATACCTATACCCATCACCACCATTTGGCGCAACGTATCCAGGCTTGTGCCTTCGTAGTCGCGACGCACCTCGGCACCAACTTTCTCGCATAGCTCGGTGATTTGGCGATGAAAAAGATGGTGCTCGCCAATGGTTAAGACTTGCTCGCCTAAGAGATCCATGCGGTTTATCGTTTTCTTGTTTGCGAGCTTGTGATCGCGCGAAATAGCCAATTTGAGGGGTTCTCTGAAGAGAGGCACCACAACGAGGCTGCTCGACATGATAGGTTGAGTGCTCAAAATGAAATCGTGCTGCGAGTTTAATAGACCGTATTCGAGGTCACTCGGTGCATCTTCTCTCACATAGAGTTTGAGATCGGTATACTTCGCATGGATAGGCGAGAGGATGTGGGGAAGTAAATAGGGGCCAAGGGTTGGTGTAACCCCCATTCGATAAGTGCCAGCCCCGCCTCCAGACAGAGAGCCGGCCTGCATGGCAAAGCCCTGTGCCTCCTCTATGATCCGGCGCGCACTGGTTAATAGTTCGCGGCCCTCGATAGTCAGACTTGTCCCGCTGCGTGTGCGTTCGAACAGCTGTACGTCTAAGAGCTCTTCTAAGCTGGCTACTTGATTACTTAGTGTTGGTTGGGTGACATTTAAACGGAGGGCTGCTTGGCGGAAGCTTCCATGCTCCGCGATTGAGGCGAAATAACGAATTTGCTTTAAGCTTAACTTGTCGATCGACTCCATCTAGGGGCTCCTGTCGAAGGGTTGCGGACGAGATAAATTTCTTTTTTGATAGTTGCTTTATACCCCATTTTCCGAACATATAGAAAAATACTATCACCTATCTTTGATAACTGACTAATGCTTATCAAAAAGACCTGCCTATTATCAAACTGTTATCACAGAGTTGTTAATTTATTAATTTAGGAAATCTATTCATGGAAAAAGTTATTTCCGGTTTGGTGCAATTCAAATCCTTGCCTTTTGAAGATAGAAAAGCATTGTTCGCAGAACTCGCGAATGGGCAAAGCCCCGAAGTTTTGTTCATTACCTGCGCCGATTCGCGCATCGATCCCAACTTGGTCACACAGACCGAGCCGGGCGATCTATTTATTATCCGCAACGCAGGCAACATCGTGCCCCCGCACACGCGTGTCGCGGGCGGTGGCACCGCGTCTATCGAATACGCTGTAGCCGTGCTCGGCATCAAGCACATCGTGGTGTGTGGCCATTCAGACTGTGGCGCAATGAAAGGCGCTCTCAATATTGCGGCACTTGCCGATCTGCCACATGTGCAAGACTGGCTCGACCATTCACGCGCGGCTGTCGAAATTGTAAAAGCCAAGCATGGGCAAGCATCGGCGTCTGAACTCGACGCTGTGACCAAGCAGAATGTTCTGCTCCAGCTTGATCACCTGCGAACCCATCCTGCAGTAGCCGCAAAGCTTGGGACGGGCGAGATCGACATGCATGGCTGGGTCTATGACATTGAGCACGGCACAGTTGCCGCCTACGATGACACACAGCATGAGTTTGTATCGATTGAGGAGCGCTACGCCGCGCTTATCGAAGCAAGCGCCAAAGCTCCAGCTACCGCCTAATAACAGGCAATTGCCAAGCTCGCTAAAAGAGAAGGCGCGTCTCTCTATGGAGAAAACCATGCTTAATTTCAGAACAGATAATCTACGCGGAGACCTTTACGGAGGTCTGACCGCAGGTGTCGTCGCTTTGCCACTCGCGTTAGCGTTTGGTGAGGCGTCTGGCGCTGGCCCGATCGCGGGTCTTTATGGCGCCATCTTTGTCGGATTCTTCGCTGCGCTTTTCGGCGGCACCGAATCCCAGATTTCTGGCCCAACAGGGCCGATGATTGTGGTGTTTGCAGGTGTTTATGCAACGCTAAACGGCGAGGCTGAGTTAGTCTTCGCCACCGTGATACTGGCCGGTGTGTTTCAAATTTTATTTGGGGTGCTAAAACTCGGGCAGTACATTAGGCTCGTTCCTTATCCTGTTGTATCGGGTTTCATGAGCGGAATTGGGTGCATTATCATTGCATTGCAATTTAGCAGGATGTTCGGCCACGAGCCCGAGGGCGGCGGCACAATACCCGCGCTTACGGCTATTCCGGGGGCGGTTATGGACCCCAATCTCGTTGCACTGGGCATCGCGGTTGTTACGCTGCTGATCGTTTTTAAGTGGCCTAAGACGTGGGGCAAGGTTGTTCCGCCACCCCTCGCAGCGCTGGTAATCGCTACCCTTATTAGCCTGGTTGTCCAGGGTGCGCCAATTCTCGGTGATATTCCCACAGGTTTGCCTAGCTTCTTGATGCCGAGTTTTAGTCAGGACACCCTGCTTATTGTGATGGAGGCAGCGATAATCCTCGCTCTCTTAGGCTCGATCGATAGTCTGCTGACATCGCTCGTAGCAGACAACATGACGCGCACTAAGCATAACTCGAACAGGGAGTTAATCGGTCAGGGTTTAGGCAATATGGCGGCTGGCTTCTTTGGCGGTATCCCCGGTGCCGGCGCGACTATGCGCACCGTGGTGAATATTCGTACGGGCGGTCAGACTAAAATATCGGGCATCGTTCACAGCTTACTGCTGCTGGCGATCGTGGTTATCTTGGCGCCGCTCGCCTCGCAGATACCGCATGCGGTGCTCGCTGGAATACTGGTCAAGGTAGGTTACGACATTATCGACGTCTCTTATCTCAAAAATGCCCACCGTGGGCCGCGTTGGGACCTTGCACTTATGGTGCTTGTGCTCGTGTTGACGGTATTCGTAGATCTTATCACCGCAGTCGTAGCGGGCGTTGTTATGGGTGCGTTAGCATTCGTCAAACAGATGGCAGATGCACAGCTTCTTCGCATGGGCGGATCACGCGAAGACGGGCAGGTTGAATACTCAGATGAAGAAGAAGCGCTATTCGCTCGAGCCAACAACCGCATCACGATGTTCGATTTTGGTGGGCCATTAAGCTTCGGTGCCGCCGCGGATCTCGGACACCAGGTGCGTGAAAATTCGCGAGGCAGGGGACAGGCGCTGATTCTCGACTTTAGCTCGGTACCGTTCGTCGATGTGTCTGCAGCGCGCGCGGTCGAGACGATCGGATGCGACGCCGACTCGGCAGGAAAAAAAGTGTTTATCTCCGGTATGAACGACAGCGTGAAGGCGGTCTTAACGGGCTTAAGCGCAGACTGCTGTTTGACAGATGAGAATTATTACTCTAGGCGAATCGATGCCATTAAGGCGGCGGTTGCCTACATCGAAGGGTCGCCTAATGAAGGCGGCAGCGTTGAAATCGGAGCCTCTTCGCAGCCTTCTTAAGCGCACTCAAAGATCAAGAGTGCGCAAACAGCGTTAACTCGAAGCAGTAAGCATGGGTGGTACTGGCTTTAGTCGGTGCCTCCTCCTTGATAGGCCAACTCGGCATTGACGAGTTGGCCTTTTTTTTCGTGTCCGACGTATCAAACGCAAAGACAAGAGTGCGTCGGGAAAAACTCGCAACGCGAAAGCTGTTAAACTTCGGCGCTTAATTCTCAGGCCGGCTAGCCTGCACCCAAATTCGAAAGACCTATGATTCCAACTGACAAAGACCTTTGGTTCCTGCCCCTCGGTGGCTGCGGTGAAATTGGGATGAACCTTAACCTGTTTGGCCACAATGGCAGCTGGCTAATGGTCGACTGCGGCATCACCTTCGAAGACTCTGTAACGAGCCGAACGGGCAATCGGGTCGAAATGCCTGACCCTCTCTTTATTGCTAATCGGCATGAAGCCCTTGCTGGCATTATTGCCACGCATGCGCATGAAGATCACATTGGCGCGCTGCCCCATCTCTGGGAGCAACTTCGCTGTCCAATCTATACAACACCGTTCACTCGTAACGTGATCGCTCGCAAGTTTGCTCAGGCGGGTATTCGCGCGCCTCTCGTGACCGTGCACCCCGGCGAGACTATCGAGATTGGTCCGTTTAAGGTCACCTGGGTGCCGATAACGCATTCGACGCCTGAGACGAACGGGCTTTTAATCGATACCCCTGCGGGGCGTGTGCTGCACACAGCGGACTGGAAAGTAGATCTGGCGCCAGTGGTAGGGGAACCGATTCAGCCTAAACTCTTTCAAAGCATCGGCGATCGTGGTGTCGGCACGATTATCTGTGATTCGACGAATGCACCGATCAAGGGAAGTTCAACGTCGGAGTCTTCGCTCTTCGATGGTTTGCTTGCGGCAGTGCAGGCGAGTCCTCAGCGCGTTGTGGTCGCTTGCTTCTCGAGCAACGTGGCGCGGCTTCAAACTATCGGCAACGTCGCTCATGTGGCAGGACGCTATATTGGCCTACTAGGGCGCTCATTGATCAATATGCATGGCTGCGCGCGCGGTGCGGGCTACTTATCGGATAACTTTAACCTTGTGCAGTCTAATCACCTCGGCTATATGCCGCCAGAAGAGGTGCTCGCTATCGCAACAGGAAGCCAAGGCGAGGTGGGTGCAGCGCTGTATCGCCTCGCTCAAGACAGCCATCCAGATGTCAGTTTGGCGGCTGGTGACCATGTTATTTTTAGTTCTAAGACGATTCCAGGGAATGAGATAGAGGTGGCGAGTCTGATAGCGATGTTCGAGGCACGAGGTATTCGCGTCACCCAGAACGACTTTGAAGGAAAACCTATTCATGCAACAGGCCACCCCTGCGCCGAAGAGTTGCAGCAAATGTATCAGTGGATTCGCCCTCGAGTTGCTGTGCCGGTGCACGGGGAGGCGCGTCATATGGACAGCAATGCGCGCATCGCAGCAGCCTGCGGCGTGCCGGTGCAGCTGAGAGGGCAAAATGGTGACCTTTTCGATCTCGTGCTAGATAAGGTCAAATCCTCGGCAGCACCCGTAGGCAGGCTCTGGTTCGATGAGCGCAAGCGAGTGCTCGAGAAAGTCTGATCCGTGAGTAAACGTTCACTAGCCGATTGGCCAGTCTGCCGCATCGCGCGTGTCTAGCGTCTGAAGAACCGGCCCTGGCGACCAACGCGCGACATAGGAGCCTATTGGGTCATAAGTTTCGGTCTGCTTCTGCAGATTAAAATGGCGACCGCCGCGGGGGTCCACGCCAACGCCAGCAATATACTGCCAGTTGCCCCAATTTGAGGCGACATCATAATCGCAGAGCTGATGCTCGAACCATGCAGCGCCATAGCGCCAGTCCATCTCTAATTCATTAACTAGACAACTTGCGGCAATCTGTCTGCCACGATTTGATAAATAACCTTTGGCCTTGAGCTGTTTCATACAGGCATTCACGAGCGGGTAGGGAGTCGTGCCCTGACACCATTTTTCGAAGCGTTCTGGGTAGAAGCACTTGAAACCGCCGCAGGAGCTGATGCCGCGCAGCGAGAAAAGCTTGGGGCCTATTTGCACTGCAATCCACTGAAAGTACTCGCGCCAGAGAAGCTCGATGTAAAGCCAATAGGTAGAGTCGTTTGCCCCCGTAGCTTGTTCGTAGCTGCGAAGATGACTCAGCGCTCGGCGGGCAGAAAGGCTGCCGCTGTTAAGCCAAGGTGAAAACTTCGAGCTCGTGTCCCAGCCGTCGAGTTCATTGCGCGTTTTCTTGTAGCTGCTCGCGTGAGTCGACCCGAAGTAGCTTTTCAAATGCCGCTTAGCTGCCGACTCGCCTCCCTCGAAAAATGGCTCGAGGTAGCTATAACCACTGAGGTCAGGAATTTCAGCCTTGCGGAGTTCGGCGAATGTGATGCCTGCAGGCATTGGAGGCAGAGACGCAGGCGCGGCGACAGGCAGCAACGTGTCTGTGCGTTCGGCGAGCGTGCGAAATTTCGAATAACTCACGACTCTGTCCCGAGGCAAAGGCGAGCTATTTCGGTCGAACAGCGTGTAGGTGTCCTGTATGTCGATAATGAGTTGTGGTCGTCTAGTTGCGAGCCCAGCAAGGGCCGCAGCTTCGTCGGTACCGGGAAGAAAGCTGCACACCACTCTATCGATCGCGTGGCGTTCGACGAGTTCGGCCAGACAGCGATCAGGCTCTCCGACGACGAAGAGGATCTCTTGGCCGTAGGTGGCTAGCGCGACGCGCAGGTCGGCCAAACACTGCCGAATGAATTGCCAGCGGTGCGCCCCCATCGAAGCAGTGTGGAAGCGATACTGACTAAACCAGCGCGGCTCGATGCAATACACGCAGAGAAGGCTGTCGGACTTTGCCGCGGCAATCAGCGCGGCATTATCATCAATTCGCAGATCCTTGGTTAGCCAATAAAGAGTCTTGTGCATTGGTCGTCGAGCCTTGTGTCTAATTTGCTGCTAGAGCTTGATGAACGCGAGAGCGTAATTGCTATTAAGTGGAATAACTAACTGATGCTGATTCGAGTCATAGCACATCGAAGCGGCGCTCGGGATGCCCTCGGCGATCAGCGTCGCTTCTTGGCCTGGCACGATGCGCGACACACTGCCGAAGCGCACGCTGCTGACATACTTGGTGCCGTCTTCGAGTATGACTACGCCATCGTTGCCACCCTCAACCGCGTATTCAGTGCCGAGCAATTCACCATTCGGGCTGAAGGTAAGTACGGCGTTGTCTCCGATGTTGACCACAACGACATCTCCGTTGCCGTCGATCGCGACACCGTTAGGGATCGCCAGCGGTGCGCCATCGATTAATACAGACACCTCGCCTTCGGCGCTAATTTTATAGAGACGCTCTGGAGGACGCGTGTTTGACGCATAGATTGTGCCGTCTGCGCTCACCGCGATCCCGTTGAGCAATGTCGCGCCAGGTACTCGAATATTGCGAAGTGGCTTGCCGCTTTCGAGATCGAATTCACGAACAAAGCCAGAGTCGACTGTGAAGAGCGAGCCATTAGCGATGGCGCTGCCTAAAGGCTGGTGAAGCTCTAGTCCGTCTCGCGTTACCCCAATCCATTTTGGCGTATGCACGCTGCCATCGGGATTGATAAGTGAGACGAAGCCGTCGTTCTCGGTGCCATCACCCGGGTTGCCGTTATTCATCGCAAGGATCAGGTTGCGAGTCGAGTCGAAAGTGCAGCTTTCTGAGAAGTGAAACGCGCCGTAAACCTTGACGTTGTCCGACATGAGCTTGCGCTCACCGGCCTCGTTGACTGAACCAATTGGCTCGCCCACCCGAAACTCCTGCGCGTTAACTGCGCCGGCGAGAAGTAGGCCGCTCGCGACTAGCGAGGCGTTAATGCCTAGACACGCCAGCTTAGTGAGTGTTGAGGACTTGTTAGATGTTGTGGCATTGCGCATAGGTCGATTCCTTTCATTAATGGCTGTCAGAATTAGGTTCTATGATACTACGCACGGCAACGCCATGGAGATGGGCGTTTGTTGTATTTAGTCCCATTCGCGCAGGTGCTCATCTTGCCCAGAAGCTATCTTCGCCACATTGGCGGGTAACTGTTGGGTAGATTTCGACTCATTGCCCTAAAAGTCCCCCACAACTCCTTGTCACGAAATAAGTGGTTGAACTAGCCTTTTGGTGGGGTGGCTATCTGTGTTGCTTCCCAGAATCACTCTCGGCCAACGCCGGGCTTGGCGCTAGAACGAAACGCAGGGAGCAGGCAATGTCTCGTCATCCACAATTACACACAAAACTCGCACTGCTGTACGTTAGCGGCCTAAACGCCCAAATCGACAAGCACAGCGCGCTCGCGCGCGAGTTGGGTATCGCAAGGCAAAATATCAGTAAGTGGATCAATGGTTCGGACACCCATGAGGAAGAGTCGATTCCAATTGCGCAGTTAGACCCCATCGCACGGCTGTTTTCGATCGAGCCGGGATGGCTCCAGTTGTCTTTCGATGAATTTGAACGGCGCGTTCAAAGAAGAATCGAAGGATTGAGTTTGACCGAACAATTTCGTTCTCCTTTGGTCTTTACCAACGCGCCCTGTGCGCTGCCTTTCAATTTTATTGGGCGTGATGAGGCGATTGGGGCACTTGGTTTTGCTTGGTCGAACCCGAGAGTGGCCTGTGTCAATCTCCATGGATTCGGCGGAATAGGGAAGTCGGCATTACTCGATGCATGGCTTGAGGAAATGGCGAATAGGAAATATGGCGGTGCGGAACTTGTTTTTGTATTCTCATTTTCGCGAATTCAAGCATTGAGCGCAGAAGAAAATGAAGCATAGTTTCTAAATACGGCAATGACGTGGTTGAAGCTCTCGCAAAATACCTGCGAATTGGCAATGCAGAAAGCCGAGGCCATCGTCGAGGGGATCGGCTCAAGGCGCGCACTAATCGTTATTGATGGGCTAGATGTATTGCAGCGCGTTGAGCGAGGGCAGGGGATACTCGACGCCCCCGGAATCCAATACCTGATGACAGAGCGCACAAAAGAAAGCGCCGGCTTGTTAGTACTAAGTTCGCGACTATCGGCAAAGACTCTATCAAGCCGGCGGGCAGGGGGCGTGATCGATCTCGCGCTTACAGGCTTTAGTCTGGGCGAAGGTGTGGAGTTTTTCGAGGATGCAGGGATTAGCGCCGATCGGGTTATGGCAGAAGTGCTAACTGATCAGCTTGGCGGTCATCCGCTGGCGTTAAGATTTGTGGCCGAACTCAGCGCTTCAAAGGTCGAACGAGGATTAGACGGACGGTTGGAGGACTGGTTTATCGGCCGATCGCTTTTCAGCCACATCCCCAGCACAAATAGGTTGGCGAAATTATTAAACGATGCGCACCAAATAGCCCAAGAAAGCGAGGACTGGATTCTGCAAGGCAGCGGGGCAGGGGTGCTGAACACTTTGGCACTTTTGGGCAGTGGCGTGACAGCAATGGAGCTCTCTTCGCTGCTCGAAAAATATAAAGCGTTAACGCCAAAAACCACACAGCGAGTTGTCGAAGAATTAGTGCGGATGCATCTCGTGACAATGAGCGCGCCCGATAAATTTGCGACCTACGCAGCGGCAAGCAAATTTTCGATAGCCGAGGCTGAGCCTCTCCTGCGCATACAGCCCTTAATTGCAGACGCTTGCAATGCAGCGCTTGAACAATCCGAACCGTTGGAATGCAAGGATCGCCACAGCGATTTGTTCGACGGTCTCGTGGCTCTCGCAGAAGCTACCGCCGTCACAATCGAAGATAAAACAAGGTTGCTCCTTTTGGCGACGCAGCAAGGCGTGAAAGCCGAGCGCGTCGAAGAAGCCTACGATGCTTACTATCAGCGATTAAAGGATGGCAGACCGTTACTTGGCGCAGGCAGTAAAAAAGCGGAGAGGCGCGCTTTCGCGGTTTTTTACGAGCGCCCTTGGGACACTCCGCTGCGTCAACTCTCGGTGCTTGCCCGCGCGCGATTAAAGGCGAGCGCAGCGACTAACCTCATGGCGTTAGGTTTGCCGGAGGCCGCGCTGGTTCAGGCGATGACGAGTGTGAGTTGGTTTACTAGCCATGGGTATTACAAAGATGCGTTGCAACTCGCAGGCCCTTTACTGTCGATGCTGATTACTACCGGAAAGTTGGCGCTGGCGCAGGATCTTATGAACGAATTGGCGTCTTTGGGCAGCACCGAAACAGATAGAGCCTTGCGCTCCGCAACTTATAGTTTTCGTGGATTTGTGGCTTTTTTGCAGGGTCAAAGGGAATTGGCCCACCAAGCCTTTGCTGACTCCGAAGCGATTCTCCATACGGCTATGGTCGAGTCTCCGCTATTTCCTACATTGAGTTCGTATTACTGCACGTTCTTACTCGAAGATAATCAAATCGAGCAGGCACTGTTGCGCAGTTTACAGACAATTGCGTGGCGCGAAGCGGGCGACTGGCAGACAAAGGTTGATGCTCCCTCACTCGAGGCTTCCGACCTTATGGTGCTGGGTTTCGCCTATCTTAGACTCGGTCGTCTAACCGACGCAGAGGAGATTTTTGAGCGCCAATTAGCCATTCTTCTCGCGGCTGAGGAGTGGCTCTACCTTCCTGCCGGTCTGGTTGCGCGCGCGCAATTTTATATGGCTATAGGTTCTCATGCTGCAGCAAAGGCAGACCTTAACGAGGCGCTGAGTATCGCGGAGAGGTCAGGCGCTGTCCTGAGCCGCATTGACGCATTGCTCTGTTTTACGCGATTGCAAATAGCGGAAGGCAATAGAAACTATGCGCAGGCATATTTTGCCGAGGCGAGGCTACTCTCAGACCAGATTCGCGTCGTGTACTATGCCGAAAAAATACAGTCTGTGGAGGACGAAATAGGCGCGATGACCTGAGCGCTGGGAGGAGCGCTGGGGAGAGCGGCGCGGAGAAGCCAAACGAGAATAACGGATATTAAAAAGGCCGGCTGATCACTCAGCCGGCCTTTTACGCTTTTCTATTGGCCTAGCAGCACCGCTGCTCGACAAGCAGAGAGAGCCTTAGTCGTTCGCAGAAGCCATTGAACGCGCTTCCTTTGCTTTACGCTCAGCGACGAGCGTCTCGAAGCCTTCGTCGTCAAGGTGAGTGATTGCCAACCAGGCGTGAGTCATCTCATCACCCGTACGCGAACCACCCATTACAAACATGTCTGGATCTGGGTTATTGGGGTTCTCAGCCGTGTTGTCATACCACTGCTTAAGAACGATGACCGCGCCCGCAGGGATCAGAGGCGCAGCTTCTGGTGAGTACAAATGGCTGTGGTGCCAAGTGGCGCTCCACTTAGAGACCTGACTCACTTGTTCGGTGCGGCCAGTTTCTGGATAGAAGATCTCAAGCGATGCGGCGTTCATGCGCAGGTGGCCATGCGGTTGGAAGCTGTCGAGGCGCACTGGGTGATCAAACGAGTGGAAGCCCTGAGTCATGGCATAGCCATTAGGCGGAACTACTAGGTCGTCTTGATCGCCTAAACGATAAAGCGCCAAGTCTTGCTTGTACTTGAGTGCTTTGCTCTCTTCGTCAGAGTAGAGCCAAAGGCCGATTTCAACAACGTTGTCTTTAATCACACTGCCCGGCGCCATGGCACCTAGACCGCCTGGGAACATGTGAATGTCCCAAGAGATTTCAGAATTAGCAGGAATTGTACGGCAAACTCCTTCGGGCACGATTTCGCCCCACTTGCCCATTGCGTACTCAGTGAGCATGCCTTCGCGGCCACTCTCTGTGATGATGCTCGAGTTAGCGTGGTGAACAACGGATTTGGCTGCGCCACGTGGCTTAACCTGGACCGCTTTGATGCAACGATCTTCGCTGATGCCGCTTGGTACCAAGTGTTTATGCCATAGGTCATTGCCGTTCGCAGGGATATCGATTGCTACAGAGGGAATGATTAGGTTAGGGGCCCCGAAGTCGCCTTCGAAGTTCCACGCCTCTGGATCCTTAAGAGCAAGAGGTGGGAGCGCTTTCTCAGGGTCGCCTTGCGGTGAACCTGCGTTAACCCAAGCCACAAGTGTATCGATCTCAGATTGCTCTAGACGCCAGTCGCCCTGCAAATCTTGTATGCCGATACCGTGGTCATAGGCGTAGGGAGGCATTTCGCGGCTTGCCACCTTCATCTGAATAAGAGGAGCCCATGGACGCACTTGGTCGTAAGTCTCGAACTGCATAGGGCCAATGCCGCCCTCTCGGTGACAGACTACGCAATTCTCATTGATGATGCGGCCAACTTCGCCGTTGTACGCAAGGTCGTCTGCGTTGTGAGTCTGTGCCTGGGCCTGAACGCCGAGAGTCACAAGACCTGCCAAACCTAACATGCTGGTCTTAAGTTTCATTGGTCTCTCCTCAAGATCTTGCTAAAGATCTGATTTCATTGATAAATAAGCTTGCTTTTCGAACCGATTTGAATTTCTTATTTGACAGTCAAAGGCTACTCTATTTCGCTTCAGGTAAAAAGTAGCAAATGTGATAATTTGCAATATTCAACCTTTTGTCATTTAAGCTTAATCTTTTACGAAAAACCCCCAAGGAATGGACCACTTAGGGGGTGGTATCAGGCCACCTGCCTTCGCTGCACGAGGTTGGCGTCGTGGCGCGTCAATTAAGCAAGGAGTTACAGTTAAGGCGCTACAGTGATTTTCTGATAGACGTTAGTCCAACAGCACTGATCGCCTTCTTGGCTGTCCGGTGCACGAAAATTCTCTGCTTTGATAATCACCACATAATCACCGGGCGCGTTAAAGGTGGCATAGACGCGCGCGACGCCGACGCCGCCTTTGACTTCGACGTCGTTTACCTTAGGAGCGCGATAAAAACGGAAGCGGGGGTCGTCTTCGGCATAGGGGTTTACAGGTTCTGGGGTCGATTCGTGGCGAGTGAACTCAACCGCGCCTGGGCCTTGGTATTTATTAAAGTGCACTCCGACAGGGAAGGGGTCTTTGAAACGGGGGTCGGCAGTATTGCGCATCGAAGGGTCGCTAACATTTACCGCGAGCTCGATTTGCTGTCCCACATTGACTGTACCTTCGTGCGCTCCCATGAGGGCCGTGAGTCCGGCCGCCTGCGCGCCGTCTTCGCCAAAGCCTACCAATGGCTGCATTGAGCCGGCTGGTCGGGGTCGAATAAAGTCAAGTTCGTAAGCCGATTCGCCGAAGCGGCCTGGGATTTTTAGCATCTCACCATCGCCCGTTTTGAGATACCACCAGATGTCATTGTTAACTTCGTCAGCAGGGACAGTTATCGCAAAACTACCTGCTCCGCGACCTGACGGGAAGTAAGTAGGCTGCTGGCCGTCGTATTTCGCAGGCTCAATATAGTTGTTAGGGCCGAGAGGAATGTCGACGCCAACTTTGTTTTTGTTGAGGAAGCCCATCGAAAAGCTAGCGCTTCCGTCTTCGTTCGCTACCCAGCCTTCCATGACAGGAATCACAGGGAGGCCTTCGGGAGGTGTGAGGCTTAAGAAACGGCCATCTGCCGCTTGTGCCATCACACCCGAGCTAACCACGGTAAGCGCGCCAAAGGCTGCCGCTACTATGAATGATTTTATATCTCGCATTAAATCTCTCCCAAGATCGTTTAACAGGTTACTTATTATCCTAAGTCAATCACGACCGCAAAACCTTGCGATAGCTCATCGATTGGCTCAAATTAGGTGGCTGGTTTATCGGGCTTACTTGCTAGATGGGTTTAGCTTTGCCCTTAGGCGTTTATAAGTAAGCAAGAATAAACGTCAACGCCATTCTAGTCTAGCGGCTCCGAGCACAGGGCCGCCCATTCTAGCTACGATTTTTCAACAAAGTGTAACAGCCCTATGTCCCTTCTAGCCGGTAAACTCGACTTTCACGATATTCACCGGCTAACGCAGCAGCTCTAAAGTGGTAATATCTGGGAAGCCGAAATTCAGGGAATCAAAGATTAAATGTTTAAAACAGCGAGAACAAAACGAGCAAAGCTCAGACTGCAACTTGTTGCGCTGAGTTTTGCCCTTAGTGCACTGCTGCAATCGTTGCCAGTCAATGCATCGCTCGATCGTGTGAGTGATTTTGCGCTAATAGATGCCAAGGGCGAATTCCACCAGCTCAGCCGCTATAAGCATCGTGACGCGCTGGTTCTTCTTACCTTCGACCCCAGTTGTTCGAACGCCGCGCAGATTCAACGCTTTGCCGATCTGCAGGCGCAGTTTAACGACTCGAATATCAGTTTTGGCCTGCTCGATACCTCAGGTGCGACTCGCGCAGAGCTCATCGCACTGAGCTCTGCGCTTCCCGATACGCTGCCCTTGCTGCAAGACGGCCCACAGCTAATTGCGAGCCTGCTTGGCGCACGCCATGCAAACGAAGTGCTGGTTCTAAACCCTGATCGCCTCAATGTATTCTACCGAGGAGGCATTGGCGATGCGCTGGCTGGCGTGCTCGAAAACGTGGTTATCGCTCCGCCGGCCGACACCGTTACGACAACGGCGACAGGCTGTGCGATCGAGGTCGCCCGTGCCGAGCGTGTTCCCGACTATGCCACCGACGTTGCCCCGATAATAAGAGACAACTGCACAGAGTGTCATCGCCGCGGTGGCGTTGGTCCTTTCGCCATGGACAGCTACATCATGTTGCTGGGATGGTCGCCGATGATTCGCGAGGTAATTCTTAACAAACGCATGCCGCCAGCTCAAGTTGACCCCGAATACGGGCATTCGAAAATGGCACGTTATCTCGATGACAGTGAAATAGAGACAGTGGTGACCTGGATAGATGCACGTGCGCCACGCGGAGCGAGCGCCGAAGATCCGCTCGAAAACCACGCCGCTCGTCTGTCTGCGAAGAATGAATTCGAATGGCAATTAGGCAAGCCAGATCGAATCGTTATGGGACCGAGCAATGCGATTCCTTCGACAGGCGTGATGGATTATATCTACGAAGACGTAGACCTTGGCTTCGAGGGGGATCGCTGGCTGCGCGCGGTTGAGACGCGGCCTGGCGACGAATCTGTGTTGCATCATCTTATGGTGTTTGTCACCGCGCCGGGCGAGGACTTTTGGGGAGAAGAAAGACAGCAACGAGTTGTGTCCCGTCGATTCGTTGAAGGCTATGCGCCAGGGCCACACCGCGCGATCGAATTCGATAAAGGAACTGGGGTTTTCATTCCAGAGGGGCATAAGCTGTCGTTTCAGTTTCACTATGTGACCAATGGCCAATCGACTGTCGACGAGACCGAGCTTGGTCTTTATTTTGCGAATTCGAGCGCGGTTCTGGTCGAGCGCCGCGCGCTTGCCGTAGGAGCCCGTTTCGAGCTGCCTGCCAATGTGGCCGATTTCCCATTAGCTGCCGAAACAAAAATAGACACCGACATAGTCGTTACCGGCGTGCGCGCGCGCATGAACTTTCGTGGAAAGAAAATGCGCTTTATTGCTGTCGACGCAGCCGGCAAAGAGAACATTTTATTTAGTGTCCCAGCTTACAACTACGGATGGCAGCCGCATTATCTGCTCGACCAACCGGTCGCTATCGCTGCCGGTAGCGTACTTCGCGTTGAAGGGGCGCTAGATAACTCTATCTCGAATCCGACAAATCCGGACTCGACGCGTGCCATTGCGTGGGGCTTGGACAGCTGGGAAGAGATGTTTACTGGCTACTTCACTTACTATGAAGCCGGTGCGCCCTCTGCAACAAACGAAGCATCTGCGAGCGATTAGGCTCGCCCCACTCTTTAAAACGGCAAACGATTAGATGTCACAAGAACGAGGAACAACGCTCTACTACGGCTGGAAAATTGTCGCAGCGATTTTGTTTACGCTGACATTTTCAAGCGGGCTTAGCTTTTACAATCATTCGATCTACCTTAACGCGCTCGCAGCGACGCCGGCTTTTAATGTGGCGAGCGCCTCTATCGCGGTGTCTCTTTTCTTTTTTAGCGGGGGACTTGCGGGGCTTTTGGTAGCGAGGTGGGTTCAGAATTACGATCCGCGGTATTGCTTGACCGGCGGTGCTGTCATCTCGGCGGGTGCGCTAAGCGCGCTTTCATATGTGACGACTGAGCCTCAGCTCTACGTTGTCTATTGCATCTTCGGCATGGGTTTCTCTGCCTCCTCGCTTATTCCTGCCACAACAATCGTCGCGCGATGGTTTAAGCGGCGCCGAGCAATGGCATTGTCGATCGCATCAACCGGCCTCTCTCTCGGGGGAGTAATTCTGACCCCTTTGTGTGTTCTTCTGGTCGAAAAGCTGAGTTTTCAGACTGCGGCGCCAATCATGGGGCTGATTTATCTTGTTGGTGTTATTCCGGTGTCATGGATTTGGTTACGGCCTAGTCCGGAGTCTATGGGACTTCGCATTGATGGCGATGCGGTCGATGAGGAGGGGTTGCCCGCAAGTGATGCAGCCAATCAAGATGAGCCGCGGCTGTCTAGTAGCGCGCCCATAGAAGATGGACTGAGTTTCCGAGAGGCGCGTGCTACGCGATTTTTCTGGGGAGTTGCACCCGCTTACGTTTTTCTGCTGATGGCGCAGGTTGGCGGCATCGCTCATCAATATGGTCTCGCACGAGAAACCTTATCCGAATCCCAGACGGCTTTAGCGGTAGCGATTTTGCCAGTGATGAGTATTATCGGGCGTTTACTCGGCGGATGGATTGTCGGGAAAGTGGCGATCAAACAGTTTGCGCTTTTTATCATGGGGTTGCAGATACTCGCGCTTGTGATGCTTGCTTCGGGCACGGGCGTTTGGGGGCTTTGTATCGGGCTCGCATTATTTGGGTGTACGGTTGGCAATCTTCTCATGCTGCAGCCACTGTTGATTGCGGAGGCGTTTGGGCTGCGCGAATACGCTCGAATATTTTCTGTCGCAAACCTGATGTCCTCATGGGGAACCGCAGCCGGACCCGCTGTGATGGGCTATGTTTTCGCTCTCAATAACGAGCAATACCAAGGCGCCTATTTATTCGCTGCTGCGGCAGCGGCACTTGGGCTCATCTTGTTTGCCTCGGGAGGCCCGCTGCATCCGTCGATTGAGGAGAAAGCGCATAAAAGTGCATAAAGGAAAAGAAAACAGGGAGAAGGCTGCGTGAGAAAAATACTGTTAGTTTTTATTTTGGGCGCAGCAGGGCTCGGTGTATTGGCGCTCGCAGGGCTGAGTTTTATTGGCATAACGCCTGCCTACATTGCAAGCGCACCAGCTGTAGCAACCGGAATCGGTGCCAAGCTGTTGTGCAGTTCACGGTATGTCAGTGGCTTTTCTAAAGCACAGTCTTTTGACGACTTAGTGCAGTATTCCGGAATACTCGATCAATTAACTATTACCTACGACGAAGAAAAGACGAAAGTAACTGCCTCATTTTTCGGGCTAAGTGAGAAGTCTTCTACATTCATTCCCGGCGTTGGCTGCAGTGTCGACTATGCCGGATTCGACATAAGGCCCGAGCTCGCCGCACTTGTACTTACACCCGAAGTAAGCGCGTCAGACAGCGCTCTCTCGTACGCATGGCCCCGTAATGATCAGGTCACAACAATCGATCCGCAGATACAAACGCTTATCGATGCGATCGTCAGCGAAGACAATGCAGCGGGTCTAAACACGCGGGCGCTGCTTGTGGTAAAAGGAGGGAAGATACTTGGTGAGGCCTACGCACAAGGTGCTGATGCATCGACGCCGCTGCTCGGCTGGTCGATGGCAAAAAGCCTAACCGCAGTAATGCTTGCGAGTCTCGAGTATCGCGGGTTGCTCGATCTTGCCGCACCGACTTCACTCGGCGAATGGGCGAGCGACGAGCGAGCGCAGATCCGTATGACAGACCTATTAACAATGACCGATGGTCTCGCATTTTCCGAAGAATACAATCCAGGCGACGATGCTACAGCAATGCTTTTCGATTCATCGTCGGCCGCAGACTATGTGCTCGCGAAACCCGCTGCATATCAGCCAGGCACTAGTTTCAACTACAGCTCGGGTACAGCGAATGTTTTGGCGCGTCTGTATGAAAATGCGCTGGGTGGTCCTGCGGAGGCGCGCGCCGATTATGAGCAGAATATTGCCGCCGTGCTCGGCTTTCAACACGCGGTATTCGAAACCGATGCGGCCGGTGGTTTTGTTGGAAGCTCCTACCTCTATGCGTCTGCCCGCGACTGGGCGAGACTCGGGCAGGTGATGCTCAATGAAGGAGAGATTAACGGTGAGCGGCTTTTTAGTGCCGACTGGGCCGCAGAAGCGACGAAGCAAAATACTTCGTCAAACGAGCCAGCCTATGGTTATCAATGGTGGCTTAACGCGGGCAATAAGGCGCTGCGATGGCCATCGCTGCCCAGTGATAGTTTCGCGGCTATGGGCAATCGTCAGCAGCTAGTGGTGGTGATTCCGAGTGAGGACGTGGTGATTGTCCGGTTAGGCTGGACCGCCGGTCGCTACCCCGATGATGCGAATTTTCAGCGCATACTCGAAGCGCTTTAAGTTAAGATGAATGACCAATTCCAGTGCGTTGATCGAGAGCCCTTAAAACGTCCATTTTTCGGGCGCTCGAGTTACGCGCCCCGCAAGGTCAGTCCAGACGTGCTGCGTGCTGCCTGTGACTAAAATGCGATCGTCTTTGGCGCTCGATATCTCGTAGTTAAAGGTGAGCCTGCGGCTTTTGTTCTCAGCGATCCATGCACGGACTCGCGCACGATCACCGTAGACGAGACTTCCTAGGTAGCGGACATGCACTTCGGTCACCGGCAGCCTATAACCATCGGCCTCGACTAAGGCGTAGTCGCTCCCCTGTTCTCGCATATAGTGGCTTCGTGCTTCTTCGAAATAAACAATATAGCTTGCATGATGAACGACGCCCATGGCGTCGGTCTCGGCGTAGCGTACTGGGAATTCGGCGGTTGCTTCCTTGCGCTGTTCTGCTGGGCTGTTCATCGAGTTCGCGTTCCTTTTTAAAGACTGAATCAGCTGAAGAGGCTGAAAGAATGTTGGGTGGCGATAGCCTTGTGTAGCGAAGAAGGTATCTTCAGGATAGGATACCTTAATCGCAGTAAGAGATCGTAGCTAATGCTTAATTTCCCAGAACCGCCCAAAAGTTACAGTTCGGTATTCCTCGAAGAAACTGATAAGCCGCTGCCGATAAAAATTGATCCGCGCACTCGTTACGCCTTTTTTAGCACGATTGCGACGGGCGGCAAGTCCCTCATCAAATCGTGTAAAGACCTGCACCTCTCTCGATTTGTTTGCTACAAAACACTCAAACCGGAATTCGCGAATAATGAGATCGAGCAGAAACGCCTCATTCGCGAGGCGCGCGTAACCGCAATGCTGCAGCATCCGAATACCGTGCCAACCTATGAACTCTCGCGCGATGCGCGTGGCAATCCTTATTTCACCATGAAGCTCGTACACGGTTACACGCTGCGAGAAATTTTTGACTATCGTGAACGCTACGACCTCACTCAGTTTATGGAGGTCATTATGCAAGTCGCCTATGCGCTTGAGTATGCGCATAACCATGGCGTCGCACATCGTGATATTAAGCCTGAAAATATTTTGGCGGGCCCTTTCGGTGAGGTGCTGCTGCTAGACTGGGGCCTCGCCAAGGTCTGGCATCCCGATGGTAAAGGCGCTAAGGCGTTGGGCGAGGCGGGGTTAATAGACGAAGACGTGGCGGCGGCAGAAGCAGCCGTTGATGTTATCGAAGACATCACTCTAACCGGGCAAGGCAAAGCCCAGGGAACGGCTCACTACATGTCGCCAGAGCAGATCAACCTCGACCCGACGATAGATCATCGCACCGATATCTACAGCCTCGGCGCAGTGCTCTACGAAGCGCTTTGCGGACAAGCGCCACCAACGGGCGAGAAAATGCATCAGATAATTAGCAGCGCACTGAACGATAAACCGGCGCCTCCTTCGACGATAAGCAAGCAACCGGTGCCGCCGCTACTGGAGCAAATAGCGATGCGATGCCTCGAGAAGGACCCCGCCGCGCGGTATTCCACGATGGGGCAGGTCATAAGACTCATGCACCAAGACTGGCGTTCTGGCTTGGCGCGCTAATAGCGGTAACGCAGACAGCTAAACTAAAAATAATAAGGGGGCAGTGTTTGAAAACTCTATTGCAGACTGCAGGCGGAGCTCGGCTGGGATTCAAAAAGAAAGTGTGGCAGCGACAAACACCCCTAATGGTATTGTTGGTCTCGGCGCTATTCTTGGTTGCGTGTAGTGATGAGGTGGCGACACCAAGTGGAACAGCTGCCATAGCAGCGGCACCGGTTGCGGATATTGTCTACGTTGGCGAGCATATACTCTCGATGACTAGCGTAGATCCGAGCGCCGTTGCCGTGCGTGGAGGTCGAATTATCGCAACGGGATCGGAGCAAGAGCTCGCGTCGCTAATCGGCGCCACGACACAGGTTGTCGAGCTTGGCGAGCAGGCGCTGCTGCCGGGATTCATCGATGCCCACGGACATTTTTCGGCGCTTGCACGCACGGCAGACTATGTCGATCTGTCGCCTCCGCCTGTCGGAGGCGCCGAGTCGATCGCCGATATCGTGCGCGCGCTCAGGCTTAACATAGAGCAAAACAGCATCCCTGCTGGCACGCTAGTCACCGGCTTTGGCTACGACGATTCGCTGCTCGAAGAGCGCCGCCATCCCACGCGTATCGACCTCGATGAGGCATCGACGGTGCATCAGATCGTTATTCGGCATGTGTCTGGACATCTCGCCGTTGGCAATTCGATAGCGCTCGCCGGTGCCGGAATCAATGCAGACACGCCAAACCCCGCCGGTGGGATTGTGCGCAGGCTCGCAGACGGTTCGCCCGATGGCGTGATGGAGGAGACCGCGATGACGCTGCTCCCCGATGCGATGTCGAGTCTTACTCCCGAGCGCTTTGCTGAGTTGCGGCGGCAAGCCCTCAAAATCTATGCGGGCTACGGCATAACAACAATCCAAGACTCGAACCTACCGCTCGAATACATTGAGGTTTTGCGGCAAGAGGCGGCGGTAGAGGCATACCCTATTGACATGGTTGCGTACGCGATGGCCAACCCGGTAAGCGACGAAGTGCTCGACTCTATTGAGTTAGAAAAAGAGTATTCGAATGGGTTCAGACTTGGAGGAATAAAGTTCACTCTTGATGGCTCACCCCAAGGACGGACTGCCTGGCTCACAGAGCCTTACAAAGAGGGCCCCCCGGGTGCAGCTGAAGATTACGTTGCCTATCCGAGTTACGAGCCTTCCGAATACCTTAGGCGTATCCCTGCAATAATAGAGCGCGGTTTACCTGCGCTGGTCCATGTGAATGGCGACGCGGCGATTGATTTGATGCTCGAAGGGTTAGAGGCTATCGCACAAAAGGGCCCGCTGCCGGATCACCGCAGCGTCGCGATTCATGCGCAACTTGCGCGACCCGATCAGTTAGACCGTATGCGCGACCTTGGCGTGTTGCCTTCGTTTTATGCCGTTCACCCGTTTTTTTGGGGTGACTGGCATCGATTGAGTTTTGGCGACGAGCGGGCGAGTTTTATTAGCCCGCTGCGTGCAACGCTCGATCGCGGTATCCCGCTCACTATTCATAATGACTCACCGGTCGTGCCACCCGATATCATGCGCCTGGTTTCTATCGCGGTTAACCGCGAGACTCGTAGCGGACATATTCTTGGGCCGGATCAGCGAGTAAATGTTATGGAGGCCTTGCACGCGGTTACTCTCGGCGCGGCTTATCAGTATTTCGAGGAAGACGACAAGGGGTCGATAGAGGTGGGCAAGCGTGCCGACTTCGTTGTGCTTGCCCAAGACCCGCGCACAGTTGATGTGAGCGCCATTGCTGATATTGATATTGTCGAGACTATTTCTCGAGGAGTGAGTGTTTTCAAACAAAGCAAGTAACGCCTATTTTTTTCAGCAGGAGTAAGACAATGACCGAGTCCACCACTCACCATGATCAGGCGGCGACGTATCGCGTGGCTTTTATTGGCTTAGGCGTTATGGGATATCCGATGGCGGGTCATTTGATGAAAAGTGGTCATGACGTTGCTGTTTTTAATCGAAGCGCCGACAAAGCCGAGCGGTGGGTTGAAGCGTTCGGTGGCTCGTCTTTCGCGACGCCAAAACTCGCCGCCGCCGGCTGCGATTTCGTGTGCGTCTGCGTCGGCAATGACGACGATGTGAGGCAAGTGGTGCTAGGCGCCGACGGCGCACTCGCAGGGATGCAGACGGGCGCAGTGCTTATCGATCACACAACCGCGTCGGCAGAACTTGCTCGCGAACTAGACCAACTCGCTAGCAAGCAAGGCATCTATTTTTTGGATGCGCCTGTCTCAGGCGGGCAAGCAGGTGCCGAGAATGGGCAGCTGACGGTTATGGTTGGTGGCATGGCTGCAGCCTATGATCGCGCGGAGGCGATACTTGCAGCCTACTCACGTTTCAGCAAATTGCTCGGGCCTACCGGCAGCGGTCAGCTCGCCAAGATGGTGAATCAAATTTGCATCGCTGGCATCGTCGAAGGCCTAGCAGAGGGGCTCAGTTTTGCCCGCAAAGCAGGCCTGGACGGCGAGGCACTGATCGAAACAATTTCGAAAGGCGCGGCGGGCTCATGGCAGATGGAGAATCGCTATAAGACTATGCTGGCCGGTGAGTACAACTTTGGCTTTGCGGTGGACTGGATGCGGAAAGACCTCGGGATTGCTTTATCAGAGGCGGTCAATAATGGTGCGCAACTCCCTATGGCCCGTCTTGTTGATGGTTTTTATGAAGAAATCCAGGAAGCCGGAGGCGGTCGGCTCGATACATCGAGTCTGCTCAAGCGCTATGATTAGCGTGTAAGCTGGGGGCGATGCCACTTTCGGTGGCAAGCCAAGATAAACAAAAAAACAAAAAACGCCGCGTAATGCGGCTTTTTTTTGCGGAAATTATTGCAATATTTGAAAGTAATAATTGCCTTAATCTGGGATTTGACAGAAAAGTAATAAGTACATACGATCAGGCAAGTCGGGAAGTTCCTTAAGCAACGGTTGGTCGACAAACGTCTAGCGATAGGCTCGAGATAATAATTAGACAAGCGAGTTAATAATTAGATTATATGAAGGTGGTTGTCCTTCATGCATTCGGTTTGATTGTAGTTTTTCTCCGCAAGTGATGGATAGGTAGTAGATCCGCGTAAATCGGGTCTTTCTGTCGGCATAAGCCCTGTGGCTCAAGCCCCCGCTAGCACAGATAAGAAATAGAGGTAGGTCAGAGTATCCAACTTTGTGTGGATGCCGAGCCTGCCCGTCCTAATCTCTGGAGAGACACTATGAGTTTTAACAATAAGGCTATTCCCCATAAGCGAAGTTTGCTCTTTGCGGCAGTTTCGCTTTCGCTGCTTCCTCTTTCAGGCGTATCTATCGCACAAGATGAAAGCATCGAAGAAGTCATCGTAACTGGTTCATTTATCCGTCGCAGTGAAGGCTTTCAATCTGCGTCTCAGGCCACCCAGCTCACTGCAGAGGACTTGGAAGCCCAAGGAACTCTCAACCTGGCTGAGGTAGTTCAAAACCTTACCTTTGTTAACGGCGCTTCCTCTGCCATTACGAACACGATTCAGGGAACTTCAGACCGCGCCTCTAGCATCGACCTACGAGGCCTCGGGCCTCGCTCTACATTGACGCTTCTAGATGGAAAGAGGCTCGCGAACCAAAACGTCAACACGCAGATTCCCACGATCGCAATCCAGCGAATAGATATTGTCGCCGACGGCGCCGCTGCGCTTTATGGTAACGAGGCTGTTGCCGGTGTTGTGAACTTTGTTCCTTACAAGTCTTTTGACGGCCTGAGGGTCGAAACGTATGCCGAAGGCGACGAACGTGGTGATTACGACGAGCACTCTGTTCAGATGATGTGGGGCGGTGATATCGGTGATCTAGATGTGGTTGTTGCCGGACAATTCCGATCTAACTCGCGACTTGGCTGGGACGAGCGCCCAGTGCTTGCTAACTCAGGGTTGACCATTTCGAGTAACTCTCCAGGTAACTGGTATGTTCCTAGTCGGGACGAGAATGGTCAGTACACAGGGGCCGAATCTCGACAAATTGACCCAGCGTGTGGAGCGAGAGGAGACCGAGACGAGTTTTTGACAAATCAGGTGGCCAGCCCATACGGCATGGCGCTAGGTACCAGTTGCTACTTCGAATTTGGAGACACTAGAAGCTACCGTGAGCCGACGGATAACGCGAAGCTCTACACAAATATGACTTGGGAAGTGGATGACGCTCTTACGCTCAGTGCCCAAGCATACAGGGCACGCCAAGCTCAGCTGTCCTACACTTCAACGTCTAATCCAGGCAACTCGCGCATTGGGGAGCTGGGTCAGATTCGAGGTGAGCTACCAGGCAATCCGTTCATGGCAACTAATGCATCTGGTCAACAGCTTTACGGATTCGATGCTAATGGAGACGGCGTGCCTGATCGCGGAAGCCAAGACCTTAATAACGATGGATTGATGGATTACTTGGTCTCAGGCACATCGGCCAACGGCATCGCGCTTCATGAGGACGTGCGTCCAAGAACAATGCGTCCAATCAACAAAACTAATGTTGTTCCGACAGGGCACTCATATGACTATGACAACCTTGCCGAATATGTAGATACAGTTTCAAGAGTCTCGTTCCAAGCCGATTTCCAGGTTCCTGTGTTGGACGGTTGGGAAGGCATGGCAGCTTGGTCTCAGAGCAAGTCAACATTCCAAATAATGTCTAACCAAAATTATGACATTGAAGCAATGAAACAAGGTCTCGCCTGTGACGTGGTGAACGATCGTGATGCTTGCTACAACCCGTTCTTTGTGACCGATCCAAGCAACCTTACCAACATACATGTTATGAACGATATTGCGGCTCGGGACACCGAGTGGGAACACGATGAACTGGTAACTATTGACTTGGTTCTGAATGGCGAGGTTCCTCTCGGCGGATTCGAGTTGCCTGGTGGTCCAATCGGCGCCGCGGTAGGCTACCAACTCCGTCAAGAATCGTTCATGAATATGCCTTCAGCTGTAGAGCTGATGGGTAATACATGGATCGGCGGTACAGAGCCTGAAATCATCACAAGTGGAAGCCGAGATATAGACTCCTTCTTCGCGGAATTAGCGATCCCTGTTCTTGATAACCTTGTCATTGAGGCAGCAGTTCGCCGCGAGGAATTCAGCACGGGGCAGGCATCAACGGACCCCAAGTTTGGTGTCACCTACGCACCGACAGACTGGCTGACTCTTCGAGGCACCTCTGGCGATGCATTTATCGCGCCGTCGCTTTCACAGCTTTATGATCCTGTCTCCTGTGGCCTTTCTACTGTCACAGACAGGTTTGGCCCATTCTCAGCCTTCACAACCGCATGCGCGGGAGGTAATTCGCTTCTCAAAAATGAGACTGCAGCCACCCAATCAGCCGGTTTTGATTTGGTTTTTGAGAACTTCGATTTACACTTGACTTGGAACAACACTGCGTTTCAAAACAGGATCGTAGATACAACTGGCCAGCAGGTCGCTGAAATCGATTTCCAGGCCTATAAAGATTGGTCGGGATTCTCTGGTAACGGCGTAGGTTCAGCGAACCAGCCAGCTGCGGGCCAGCTGCAATCTTGGCTAGCCTCGGGGCTTTCTGATCCTCGTATTAGGCGAGACCCAAGCGATATATTCTCAATTCTTCAGGTAAATACGGGAAGCTCAAACGCGTCGTCAGTTGAAGTCACTGCCTTCGACCTTTCGGCAAATTACCGTTTCAGCTTCGATAGGTTGGGTAACTTCCGCCTCGGTTTATCGGCGACTTACATCGACTCGTTCTTGTACCAAGAAGATTCGACCAAGCCTGTCGTTGAAGCTGCTGGCAAATATAACGACACTACAGGCGCCGCTCCTGAGTTACCTCAGCTGAAAGCCAATCTGCAGATTGGATGGAATAAAGGGGACCATTCAGTTAACGCAATTGCCCGCTATATTGACTCCATGCCATATGACGGTCCGTTGTTCACGCACTTGGATTATTTTGCAAACTACAATCGACCGGGCAATATGATGGAAACTGGCGTTTTGGCCTGGACTCAGATGGATATAGGCTACACATATCGCGGGCTCGAGGTCATGGGTAACACTGTGAATTTCACCGTCGGTTCGCGTAACTTGTTTGACCGAGAGGCGCAACGATCTCCAGAGTTTGCGGGTGTGATTGGTGGTCTTCAAGATCCGATGGGGCGCAATTTCTACGCTCGCGTTCAGTTCGATCTCTAAAAGCGATCATTCGCTCAGGCTAAGTCTTAGTGGTTGAGCCTGAGCACCGATTGAAAAGGCAGCAATAAACCGCTGCTGAAAAACCCGCAACTTCTCTCTTCGTGAGGTTGCGGGTTTTTTTATGCGCGTTTGCTCTGCTCTCGAGATTTCGGGGTGAACTTCGCTTTAAGAATGGATTTGACATGAAACAACTAAGTCCATACGATCGAAAAGCCGGTTTTCTGGATTGTATTGAAAATCTAGCGGTGTTGGGCGAACGGCCTAGAAAAATAATTCAAAAATCAAGAGCAGGGTTGAAACAGAACGTTAGATGCTTACTAACCTTCTGATCTAAAGGCTCTTTTTTTAAATTGAAAGAAAGGTAGTAGATTTCTGTCATTTCGACAATCCTACTGCTGGTAGAAGCCCCAAGGCTCATGCCTTAGCCAGCACTTAATAAGAATAGTTGCAGTTCGGTGCCGCCACATCACTGTGGAGGCGAAGCACGTAAGAACTAATCTCTGGAGAGTCATTAAATGATTTTGAGCAATAAAAACATCCCCCACAAGCGCAGCTTGCTGTGTGCGGCGATATCACTCACGTTACTCCCTTTCGCAGGCGCAGCCTCTGCGCAAGACGGCGTAATCGAAGAGGTAGTCGTCACCGGTTCATTCATTCGTCGAGACACGATTAACGTCACCACTCCTGTGCAAGTCATGACAGAAGAGGATCTCCTCGAGCAGGGCACGCCAAACCTCGGTGAAGTCCTACGTAACTCTACATTCAACTACGGCGTTCAGTCGGTAAGTAACATCCTGTCAGCACAGGCTCAGTCGGCTGGCACGCAAGGCGCCAACTTCCGAGGCTTGGGCTCGCGCGCTACGCTTACTCTCTTGAACGGCCGCAGAACACTTAATACGAACCTCGCCAATCTTTACCCGCAGATTATGATTGAACGCACAGACAGCCTGACAGCTGGCGGCGCGACTATCTACGGTACTGACGCGGTGGGCGGTGTATTCAACGTCGTACCTAAGACTGACTTCGACGGATTTGCCTTTCAAGTCGGCGGCAACGAAGCCGACGATTGGTATGAAAATGCCTTCAACTTTATGGCAGGCCAGCGCGGTGATCGCGGTGGATTTGTTGTTGCAGCCGAAGTACGCCGCAAGAATGCGCTAAACTTCGCCGAGCGCCCCGAGTACACATTGGGTGCTGCTTCATACTCGAGCACCAGCTGGCCAGGTGACTTCCGTGTCGCTAACCGCGACATTGATGGTGCGATCAGCAGCGTAGCAGGGCGCCCAGACCCAGGTTGTGGACAAAACAATGAGGCGACGGGTACGCCCGAAGAAAGAAAAGCGGCAGGTATCCTCGGCCAGCGTCAAGGTATCCTCATTGGCAGTTGCCGCTGGGAGTTCGGCGCTAACTTCGACCTACTCGACGCACAAGACACCTTTACAAGCGCGGCAGTGTGGGATTACGAGATCTCAGACAGGCTGAGCTACGAAGGCGAAGCGATGTATTCGACCAACACGGTTATCTCGCGCGGCTCTCCCTCTGATCCAGGTGGTCGAATCCCTGAGCTGTCAGCCGTTCCGGGGAATAACCCAGGCAACCCGTTCCGTGCATTCTATGATGCGAATGCGAATGGTAGATACGAAACTGGTGACCAACTGCTTTACGCACAAGATGCAAATGGCGACGGCATCCCAGACCGTAATCAAGGCGTCGACCTTGACCGCAATGGCCTCGATGATGTGATCGTTGCCGGTTTTGATCCCGCCATGGGTATTCCGTTTAACGAAGACGTATTGATCTCCGACTGGCGCCCAGTAGGCATCCCCTTCAATGGTCCATCGCGTCTTAATTCAGACCGCACAAGTAACGGGTCTGCCGATGCTGACTACAGCACTTTCCGCCTGGTTCAGCAGTTAAACTTCGATATCGATGATAACTGGTCGGGTATGGCGAGCTACACTTACAACCGTCGCGAATACGACGGCGGTGGTCGTGGCGAATCACTGTCTGCTATTAATGCAGGCTTTAATGGCACTCTCCTCGTGAGAGATCCAACGACTCAAAGTTCACGCAACGCGTTCTTCAATCCGTTTGCAACGCAAAACTTCGCGTGTGTAAATCGTGATTGTAGCGGTGGCGTCCGCCAGGCAGACCCGAACGCGATCAATGATCAGGCCGTATTTGACCAAGTGGCTTTCGATGCGAACGATCGCATCATCGAAAATCTGCAGGTGTTTGAATCGGTAGTGACTGGCGATCTCTTCGAAATGCCGGCCGGTATGGTTCAATCGGCTTTTGGTGTGCAGGTTCGTGACGAAAGCTACGAGCTAGACGCAAACTCTGTGTCTAACGCGCTCGACCTCTGGATTGGTGTAGGTACCCCTGACTACACGCAAGATCGTCAAACGACAGCCCTGTTTGCTGAATTCTCAGCACCATTACTCGACAATCTCCTCATGGATTTCTCAATCCGTGATGAAAGCGTCGATGATGATTCCGTGAATGATCTTGATCAAACCACTTACAGCGTTGGATTTAACTATTCGCCGACAGACTTCGCCACGTTGCGTGCGTCATGGAATAGTTCGTTCATTGCGCCCAGTCTGACTCAGCTCTACAACTCACCAACTTTGCAGGGCCTGTCGCAAACAACAGACCCCTTCACTGGTAGTTCAGAGTTTACGTCTAGAACGACTGGCGGCACGCCAACACTCGCGCCAGAGAAAGCAGATATCTTTAATGTCGGAGCAACGTTTACGTTCCTCGACAATGATCTCTCCTTCTCTATCGACTACAAGTACTTCGATTTCACAGACCGAATTATTCGTCCGGCGTCACAGGAAGTGCTAGATGCGGAAGCGGCTGATGCGGTTGCGGCAGGCTTTGCTCTGACGCAAGCCGGACTCGCTGCATTCGAGGCGGCAGGCCTTAACAACCCGGGTATCCAGCGTAGCCCCAATCCTGGCCGACTGCTCGAGCTGATCACAACTGATCAGATCAACGCACAAAGCATGGAATGGAAGGGTTTTGATACGTCGGTTAATTACAGCTTCGATGCGAACGAAATCCCCTTCATAGGAGGCGACTATGGCCAGTTTAACGCAGGCCTAGATGCAACCTATATCGAAGCTTACGATTACACGAGCTTCACAGGTGAAACGATTCAAGGCGCTGGCAACCGCAACTACCGCGTAGCTGCTGTTCCACCAACGCCGCGTATCAAAGCGAATGCAAGACTCGCGTGGAGCATGAACGATCATCAGGTTGTTATTTTTGGCCGCTATCTAAGTAGTCTCAATAACGTACGTGATGGCGATCCGTTCTCCACTACAAATCCAGCAACGCGCGGATTCTTTGCTCTGTTAGGAGTAACGAACCCAACACCTGACCGTATCGGCAGCTTCACAACGTGGGACGTACAGTACAGCACGTCTTTCGACACGTTCTTCGACGGCAAGACAAGCGTGCAACTTGGTATGCTTAATGCCTTCGATCGTAAAGCTCAGCCACTCGTCACTTTGGGTGGACTGGAAACTAGCCTGTACGATCCGCGCAACAGAACCTTCTATGCAAGACTACGACACGAATTCTAAGTCGTAGAAAAGCCTAAGCTAGGCGATTAAAACCCCGAGAGTTAGCAATAGCCCTCGGGGTTTTTTATGAGTGTTAGGTATCGTTATTTTCTCACGCTAGCCCTTTGAGGCAGAGATTCGATGAAAACAGGCTAGCCTTGTGATGTGTTGACAGGTGACCGTGCGATACTACGAACGTCGCATTATGTTGTCGCGTTACCTTTTTGTTGATTCTTGGGGTGTAACGCTCTACCTTACTGTAGTGTAAATTTTGTCATCGGAGACAGTCATGAACTTCCGTCAACTCTTTGTTTTTTTAACAATATTACCGATAGCCATCACGACGAGCAGCTTTTCGGCAGCACAGCAGGCCGAAGATTACAAAGCGCCGCGCACTGAATACGGCCATCCAGATTTACAAGGTGTGTGGAATTTTAGTTCGAACATCCCTATGCAGCGCAACCGCCGATTTGGTGAGCAAGAATTTCTTACCGCCGAAGAAGTCGCAGAGGAGCGGGCGAGAGTTGAGTCCGCGGCGGCGGCTGCAGCGGCTGCTGCCGCAACCCTTGTGGTTGATCCTGATGCACCACCCGAAGGCGATAATCCGGGTGGCTATAATGATTTCTGGTTTGAGAGTGCCGGTATCGGTGACCTCGTCAGAACTTCACACATCGTATACCCGAAAGACGGACGTCTACCTGAAGCAGTAGAAGGAGCCCAAAGGCAGTACGGTGGTTTGGGGCCAGATATCCCCGGAACGCGTCCGGTTCGTTATGTTGTAGGCGGCATTGCAAAAGACGGTTACGAGGATCGAGGCCTATCTGAGCGCTGCATAGTTGGCTTCAACTCGGGTCCACCCTTTGTGCCAAGCCTCTATAATAACAATGTGCAGATATTTCAGAATAAAGATACTGCGGTTATCATGACCGAGATGATCCATGATGCGCGCATCGTCCCACTTACCAAAGATGCACCGATTGACAGTGATATTCGCCTTTGGTCTGGGGATTCTCGCGGCTGGTGGGATGGAGATACGTTAGTTGTCGAAACTAAAAATTTCAATGGGCTGCGCCAGACATTTAACTCAACCGGCGCTAATTTGGATATGGTGCTCACTGAGCGCTTTACTCGCACGGCCTACGATACGGTAGAATACGGGTTCACCATAGATGATCCGTCGACTTTTACCGACAAAATCACTGCGATTGTGCCAATGACTAAAGTCGCCGGGCAAATATACGAATACGCTTGTCATGAAGGCAATTACGGCATGACAAATATTCTTCGCGGAATGCGCGCAGAGGAAAGAATGGCAGCCGAAGGCACAAGTGATTAGCATAAGCGGATACCACGAGTGGCTGACACGATTGATCAATAAATCGTCTAGGCGGGAATGCTCTCAAAACAGTTTGTAAAAGGATCGCGCGGAATTAGTTTTGCGTAAAAAAAATCAGCAGAAGCATTAAAGGGCAGTAAATGAACACAAGAATGAAAAAAGTATTCGCGGCCTCAGGCCTTATCTCACTCGCAGCAGCGATGATTTCAACGGCGGCGTTTGCACAAGAAGCGCCACGCACGCCTAGCGGCAAGCCTGATCTAAGCGGTATTTGGCAGGCAATGACCTCGGCACATTATAATGTTGAGCCACACGCGGCTGCTGAAGGTCCCCATTCGGATGTCATGGGCGCGCTGTCTGCGATCCCCGCGGGCCTTGGCATAGTTGAAGGCGGCAAAATCCCTTATAACGAGCAAGGCCTTCGGCAGCGCGATGCAAACCGCATTGACGCGATCAATAAAGACCCTCTGACGAAGTGCTACATGCCAGGTGTTCCGCGCGGCAATGCACTTCCATTCCCATTTCAAATCGTGCAGTCGCAAGAGGTGATTTTGATTTCTTACGAGTTCGCCGAAGCGAATCGTATTCTCTATGTTGATCAGCCAGAAATCGAATCGCAGGTCGATGCGTGGATGGGGCATTCGAACGCGCATTGGGAAGGCGATACATTGGTCGTTCGCGTTTCAGGTCAGATGCCAGACACCTGGTTTGACCGTGCAGGCAATCACCACAGCTGGGAGATGGTAGTCGAGGAGCGTTACACGCCAATGGGTCCTAATCATATCGATTACAGCGCAACCATTACAGACCCTAACACCTTTACGGCACCTTGGACTGTGAGCTTCCCGCTTTACCGTCACATGGAAGACAACATGCAGTTGTTAGAGTTTAAATGCGCAGAGTTCTCTGAAGAGTATCTCTACGGTCAGTACCGTAAGCCGGGTACGCTTAAGGGTAACCCGCAAGACTAGACTCTTCGGAGTGAGTCGCCTGCTCACTCCTTTCTCAGTGGTTATTTACCGCAACGGCCCAATGAGAACTATTAGTAGAAAACCGCACAGAGCTTGTGCGGTTTTTTTTTGCCTAGTCGGAAACGGCCACTTTCGATCAATAGTAGCCCAGAGAGTAGTATGGCCTAGATCGTCAGCGAGGTAAGCGCGCCGACGTTGCCGATCTCTCCGCGAACGAAGGTATTGAAGAAAAGAGTTATCCTCATGCTATCCGTTTTGTTCGGCGTGACGTCATGCAAAAGACTCGAAGGGAATAAGATCAGCTGCCCATAGACGGGTTCGAACCAGCGGCAGGTTGCATTGAAATCATTTAACTCCGTGAAATTTAGCTCCAGAGGAAACAACGGATTGAATCGATGGAATCGGATCGGAGGGAGCTTGCCGCCGCCCGAGAGAAACAGCACGCCGCTGAGCACGCTGTTCGGATGGTTATGCAGCGGGTGGTATTGGTCCTTCTCTGCCTTGTTCAACCACGACTGCGTAATGTATAAATCGGTCGAACTATCGAGCTTGAGTAGATTCTGGGTGTAGCTCTTTATTTGTTTCTGCACAAAAGCCTGCATGGCAGCAAGCTCTGGCTGCTCCAGAATCCTGTCGCTGCTGCTCTTAAGATTGCCTGAATTATCACCGTACTCAACCTTGCGAATATATTCTTCTTCGCCAGCGCTAAGAGTATGCTTTGCACTACACACCATGACAGCGCTTGGGAAGAGAGGAATTATCGAGCTCATAGTGTCTCCTTGGGCGCTATAGCCTTGATGTGTAGTCTTACTCCGCCTGAATTCTTGCGGCGACCGCCTGCACTTCGTCGAGAACGCGCAGTAGGTTACCACTCCACATTTTCTCGATCTGTTGCTCGGTATAGCCTCTGCGGACCAGCTCAAGCGTCACGTTAAATGTTTCTGACGCATCGTTCCAGCCTTCGATGCCGCCGCCGCCGTCGAAATCGGAACTAATGCCAACATGGTCTTCACCGATTAAGCCAACCATGTAGTCAATGTGGTCGACGAAATCAGCGACCGTCGCCGGGGGCGCTGTCGCATTAACCTCGGCGCCAACCCGCGCGCGCACCTGTGCTGTCACCTCTTCGATAGACGCGTCGTATGCCTCGCGCGCGGCGCCGCTAAGCTGAGCTATGTCACTCGGCGCTAGAATGTCGATCTCAAGAGCCGTGGCGATGTTCTCGGTAAGGGCTTGTCTGCCTTGCTCTAAGTGCACGCGGCGCGCTTCGCTTATGTAGCTGCCAAAGGCAACCGTCTGCACCACGCCGCCGTTGTCTTTAATTGCAAGTAGCATCTCGTCATCGAGGTTGCGGGTATGATTAGTGAGTGCACGAGCAGAAGAATGCGAGGCAATGAGGGGGGCGCGGGTGAGCTCCAGCATCTGCATTATCGCGTCTTTAGACGGGTGCGAGACATCGATAATAATGCCCCACTTATTCATTTCGGCGACGGCTTCGCGGCCAAGGTCACTCAGGCCGCCGTGGATATAATCCTGCGCGTTTTCCCCAGTATTCGAGTCAGCGAACTGGCTGTGCCCGTTGTGTGCGAGCGACATATAGCGGCCGCCGCGATCGTGAAAGTCTTTGACGTTTGCAAGGTCTAACCCGACCGGATACGCATTCTCGATGCCAATCATGGCAACCTGCTTGCCTTCTGCCGAAAGCCTGCGAACATCGTCCGATGTGTAAGCGATGCCTATTTCATCGGGGGCGATATCTTCGGCCAAGCGATGAATCGCATCGAACTTGTCGATCGCGTTAGCGTAAGCGGCTGCATAGCCTGCCTCGTCTAAAGTCGATTGGCCGGTATAGACGATAAACCAGGCGACATCGAGACCGCCCGCTGCCATTTTGACGAGGTTTACCTGGGTATCCAGATTCATTGTGTAATTGACTGTTTCGGTGAAGTTGCCGGTGTAGATGTCGGCATGCGTGTCGATAGTGACTACTCTGTCGTGAATCGCGCGGGCGCGTTCGATTAACGAAGCGTCGCTTTCCTGCTCGTTAGCTGCGGCGGCATCGACAACGGAGGTTGCAACCTCGGGCGTCTCGCTGCAGGCGCTAATGCCGAAGGCTAAGACGGCCATTAGTGCTACAGAAACAGTGCGTTGGTGGATGCGGGTAACCGCTGCTGGCGAATCGGTGAGCGACATAGTCTGAGACCTCATAAATTGGTGAACGTTGGTGGTTGGGACCTCTGCTAGACAGGGAGCAGTTTCAAGTGGGCTCGCAGTCGGAGGGCAGCGCGTCATGTGGAGATAATTTAGCACCGGCGGCTCGAGAGTGACAGCTTCTAAAGGGCTAAACGGCGAGCAAACTAGTTCAGCCTAGGGTTAAATCTGCTAGACTTCTCAGCCTCGGAATTGGCTCGGACAATTTCCCGTGTCGTTAAGGCGGCGCCTTTGAGAAAATTGGCTCTTGCTGCAGGTCGTGCGAGTGTCACTCTCGGTAGGTGTTTGGAACGAAGGCGAACACGATTGTCCGGCTCGATAAGGATAAGTCACTCAGCAACGGCGGAGGCCACGATGACTCAGAAAGGTTTAATAAAAAGTGTTGTACTGTTAGTTAGCCTAGTAATGGCTACAGCGTCTTTTGCGGAAGGTGGGCGCACGCCGCTGCGCGTTAAGAACGGTATCGTCACCAGCGCCTCGCGGCTCGCCTCTCAGGCGGGCGTGGATGCACTGCAGGCAGGCGGCAACGCGGTAGATGCAGCGATTGCAACGGCGTTTGCGCTTGCGGTTACCTGGCCTACAGCAGGCAATATCGGTGGCGGCGGCTTCATGGTGTATCACGGTGAAGACGGTGATGCGACGACTTTCGATTTCCGCGAGAAGGCACCTTTAGCGGCAACTGAGCGCATGTTCTTGGGCCTCGATGGCAATGTAGTCAACAACTCAAACCACATGGGTGCGCTTTCTGTCGGTGTCCCTGGCACTGTGGCTGGGCTGTGGAAGGCGCATCAGGAGCGTGGTTCTTTGCCGTGGGAGCAGCTAGTAGCACCTGCTATTAAACTGGCGAGTGAGGGCATTCCGATCTCGTATTCATTGCAAAGTGGATTCCTGCGTAATAAGTCACGCTTCGATTCATACCCTTCCTCGCAACAAAAGTTCTTCAAGGACGACGGTTCGTCATATGAATTAGGTGAGCTGTGGGTGCAAAAAGACCTCGCCCACACGCTTGAGCTTATCCAAAAGAATGGGCGCGATGGGTTCTACAAGGGTGAAAATGCGAAGCGTCTCGCTGACTTTATGGCGGCTAACGGCGGCATCATCACCGAAGAAGACCTTGAGATTTATCAGCCGGTCGAACGTGAACCGGTGCGCGGCACTTACCGAGGTTACGAGATTGTTAGCATGCCCCCGCCGAGCTCGGGTGGCGTTGCGTTAATTCAGATGTTGAATATCCTCGAAGGTTATGATCTTGGCGCAATGGGTCACAACTCGTCTGCCTACCTACATGTACTCACCGAATCTATGCGCCGCGCTTATGCCGATCGTGCAGAACATCTAGGCGACCCAGATTTTAATGAAGCAATGCCAATTGCTCGCCTCATGGACAAAGACTATGCGGCGAAGCAGCGTGCAACGATCGACATGGCGAAGGCGGATATCAGCGACCCCTCGAAGTTTGCCGAACCTTACGAGAGTGAAGAGACGACTCATTTCTCAGTTGTCGACAAAGACGGCAACATGGTCAGCATGACGTACACGCTTGAATTCGGTTACGGCTCTGCGATTGTTGTTGCCGGCGGCGGTTACCTTCTCAACAATGAAATGGGCGACTTTAATGCGATGCCAGGTGTGACGAACGCACGTGGCGCCATCGGCACTGCGCCAAACCTCGTAGCACCGCAGAAGCGCATGTTGTCGAGTATGACACCGACAATTGTTGCGAAAGACGGTAAGCCTGTTTTTACCGCGGGGAGCCCCGGCGGCAAAACGATCATCAACACAACCATGCAGCTTATTCTTAACGTGATAGACCACGAGATGAATATCGCCGAATCGGTTGAGGCTGGTCGTATCCACCACCAGTGGCTGCCCGATGTCACCAGTATGGAAGATCGCGCTGTGTCGGCCGATTCGCTGCTGATGTACGAGGCGCTCGGGCATCCAGTTCGCGTCCGTGGTGCACAAGGTGCCGCTATGGCGGTTTACCATGATCGCGAAGCGGGCCTATTCTTAGGCGCGTCGGACTCGCGGCGCGGCGATGGTGCGGCCGTAGGTTATTAGCCCTACTCTCCCGGGTGATAAACCCGTTCCAGATTCGCATCGACCTGCTCTGGATAGAACAGCACATCGCGGAAGCGGCCTTCGGTATAGAGGGTCGCTTGGTCGTCGAAATGCGGCGATGTAGGATCGCTGCTTAGCCCGCCAACCGTTACCGCTTTCGCGCGTACTTTTTCACCGAACTCCACTGCCGCCACAAAACTGTTGCCGCTCGTGCCGTACAGCCGATTCGTGCCCGGATAGCTGCGACTGCCAAACGAGGCGAGCGAGCCCCAGCGCGCAGAGGCAAAGGCAACCGGTAAGCTAGGCTTGCTGTCATCAAATTGCTGCACGATAGCGCCGTCATTACGCTGATAGCGGTTGATTTCGCCCCACGGCACCTGCCAACTTCCAAAGCCATCAGTCAGCGCCGTCATGGCGTTCTCAAGTGCAGTGATGCGCTGTTCATCAGTGATATGGCCAGCAAGAAAGTCGTAGATATCGCTGTTCTGCGCTGTGGCCAGCGGGCGTGCCGCGCGCATTAATTCCTCGCCCCAATAGACCGCGAGCGATGTCTGGGTTGAGTCGAGCCCAAATTGCGTGTCCCATCCCTCTAAATGGGCAATCGCCTCACGGGTCTCGCTGGTTAAGGCAGAGTCGCCGCTTAACGCTAAAAGCGCGGGCAGCAGCGGATCGAACGCGACGAGCGCGGGATCGTAAGCGGCCTCAATCAGGCTGTCGAGGGTAAAATCAGTTTTGTCTTTTAAGACCCTGACCGCATGAATGCCGCGAGGATTTTCAACATAGTTGGCCATGTAGCGAGGGTAGTCTTCGGCGCGAGGGCTGAAATCGCCGGCTGCCGTAAAGGGCCAGTTGTTCGTATTTTGTATCCAGCCATTCTTCGGGTTAAGAAGCGTAATCGACTCCTCTAAAGTGTGCAGTCCCTGCCATTCGGTTGCTGAGTTGCTGCCGTCTAGCGGGTTATTCCAGTCGAAGCTCAGGTCGCGACGCGGGATAAAATTGCCGTGGTAGTAGGCGATGTTGCCCTGTGCGTCTGCGTAGACCGTGTTATTAGACGAATTGGTGTGCAGGCGCATATTCTCATAGAACTCATAATGCCCAGCCGCTTTAGTGCGCAGGTAAGACTGAGTTAACGCATCGATGGGCTCTTGCATCAGTTTAATGCTCATCCAGTGGTCGCCTTCGCCGCGGATGATCGGACCGTGATGGCTGTGATAAACTTTGAAAGTACGTTCGGCGAGCGCGTCGCCTGATCGGTAGGGCAGGGTAAGAATCGTTTCTCGAAGTTTACGCTCACCGCCATCGTAGGCGTAATAAACACCGTCATCGCGCTCGATAATCGTTTCGTGATAGGTGTCGATTGCATCGGCGCGACTCGAGGTATGCATCCAACCGGCTTTGTCGCTAAAGCCCTGATAAACGAAGAACTGACCCCACGTCACGGCGCCATAGGCGTTGAGCCCTTCTTCGCTGACCATCTGCAGTTCGGAGCGAAAGAAGAAAGAGGTATGCGGGTTGATCATGAGTAGCGCATTGCCGTTGAGAGTATTGCTCGGCGCGATGGCGAAGCCATTGGAGCCGCGAGGCTCGCCGTCGGACACGGCAATGTTTTGAGCAACCATGTCGCCGTTGCCGTAGAAGTCTTGCAGATCTTTTAGATTGACCCGTTCGATATCACCGCCAATGCTGCCCTCTGAAAATGTCAGTGCCATCCAAGGTTCGAAACGAGTGATGACGCGAGGGGTGACCTCGGGGTGTGTGAATAAATAATAGTTAAGGCCGTCGGCAAAGGCGGTCATTAATTCCTTTAGCCATGCAGGGCTTTGCTCATACTTCGCCTGCATGTCAGCGGTGTCGATAAACAATTTCATTCGCAGATCGCGGTAGAGCTCACCTGCGCCTTCGGCTTCGGCGAGACGGCCCATCGCGTTAAGGTAGTTGACCTCGATGCGATTGAAATCATCTTCGGCTTGCGCATAGAGGGTGCCGAAGACGGTATCGGCGTCTGTTTTTCCGTAAATATGCGGGATGCCCCAGGTGTCGCGCTTTATCGTCACATTGGCTGCACGTGCCTGCCAGCTTGCCAGTTCAGCGGAGTGTGCCAATTGGTCAGCCTCGACTATTGGCTGCGTCGTTTCGGGCGTGCAGCTTAAAATAGCAACACAAAAAGGCAGTGAAGCGACCAACCGAACGAGACCTTGAGTAATCAGCATGAGGTGTTCCTCTATTTGAGCAGACGCGTTTATTTAGTAGACGCAGTTGCGCGCGCTATTCACCGTGAACCTGTGACCCGTTAACCCAGGTCTCGAGTGCTTTTGCCTGCCAGATTTCGGAGTCTGGTATGGCGAAAATGTCGCGATCTAAGACGATAAAGTCTGCCTTTTTGCCAGGCTCAAGCGAGCCGAGCAAGGTTTCTTGAAAACCTGAATAAGCAGCGTCGAGCGTGAAACTCGCAAATGCCTCTGAGTCGGTCATTCTCTCCTCGGGATACCAGCCACCGACAGGGTCATTGTCTTTGTCTTGACGAGTGATCGAAGCGTGGAGGCCAAAAAACGGATTGGGCGACTCTACCGGAAAGTCTGACCCGTTCGCTATGAGTGCGCCCGCGTCCATAAGTTTGCGCCATGCGTAGGCACCTTGAATCCGAACGTCACCGATCCGGTCGACTGCCATGTTTTTATCGCTCGTAGCGTGTGTCGCTTGCATAGAAGGAATCACGCCAAGCTCAGCGAAGCGAACAATGTCTTCATAGCGGAGTATCTGAGCGTGCTCGACACGGTGGCGCTTATCTCGCGAACCCGTTTCTGTTATTAACAGCTCATAGCTATCGAGCACGAGTTTATTGGCGGCGTCGCCGATGGCATGCGTGTTCACCTGAAATCCTGCATTCATCGCCGCGCGCATGAAATAATGAATCCGTTCTTCGCTATGAAGGATTAACCCCCGATGCCCAGCCATATCGGAGTAATCATCTATCATTGCCGCGCCTCGGCTGCCCAGTGCGCCGTCGGCGGCAATTTTGACGCTATTGATCGTGAGGGTATCGTCGGCATCACGGAAATGGCCCTCGGCGAGGCGCTCGGTGTAGAACTGATCCGTCGCAGCCAGCATCACATTGACTCGAATGGGTAAAGGCCCGTCTTCGAGAAGCTGTTTGTACGCCGCCACAGTGCTGCTGCCAACGCCTGCATCGTGAACGCTGGTGAGGCCATAGGCCGCGAGCGAATTCATCGCAGTCACCAGCGCGAACTTTTGTTCTTCGATTGTTGCAGGTGGGATGTTATTGCGAATCAGTGCCATGGCATTGTCGACGAAAACGCCCGTTGGGTTGCCATCTTCATCGCGCAGGATCTGCCCGCCGTCTGGGTCTTCGGTATCGCGTGTAACGCCCGCAATCTCCATCGCGAGTGAGTTCGCCCAACCAGCATGGCCGTCGACTCGTGAAAGCCAGACGGGTTTGTCTGCGAGTACGGCGTCGAGACTCGTTGTTGTTGGAAATTCATTGCTATCCCAAAGGACCTGATTCCAGCCGCGTCCTAGTACCCAGTCGAGATCGGGTTTGTCGGCGGCGAACGCCCGCACGCGCTCCGCCGCAACGGCTTCGGTTGTGGTGCCAACGAGGTCTACTCGCAGCAAACTTTGGCCATAGCTCAATACGTGGCCATGGGCGTCGATAAGCCCTGTTGTCAGTGTACGGCCGTCGCCATCTAGCACTCTGTCGACCGCGCTTTCATCGGGCAGCGATTCGCCGTCTAAATAGAGCTTAACGACGCGGTCATCTTCTATCTGCAATGCCGAGAAGCGGATAAGGTCACGGTCGCCGTTAAGGGTATAGCCGTTAATGTTTTTGTAGAGAAGAGTGTCTGCAGAGCTAACGCTCGCGCAGGCAAGCGCTGAAGCGGCGAGCAGTGCCGCCGAAAGTTTAATGGTCATATTGAGTCTCGCGGAAAAGGGCTGCCAATGACGTCGTCAGAGGCGATAAGTGCCAACTAAGTGCCGGATAAGTGCAGAGAGTCTAGCAACTTACTTGCCGAGTGTCATCGCACTCGCTAGTGGCCAATTAGGCTTATTTGGGTTTTCTTTCGCGTGTAGAAGAGTTCGTAGGAAGTGGGCGGGGTCTCACTTATTGAGGAAGGAGCAGGCAAAAAAAAGGCTCAATTGCTACAGAAGCAAAAGAGCCCTTTTACTGTTCTAGCGGGGTTCTAGCCCGTTAGTTACCTTCTCTACACCCCCTATTCGCCTTCGTCAGCTTCGACATAGCGGAAGAAACCAAACATCATCTCTTGCCATGTTTGCTCACCCCAAGAAATCTCAGCAGAAGGATCTGGGTTGTAAGGGTTCATCTCTGAATTGTCGAATGTCGCGCGGAAGACCATCTCTGTGCCAGCAGGGAGGAACTTAGGCTCTTTAAAGTCGTAAGTTTTCTGCCAGTTAAATTGATAGTTCGGCACATTGAGGATCTCTTCTTCTGATCCGTCAGGATAGACGAGTTTGAAGTTCGCATCTTCGCCGCGATAGTGCATGTGAGGTCCAACCATAGTCAGGTAAGAATCCTTGCGAAATTTCTTAGACGCGACCATTTCATGGTTGGCTTCGAATGGCGCTATTGCGATTTCAAGATCGGCAGCCGAACCGCCCAGAATTGTGCGCTCTGGCTCTTCATCCCAAAAATGGATGCCGATTTCTGAGGCATCAACAGACTCTTTGCCTGAAGACGTGTAATGCATCTGCAGAATCAGGCCGCTTCCTTGCGGGAGAGGGAAACCCGCACCGTCAGGGTAGGTGTTGATTGAATTACCCGGTGCATAGGCGCCGAGACCGATGCCTTGGTTAAGGATACCAAAAGCACCTCCGCGACCGTTGCCGGTATCAGGGGCTTGCGCCCAGGCAATGATGTGATGCAGGACGGTGGTGTCGCCAGCGACAAATTCAACCGCTTTAACCCACTTATCTTCGGGCAAGTCGAGGGGGAGAACCAGATTGCGGTATTCAACTGTGCCCGTCGCAGGAATAGTTTGCGGCGGGATGTTGACGATCATGTCTGGCTCGCCGTGGCCCCATTTAACCGGCGTGATTTCGTATGCTGCGAGGGGATCGGTCGCGCTGTCGTTCTTAGCGCCGCTATCGATCCAGTGCACAAGCTTCTGTGTCTCTTCTACGGTGATGTGATTTACGCCGTGGAATTGGTTCGAGTACTCAACGTCGATTTGACCAGGCGGCATACGCTTCGTGATCAGCGTCTCACGAATCATAGGCGACCAGCCCTGAACCATCTGGTGGCTGCTCATCGCGAAAGGCGCGATACCGCCTTCTTGGTGACACGTCACACAGCGCTGCTCTAAAATTGGTGCGACGTCATTGGCGTAAGAGACGGCTGCGATCTGCGCTGATTTTGCGCTGAAGTCGATGGCTTCTCCGTTGCTTGTGAATGCTGGCGCGGCGATCTCTTGATCGGCGATGAGCGCAGTCAGCGCATCAGCCACGTAGTGCTCACTTGCGCGTCGTGCTTTTTTGCCTTCGGCAAACCGATCGTTGAGCGCACCACGGTAGACGAGTTCTTTCGCTTTAGGGTCTAAAATCGCGACCTCTAACGCGCGTGTAAGTCCGAGCTCTTCCGCTACAAGTTGAGTGTCATCGATTAGGATACGAAGCTCGATGCCCGCCTTCTCAGCGGCTTTTAATAGCGCCGCTTTATCGGCATTGCCTGTCGAGTCGAGCATAACGAATTCGACGCGTTGGCCTTCGAACTGCGCGGCCAAGCTAGCTATGTCTTTGGCAGCCTTACGAATATCGCGACTACCGTCCTGTGCAAGCACTACCACTGCGTCTTGATTCGCATGACGGCTTAGTTGGAAAAATCGGCCTTTGGCATCTACTAACGAAAAATCACTGACGCGCTCGCCAGCATTCGCCATGCTTACGCAGGTGGACAGCAGTGTCGCTGCACTCAGTTTGGCGATTGTCGAAATTTTAATCATCTCGTACTCCTCATTCTTTGGTCGTAAGATCATACTGGTGCTACGTTAACTGCCTTAGAGTCTAGGGCTTTAAGTAGCGTTGTGCTTCCTAAAAATTAAAAACTACTGAATTTCGAGAATCTGAGTAGAATTAAATCCTGCAAAGCGCGGTTTATAACGCGTGGCGAACAGATTTAACGCAAAACACTCGGCAGGGCCAAGAAAGTGATCTCATTTCGCGATAACACCTCAATCTTAATACGACTAATAACATGCCTTTGGTTCGTTACCGCGAACACGGGATTCGCCGCTGAATATCGCTTGGCGCACTGCCTTAAAGGTTGCCCGGTAGAAATAAATGCAGGCAATCAACTCATTGCCCGTGCTACCTATGCGCTGTCCTTTAACTCGGAGCTAGGTGCGGCTGACTGGCTCGCCTACCGAATGCGTCCGGGTGCGCTGGGTATTGCCACGAGCCTGCCACGTGACTGGGTCGACGATTCAGATTTGCCCGGTCTTGAGCAGACTATCGCTGTTCAAGATCAATCAGCCGAGGCGCTCGGATTGATTAGAGCAAGGCTAATCCCGTTGGTCAGTGTTGCAGCAACGCCTTACTGGCACGAAGCCAACCTGTTGTCTGCAAGCACATTACGCACAGTGAATCTCGACAGGGGCGCGTGGTCGGGACTCGAATGGTCGCTCCGTAATCTGGTCAATCGCCGCGGTGATGTCTACGTTGTTACTGGGCCTATTTACGGGCCAGAAGCTGACCCATCACACGAGCCTTCAACAGCCGAGACAGGCCTGCCAGTCGCCTTCTTCAAGCTCGTTGCAACGCCGAGCGGCGCTTTAAGCGTGTTCCGATTCGATCAAGCTTTTGGCGTATACCTACATCATTGCGAGGCCAGAAGCACCCTTGCAGAGATCGAGACCGAAACAGGGCTGCAATTCTTCCCAGATTGGGAAAGAGGGGAGTTTGGTCGCGAGACTCTGGACGCGCAGCTCGGCTGTCGCTAGGGCGACAACCCTTTTATAGTCAGGGCGAGTAGGCTTTAGCGGATCTCTGCGAGGAAGTAATCGTCGATTAGCAACTCTTCGATGAGGCGATCTAGAGCCTTGCTTACAGCGACTGCGGCGCCTTCGCTCAGTGGGACTGTGCCGCGACCAAACAGTTTTGTCTGCCAAACAATACGCGTACCTTCGACCAGCTGGATACTTGTTCTCAGCGTGAGCTGCAAAGACTCTACTCCGGCTCTGTCGACTAACGCAGCGTCTGTTGCGACCAGCGTACCGGCCAAGCGCATGCCTGCATCATCACCAGCCAGACGCGCATCGCTCGCGGCAAAGGCACTGTGCATTGCTTCGCCAACAATCTCAGCCAAGGGACGACTAGCCATTGCAATCCCGCCATCGGCAAGTTCGCCCGTAAAGATCACTCGTGGGTCGCTAACCTCGCGTTCATCGGCGAAAGCGGGCACCGAAAGGGTTGTTTTCATACCGCTGAGTTCCGTGAGCTTGCCACCGGAAAAGGCTGTCGCGATTTCAATCTCGCTCTGAGCAGACACGTTACCCACCGCAAGCGCACTAATCGCAGTTAGCACAGAGGCTAATCTTATAGCACTCGCGGGTATGTGTTCTTTGGCAAAAACCCACAAGGTGAAAGGCGGTGTCGCTTTGATTCTGAGCTGCGTCATGAGTTGTTCCCTAACTGACTAAATGAGGCATTGTCTTACCGTGTGCGCAGGAGTTTCTGTGCGCAAAACCGAGGCCTGAGAATAAATGACCGTTGAGGTATGTTCAAGGCATCGCGCTTAACTTTAGCTTAATTTCTCGAGCAAAAAAAAACCGCAGAGCCTCAAATTAGAGGGCGCTGCGGTTTCTTTTAAGCGCTGTCTAAACGGAAGTTTAGAGCTCGCTAGTCGGCCAAGTTGGCGCATTGTTGCGGACAGTAACCGCACGGATGCCTTGGTTGACAAACTTTTGCACTCTGCTGCCTTCGTAGGTTTCAGTCGTATAGACATTGCCTGCTGAGTCAGTTGCGATGCTGTGTGGCGCATAGAATGTGCCAGGCTGACGACCGCCTTGACCAAAGGTATAGAGAACTTCCATTGACTCGCGGTCGATAACCGAGATCTTGAAGTTCTGGCCATCTGCTAAGTAGATGTATTTTTGCTCTTCGTCACGCGAGAACGCGATATCCCAAGTTGAACCTTGGTTTAACGTCGCCGGGTTGTAAACAACTTCGCGCACATAAGTGCCGTCTTTGCGAAAAACCTGCACCCGGTCGGCGCCGCGGTCACACACATAAACTAGGCCGTCATTCGAAGGTTCTGCACAGTGAACCGGGCCGCGGAATTGCTGCGGGCCAGGCTGACCAGGAACATAGGTGACGTCTGCAGTGTCATCAGGCGTGTTGCCGTAAGCACCCCAGTAGCGCTTGAATGCGCCAGTAGCGACGTCGACAACAGCAACGCGGCGATTCTGATAGCCATCAGCGAAGTAAGCTTCATTCGCTTCGACATCGATAGCGATTTCAGCTACGCGTGCGAAGTGAGTCTTGCTATTACTGTCTCGGCCTTCGCCCTGCATACCGATAGTGCGGATGTACTCCCCGTCGCGTGAGAATACGAGTACGTGTGAGTCACCGCCGCCGTTGCCGCCAATCCAGACGTCGCCGTTGGGAGCAATTTCGATACCGTGGTTAGAAGCAGGCCAAACATAAGGCGCGCCTTCAACAGGGCCGCCCCACGCATTAACCACATTGCCTTCTGCATCGAATTCAATGATCGGTGGTGCCGGTGTGCAGCACTCGGCTACGCCGCCCTGCAGACCGATTTCAGTGTTGCCACCGAATTGTGACGCATCGTTGCGGTGAACGATGAACACGTGATCTCGTTCGTCGACGTCTACACCGATTGTATTACCCATCGCCCAGTTGTTAGGCAGTGGCTTTGGCCAGTAAGGATCGACAAGGAAATGTGGCGCCATGACGCCGTTGCTCGCCGCAACGCTTGGCTCCTGAATCTTAGACTGCCCCACCCCCAGTGCAACCAAGGCAACGACTAATGCCGCGCCAATAAACAACTTAGACTTTTTCATTTTTATAACCTCCATAGGCCCGCTTCACGGGCGTGAATACTCTCCAGAGTCGTCCGGAGTATACTCATTTCTAGGCAGGCAGTATACTCGACGGCCGTTTTTAAGAGATGCGTAATTGAGCGCGTTTTTAAGCCATAAATCGCTGAATTTAATGGAGTAAATTTCATGAGCCGCATCGATGTGCAGGATTCGTCGCAGACTTTCGTCCATCATTTGTCGCGCCTTGGCAGCCGCCTTGGTGCGTTACTGGTGTTGCTGTGTACCTTCCTGCCCGCCGTTACTCAGGCTCATGATATTCCGAGTCGAATCACTGTTAACGCCTTTGTAAAGCCCGAAGACAATACGCTTACTGCGTTGTTAAGGGTGCCGATGGAGGCGTTTGGAGAAATCAGCTTTCCTCTTCGAGGCCCGGGGTTTATTCAAATCTCGGAGGCCGACTTCGCTATCAGAGACGCGGCAAGGGTTTACATCACCGAGTCTTTCAAATTCTACGAGAACGGCGTCGAGTTAACCGAGAAGCAATTGGGTGCGGTCCGAGTCGAATTACCCTCCGACCGCTCGTTTGTCGACTACGATCGCGCGCTCGAGAATATCCTCAGCGAGCCGCTGGCCGACTCGGCTAATCTTTATTGGCGCCAAGGCGTGCTCGATGTCATGGTCACCTACCCCATTTTGGACGAGGGTTCAGACTTCAGCGTTGATCCATTGCTTGGGACGCTGGCGAACGAAACGACAACGGTACTGCGGTTTATTGTGCCCGATGGCGCCGAGCGCATTTTCAATTACATTGGCAATCCAGGCGTTGTCGATTTAGACCCTCGCTGGCATCAGGCTGCGCTGCGCTTCGTAGTGATGGGTTTCGAACACATCCTAGAAGGCACCGATCACCTTCTCTTTCTGTTCTGCCTAGTCATTCCTCTCCGCTCACTGCGTGGGCTAATTCCCGTTGTGACCTCGTTTACTATCGCGCACTCGATTACGCTGATTAGCTCGGCGTTTGGACTTGCACCCAATGTGCTCTGGTTTCCGCCGCTTATCGAGACGCTGATTGCGCTGTCGATTGTATACATGGCCTTCGAGAATATTGTAGGGGCGAGGCTCGAACATCGCTGGGTAGTGACTTTCGCATTTGGATTGATTCATGGGTTCGGCTTTTCATTCCTCTTCAGCGACACGCTTCAGTTTGCTGGCGGACACCTGTTCTCATCGCTTCTCGCGTTTAATGTTGGTGTCGAGCTTGGGCAACTGTTTATTTTACTGTTGGTTATTCCACTGCTCAGTGTGCTGTTCTCGCGTTTCGTACAAGAGCGTATTGGCACGATTCTGCTGTCAGCCCTCATTGCGCATAGCGCGTGGCATTGGATGCTAGAACGCGGCACGACTTTTAGTGAATATCAATTGGCCATGCCGATTGTCGATAGCATTTTCTTTGCGTCGCTCATGCGTTGTGCAATGCTGCTTTTGATCATCGCAGGCGCGGTCTGGGCGATGTATGAGGTGTTCCGGAGGTTTGCGTTAATCGAGCCCTTATCGAGCTATGGTCCGAGCGATAGCCTAAGCAATAAAAAGGCCCGTGAGTCGCAAGGCTAGCGAGTGGCGCAGCATTAAATCTTGTTACAAAAAGTAATGCTTTAGAGCGAGGCGGCAGCGTATTTTGAGCTACACTCAGCGGCTCTGCACTTAAGGAGTAGTAGCAATGGTTAATCGGTCTGTAACTGCATCTTTTTTAATTGCCGGCGCGTTGCTCGCGACCCAAGCAATAGGCGCTGCACCAGCGCGGGTTGGCGACTTCGCCCTGATTGATAGTGCAGGTGAATTTCACCAACTCAGTCGCTATGGAGATAAAGAAGCCCTCGTCCTCATGGCGTTTGACGCAAGCTGTGGCTCGATGCAGAGTCAGGTCGATCAATTTGAAGCGTTAGAAGCAGCGTGGCGAGACAGAGACATCGCCTTCGGCATAATCAACGCAACGCCTGACGCGACCATCGATGCAGCGCGAAGCGCGCAGGTGTCGTTTGCGATAGAGCTTCCTTTCATGCTCGACAGCAGCCAACTCGTTACCCGCACGTTGGGGCTGACGAAAGCAGGGGAGGTCACCGTATTGGACCCCGCTCGCCTCGCCTCATTTTATGCCGGAGGCCTTGACTCAGTAGACGCCTCTATCGAAGCCAAGCTCAGCGGGAAAGACGCAATAGCTGCGGCGAGCCTGTCTGGCTGTGATCTGTCATTCGCTTCCCTCGACGCTATCGCAGCGACACCCCCCGACTATGCGACTGATGTTGCGCCCATAGTGATCGAGCAATGCGCCTCTTGTCATAGGGAAGGTGGTATTGGGCCTTTCGCACTCGACAGCCACCTGATGCTTCAGGGTTGGTCGCCGATGATTCGTGAAGTGTTGTTGACCAAGCGTATGCCGCCGATGCAGGTCGATCCTGCGATTGGCCACTTCGATAATGATCGCGCGTTAAGCGGCGACCAAATCGAGAGGTTGATCGGCTGGATCGACGCGGGTGCTCCGCGCGGCGCGGCGGCTGTTGATCCGCTCGCCGAAGTTCAATTTCCAGATCGTAAAGCATGGCAGCTTGGCGAGCCTGACTTCATTATCAAAGCGCCAGCCATGGAAATCCCAGCCACCGGCGTGCTCGACTATATCGATATCGATGTCGAACTCCCCTTTACCGAAGACAAGTGGGTCAAGAGTGTGCAGTTCATCGCAGGCGATGAGTCTGTATTGCATCACCTGCTGGCTTATGTGACTGCGCCCGACGAAGCCTTTGAGGGCGGCGAAGCGGATACCACGTCGGTTGCTCGGCGCTTCCTCGAGGGCTATGCACCAGGCAAGGTTGATGCGATGACTTTCCCAGACGACACTGGGGTGTTCATCCCTGCAGGACACAAGTTGTCTCTGCAATTCCACTACACTACCAATGGCAAGGCGACTGTAGATGAAACTGTCTTAGGCCTCTACATGTACGATGAGCCGCCTGCCCATGAAAATTTTACGCGCTCGGTAGCCGCGAGTTTTAGAATTCCAGCTTATGCGAAAGACCATGAGGTCAAGGCAGCTTATACCTTCCAAGAGGACGTTGTGGTGACGGGCCTGCGAGCACACATGCATTTCCGCGGTAAAGACATGAAATTTACGGCGCAGATGCCCGATGGCCGTATGCAAGACCTCTTAAGTGTGCCCAATTACAGCTACGCATGGCAGCCGACTTATCAGCTTGAAGAAGCGATGGAATTACCCGCGGGCACCAAAGTACACGTGACCGGTTCATTTGATAACTCCGAGCACAATCCGGCGAACCCTGATCCAAGTAAAGAGCTAACCTTTGGGCTGCAAAGTTGGGACGAGATGTTTATTGGCTATTGGACCTACCACGCAGCAGAACCCAATAATTAGTTGGTAGTTGAAGGCTTGGCAGCGGTTGCGTTGCCAAGCCAAGAAGAAACACCCGCGAGGGTGTTTTTTTTGAATTAGGCTACGTTTGCTTTAATGCCGTTTTCGTTCGTGTCTTAAGGCACTAATTCGGTTTGCGCGCAGACAGAGCCTTGCTATGATGCAGAGTCTTTCTAGGCTCGCGCCCATAATAATAATTCGGGAGAAAATTCAATGTCCTCGGTCTTTATCATCGTCTTCGGACTAATCGGCTTTACCTTCGGCTGGTTCGTCTATTCTAAATTTATTGCAGAAAAAATCTATCGACTCGACCCGGACTACGTAACACCGGCGCACACATTTAACGACGGCATCGATTTCGTCCCAACCAACAAGTTTGTCCTTTGGGGTGCGCATTTCACCTCGGTTGCCGGAGCTGCGCCTATTGTCGGCCCTGCAATTGCCGTTTATTGGGGCTGGGGCCCAGCGCTTTTATGGGTCACGTTTGGCTCTGTATTCTTTGCGGGCGTTCACGACATGGGCGCACTCTGGGCAAGCACTCGCCACAAGGCGAAGTCGATAGGGGCTTTATCCGAAGACGTGGTGGGCAAACGCACGCGTGCTCTCTTTATGGTGGTGATTTTCTTACTGCTGCTCATGGTTAATGCCGTGTTTGGCACAATCATTGCGAGCGAGATGGTCGAAATTCCAACGTCTGTATTCCCAGCCTGGGCCGCCATTCCGGTTGCGGTCGGCATCGGCGTCCTGATTCGAAAGCAATACAATCTCTTGCTGATCTCGATTATCGGCGTCGTTATTCTCTACTTCTCTATCTACATCGGCAGCGTGATGCCGCTGGAATTGCCTGCCGACATCTTCGGTTTGGGGCCTAATGGCAACTGGATCATTCTCTTGTTTGTTTACGCAGGCATCGCCTCGAGCCTCCCTGTTTGGTTGCTGCTGCAGCCGCGCGACTACATTAACGGTGCGCAGCTCGTCGTTGGTCTTTTCGTGCTCTACGGCGCGGTGCTGCTTACCCTGCCTGAAGTGACAGCGCCAATGATTAACGAAAACCTCGCTGAGAATACGCCACCAATATTCCCAATTCTCTTTGTGACGATTGCCTGTGGCGCGCTCTCAGGTTTCCACGGTATCGTGTCGTCTGGTACGAGTTCTAAGCAACTGAGTAATGAGAAAGACGCGCGTTTCGTCGGTTACCTCGGTGCGTTGGGCGAAGGCACGCTGGCGCTGATTACGATTACGGCGGTGACCGGTTCTCTCTACGCTGCAAACGCAGCCGATTGGAACACTATTTACTCGGGTTTTGGCAGCGGTGGGGCGAGTGCCTTTATCGCCGGCGGCGCAGCGTTGATAACTGAAGGCTGGGGTATCCCAATAAGCTTCAGTGAAACGATGCTCGCGGTTATGGTCGTGTTGTTCGCCGGCACTACAATGGATGCAGGCTTGCGGTTGCAACGCTATATCATTCAAGAATGGGGCAATATCTATGAGATAGGCCCGCTTAAGAACAATATCATCTCCACTCTCGTTGCTGTGTTCTCCTGTTTGATTCTCGCCTTCGGTGCGTCTAACGGCGGCTACCCTGGCGATGGTGGCATGGTCATCTGGCCGTTGTTTGGGGCGTCTAATCAGATCCTCGCAGCACTAACACTGCTGGTTATCTCAATCTTCCTGATGCGCCTTGGCCGCCCCGCGATTTATACACTGGTGCCAATGATCTTCATCATCGTGGTCGCTTTTTGGGCGAGTGCTTGGTATCTCGTCGACTATTATCGTGGCGAGAAATGGCTGTTAATGGCGCTTAGCCTCGCTGTGATGAGCGCGAGTATTATCGTTGTGCTCGAGGCTTTCTCGGTGATTGGGAAAATACGTCGCGGCGAAAAGCTCGATGTTGCTGACGAGCAAGTGTAGGGTCGATCGGGTTAAGCCGACTCTCCATGGGTCTATAGCAATAGGCTGCCGTTGTTTAGCTGAGAGCGGCCTGACTGAACGCAAAAACCCGCCAGCATCGTGCTAGGCGGGTTTTTTGTTGCCGGTGCTTAAAGTAGCGGGAGAGGAGGGTGTTGTGAGCAAGGGTAATTCGCTGATGCTGTTAAGTGACAAGAATTGGGCAGTGGGGCTGTTCTACCATGGAGGGCAAACGCTCAGCGTGCAGTTCTTTGATGAAATCGACTCGACGAATGCCGAAGCGCTGCGACAGTTCAAGTGCTTAGACGAAGCAGCGCACTGCCCGCCGACGGTATTAATCGCAAAGAGTCAGACAGCGGGGCGGGGCCGCCGTGGGCGAGTTTGGGTTAGCAAGCCAGACGCAGGGCTCTACCTTTCATTGATGAGGAGCTTTAAGCTTGCGCCAGATGCCCTTCAGGGTCTGAGTCTCGTGGTTGGAATGGCTGTGAGAACGGCGCTGACCTCGCTTGGGGCGGAAGAGATCAGTCTCAAATGGCCGAACGATCTCGTTTATCACGGGCGTAAACTTGGTGGGATATTACTCGAGCTTAGACAAGAGGCCGATCTTTGCCATGTCGTGATGGGAATTGGGGTCAATATCGATTTAGCCACTCAGGAGGCGCTTGATCTCGACAGGCCAACAGTTGATTTGGCCGAAATCATGGGCGAGTCGGTAGCACAGGAAACGCTTTGCACTGCGCTGCTTAATCAGCTATCGCGAGATATCGATCAATTTATTGCACAGGGCTTCGAGTCGTTGGTTGTTCGATGGAATGAGGCAGACTACTATTTGGGCAAACGGGTCACTGTCGAGCAAGGCGAACACCGCTTGCTCGGCGTGAGCCGCGGCGTTGATTCCACCGGTGCGCTGTTGCTGTTAATAGAGGGGACAGACAATTCAGGCACATTGCTGCGTTTCGAAGGGGGCGAACTCAGTCCTTCGCTGAGACCCGATGGAGAGTAAGAGTGGATATTGAGATTGATGCGGGCAATACGAGGCTTAAATGGCGGCTGCGTGATGAGAGCGGCGTGTCGGCAACAAGCGTTGCTTCCAGTCCGCGTGAAATTGCCGAAGCGATAGCCAGCCGCGAGGTGAGTGTGGGCGATGCCGACCCCCACGCTCCAACAGGCCGAGTAAGGATCGCGAGTGTCCGCTCGCCGGATGCATTGGCCGAATTTGTTGCCGAATGCCGCGACCTCTTTTCTCTCGATCCTCAGGTCGCTCGGGTAGTGCAGGGGCATGCCGGTGTCATCATTCGATATCCTGACCCTAGCAGGCTGGGCGTTGATAGGTGGCTTGCTATGCTAGCAGCGAACGCGGCTTCGTCTAAGGCATGTCTTGTTGTCGATTCTGGTACGGCATTGACAGTCGATAAGCTTAATGCGCTCGGGGAACACTGCGGTGGCTATATCCTGCCGGGGCTTGCGCTTATGCGGCGCAGCCTTGAAGAGAATACCCGAATTCGTCTCGATGCAAGTTTCCAGCTAGGGGGTTCGGGTCTAGGCCATTCTACTGATGAGGCGGTTTATCATGGCAGCCTGGCGGCAGCAGTCGCGCTTATCGTTTCTACGCTCGAGGACGCTAGCGCGGGGGGTAGCGAGTGTGAGTTGCTAGTGACCGGCGGCGGCGCTGTCGAATTGATGCCTCATCTGCTCAGTCGCGGTGCTAAGCTGGTGCCAGATTTGGTTTTGGAAGGCTTGTCTTTAGCTTTTTAGAGGACAGAGCCGATTATCTCGAGTCTATGCAGCTCGTTGGAGATGGATTTGCGTTACATCATACTAGTGTTAGCTGTGGCTAATATCGGCTATATGGCTTGGCATAGCATGACAGAGCTGCCTTCAGCGCAGTCTTCGACTTCAGCAGCGGAGCCTCCTTTAAGACCCCTGATCAACACGGGCTTGGTTAAGGTGAGCGAATCTGATTAGCTATAGCGCCCTATCTGCGCTTTTTCTGCGCTTTTTCTGCGCTTTTTCTGCGTAAGACGATTGCACCTCGTAGGCAATTCCCATAAAATGCCGCTCCTGTGTAAGAGAGCCGGGGGTTATTTGTCCCTTGGGGAATCTTGTAGGAGGGGTTCCCGAGTGGCCAAAGGGATCAGACTGTAAATCTGACGCGCAAGCTTCGGTGGTTCGAATCCACCCCCCTCCACCATATAAATCTTTGTGATTCATAGGGTTGCGCAATTGTTGTCGTCTCTACGCAAGTTACAGGCGGGTATAGTTCAGCGGTAGAACCCCAGCCTTCCAAGCTGGTTGCGCGGGTTCGATTCCCGCTACCCGCTCCATTTTTCAGAGGCTCGCGCCGACGGTGTGAACTCCAATGGTGCTAGTTTTTCGCTCGCATAGCTCAGGCGGTAGAGCACTTCATTGGTAATGAAGAGGTCCCAGGTTCAACTCCTGGTGTGAGCACCACCTTTTTTAAAGGTTTTGTTGAGTGGCTCTGATAGGTATTACCGATAAGTATTACCGATAGGTATTACTGATAGGTTTTAGATGTCTTAGCAGGAAGTAAGCAAGAATTTAGCAAGAAGTTAGCTGAAAGAAAGAAAAAGTGTTTCGTCTGTAGACGGGGCAAATGAGAATTAACGTGAAAGACCTGCGAGCAGGTAAATGTTGAGGGCAGTCAAAAATGGCTAAGGAAAAATTCGAAAGAAATAAGTTACACGTAAACGTCGGTACGATCGGGCACGTTGACCATGGCAAGACAACATTGACTGCTGCTCTGACTAAGGTTTGTGCAGAGACTTACGGTGGCTCGGCTCGCGATTTTTCGCAGATCGATAATGCTCCTGAAGAGAAGGCGCGCGGTATCACTATTTCAACGTCACACGTTGAATATGATTCCGCTAACCGTCACTACGCACACGTTGACTGTCCTGGGCACGCCGACTACGTAAAGAACATGATTACTGGTGCTGCGCAGATGGATGGCGCTATTTTGGTTTGTTCTGCTGCAGACGGCCCTATGCCACAAACACGTGAGCACATCCTGCTTTCGCGTCAGGTTGGCGTACCTTACATTGTCGTGTTCATGAACAAGGCAGACATGGTTGACGACGAAGAGCTTCTTGAGCTCGTCGAAATGGAGATTCGTGAGCTTCTCGACCAGTATGATTTCCCGGGTGACGACACACCAATCATTATTGGTTCTGCACTCAAAGCGCTAGAAGGCGACGCATCAGATATCGGCGTTCCAGCTGTATTGAAGTTAGTTGACGCTCTGGATACTTATATCCCAGAGCCGGTTCGTGACGTTGATCAGGCATTCCTGATGCCAATCGAAGACGTGTTCTCAATTTCTGGTCGCGGTACTGTTGTGACTGGTCGTATTGAGCGCGGCATTGTGAATGTTGGCGACGAGATCGAGATCGTTGGTATTCGCGACACGACAACCACTGTTTGTACAGGCGTTGAGATGTTCCGCAAGCTGCTAGACGAAGGTCGTGCAGGCGAGAACGTGGGTGTATTGCTGCGTGGTACTAAGCGTGAAGACGTTGAGCGTGGTCAGGTTCTTTCGAAGAAAGGCGCGATCAAGCCGCACACCAAGTTTGAGGCAGAGGTTTACATCCTGTCGAAGGACGAGGGAGGCCGTCATACGCCATTCTTCAAGGGCTACCGCCCACAGTTCTATTTCCGTACCACTGACGTGACAGGCGCTTGTGAGCTTCCTGAGGGCGTTGAGATGGTAATGCCTGGTGACAACGTGAAGATGGAAGTCACGTTGATTGCGCCAATCGCGATGGACGAAGGTCTCCGCTTTGCGATCCGTGAAGGCGGCCGCACAGTAGGCGCCGGCGTTGTAGCGAAAATATTCGAGTAAGCTTTAACAGGCTTTCCGCTGAGCCGAGACCTCCGGTGGGATGTCTCGGCTTAGTCGTCTTTATAGAGTTCGGACATAATGAACTCGGTGTTAGATTTTAGATCCTATTTAAATCCAAGTTTGGATCTAACCAAATAGACGAGCAAAAGAGTTTAGGCCAGTAGCTCAATTGGCAGAGCAGCGGTCTCCAAAACCGCAGGTTGGGGGTTCGATTCCCTCCTGGCCTGCCACATAGTCGTTGGGTAATTGCTCAGCGAGTGGCGGGATTAATACATCGGCTTCGTGCCGGTGACGGATGAGTCTAGGGGCATTCAGTGATTAGCTGGCCTAGGCCACCAAAATAAGAGAATAAGCGAGCACTATGTCAGATAAAATTGAAGGCGCGAGTACTAAGTTAGACGGCCTTAAGTGGCTCGTCGTTGTGGCCATCACCGTCGCCGCGATCTACGCAAATTCTTATTTCGCGACGGAATCTTTATTGGTTCGCGTGGTCGGATTGATCATCGCTGCCGCTATCGCCGGCTGGATCGCGATCCAAACTGTGCGAGGACGTTCGTTCCTCGAGCTTTGCCTCGAGGCGAGGACCGAGATTCGCAAGGTTGTGTGGCCAACTCGGCAAGAGACGACCCAAACCACCATTGTGGTGTTGGTAGTTATATTCATTGTCGCCATCATTTTATGGCTGCTTGATTGGGCGCTTAACAGCGCCGTCTCATCGATAATCGGATAGGGGCAACAATGGCTAAGCGTTGGTATGTAGTTCACGCCTTCTCCGGATATGAGAAGAAAGTAATGCTCTCGTTGCAAGAGCGTATTGCGTTACAGGGCATGGAAGACCTCGTCGATGATGTGCTTGTCCCCACAGAAGAAGTGGTTGAGATGCGCGCGGGTCAAAAGCGCAAAAGCGAGCGCAAGTTCTTCCCTGGCTATGTGCTTGTTCATATGGAGCTCAATGACGATACGTGGCATCTGGTTAAAAACACGCCGCGCGTTATGGGGTTTATTGGCGGTACAGCAGACCGACCCGCGCCGATTACGGCGAAAGAGGCCGATAAAATACTGCAGCGTATGGAAGCGAGCGAAGACATGCCTGCGCATAAGATTGTTTACGAGCCAGGCGAAATGGTTCGAGTAACAGACGGTCCTTTCAATGACTTTACAGGTACCGTAGAGGAAGTGAATTACGAGAAGAATAGACTGCGCGTAGCGGTGCTAATTTTCGGTAGGTCTACACCGGTCGAGTTAGAGTTCGGTCAAGTAGAAAAGAGCTAGTCTTAGGCTCTAGGCCTTTAGGTCTAAAAGTAAGCATGAATTTTTGGGCGAAAGCCCAAGCGAAGCGGTCTGGAGTCGTCAAAACGGCGCCTCCGACCATAAAGACGAGCTCTATGTCATTTAGAGTACGCAGGGGAGTTGGCAAGGCTTCAGTTTTTATAAGCCCGCGTCAACGTCTGCACCCAAGGAGAGCAACATGGCTAAGAAAGTACTAGCTTATATCAAGCTACAAGTCGGGGCTGGCAAAGCTAACCCGAGCCCACCTGTTGGACCTGCTTTAGGTCAGCACGGTGTCAACATCATGGAATTCTGTAAGGCTTTTAATGCTGCAACACAAAGCTTAGAAGCGGGCTTGCCGATTCCAGTAGTGATCACGGTCTACTCGGATCGCAGCTTCACTTACATCATGAAAACTCCACCTGCCTCGGTATTACTGCGTAAAATTGTCGGCATCACTAAGGGTAGCGGTCGTCCAAACACTGAGAAAGTTGGCACTGTTACTCGTGCGCAGCTCGAAGAAGTGGCGACTCAAAAGATGGCCGACTTAACAGCGGCTGATATGGACGCGGCAGTGCGTACATTGGCGGGCAGCGCGCGTAGCGCCGGCCTCATCGTCGAGGGAGTTTAGTAACATGGCTAAATTAAGCAAAAAGAAAAAGGCACTTGCTGCCAAAATCGAGCCAGGCAAAGCCTACTCGGTGGCTGATGCGGTCGCGATCCTCTCAGAATTCGCCACAGGCAAATTCAAAGAGTCGCTCGACGTCTCAGTCAATCTCGGCATCGACGCGCGTAAGTCGGACCAAGCCGTCCGTGGTTCAACTGTACTGCCCGCAGGCACTGGTAAAGAAGTGCGTGTCGCCGTTTTCGCTCAAGGCGAAAATGCAGAGAAGGCGAAAGCAGCTGGCGCAGACATCGTTGGTTTTGACGACCTAGCCGAAAGCATTCAGGCGGGTAACCTAGACTTCGACGTCGTTATTGCTACCCCTGACGCCATGCGCGTTGTTGGTAAGCTGGGTACCGTTCTTGGCCCACGTGGCCTAATGCCTAACCCCAAGGTTGGCACGGTAACACCTGACGTTGAGACTGCGGTCAAGAACGCAAAAGGTGGCCAGGTTCGCTACCGCACAGACAAGAATGGAATCATCCATGGTGGTGTTGGCAAGGTAGACTTCGACGTGGCTGCTGTTACGGCTAACCTCGAGGCACTGCTGCTAGACCTGAAGAAGTTTAAGCCTGCTTCTGCCAAGGGTGTCTATATTCGCAAGGTCACGTTGTCTTCGACAATGGGTCCTGGCCTGCAGATCGACCACTCGTCGCTCGCAATCTAAAGAAATCGCAGGCCGGCGCATCGCGCTGGCCGTAGCGCCGCTGACGCAAGTCTTGGTCAGCGACAAACTTTGGGGTTTTGTCAGTTCTCTGGCAGGGCCGTCAAAGACCGTAGGTGAAGTGTGGTTCTGCCAATTAGGCAAAATCGCCTTCTTAATTTCCTACGCAGATGGTGAAACCCGATGTGAGTTTCGGTGTGCCCTGCACACCGCGGCTCGTATCTTACTCACCGAATGAAAGAGGGCAGTGGTTGAGGTTTTATAATTCTCTACTTACTGTTTTCGTCCAAAGCTCAAAAGAGCTTAAGGATTACTTGCCACGAAATCGCTAGTTATTTTTAGAGGGCTCGCTCGCTAAAGAAAGCTGTCGAAGACTGAGGGTGATCACAACAATATGGAGTTGAGATAGTGGCTATTAGATTGGAAGACAAGAAACAAATCGTTTCAGAAGTCAATCAAGCTGCTAGCAGTGCTTTGTCTGCAGTCCTCGCGGATTACCGCGGTGTGACTGTAAGTCAGATGACTGCGCTTCGTAAGAGTGCCCGAGAAAACAATGTCTATCTACGTGTTGTTCGCAACACGCTGCTCAAAAAAGCAGTAGAGGCGACTGAATTCGAGTGTATTCGAGAAGTGCTAGTTGGACCAACCATTCTCGCTTTTTCGAAGGACGATCCCGGAGCCGCCGCGCGCGTGCTAAAGGACTTTGCGAAAGGGAATGCTAAGTTCGAAATCAGAGCATTGTCTGTTGGTGGTAAGTTATTAGACGCAAGTCAGATCGACGTGTTGGCAACATTGCCTACTCACGATCAGGCGCTGTCTATCCTTATGAGCGTAATGTTGGCGCCTGTAACGAAGCTTGCGAGAACCATGAAAGAGGTTCCCTCGAAGGTAACGCGTGGCGTTGCTGCGGTTCGAGACCAGAAGCAGGAAGCAGCCTAGTTTTTTCGTTGCTTAGGCAGCGAGATACAAAATTTATATTAATTATTTTATTAGGAGATAAGAGTCATGGCTCTATCTAAAGAAGACGTATTAGAAGCAATCGCCGAGATGTCAGTAATGGACATCGTTCAGCTAGTTGAAGCAATGGAAGAGAAGTTTGGCGTATCTGCAGCTGCTGCTGTAGCCGCTGCTCCTGCCGCTGCTGCAGGCGAAGCTGTTGTTGCTGAAGAGCAAACTGAGTTCGATATCGTTCTTACTGGCGTAGGCGAGAAGAAAGTAAACGTCATTAAAGCAGTACGCGGCATTACAGGTCTTGGCCTGAAAGAAGCGAAAGAGCTTGTTGATGGCGCACCTTCAACATTGAAGGAAGCTGCACCTAAAGGCGAAGCTGAAGAAGCTAAGAAAGCTCTCGAAGAGGCTGGCGCCACAGTTGAGCTTAAGTAATCTGCTTAAGCTGAAAACCGATGCTCACCGGATGCAGATTTCTGCATCCGGTGTTCGTCGTTGTAAGACTTCTACACCCTTAGTACCCCACTAGTACGCAACGCTAGGAACACAGCAATGGCCTATTCGTATACAGAGAAAAAACGAATCCGTAAAAACTTTGGCAAACTGCCGAGTGCTATGGATATACCGTACCTCTTATCTATACAAGTCGATTCCTATAGACAGTTTACACAACTCGACAGCCCACTCGACGCGCGCAAAGACCAAGGTCTACATGCAGCGTTTAAGTCCGTTTTCCCAATAGTCAGCTATTCGGGCAAAGCCGTACTCGAGTATGTGAGCTACGAGTTAGGTAAGCCTGTATTCGACGTGAAAGAGTGTCAATTGCGCGGTTCTACTTATTCCGTCTCCTTACGGGTGAAAGTTAGGTTGATCCTTTACGATAAGGAATCAACGACTCAAACCATCAAGGATATTAAAGAGCAAGAAGTCTATATGGGCGAAATCCCATTGATGACTGACTCTGGAACATTCGTCATTAACGGTACCGAGCGAGTCGTTGTGTCTCAGTTACACCGTTCGCCTGGCGTGTTCTTTGATCACGACCGTGGTAAAACGCATAGCTCGGGCAAGCTGCTCTACTCTGCGCGCGTGATTCCTTACCGTGGTTCATGGCTCGACTTTGAATTCGATCCGAAAGACATGGTCTACGTGCGCATTGACCGTCGCCGCAAATTGCCTGCGACTGTTCTTATGCGAGCGCTTGGTTATTCGTCGCAGGAAATTCTTGAGGCTTTTTACGAGAATAACACGTTTAAAATCACTAAAGGCAAGGAGCCTACCTTCTCGCTTCAGCTTATTCCTGCGCGGCTACGTGGCGAAGTGCTTAACTTTGACATTACCGACAAGAAGGGCGCTGTCATCGTCGAGAATGGGCGTCGTATTACCAGTCGTCACGTTCGACAGATGGAAACAGCAAAGCTCAAAGATCTAATCGTAACTGAAGACTTCCTCGCGGGCGAAGCGCTTGCAGCCGATGTTGTGAATCAGGAGACTGGCGAGATAATCTTCGCGTGTAACGCTGAGATCACTCACGAAATGCTCGCTGAATTTATTGAGCAGGGAGTCACCGAATTCCAAACCATTTACACAAATGACCTCGACTGCGGTCCTTTTGTGTCAGACACATTGCGTATCGATGGCACTACATCGAAGCTCGAAGCGATGGTCGAAATTTATCGCATGATGCGTCCAGGCGAGCCGCCAACCAAAGAGTCGGCCGAAAATCTGTTCGCAAACTTATTCTTCTCACCTGATCGTTATGACCTCTCGGCTGTTGGCCGCATGAAGTTCAACCGCCGCTTAGGTCGCCAAGAGACCGAAGGTTCTGCTGTACTCGACCAAGACGACATTGTCGAAGTGCTGAAAACGCTCGTCGGTATTCGTAATGGTTTTGGTTCGGTTGATGATATCGATCACCTTGGCAACCGCCGCATTCGCTCGGTCGGTGAGATGGCAGAAAACCAGTTCCGCGTTGGCCTTGTCCGCGTAGAGCGAGCTGTCAAAGAGCGCCTAAGCATGGCTGATTCCGAAGGGCTCATGCCGCAAGACATGATCAATGCGAAACCAGTTGCCGCAGCGATCAAAGAGTTTTTCGGTTCGAGCCAGCTATCTCAGTTCATGGATCAGAACAATCCTTTGTCTGAGGTGACACATAAGCGCCGCGTTTCGGCCCTCGGCCCGGGCGGTCTAACCCGCGAGCGTGCTGGGTTCGAAGTGCGCGACGTGCACCCGACTCACTACGGTCGTGTATGCCCAATTGAGACGCCTGAGGGACCAAACATTGGTCTAATTAACTCGCTCGCAACCTATGCGCGGACAAATCATTACGGCTTCCTCGAGAGCCCGTACCGCAAAGTAGTGAAGAACAAAGTTACAGATGAGATCGATTACTTGTCAGCGATTGACGAAAGCGATTTCGTTATTGCACAAGCAAGCGCGCCTATTGATAAAAAAGGTGGGTTTGTTGATACGCTAGTAACTGTTCGCTATAAGGGTGAGACGACTCTCAAGCTCCGCGAAGAAGTCGACTATATGGACGTTGCGCCACAGCAGATGGTGTCTGTTGCAGCCGCATTGATTCCGTTCCTCGAGCACGATGACGCTAACCGCGCATTGATGGGCTCGAATATGCAGCGCCAAGCTGTCCCTACGCTAAAGACCGAAAAGCCTTTAGTAGGAACCGGTATGGAACGTAATGTCGCCGCCGATTCGGGCGTATGTGAGGTTGCCTTCCGTGGTGGTGTTATCGAAAGCGTTGATGGCGCACGCATCATCGTTCGCGTTAACGACGAAGAGACAGATGCAGGTGAGGCGGGAGTAGATATTTACAACCTAACCAAATACACGCGATCTAATCAGAATACGTGTATCAGCCAGAAGCCTCTCGTGAAAGAAGGCGACATCGTGACACGAGGCGATATTCTTGCCGACGGTCCTTCGATAGACATGGGTGAACTCGCGCTAGGCCAAAACATGCGCATAGCATTCATGCCTTGGAATGGCTACAACTTTGAGGACTCGATCCTAATTTCTGAACGAGTAGTCAAGGAAGATCGCTTTACGACTATTCACATTCAAGAACTCACGTGTGTCGCTCGCGACACGAAACTTGGTTCTGAAGAAATTACGGCTGATATCCCAAATGTCGGAGAAGGTGCACTAAGCAAACTCGACGAATCGGGCATCGTATACATCGGCGCTGAGGTTAGCGCGGGTGACATTCTGGTCGGTAAGGTGACTCCTAAAGGCGAAACTCAACTGACGCCAGAAGAGAAGCTCCTGCGTGCGATCTTTGGCGAGAAAGCCTCAGACGTAAAAGATACTTCACAGCGCGTTCCAACGAGTGTCACCGGTACTGTAATCGATGTACAAGTGTTTACGCGTGACGGCCTTGAGAAAGACAAGCGTGCAATCGAAATCGAAGAGTCGCAGCTTAAGAAAGTGCGAAAAGACATCGAAGACGAGTTCCGCATCGTTCAAGGCGCGACCTACGAGCGCTTAGAGAAAGCATTGCTTAATAAAGTCGTTGCTGGTGGGCCTAACCTCAAGAAGGGTCAGAAAGTCACTGCTGCGTATTTGGCCGAACTTCCACGCGAAGACTGGTTCAAGCTTCGTCTGTCTGATGACGCGGTAAATAAGCAGCTAGAGCGTGCAGAAGAACAGCTCAAAGAGCGTCGCGCCGAGTTAGACGCGCGCTATGAAGACAAGCGTGGCAAGCTAACCCAAGGCGACGATCTCGCCCCAGGCGTGCTTAAGATCGTAAAGGTCTATCTCGCTATCAAACGTCGCATTCAGCCGGGTGACAAGATGGCAGGACGCCATGGTAACAAAGGTGTTATCTCGGTGATCATGCCTGTCGAAGATATGCCGTACGATGAAAAAGGCGAGCCGGTCGATATCGTGCTCAATCCTCTTGGCGTGCCGTCGCGTATGAACGTGGGGCAGATTCTTGAGACTCACCTCGGTGCGGCTGCTAAGGGCCTTGGTAATCGAATTGGTGAAATGCTCGACTCGCAGAAAAAAGCGGCTGACGTGCGTAAGCTGTTGACCGAGGTTTACAACAAAATCGGCGACAAACAAGAGGATCTGAAGAGCTTTAGCGATGATGAAATTCTCGAGCTCGCACACAATCTTCGTGCAGGCGTGCCTATGGCAACACCTGTGTTCGATGGTGCCGCCGAGACTGAAATCAAAGGCATGCTCGAGCTAGCAGGTATCGATGAAAGCGGACAGGTAAGCCTGCACGATGGTCGTACCGGCGAAGAGTTTGACCGCAAAGTCACAGTTGGCATCATGTATATGCTCAAGCTTAACCACTTGGTAGATGACAAGATGCATGCTCGTTCGACAGGTAGCTATAGCCTAGTGACTCAGCAACCGCTTGGCGGTAAGGCTCAGTTCGGTGGCCAGCGCTTCGGAGAGATGGAAGTATGGGCTCTCGAAGCGTATGGCGCTGCGTACACTCTTCAAGAGATGCTTACTGTGAAGTCGGACGACGTCGCGGGCCGGACGAAGATGTATAAAAACATCGTCGACGGAGACCATCGCATGGAGCCCGGTATGCCTGAGTCGTTTAACGTTCTCTTGAAAGAGATTCGATCTCTTGCAATCGACATGGAGTTGGATGTCAGCAAATAAGCTGACATTCACGTCGGTTCGCCAAGCGAGCTAAAACGCAAGAATTAGTGAATATTAAAGCCGTGGCGCGTAACCCGCGTCAGGTGGAGGATCTAGAATGAAAGACCTACTAGGGTTGTTAAAGTCTCAGTCACCATCCGATGAATTTGACTCCATTCGCATCGGTCTTGCCTCTCCGGAGATGATCAGAGCGTGGTCATTCGGCGAAGTGAAAAAGCCTGAAACTATAAACTATAGGACATTCAAGCCTGAGCGCGATGGATTGTTCTGCGCCAAAATTTTCGGCCCAACCAAAGACTACGAGTGCCTTTGTGGCAAGTACAAGCGACTTAAGCATCGCGGCGTAATCTGTGAAAAATGTGGCGTCGAAGTCGCTCTTTCGAAAGTTCGTCGCGACCGCATGGGTCATATCGAACTCGCGAGCCCTGTTGCACACATTTGGTTCCTCAAGTCATTGCCATCGCGCATTGGCCTGCTCCTCGATATGACGCTTCGCGACATAGAGCGAATTCTTTACTTCGAATCTTTTGTTGTGACCGATCCTGGCATGACAAACCTTGAGAAAGGACAGTTGCTGAACGACGAGCAGTATTTCGAGGCGATGGAAGAGTTTAGCGATGAATTTGACGCTAAGATGGGCGCCGAGGCTATTCAAGCGCTGATGAAAGATCTCGAAGTCGACGCCGAAGTTGCGCGTCTGCGCGAAGAGATTCCAGCGACAAATTCTGAGACCAAACTCAAGAAGCTCTCGAAGCGATTGAAGCTTCTCGAGGCGTTTGCCGAGTCGGGCAACAAGCCCGAGTGGATGGTAATGAACGTACTGCCGGTTTTGCCGCCAGATTTGCGTCCGCTCGTGCCACTCGATGGTGGCCGTTTTGCGACATCCGATCTCAACGACTTGTATCGCCGAGTAATCAACCGTAACAATCGACTCAAGCGACTACTCGATCTTAATGCACCAGATATCATCGTGCGTAACGAGAAGCGTATGTTGCAAGAAGCAGTCGATGCGCTTCTCGATAATGGCCGTCGTGGCCGTGCGATTACCGGTTCGAACAAGCGTCCCCTTAAGTCGCTCGCCGACATGATTAAAGGCAAGCAAGGTCGCTTCCGTCAGAACTTGCTCGGCAAGCGCGTAGACTACTCTGGCCGTTCGGTGATTGTGGTTGGTCCTACACTGCGTTTGCACCAGTGCGGCCTGCCTAAGAAAATGGCATTGGAACTCTTTAAGCCGTTTATTTTTGGCAAGCTCGAGCGTCGTGGTCTTGCGACAACAATTAAAGCTGCTAAGAAAATGGTTGAGCGTGAAACGGCTGAGGTGTGGGATATTCTCGCCGACGTAATTCGCGAGCATCCGGTGCTTCTCAACCGCGCGCCGACCCTTCACCGTCTTGGTATTCAGGCATTCGAACCTGTGCTAATCGAAGGCAAAGCGATTCAGCTGCATCCGCTTGTTTGCGCAGCCTACAACGCTGACTTTGATGGCGACCAAATGGCCGTTCACGTCCCGCTTACGCTCGAAGCGCAACTCGAAGCGCGCACGCTAATGATGTCTACAAATAACATCTTGGCGCCAGCGAACGGCGAGCCAATTATTGTGCCTTCGCAAGACGTGGTGTTGGGTCTCTATTACATGACTCGCTCACGCGTGAACGCGAAAGGCGAAGGTATGACTTTCGCCGATGCTAAGGAAGTGCAGCGCGCTTACGATTCAGGCAACGCACACCTGCAAGCTCGGATCAAAGCGCGTATCACTGACTACGAAAAGAACGAAGAGGGTGAGTTAGTTGCGACCACCGCGATCGTCGACACAACCGTAGGCCGCGTACTGCTCTCTAATATCGTGCCCAAGGGATTGCCGTTCTCGATGGTTAACCAGAAGATGGCAAAGAAGCAGATCTCTGGAATTTTGAACGCGTGTTATCGTAACGTTGGCTTGAAAGAGACAGTAATTTTCGCCGACCAACTTATGTACACAGGCTACAAATATTCGACTCGCTCGGGTTCGTCTATCGGTGTTAACGACTTCGTTATACCAGACGAGAAAGCGGCGATTATTGGCCAAGCAAACAACGAAGTCGAAGAGATCGAAAACCAGTTCGCTTCGGGTCTTGTTACGCAAGGCGAGAAATACAATAAAGTTATCGACATCTGGTCTCGTGCCAACGACGTCGTCGCCAAGGCTATGATGGAAGGTCTCTCTACAGAGTCGGTCATTAACAAGGCAGGCGAAGAAGAGCAACAAGAGTCGTTTAACTCGGTTTATATCTATGCCGACTCTGGCGCTCGTGGCTCTCCTGCACAGATTCGTCAGCTCGCGGGTATGCGTGGCCTCATGGCGCGTCCAGACGGCTCGATCATTGAGACGCCGATTACAGCGAACTTCCGCGAAGGCCTCAGCGTGTCACAGTACTTCACCTCGACACACGGTGCGCGCAAGGGTCTAGCCGACACCGCATTGAAGACAGCGAACTCTGGTTACCTGACACGTCGCCTGGTTGATATCTCGCAGGATCTCGTGGTCACAGAAGTCGACTGCGGTACCGAAGAAGGCCTCACCATGGCGCCAATAATCGAAGGCGGCGACATCATCGCGCCACTCGGTGATCGTGTGCTTGGTCGAACGCTTGCCGCAGACGTAATAAGCGAAGAGACAGGTGAAGTTATTGCAGAGAGTGGCACGCTCATTAGTGAGCGTATGGTTGATGTTCTCGATGCCGGGGGTGTTGATAAGGTCTACGTTCGCTCGCCTATTACCTGTGAGACTCGTTTCGGTATTTGTTCAACATGTTACGGGCGCGACCTCGCGCGCGGGCATCAGGTTAACGTCGGTGAAGCTATCGGTGTCATCGCGGCGCAGTCTATCGGCGAGCCGGGCACGCAGCTCACTATGCGTACATTCCACATTGGTGGGGCGGCGTCACGAGCGACGGCTAACGACAGCGTTCAAGTGAAGAACACCGGTACTGTGCATTTGCACAACATGAAGACGGTAGAAAACATCAAAGGTGAGCTGGTTGTAGTATCGCGTTCGGGTGAACTGATTGTCGATGACACGCAGGGCCGCGAGCGTGAGCGCTATAAGCTCCCTTACGGTGCACTGATTACTATTGGCAAGAACACTGCAGTCGAAGCAGGACAGATCGTTGCCACATGGGATCCGCACACGCATCCGATCGTCTCGGAAGTAGCTGGTATGGTTGCCTTCAGCGCGATGGAAGAGGGCATCACTGTTCGTGAGCAGACTGACGAAATTACCGGTCTTACTAGTATTTCGATCATCGATCCTAACGAGCGATCTTCTTCAGCGAAGGAACTGCGACCTGCGGTTACTGTAGTTGACAAGAAGGGCAAAGAAATTTATCTGCCAGGTACTACGCACCCAGCACACTATTTCTTGCCGGCTGGCTCCATCGTGTCGCTCAAAGACAGCGCTGCGCTCAACATCGGTGACGTTGTTGCGAGAATTCCGCAGGAAGGCTCGAAAACTCGCGATATCACGGGTGGTCTGCCGCGCGTTGCTGACTTATTCGAGGCGCGTAAGCCAAAAGAGCCTGCGATCCTCGCTGAAATATCTGGCACGGTTAGCTACGGCAAAGAGACCAAGGGCAAGCGTCGCCTTGTGATCACGCCGAAAGATGGCATTAACCCAATCGATGGCAGCGATCATTACGAAGTGCTCATTCCTAAGTGGCGCACCATGACTGTGTTCGAAGGTGAATACATCGAGAAAGGTGAAGTTGTGTCCGAAGGAGCGCCTGCGCCGCACGACATTCTCCGCCTTAAGGGTGTCGAAGCGCTAGCTCAGTATATCGTTAACGAAGTCCAGGACGTCTACCGCTTGCAAGGTGTACGCATTAACGATAAGCACATCGAAGTGATCGTGCGTCAGATGCTACGTAAGGTTGAAGTGTCGAATCCTGGAGAGTCACATCTCATCAAGGGCGAGCAGCTTACTTACACTCAGGTACTCGAGGTTAACGACAATCTGCGTGGAGAAGGCAAGTCCGAAGCTCGATTCGAACGCATGCTGCTCGGTATCACTAAGGCATCGTTGGCGACTGAGTCGTTCATCTCGGCGGCATCATTCCAAGAAACAACGCGTGTGCTTACCGAAGCTGCTGTTACTGGAAAGCGCGACTTCCTCCGCGGTCTCAAAGAGAACGTGGTCGTGGGCCGCTTAATTCCTGCGGGTACTGGACTTGCTTATCACGCTGCACGCAAGAAGGCTTACGCCGACAATGCCGCGTCTGATTCGGTCAGCGCAAGTGACGTTGAAGCGGCACTGAGTGAAGCGCTCAAAAAAGAGATGCAAAACGCCAGCGCTGATGCCTAGTCGTTTTGCCTGCGAGCGAGCTTTAGAGCTCGTTCGCGAGTAATGGTTGACTCAGAGGGGTGTGGTCTTTAGAATTCGCACTCCTTTTCAGCCGGCTGTCGTTCAGCTGGCTGTCGTGCGCCTCGGCAAAACTCTCTAAAAGAGAGCAACCCGAACCACGCGAGCTCGTCGATCACTAAGTGATGATCTGACGATTATTTATTAATATTCAACTAGTTAGCTATTCTAGCAGGCTAGTACAAGAGGTTTGACCAGACGATGGCAACAATTAATCAGTTAGTACGTAAGGGTCGCAAAAGAAAAGTATCAAAGAGTGACGTTCCTGCTCTTCAGGGTTCACCCCAGAAGCGCGGCGTATGTACTCGTGTATACACAACGACTCCTAAGAAGCCAAACTCGGCGCTACGTAAGGTTTGTCGTGTACGTCTGGTTAACGGTTACGAAGTTTCCTCTTATATCGGTGGTGAAGGCCATAACCTACAGGAGCACTCGGTGGTACTCATCCGCGGTGGTCGTGTAAAAGACCTTCCGGGTGTGCGCTATCACACCGTTCGCGGCAGCCTAGATACTTCGGGTGTTGCTGATCGTCGTCAAGGTCGTTCTAAATACGGCGCGAAGCGACCTAAGTAAGTATTCCAGAAACCTGCAAGGTGCTCTCCTAAAAGTGAGCGTGGCGCTAGCGACTTGTCGACAGCGCCTTTGTTGCAGGAAGAATTTTGAGCTAGGGCGGTAACATCAGCCCAGCCTCGCGATGCGGAGCAGATCAAATACAAGCGCAAGGATGCGCGACTCGCCATAGCTCTGACGAGAGAGAGTAAGGCCAGGTACCTGCGTGTACTGCGCGCGGCTAATCCCGGATTTCCCTGAATAAACACTGAGGTCATACTAAAATGCCAAGAAGAAGAGTTGTCGCAAAACGCGAAATACTGCCAGATCCTAAGTTCGGAAACATCATCCTCGCTAAATTCATGAACCACGTGATGGTCGACGGCAAGAAGTCTGTAGCCGAGAAGATCGTTTACGGTGCGCTCGATGTTGTTGCTTCAAAGACCAATGCAGACCCACTCGAAGTCTTCGAGAAGGCTCTCGAGGCTATCGCGCCGATGGTCGAAGTTAAGTCGCGCCGCGTCGGTGGTGCAACGTACCAGGTGCCTGTTGAAGTGCGCGTAGAGCGCCGCAATGCACTCGCTATGCGCTGGCTCGTTGAGCATTCGCGCAAGCGCGGTGAGAAGTCGATGGACCTTCGCCTTGCAGGCGAGATTGTCGACGCATCTGAAGGCCGCGGTAGCGCGGTTCGTAAGCGTGAAGACGTGCACCGTATGGCCGAAGCCAACCGCGCATTCTCGCATTACCGTTTCTAAACAAATACTCCTACTGAGGACATAAGCTGTGGCCAGAAAACACCCATTGAGTCGTTATCGCAATATCGGCATCGTCGCGCACGTTGATGCGGGCAAGACCACGACTACCGAGCGCGTTCTGTTTTACACGGGCGTCTCCCATAAGATCGGTGAGGTGCATGATGGCGCCGCGACGATGGACTGGATGGAGCAAGAGCAGGAGCGCGGAATTACAATTACCTCTGCGGCGACTACTTGTTTCTGGAGCGGCATGGACAAACAGTATGATGAGCATCGCATCAATATCATCGATACTCCGGGGCACGTTGACTTCACGATTGAAGTAGAGCGTTCTCTGCGCGTGCTCGATGGCGCTGTGGTTGTTCTGTGTGGTTCTTCTGGTGTGCAGCCACAAACAGAAACGGTATGGCGTCAAGCTAATCGGTACCAAGTGCCGCGTATGATTTTCGTCAATAAAATGGACCGCGCGGGAGCAGACTTCCTTAAAGTTGTCGAGCAGGTTAAAGACCGTCTCGGTGCTAACCCTGTCCCTCTGCAGCTAGCGATTGGCGCTGAGGAAGAGTTTAAGGGTGTAGTCGACCTCGTAAAGATGAAGACTATTCGTTGGAGCGAAGAAGATCAGGGCATCTCTTTCAACTACGAAGATATTCCTGCCGATATGAAGGAGGATGCTGATAAGTGGCGCGAGTTGTTAGTAGAAAGCGCTGCCGAGGCAAACGAAGAGTTGATGGAGCGTTACCTGGACGAAGGCGATCTCAGCGAAGCCGATGTCATGAAAGGCATTCGCATTCGTACACTGGCTGGCGAAATAGTTCCTACGTTCTGTGGTTCTGCGTTTAAGAACAAAGGAGTGCAAGCGGTACTCGACGCGGTAGTCGACTACATGCCAGCGCCTACCGAAGTTAAGGCTATTGAAGGTACTCTAGAAGACGGCACTGTGGTTACTTGCGAAGCGGAAGACAAAGCGCCGTTTGCGGCACTCGCTTTTAAGATCGCGACCGACCCATTCGTTGGTACGCTAACCTTCTTCCGCGTTTATTCGGGTCAGCTGAATTCAGGCGATTCGGTTTACAACCCGATTAAGACTAAAAAAGAACGAGTTGGCCGCATGGTTCAGATGCACGCTAACTCACGCGAAGAGATCAAAGAAGTTCTCGCGGGCGATATCGCCGCGGCTATTGGTCTTAAAGACGTAACAACCGGCGAGACGCTCTGCGCACTCGATCGCATCGTTACGCTCGAAAAAATGGAATTCCCAGAGCCGGTGATTTCGGTTGCTGTAGAGCCGAAATCTAAGGCAGACCAAGAGAAAATGGGTATTGCTCTAGGCAAACTCGCGCAGGAAGATCCGTCTTTCCGCGTAGAGACAGACGAAGAGTCTGGGCAGACAATCATTTCGGGCATGGGAGAGCTTCACCTAGACGTTCTGGTCGACCGTATGCGTCGTGAGTTCAGCGTTGAGGCTAACATTGGTAAGCCGCAAGTGGCGTATCGTGAAACCATTCGCAAAACTGTCGAAGTACAAGGTAAGCACGTTAAGCAATCTGGTGGCCGAGGTCAGTATGGTCACGTGGTTCTTCGTCTTGAGCCTTTGGATCCTGATGCAGAGTACGAATTCGTGAATGAGATCGTCGGCGGAACTATTCCTCGCGAATACATCCCTGCGGTTGACAAGGGTGTGCAGGAGCAGATGAAGAACGGCTGTCTCGCGGGTTATCCTTTACTCGCAATGCGCGTAACTTTGTTTGACGGCTCATTCCACGATGTCGACTCTAGCGAGATGGCGTTTAAGATCGCGGGCTCGATGGCGCTGAAGAAGGGTGCGCTTGAGGCTGACCCTGCGCTTCTAGAGCCGATCATGAAGGTCGAGGTGGTAACACCCGAAGACTACATGGGCGACGTAATGGGCGACTTAAACCGCCGCCGCGGCATGGTGCAAGGTATGGACGACAGCTCAATGGGCAAAGTCATCAGTGCCGAAGTTCCTCTGGCAGAGATGTTCGGTTACTCAACCGATCTCCGCTCGGCGACGCAAGGCCGCGCTACTTACACAATGGAGTTCGACAAGTATGCCATCGTGCCAGGTAACGTAGCGGAAGCGATCATCAAGGCGTAAGCCAGTAACAAAAATTAATTTAGTAAGATGAGGTGATATTGTGGCTAAGGAAAAATTCGAAAGAAATAAGTTACACGTAAACGTCGGTACGATCGGGCACGTTGACCATGGCAAGACAACATTGACTGCTGCTCTGACTAAGGTTTGTGCAGAGACTTACGGTGGCTC
>Ga0208413_1000092_pt1 | contig 76746 bp, 57 predicted proteins | sample AntAceMetag02UKD_FD_184761 | JGI IMG/M metagenome (GOLD analysis project Ga0208413, IMG submission 184761) | Saline lake microbial communities from Ace Lake, Antarctica - Antarctic Ace Lake Metagenome 02UKD (SPAdes) (version 2) | ecosystem: Environmental > Aquatic > Non-marine Saline and...
AATGATGACCGCAGACGCTTCAAAATAAACACTTACTCGACCGTTGATGACAAAGGATGCCGGGAAGACCTGAGGGGCTAACGTGGCAACAAGACTGTATAGATAGGCCATCGCGGTGCCCAGACCAATGAGGGTCCACATATTGGGACTGCGATTGATTATCGACTGAAAACCACGAACGAAGAACGCAGAGCCGGCCCAGAGAACGACAGGTGTCGCCAGAACCAGTTCTACCCAGTTCTGCCACCCTAGGGGCAGCCAGCCACGACCATGGCCAAACATGGCGAGCACAAAAACAGCTGCAGTGAGCGGCAGAGTCCACCAAAAGCGTCGGCTAAAATCCACGAGCTCTGGATTTTCATCTTCTTCGAGAGAAGGGGCCTCCGGCTCTAGTGCCATCCCACATTTTGGACAGGTGCCCGGCCCGCGCTGACGAACCTCTGGGTCCATTGGGCAGATGTACCAATCCTTTGAATTAGATTCGTCTACGTGCGCCTTCTCCCCAAGGAATGTTTTTGGATTTACCGAAAATTTTTCCTGGCAGCCTGCACTACAGAAATAGTAGTCGTGTTCTTGATAGTTATGATGGTGGGATGATGTGGCCGTAACCGACATACCACATACAGGATCGATTAATGCTGGCGCGCTATGCGTCTCAGTTTCATTTGTCGTGTTCATGGATTTCCCCTAGTTGAGACCTGCTCTACTGCGATGCTAAAACTATAAACGTTGGTCTAACTCTAAGGTCAACACACTGCCGACCGCAAAGAGGTCTGAGTGGAACGGTTTGGTTTCAGTAAACTCAGATGGCAGATTCATAGGATGCTTTGATTTCAGGTTTTGGTAATTGCTACCAATAGAAAACCAGCCATTTAGCCTATTGCAAATTATCAAAGCGTTCGGGCTGCTTGCCCCCGCGCGAAGCTTGAAGAGTGCGTGCAGTCCAATACCTTTTTGGACGGTCCAGCTCCTGTGGATCATCGATTAACAGCTTTGCAAAATTATTTGAATGATGAAAATTCCAAAAAAGCGAGAAAGCGCTTTGTAGCGGCTCAACGGCTTATTGCCAGTACATTTTTTATTTCCATATTGCTGAATTACCGAGAGGGCTCTCGACAAATAATTTCTCTAGCGTTTGCGGTCGTAGGCTTTCAACTCTCTCTCTAGAGAATCCCAATAGCTATCAACTTGTGTTCTGATACGTTCCCATGACTCTTCACTAGCATCACGTAGCTCGACTAGTCTCGCTTCCGCCAATTTTTCCATTTCCTCTAATTTATTCATGTCTTTTACAATTGCGGCGCGGGCCTCGTTACTTAGATTTCGGCCTTGGTCGCGCAGCCTGGCTATAGCCAATTTATAGTTATGTAATTTTAATTCAATTTCTTGTTCCGCATTTTTTCTATTGCTCATGTGGCTCCTTCCTGTATCTATTGGTGATGGTTGAAAAAGTCGATATTTTCAAATTTTTCAAGTAAATACTGCTCTTTCCGTGAATTCTTCAAAAAATGATTCCCTAGCGATATCCATCCGGATATTGTGTGTTTAATCCATATTGCCGTCTACGAACCCTACCATGAAAAAGAAAATAATGTTTAGATCTATCCCCGCAAGAATTGCAAGTAAGCTGTAATTACTGTATCACTAGTGGCACAAACATTTAGTCCGCGCTTTACTCTACATTAAATTATTCCTCTAATTTCGTCATCCCATGCATGGCATGAGTCCTGTGGTTTCCGGGATAAAGAAGTATGAAAACTTTTACAGAAGCTGGAGCTAAATGATTGGCTATAGTTAATCCGACGCGCATGAATTGGGAAACATAAGTAGAATTTGGATATATACTTGATGTGCCCTGCAAGAGGGTGTTCTCTATAAGGGAAAGTAGGCCGAGAATTCCACCAAATAAGCATTGGCTATAGAAGGAAATCGAACAAGAAATTTTTTGTGAATTGGGTTCGCATTCAAAGGCAGGAGAGTGCCAGACTATAAGCGTCTGTGTATTTCACTAATTATAAAGGAGTCAACATGAAATATCAGAAAGTTGTTGTGGCTATCGACTTGGCGTCAGCGTCGGAGGAAATTCTGAATATCGCAAGAAACATGACTGAAGGTAACCTTGATTCCCTTCATGCTGTCTATGTGATGGAGCTACCGCCTACTTCTCTTCCTTATGAAGGCTACTTGCCGTTACTCGAAGAAGCGCAGGCACGTATTAGCCATGATTCGGCGCAGCTGTTAAACACACTTGCCGAGCGAGTAGAAATACCCCTTAGCAATCAACGATTGCTAAGGGGTCATCCGGCCAATGAAATTTGTGAATATGCATCGCGATCTGACGCACAACTAGTCGTTTTAGGTAGCCATGGCACACCGGGTGAAAAAATGCTTCTGGGCTCAACAGCAAATAAAGTTGTGCAACAAGCGAACTGTGACGTACTTACAGTTAGAGTCAGAAGAGAAAAAGATACTTAGAAAGATGCTTAAAGTTGCCATAAAAATCAATCTAGAGGGCCGCCCTCTGACACAACCTCAATGAGTAAATTATGGAAAAAAATAGCACCACTTATCGAGTAGAAAGTGACAGCATGGGAACAGTAGAAGTCCCCGAACATGCGCTTTGGGGAGCACAATCTCAGAGGTCACTGCAGCACTTTGCTATCGGGGAACAAAAGTTCCCCATGTCCTTTATTCGATCTCTATGCCTGATAAAAAAAGCCGCCTCGATCGTAAACCAGCGCCTCGAACTACTGGCAAGCGAGAAAGCCAAGCTGATTCAAGAGGCTTGTGATGAAATTTTGGCAGGGCAGCACGATACCCAATTTCCCCTCAGTATTTGGCAAACAGGCAGTGGCACTCAAACTAATATGAATGTGAATGAGGTTATCGCAAATATTGGAAATCAAAACTCGGGTAGTCGTCTCGGAAGCAAATTTCCTTTGCATCCCAATGACCATATAAACCTGTCGCAATCTTCCAACGACGTCTTTCCTACAGCAATGCACATGGCTGCTAGGCAATTAATAATCGACAGACTACTGCCAACTCTTAAAGCACTGCATGTTGAGCTAGACAAGAAGGCAATTGCGTTTAAGGCGACAATTAAAGTAGGTCGAACTCATATGATGGACGCCACCCCTATAACTCTCGGGCAGGAATTCGGTGGATTCGCGTCGCAACTACAATTTGCGATCGAACAAATCACTCAAAGTTTAGTTGCTATACAACACCTTGCCATAGGGGGTACTGCTGTGGGGAACGGTTTTAACAGCCATCCGCTGTGGTCTGAAACTATGGTAAAGGAGTTGAGCAACTTAACAGGACAAGGTTTTAATACCGCAAAGAACAATTTGAGCCAGACGGCCTCGCATGACGCATTGTCTAATGTTCATGCCCAACTAACTGGGCTAGCAACAGCATTATTTAAGATAGGTAATGATATTCGGCTGATGAACTCCGGGCCTCGTTGTGGTCTAGGCGAAATAAATATTCCAGCAAATGAGCCCGGCAGTTCAATGATGCCGGGAAAAGTGAACCCAACTCAAATTGAAGCGCTTACCATGGTTTGTATTAGAGTAATTGGAAACAACACGGCTGTGACTATGGCAAATACGCAAGGCCAGTTTCAACTGAATACCTATAAGCCGTTAATAATTCATTCAGTTCTCGAGTCAATTGAGTTGCTATCTGATTGCTGTGCCGCGTTTACCCAATACTGTATCAAGGGCATTGAGGCTGATACCCAACAGCTTGAGCTTCATACGCAGCGTTCGCTTATGTTTGCTACCGCGCTCGCCCCATTATTAGGATATGACAAAGCGGCTGAGGTAGTACATCACGCCCATCAGAAGAGGCTAGGCATCAGGGATGCTGTTCTTGAGCTTGGGTTCTTGAGCGAAGACGAGTTTGACTGCCAAGTTAGATTGACCGAGATGTTAGGTCCGACAAAACCAAGTTCTTAATAGTTTGAAGGCTGAAGGTAAGTTTAAAATTTAGGAAGTGTTTTGCCTCCTCGATTTAACGGCTGAAAAAAAACTAAACGAGCTGTGCTTGCGCAGCGTAATTGTGACCTATTCCTTGCTTCGACCTGATTAGATGATGCGATGAATGGTGCGAATAGAAATGGTCTCTGTCAGCGTGAATTGCACAAGAGCCGAGCTCTTAGTTGAGCTATTAGTTTAACTAATTTTCGCCACTTTATGGTGCTTAACCAAGTGATTATAAATTTTCTCTCCAAGCAACTAGTCGGATAATTAAAACGCCAAGAAGCGCTGAAAGAACCGAGGCTACTAAAATTGATATTTTTGCGTTATGGAGATGATCTGCCTGCCCATCAAATCCGAGCGTCGCGATGAATGTTGACATCGTGAAGCCTATCCCCGCTATTAGTGAAACGCCAACGACGTGTTGGAGATTAACGCCATCGGGTAAGCTACCTATTTTATAACGCAGGCCCAGACAGCACGCACCAGAAATACCGATAAATTTTCCGAGTATTAGCCCAGTAATAATACCTATTCCAACTGGATCTTTAAGGCTATCGATGAGTGAACTATAGCCAAATACTACGCCTGCATTAATCAACGCAAACAGCGGTAAGATAAATAGTGCTACCGGTAACGCTAACGTATCTTCCCAACGCCGCAGAGGCGTACCGGCACGTTCTGCCAAATCGCGTACTTCAAGTACATGCTTGTGATCCTGCCTGCTACCAAGAACATCAACCTTCTTTGTCTCTTTCTGGATAGAGCTTATAGTTGATCTCGCCGCATCAAGAAGTTTTCCCGACGCCAACTTCGGTCGTGCCGGTACCGTGAAAGCGATTGCAACGCCGGCCACCGTGGCGTGGACTCCAGACTGAAGCATCATCCACCAAGTTACGACACCGATGATAATATAGAATAGTGGCTGTCGTACGCTTGCATAATTAGCGATTGCCAGAAATGCCGTAAGTGCAAACGCGCTCGTCAGATACATTAACGATATTTCTTGAGTGTAGAATATTGCAATGACGAGTATTGCCCCAACATCGTCGACGATAGCCAGACCAACAATGAAAGCGAGCAAACTTGTAGGAATATGTTTTCTCACTATGGTCAGTACACCCAACGCAAACGCAGTATCGGTTGCCATGGGTATGCCCCAGCCAACCTGAGAATCTAGCCCCCAGTTGAATAAGGAGTAAATTACAGCGGGGCATACCATTCCGCCTAGGGCGCAAAGAAGCAACATGCGTCTATTTTCGGGGCGGGCGAGATTACCAGCGAGTACTTCACGTTTGATCTCAAGTCCAAGCAATAAGAAAAAGATCACCATCAGGCCATCATTTATTATGTGTTTGAGTGAAGCTCGCAGCTCAAAATCACCGAGAAATATTCCAATCGGTGTGTGCACCAGATTCAGATAGGTAGAAGAATAAACTGAGTTAGCCCACCATAGGGCTACGATTGTAGACAACAGAAGGAACACGCTAGAGGTCGTCTGGGCGCGAATGAAACTGGAAAAAGGATCGTGAATATTCTCTAGACCACGCTGCAATACATTTTTAGACTTGCTGGTCATCTTAGGCATCCAAATAGGTTAAATAAAAAATAACGGGCTTAAAAGCAGAACGCGTTAGAAATTTATTAGAAGCGATCTCGATTAGCTGGCCACTATACACCGAATCTCATACTAATCCGTTTTGCCGCAAACTTAGAGCCAATCTGTGAGGGTAATACCAACCCCGATTCGGTTGTTACAGTTCTCCATAACGAACACAGTTTCCCGTAGCCGGAATATATTTGCATGAACCCTCGAAACGGTTGATTGAACGGCAATGGCTAGTTTAGCTCTACTCCACTTCTATTTTTGCTGGCAAGATTATTCTTAATCACAACCGCTACAGTGTGACTAGCGCCTTTGTCGGCTAGACCGGACTGTGCTCGGCCCATTTAGTCTTCGATTTCGGGATTGTGATACACAGAGCTAAATTCCACTGCGCCTAAGTTTCAGCGGAGAATGCAAAAGCGCCTTTTTTTAATAAAGCGCTGGCGATTATTCTATTCCAACTGCTACTTCTAGATAGAGGACGAGTGCAGCCGTTAGATTAATGATTAGGTCTGAGTTCCGCAGACACTAGATTAAAAACGCAGCACAGCCTTGTTGATTGAAACATCCAAAATTAGCTCTGGCTCATAATTGGGTTCTTAAAAAGGCTACGAGGCTTCGTCATCTTCAAATATCTGCCCATATTAAACCTGTGTGAAAGCCATACTTAACGAGGAATCATGCCAGATATTTTCCGCAACTGGCACCTTTATACAGAGCTGGAACTTTGCTTGTGTATTGAAAAGTTTGCTTGTGCATTGAAAAGACGGTGCCGTCCGTTATTATAAACACATTAATCACCCGAGCTGTTGTATGTGCCACGAAAAAAATGCTTTGGCTTGTGTGCTGTTAGTGAGAACCACGTGCGCACTGAAATCCCTTCCGCTGACCGTCTGGTCTCTAAAGGATTAATAACAACTACCGATCCCAACACTTTTAGACTTTGCTTAATACAACTTTTAGCGAAAAACCGATCGCAGCAGATAAGGTTTTCCTCAGCACTATGAATTCGTGCACAATCCTCGGCAGTACCAACTATGCTAGCTGATACCGCTAATTCGGAGACTGTTGAAAACGGCATTGAAATTTTAATACGGTACAAGTTCCCACTTATTTTTTACCCAAAAGCTATCGACACGAAAATTAGCGCCTCGCAAGCTCTGTTTATTCTTACACGTTTATAAAACACAATTGCAACAGCAATGCTCGATATGATCGCGTTAGAGATTTGTCTCAGCGCGGGGTATCTGGCTCTACCCTAGATATAAAATTGTTGCCTTCGCTAAACCTAATCATAATTATAGGCATATGCTGACTGCAAAAAACTTGCACTAACGCGTCTAGATCAAAAGTTTTCATTAAGCTAAGCCCCGCCTCTTAGCTAATTCCTTAATGCGTGACTTGAGAGTAAGTTAGCGCGTAATTACGAGAATAAATTTCAAAGATCAGGCCAAACGGGTCTTCCATGTAACACATTCTGCATGGTTTTTTGTCCGAATCGTATTCACATATCGGCGTTCTCTGCTTACCGCCGTGAGCGACTATTTTTTCTACAAGCTGCTCTATATCTGTATCCTGCAAGCAAAAATGGAAAGGGCTTTTTTTCCAGAATTCAAAATTTATTAGAGTCTCGTAGTTTCGAAATTTAAACATTTCTACGCCGATTTTTTCTCCTGTAGACATAAGGGCGATTTTGAAAGAGCCCCGACTTGCTCCAAACACATCAATGCACATTTGACCAATCGGAGTATCTGACTCGTCTGTAATTACAGTTGGCTCCACGGTGTGATACCAACCCATAACGTCACTGTAGAATTTGGCCACCTTTTCTAAATCTGGGACAGGAATCCCACTATGGGACAACGTTTTTGGATAAGTACTCATTGTATTTTTCCTTCATCAACTTTGATTGCTTATTGCGTTCGTCTGCTAGATTGAGCCCAGACTTACCTTTTGTACTTGTTATTGTTGCTCCTTCTTACAAATAAGCGCCCTAGTATCCCGAATAGGAGAAGTGAGACTATATTGGCGAATTCGGCCAGCAAAAATGCCGAATGGGACGATCACACTCGAATGTACAAAAACAGAACTAGTTTTGCGCTTCTAGCCTGTGTATGCCATTAGGGGAGACCGAGGCCCTATAAGTAAATCCCCTAGGTAGGACGTTTGACCTGATGATGAAATGATTCGATGGTAAAAAAAGCTCATCATTCACTTGTGATCGCTATTTGTAATTGGAACAATCAAACTAAAGAGTATCAATATCGGTTGTTCTTAGCGGGATATAGCCTTTCGTCATTGGGTCGTCTGAGCAGCGTTTAGAGAGCCTTTTGTCAGTCTGGAATAAAAATATGGCCGCACCAAAATCGGAGATCTTTTAATAGATCAACACGCGACAGTATTTTCGCTCTCATGGAGCTTTTAAATGAAACTTTGCTACCGCAATACCTCAGTCAAAAAAAGCCTGACATCTAGGCCAATCCCAGTGGGCTGCTATTGAGCGAATTTGCCCTAATGCTTATTTTCACAACAGGCGCTGGCGCTTGCATGCTGCTTGGCAGTGTATTGGGCAGCATAGAGCATATACGTCCGCTCTGGATGGAACGCGAGTTCAGGCATAGCGTCATTGCTTTTGGCGGTGGAGTTCTATTATCTGGGGTTGCCCTGGTACTCATCCCTGAAGGAATAGGTTATTTGCCGTCAGCTACACTGGCGACGCTAATTTTTATGTGCGGGGGATTGACTTTTTTTGCTATTGAGCGATCTTTGGGATTGCGGCGCCGTGAAGCACCTCAGTTTAGTGCAATGCTATTAGATTATGTACCTGAAGCACTTGCTCTAGGTGGTATGTTTTCCCTGGGCTCATCAACAGCTCCCTTACTGGCGGTTCTAATTGGATTACAAAACTTACCAGAGGGGTTTAATGCCTACCGCGAGCTAACAGCCAAAAAGGTTGGCCACAGTTCAACTCGGGTATTTCTATTAATAATGATGATGATTCCGCTTGGACCACTGGCAGGATACTTGGGCTGGACTTATGGCGCAAAATACCCTGAGATTCTTGGTGGCGTCATGCTTTTCGCCGGGGGAGGAATAATGTATCTGCTATTTCAAGATATAGCACCACAATCTCACCTCAAGAGACACTGGGCGCCTGCACTAGGTGGGGTACTGGGCTTCAGCGTTGGGATGTTTGGACGATTTATGCAATAACCGTTAACGATAATTCAAAATGAAGCGTGATGTTAACAAGCTGCGCCAACCACCCCGATTGCGTCTAAGCACGTGTCGGCAAGCTTTCTGAAATTTGATGAGCCCCTAAGACAATATGCAGATCAAGCAAACTATCCCCGAATGTAACAAAATCGTGCTTTTCTGCTTTCCACTACGTACTGCCCACACCTGGCTATGTAGATGCTCGAATACCACTGTTCTCGAATCGTTCGTAAACTAAGCCTCAGCTCAAATCATAACATAATAGATTTCCACTATAGGAGAAGGCAAACGTGACTGATTACCGAATTGCTATGCAGCCCGCAGTCCAAGAAACTAATGCTATTGTCGCTAGAAATTTGACATCTCCGTGGAAGGCAAGAACCCCTTCGAAAAAGAAAGGTGTTGCTTGCAAAGATTGCCGCGTATGGAATTTATGTATCGGCAAGGGTTTGGAATCTGAAGGATTAGAGAAATTAAGCGATATCATTACCATGCCTCAACCTCTTCGAAAAAACATGCACTTACACAGGCAGTCAGACAGTTTCAGCTCTTTGTATTTCATCAGGAGTGGGTCCGTAAAATCTTACGTTACAAATGCTAATGGCGATGAACTAGCTGTAAGCTTTCTAATGCCTGGGGAGATAATCGGTTTAGAGGGTTTGTATTTGAAACAAAATGCAAGTTCAATTGTAGCGCTGGAAGACACCTATCTATGTGAGGTTCCATATAAAACATTGGAAAGCCTTTTTGAGTCCCAGCCAGTTTTGCAGAACCGCTTCAACGAACTTCAGTCGAGGAGAATAGTCCAAGAACTGGAAATGGTTATGTTGCGCGGTCAAAAAACCGCACTTCACAGGCTGGTAGCATTTTTATTTAATCTATCGCAGCGCTTTGAGCTATTAAGGCTGTCGCCAATTACTTTTAGACTACCAATGACACGAAAAGATATAGCGGCTTGCCTTGGACTTACCATAGAAACAGTAAGTAGGTTGTTCACAATACTACAAGAACAGGAATTGATAAAAGCCGAGGGTAGGTATATCACGCTAACCGGCCTTAAACGCGAAGAATATTTATATTGTCAAGCATGATAGATCTCTAGACCGCAGCGATGAATATTCGCTGCGTTTGCTACCGGCGGCTTTAGCCGGTGGCATTTTTTAATTGCTTCTTACTAGGCTCGAAGTTCTCGGTAGCGCGACTCTAAGAAGAACTATATTGCGTTTCCAAAAGAGTCAGAAATAGTGCGTGTACTATATTGGATTATTAGTAGTCTATTAATGAGTGCCATCGCAATGGTGGCCAGTATCATATTTCTATTCAAGCCCAAAAATTAAAACCTCATGTATTGCTGCCAGTTTCTTTTGCCGCGGACTCATTGCTCGGTGGATCATTTCTCCACATGATTACTGTTGGACTTGAGGAATTTCACACCAGTCTTGAGTTGCTTATATAGCTGGTTTTTGAATTTTTTATGTTCCTTTCCCTAGAACAATATTTGCATCGGCACTACTGCCATCGCCGCCAGTCAGACCGCAAGCAACCGTTAACTTATCTAATCTCATTGGGGATTGTCTATAGAATTTTAATAGAGCAATGGCAATTGCCGGAATCTTCCTGATCGACACCCGCCTCGGAATAATGCCATGGAAAACTCAAGTCCTTCAAACTTATAAAGGAATAAGATTTGAGAACTTGAGGGCTATGGTTGATTTATAGTAGATAAATAGCTTTTCTATGTGATCAATTGGTTGATTTCAATCAGTTTGGCTAAAGGCCATTCATACTATGATTTCTGAATCAGTTGCTAATATTTTAAAGGGATGTGATTTTGAAAAATGTCATTAACACACATGTGACTTGAGAAGCCGTAGGGGTCTTTTTTGACGCTGAAACGCTCGAAGAGACGGTCACCGATCCAAAACACTCAATTTCCGTTATTGATGAGCGCAGCAGCCCGAGGACAAATAGGCCGATGGCTTTCGGTGTTATTTCGACTCGCCCAAAAATCACTGGATTTCTAATCTGGGCACACTAGTTATAAATAGGAGAAAACACTGATGCAACGATCAGTGTATTGCCAGTTCTGTCATTGCCCCCTGTCAGATTTGACATCCTCAAGGCAAGTATACTGAACCCTAAATTCTATAGTATTTTTGATAAGTGGCTATGTCTTTGAATAACTGCCGGTTTCTCATCTAAAAGCCTGTAGTATCGCAGCCACCGAACTTGGCATGGTATTCGCAATACCAGCAATGAAGTATTAGTCAATTGGTAGAAAGTTAATCTTAAGAGCTGGCTGGATCGTGATTCACAGATACCAAGTTCAGCCGGGCAGGGCTTAGAGCTAACATGAATCAGCTAGATGCATAGATTACAAAACTTAAGAGGAGGTTAGAAGCATGAGAATAGAATTTAAGATTATTAGTAAACAAAATTCTGTAATTTTGGCTCTAGTTTTGTTCGTCGGCTGTTCTCTTCTTTCAGTCGATCAATCAGATCTTGAAAATCAGGCCCGTGGCATTACGCGTCAGTTTACTGCAGCCTTATTACCTACATTACAGGAAGCGCTTGCCGAAGGTGGACCGGTGGAGGCCATCGAAGTGTGCTCAATTAGAGCACCAGAGATTGCAGCCGAACTTGCAGCCGCAACCTCATGGTCAGTGCGAAGAGTTAGCCTGAGAGCGCGCAATAGCGAGAAGGCTATCCCTGATCACTGGGAACGTCGAACTCTCGAACAGTTTGAAGATCAGCAACGCGGTGGCGCGATGGGGAATGAGTTAAACCAGTCTGCTGTTTTTGACGGCGAATTTAGATATATGCAAGCCCAACTCGCTATGCCCGTATGTCTCACTTGCCATGGAACTGATCTTCATGAGGATGTTAGTTCAGCCCTCCACAAATATTATCCAGATGATTTGGCGGTAGGCTATGCACAAGGGGATGTGCGCGGGGCAATCAGTTTACGTTACCCCATCGACTAGTGTCCTTCAAATTAGAATGTCTAGGTAATCATTGGTATGAGGGGTTTGGTTGACTACCTATAAAGAAACCAGATTCAACGTGACAAAAATAAACTAACATTTCATACGACTCTGAGATGAAATGTTATTAACTAGCAATGAGGAAACGTTATGAGTTTACGATTAGGCGAAACGGCACCAGACTTCACTGTAGACACTACCAAAGGGCAAATATCTTTTCATAAATGGCTGAGTAATTCATGGGGTTTCTTTTTCAGTCATCCGGCAGACTTTACTCCTGTGTGCACCACAGAGATGGGTCGCACCGCCCAGTTAGCTGATGAGTTTGCCGCGCGTAATGTTAACCCTCTGGGGTTGTCTACGGATACAGTTATTGAACATCAAGCATGGCTAATTGATATCAATGAAACCCAAAATACTAAGGTGGAGTTTCCGATAGTTGCCGACGCGAACCACAAGATCGCTCAGCTGTATGGCATGATCCATCCAGAAGAGAGTGAAACCGCCGCAGTGCGTTCAGTTTTCATAATCGACCCGAAAAAGAAGATTCGGCTGACAATGACTTATCCAATGTCAGTGGGCCGTAATTTTGACGAAATTTTGCGTGTTATTGATGCGTTGCAATTGTGCGATGCCAAGCACATAGCTACCCCAGCTGATTGGCGGCTGGGCAGTGACGTAATCATCCCCCCCTCGATTAGCGATGAGGACGCAAGGGATATTTTTCCGCAGGGATGGAATGAAATCCGGCCTTATCTTCGAATGACCAAAGTTGGTTAGGATTTTTTCAATGGTCCAATACCTCGGTTCAGTTCTTTGCTGGTTTAAGCTGGGACCGCAGCATGGCGCAGATTCTATTAGTTCTCGCTGCAGTCTTAGTTTATTAGTTCGGCGCAGTGTGGGTTTCAGCGGCGACTGACAACAATGTGGTAAGTCTTGACGACCTGAGAGTTTAAATTATGCTTCTAGATCCTTTAATGCTGTCCCGAATGCAGTTCGCGGCAAATATTAGTTTCCATATATTGTTTCCGACAATTACGATTGGCCTCGCATGGTTTTTGCTATACTTCAGGATACGCTACACCTTGTCACGTGATAGCAACGGACTGCATGGCGATGAACACTGGGAGTATGCCTATTACTTTTGGGTAAAAATATTTGCCCTGACATTTGCCCTAGGCGTAGTTTCTGGAATCACCATGAGTTTCCAGTTTGGCACTAATTGGCCAGGGTTTATGGAGCAAGCTGGAAATATCGCTGGACCTCTGCTGGGCTATGAAGTGCTGACAGCTTTTTTTCTGGAAGCATCGTTCTTGGGGGTAATGTTGTTTGGTAAACGCCGAGTTAGCAACCGGGTACATTTGGTGGCTACCGCTCTGGTTGCGGTCGGCACTACGTTCTCTGCCTTTTGGATATTGTCACTGAACTCCTGGATGCAGACGCCAGCTGGGTTTTACATTGAAGATGGCGTGTTTCAGATAGCTAGTTGGGTGGAGATAATTTTCAATCCGTCGTTTCCCTATCGATTTGTACACATGTTGTTAGCTTGCCTTTTAACGGCTTCTTTTTTGGTAGCAGGTATTAGTGCTCACCGTTGCCTGCGCGGCGTGGGTGGACCAGTCACCTGGCGCATTATGCGCTCGGGCATGCTCGTGGCTGCAATCGTAGCGCCTCTGCAAATATTTGTCGGAGATCTTCATGGTCTTAACACGCTAGAGCACCAGCCAGCAAAAGTGGCGGCGATGGAAGCGATCTGGGAAACAGAATCTGGCGCGGCTTTTACCCTGTTCGGCTTTCCTGATGAGGATACCCGTACCACTAAGGCGGCAATTGAAATTCCGTATGCGGCAAGCTTGATTCTAACTCACGACCTCAACGGCGAAATCTTAGGTCTGAATGAATTTGAGGGAGAGCATCCGCCGGTTGCGCCGGTGTTTTGGTCATTCCGCATAATGGTAGGCGTGGGCACTGCTATGCTGCTCGTCTCTTGGTGGGCGACATGGGCACTGCGGCGCAATCAAACCTGTAGTCAGCTATTATTGCGCGTTCTGTCACTGATGACATTCTCTGGTTGGGTTGCTGTGTTAGCTGGCTGGTATGTAACAGAGGTGGGGCGACAACCATGGATAATCTATGGTCAATTAAAAGTCGCAGACATTGTAGCCGATCATGGCGGCGGCACTGTACTGGCAAGTTTGCTTGCTTACGTTGGCCTTTATATTTTCTTGTTGTTCTCCTATGTGCGAGCGCTACGTTATTTAGCGACTAAACCCTCACGGTCTTTAATGGAGCAACAGATGCCAGGATTTACACAGGAGGTAGCTAAAAATGGGTGAATGGCTGCCACTTTTCTTTGTTTTTGCTATGGGGCTGAGCCTCCTAATTTATGTCGTGCTTGATGGCTACGATCTTGGTATTGGCATGTTATTGCCATTTGCCAATGATGCAGAGAAAGACAAGATGATTGCGGCCATTGGTCCCTTTTGGGATGCCAATGAAACCTGGATCGTTCTGGGTGTAGGGATTCTTCTAATAGCCTTCCCCCTGGCTCATGGCATCATCCTCACAAACTTATATATTCCAGTTACTCTTATGCTAATAGGATTGATTCTGAGGGGTGTTGCTTTTGATTTCAGAGTCAAGGCAGGTGATGAAAAGCGGGCGCTGTGGAATAAATTTTTCTGCTTAGGTTCTAGCGTAGCCGCCTTGAGTCAGGGCTGGATGGTAGGTTCTTATATCACTGGCTTGAGTAACAGCAACATCAGTTACTGGTTCTCTTTTTTAATAGCTATATCATTACCGGCCCTGTATATCATGCTTGGGTCAACTTGGCTGATGATAAAGACAGAGGGCGAATTATTTGACAAGGCCTTGGGCTGGGCGCAAATGGCGGTTATACCTATGGGCATCGCTCTTTTGTTGGTATCAATAGCAACGCCACTAGCAAGTACACTTATTGCCGATAAGTGGTTTACGCTACCCAACGGGATTGGCCTACTGCCCATTCCGCTAACCACCATGATTGCCTATGGCGTAATTCTCTGGCTGTTATTCAAAACGACGCAGTTCAGAAAAGCTGTGGGGTTTGGTTGGCTTTTAATGGGTTCTCTTGTAGCGATCTGCGTGATGGCGACGCTTGGCTTAGCTTACAGTTTGTTCCCGGATATTATTCTCGGGGAAATGACCATTTATGAGGCTGCGGCCTCGACAGCATCTCTCCAGTTTGTATTCGTGGGCACTGTAATTACGCTTCCGCTTATCTTGCTATACACGGTATTTGTATATCGAGTCTTCGGCGGCAAATTAGATTCTCTTGAATATGACTAAGTACTTTTTATGATAATCGATTTGCACCAGTTAATTTATGTTCGTGTGTGTTCATAAGCCTGATTACTAGGTGCTGGGTAAATAAAAAGAAACGCTCCCACCAAGTTACTTAGCGATGAAAATAAAATCGTGCGCGTAATGAGTTTGTGTGGGGTCGGTTTAGGGGCTCGCTTCTTGTAGCCAACGATAAAAGGTAGTCGGCTTGGAGTGGTGTTGCCATTGCTGCCAACGAAGAAATTGCTTTCTTATAAATCATTCAGCCGCCCTGAAATAGTATCTACCGAACCGAACCGAACCTGTCTTTGGCTTGGTAATAGCGAAAGTACGAGAAAAGTTGGGGGAATCTAATCCAATATTTGTTGCAATCGAGCAAGCAGGTGTTCCGCCACCAATGGTTTTAAAATAACGTCTGTTGCGCCTGCTTGTAACGTTTGCTCCACTATATCTGTGGCAAGGGTGTTTGCCAGCACGAACACCGGCAAACTGACATTTGCATTGCGTAATTTCTTCAGCAACGTAAGGCAGCCTAACCCTGGCAATTCAGCGTCTATAATAAGACAGCCGGATTTAAGGCTTTCCATGCTCGTCGAGTCCAAAAAGCCCCTAGCATTGGGGTAGAACTGGGTATGCATATCTAAGATGCTCAGCAGGACTGACAGGCCTTCACGGATTGACTCATCCGGTTCGATAATATAAACAACTGGTCTTTCGCCGGCCACTAAATCCACCACAACTACAACTGATTAATTCAACCCATTGTCGTGCAAATGCTAGTGGCTTAATATCCGGTATAACCCGTAGTTGAAGAGTAGCAGCCAAAATATGCTTTCGGCTTGTTATTGAGTGTTAATTGACATTTCAGACTTGATTTTGATCCGAACTAGCTGGGCCAGGGTTCGGACACATAACTTTTTCATGACTTGCGAGCGATGGACTTCGACTGTTCGTTCACTGATTCCTAAGCCAAACCCAATCACTTTATTCATTTCGCCGTCAGCAACACGGTGAAAAACTTGCAGTTCTCGCTCTGTGAGAGAGGCAATTTTTTCTACCAGTTCCCGTTGATCAAGCAAATATTGTCGCGTACCGGATTCATATTCCAGTGCCTCGCTGATCCTATCCAGCAGATCTTGTTCCCGAAAAGGCTTGCGAATAAAATCCAGCGCGCCCCGTCGCATAGCCTCGACTGCCATAGGAATATCACCGTGCCCGGTAATGAAGATAATCGGCAGTGAGCAGCCAAGCTCGCTAAGTTTTTCTTGTAGATCTAATCCAGTCATTCGCGGCATGCGGATGTCCAATATTAGACATCCGCTTTTATTGGGCTCGTAAGCATCTAAAAATTCAATTGCAGAACCAAACGCTTGATAAGGTTGATCTATGGTTTCCAGTAATAGGCTGAGTCCTTGGCGAATTCCTTCATCGTCATCTACAATAAAAACAGTTTGCTGTGGGTGCATTTTATTCTCCATTCTTTGCCGCAGGTAGCGTGAAATAGAACGTAACGCCACAAAATTTATTGTTATAGAAAGCTAATTGTCCGCCATGAGCAACAATAATGGTTCGACTAATCGACAATCCCATTCCCATACCTTTCTCCTTGGTGGTCGAGAACGGCGTGAAGACGTCTTTAGAGTCTTCGTCAGAGATACCGCTGCCACAGTCGCTCACGATGACTTCAACATCACCTGCTTCGTTTAATCGAGTTTGAAGCGAGATAGCATCTCCGAATTTACAGTTTACTGACTGCATTGACTCCATTCCATTGCGAAGTAGATTCAATACTACCTGCTGAATCTGTACACGGTCGACGTAAACAAGTGGTAATCCCTTGGCCAGCTTCATATCGATCACAATATCGCGAACCCGAGCGTCGGTTTCTGCAAGTGTTACAGCCTCTTTGACCAGCGTATTGCACTCCTCGATTTCGATGACGCTCTTGTGTTGGCGGGTCATCATTTGTATACGCTCGATTATTGCGCCGGCGCGCTGGGCGTGCAAACTAAGCTTGTCGAAGATCTCTGGAAACTTGTCTTGCTTACCAGAATTGAGCATTCGTTTACCTGCCTGTGAGAATAGGGATATTGCGGTAAGCGGCTGATTGATTTCATGAGCGATGCCTGTGGCCATTTCCCCCAACGTGTTGAGGCGCTCAACATGAGCGAGTCTCTCACGCTGCTGCCGTGCTTCTTGCTCGGCCTCTCTTTGCTGTGAAATGTCTCGAATGAGTCCCACAAACGTTTGCTTTTCTTGGGCATATACCTCGCTGATCGATAGATGAATGGGAAAGACAGATCCATCCTTTCGTATTGCGTTTAGTTCGCGGCCCTTATTGATGATCCTAGCCTCGCCTGTGTCTATATAATTTTGTATATAGCCATTGTGCTTATCGCGATAGGGTTGTGGCATTAGCACGCTAACGTTCTCTCCCCGTATTACGTCTTGGGGGTAACCGAACATTTCCTCAGCCGAATTATTGAACACATCAATGCAGCCGTTAGCGTCGATCGTAATAATCGCTTCAACGGCGGTATCTACCACAGCTTCGGAATAAGCCCGTTCTTCGATTAAGGCCAGCTCTGCCAGTTTTTGATCTGTTATATCGGTTATAAAACCTTCGAGCATAAACCCTTGTGCATTGATCTCTGTTGTCTTGACACCTCGGTCCCACACCCACCGTTCTTCTCCAGTGCGGGTTTGAAGTCGATATTCAATGTTAAACTGCCTACAATCAGCTAAGGCCTCGCTAATCGATATTTTTACTCTGTCGCGGTCATCAGGATGGATCAGCTTACCCCACAAGACTTGCTGACTTTCTAATTTGCTGCTTTCGTAGCCGCACAGCTCTTGGCAGCCTTCGCTAACGAATTCCACTGGCCAAGGATAGTGTTGATGACACCGATAAGCCATTCCGTAAATATTTTTAAACAATCGTTCTAGATGAGTTGCGCTGTCGCGAATTTGTTTGTCTCGCCTACGCGCGGTCAGCATAAAATAAGAAGATAATGCAGTTAAGCCACTTAGCAAAATAAGTAACATCAACATAAAAGTTGAGAATCTAGAATAGTCGGCAAAAAAATTATATCTTTCGGCGCTACGTCCAGCTGCCATTTCAAACCGTTAATTTCAAATTGCCGCTGCTGGACCCATCGTCTGTCTGCTAACACGGCCCCAGAATTAGTCGAAAACAAAACCTCATCATTGATAGATATATCGAGATCATGTTCAGCAACTAGCGCTAGCGGTAGAATAGAATCTAGAAAAGGGTCAATCAAAAGTATGCTGAGAAGAAGACCATCTGATACCGGTCCACTGGGAGTGGGTCGATAGACGGGTGAATATATCTCGAGACTTTTAATACCACTTGTCGTATTCAATGGACCGGTGAAAGCAACGATTTCTTGATCAAGTGCCGATCGCGCAGCGATTAGTGAGATGGGCCGTGACCGAAGATTAGCATCCAGACGATAATCACTGTTATCAATATTCACCACCCAGCTAAGCTGCATCGACGTGTCTACCCATGCAATTGTTTCGTACCCAGGCTGAGCCCTAAAAATTCTTTTTACCGTTGATTCCCAGTTTGTGCGCGATATCCCAATTTCTCCTTCCCATCTTTGCGCCAGTCCGGATAGCAATGTAATTCGACTCTCGATGTCTTTGCTGATTAGGCCTTCAATGCTACGAGCGGTGGCCGCGGATACTCTATCGATGAGTGTACGCTCCCGAATATCGAGGATATACCAAGCTAGTCCAACCGTAAGGGCGACCAATAGCCCTGCCATACCCGAATAGGACGCGACGGTGCGTTTAGCTACCCGTGCTGATTCTTCACCATTGTTCTGACTCAAGAATATCTCTCTGCTCAAAATTTAGTTGACTTTTAAGCTTGCCTTCAGGTGATGGCCACCGGCGAAGCTACAAGTAGAAAAACTACCGTCTGCGCGCAGAACTCAATGTTCCCTCCACATAGCCGCCGCTAGGCGCCACACTTATCATTCGCCTAATACTGGTTAGCCCTCACGGATAGGCTTTTTGTTGGCTGAGCATAACTAGTAAAGGTAAACGAACATCTTAACTTATCTTAAGTTGCGAGCGCACTGTGGCTAGCCACATTAGGTCTACAAACGTCACAAGCCCACTGCGTTACGCGAAATAGTAGATTCAACTAACAATTAGGGAATAAGAGAATCTCGGTTATCCACAAGTCGTCAAGGGAAAGCTCTAATATCGATCAGCTGCTGCCCGTAATACCATTTTTCTCTTAGCGATCAATGCATTCTGCGATGTCCTATTGTGAATTGCATAGCTTGAAAAATCTCACAAAAGTTCGAGGACCCTACTATGACCCACGTTCCAAAAAAACGCCATCTTACTATTGATGGCCATTCGGTAATTATCCGGCCGATCAGCCCTGACGATGCAGAACTTGAAGAACAGTTCATTGATCATTTGTCGCCTATGACCAAAAATTTCCGCTTTCTAGGGGGTATGAATCATATTCCTGAAAAGCTCCTTAAAGAATTCTGTGATGTCGACTTTAATCGGACTGCCGCGTTCATTGCAACAACAACCGAAGCAGGTAATGAGCGCGAAATAGGCGTAGTACGCTACGCGGCTGACACGCGCCCCGATGTGCGAGAGATGGCGATTACCGTTGCCGACGAGTGGCAGGAAAAAGGGCTTGATGTTTTGCTGGCGGAACAGTTAGTAGGTTTTGCAAGGGAGCGCGACATCAAAGAGCTGTATTCCATTGATCTGGCAAGCAATAGCCATATGCGAGCACTAGCAGGGCAACTACACATGTCGGTGCACCGTGATCCTGTCGACGCGCACCAAGTTATCTATTCGCTGACACTATGATGGCTCTGCAAACAGGCGGTGAAAAAAAGTGCTGTTAAGCGGCTAGCACGCATTACATTGCACTCGAAACTAAATAATTAATTATGACCTACCGACTCACTAACGGTGATAAATGCAAAAATATATTGGCCGCAATAAACACACAAATGTGATCGGAGACTAACTTGATTAAAATATTAGGGCTGTTTATTGCTTCGTTGGGTTTACCAATGTCTGCTGGTGGCATTTATCTTTGGTGGCTTGAAGGTTCTGTTTACTACGCGTTAGCTGGCTCTATGTTAGCGGCATCCGGTTGGCTGATTTTCAGGAGACAATTCATTGGCGTTTGGCTTTATGTCTTGACCTATGTGATCACCGTTATTTGGTCATTTTGGGAAGCCGATGGTCAGGTTTGGGCGTTGCTTCCACACCTGTTTGGTCTATCGTTGATCTTAATCCTACTGCTGCCACTGAGTGCAAAAATCCAAAGCAGTCCACTGAAACTAGGGCGGTCTTGTGAATTGGCGTCGTCGGTTCTGATCTCAGTGCTCTTGGTTGGTAGTTTTTACGGATCTAATAACCCGGTCCGCGCGCCATCGAGAGTAGCTGATGCTGCATCTTATGATACAGCCCCATCCCCATTCAAAGTGGGTGCTGATTGGCCAGTTTATGGTGGTACTTATGCATCCAAACGCAGTTCTGCATTGCAACAAATCAATACTGATAACGTCAAAAGTTTAGAACGCGCTTGGCTATTTCACAGCAAAGATATGCGTGAAGGTGATCCATCAAAAAGCAAATATGCTGCAGAAACTACCCCGCTTAAAATCGGTAACCTACTGTATTTATGCCCTGCGACCAACACTTTGATTGCGCTCGACGCGAACTACGGTCAACAAGTGTGGCGCCACAAGCCTGGCGTGGACAAATCAGCGATAGCCTATCGCGCTTGTTGTCGAGGCGTTGCTTACTATGACGATTGCAACAACAGTGGCGAGACTTGTGAGAAACGTCTAATTGAAGGCACGTTAGATGCCCGTTTGATTGCCGTTGATGCCATGACAGGAAAAAGGTGCATCGACTTTGCTAACGCTGGCGCCGCGGACATTAGCATTGCTATGGGTGAAGTTGAGCCTGGTATGGTCGCTATAACGTCTCCCCCGACTATCATCAAAGTCGTGGCGGGCACTGGCCATCAAGTTACAGACGGTGTAAGTATTGACGCCCCGTCAGGGGTGTTACAAGGCTTTGATGCAGCAACAGGCGAACATTTGTGGGCTTGGGACATGGATGAAGCTAATTTAACCAACAGACCAACAACAGGCAGCTTCAGTCGCGGAACCCCCAATATGTGGACCACCGCTTCTGGAGATGAAGAATTTGTCTTAGTTTATATGCCTATGAGCAATTCGGCAGTTGACTGTCTGAGTTCCGACCGCTCAGCAGCAGAAGATCGTTATTCCACCGCTTTGGTGACAATTGATGTCCTAACGGGTAAACCAGTCTGGCACTTTCGCTCTGTTAGTATTGATGTGTGTGACTATGATCTGGGTTCGCAAGCCACTTTGGTTGACTTTCCAATCAATAATGGCGTAACACCGGCTTTGATTTTACCCAGTAAACAAAGCGCCCTTTATGTGCTGGACCGCCGCACAGGAAAACTGCTGACTGAGGTGATTCGAAAAGCGGCACATGGAGGTGGTGTTGAGCCAAGTGAAAGGGCAAACACGCAACCCTTTTCGGGTTTTCACACTTTAGCAAAACCTGCATTAGCCGAGCGTGATATGTGGGGCATGTCACCAATTGATCAAATGCTTTGTTGCATCCAATTTCGACAAGCCAGCTATGCCGGTGTAGCGGTTGACACCAAGCAACGCATTATCGTGGCCAATTACAATGACATGCCCAATTACAACAGACTGGTTCCCAGAGCCGAAACCGACGAGAGATTGGCATCTGAAAAAGCCGGCTCGCACGCGGCATTAGCGCCACAAAAAGGCGCGCCCTTTGGCAGTGATGTCAACGCAGGCTGGCGTATGTGCTTCACGCAGTTATTGTACAAAGAACCGCCCTATAGCGGCATCAGAGCTGTTGACTTAGATACCGGTGAGCAATTGCGGGACCGGCCTTTAGGAACCGCCCGTCGCAATGGCCCGTTTGGCATGCCTTCGCTGCTGCCATTCAATATTGGCACACCTAACAATAGTGGCGCTGTGATTACAGCTGGCGGTTTGGCCTTCATAGCGGCCGCAACAGATGACTTAATTAGAGCGATTGATATAAATACCGGCAAAGCCCTGTGGCAAGATACCTTACCCGGTAGTGGCAAGCCAATCCTATGACTTATGAATACCACGGTAAGCAAGATGTGGTGATTATGGCTGGGGGCCGTCAGTTTATAAAAACACCGATTGGTGATGCTTTGATTGCTTATCTACTACCAGATTAAAGATCAGGGTTATTTAACTAACGTTTCAATACCCTCCCGTCATTCTGAAATGGTTTTATTATTATTGGTGTTATGTCAGTGGCAGCTGTTTTGGTAGTTATTTTCAAGAACGACAAAACGTAACCTTCTTAGTAGAAAGGCAAATTGATTTGAGCTTAAAGATTAATAAACCGAATCGTGAGCGTGAGCTGCTAAACCTAGGCGTCCGTGCGGGAGGTGATAGTAACGTACTCCCTGGCTTCGTATCGCTTATTGAAAAATTATTTATGATTGCGGCGTGGGCATGGATGCTAATAAAAACACTCGGAGCAGATTAATGAAAAATATTTCAAGTGAACTTGCGTTAGTCGAAAGAAGTAAAATCATAAGCAGCGAATCTGGTGCCTTACCTCCCAACTGTCCAAAGGCAACGGTGATACGCCCTTTTATCCTTAAGAAGAGGATTACCTCGATTTTTATGGCAAGTTTAAGCCTCTTTTTGTTAACGGCCTGCACGGACGATCCTGATCAGTCCAGATCAAACTCTTCTCAAAAGGATGAAGGGCAAACGCGGGAGCGCCCTCTTAAACAAGTGAATGTCGTATCGATCGAACCAGAAATAATTTCCATGGCTGACGAATTGCCAGGCCGTGTAGAGGCTTTCATGACAGCAGAAATTCGTCCTCAAGTCAGTGGTATTGTTCAGGGTCGATTTTTTAAAGAAGGTAGCCTGGTCGAAAAAGAGGAGCAACTTTATCAGATTGATGCTGCAAGATATGAAGCTGATTATCAAAGTGCAAAGGCAAACCTGCAAAATACAAGGGCTGAATTGGACATTGCCGGTGTTTTGCAAAGCCGTTACCAAAGTCTGGTTGAAGCCAATGCAGTTAGTGAGCAAGAATTTGATAATGCTACCGCCGCCTTGGCACGTGCCAAGGCGGCGGTAGCCCTAGCACAAGCTGAGGTCAAAACAGCCAAAATAAATCTTGATTACACTAAGGTGTATGCGCCTATTTCAGGCTATATCGGTCCATCTGCGGTTTCGGAAGGCGCCCTAGTCACTGCACAGCAAGAGGCTGCCTTAGCAACTATTTGGCAACTGGATCCGGTTTACGTTGATATATCGCAATCTGCTGCGGTAGCTCAGCCATTGCAAGAAGCACTGATGACCAGCCGCATGACACAAGGAGACGACGTGCAATTTGAAGTAACAGTCTTATTGGGCAATAACGGTAATACTTATCCTCAAAAAGGTGTGTTGTTTGCGACTGATCTAGCCGCGGATGAGAACACAGATACAGTTCGATTAAGATCGGTTTTCCCAAACCCTAATTCGATTCTACTGCCTGGCATGTTCGTTCGTGCAACAATTGCGAAAGCGCAAACCCAAAAGACAATTATCGTACCGCAAAAGGCGGTCAAAATAGCGGCCGATGGTTCAAAGGCTGTATGGCTTGTTGATGGGAAAAACACCGCAATCAGACGTGAGGTGAGAACAAGCGCAACGTATGAAAATAATTGGGTTATCTCTAGCGGTCTTAAATCCGGCGATCAGATTATTGTAGAGGGTACAATGATGTTGCAGCCAGGTGCAAAAGTTGATCCTATAAATATTAAGCAAGAAAAATTAAAGCGGGCAGAGGAGAAAGCCTCTGGACAGATCCGTACAGATGAGTCTGTTGCTGAGGACGCTGCTAGTAATAAAACAAGTTTAGATCAATGATTTCAAACTTCTTTATCAACCGGCCAATTTTTGCATGGGTTATCGCTATTGTCATAATGGGAGCGGGAGCTCTCTCCATAACCTCATTGCCAGTCGAGCAATATCCAAATATTGCAGCTCCTAAGGTATCAATATCAGCGACTTACCCGGGTGCGTCAGCACAAACACTTGAAAATACAGTAACGCAGATTATCGAGCAAAATTTGACCGGTATCGATAATTTGCGCTATATCCAATCGGACAGTTCCTCTTCCGGGCGGGCAAGCATTAACCTAACCTTCGAACCAGGAACTGATGCAGACATCGCGCAGGTGCAAACTCAAAATAAAGTATCACAAGCGGAATCATCTTTGCCTCAAGCTGTTCAGCGTCAAGGTGTGGCGGTTCGCAAGGCAGGAAGCAGCTATTCCTTGATCGTTAGTTTTTACTCAACGGACGACTCATATGGTAGAAATGAAATTTCCGACTTTTTGGCGTCTAATTTGGAAGAGCCACTTAGCCGTATTGACGGTGTCGGGCAAATTAGGACATTCGGCCCTGAGCATGCCATGCGTATCTGGCTTAATCCGCAATCAATGTATAATTTCAACATTACAACACAAGATGTCGTTAATGCCGTGCAGGAACAAAATGTTCAGCTAGCGACCGGACAAATTGGCGGAGCTCCGAGTGTTGATGGTCAACAATTAAACGCAACAATTACCACGCAAACCTTACTTGAAACAGTAGATGAATTTGAGGAAATACTTCTGACTGTGAATAACGACGGTGCTCAGGTAACTTTAGGTGATGTTGCCCGAATTGAGATTGGGGCCGAGAGCTATAGTGTTATCGGGCGTTATAATCGGCGCCCTGCATCGGGAATTGCTATTGAGCTAGCGTCCGATGCAAATGCCCTTCAAACCATCCAAGCTATCAAAGATAGAATTCAAGAATTTAGAGATATTATTCCCAAACAATTAGAGGTAGTTTATCCGGTTGATATTTCACCTTTTGTTAAGGCTTCAATTTTCGAAGTTATAAAAACACTGATGATAGCGATTTTATTAGTAATCTTGGTGATTTATTTATTTTTGGAAACACCACGTGCGACGTTTATACCAACGGTGGCAATTCCCGTTGTGCTGCTTGGAACTTTTGCGTTTCTTCTCGTGATCGGATACTCCATCAATATTTTGACATTATTTGCTCTGGTTCTGGCAATTGGTATGTTGGTTGATGATGCAATTGTTGTCACCGAGAATATTGAAAACAAATTGGAAAAGGATTCCAATATAACCCCAAAGGATGCGTCCATAAAGGCCATGAAAGAAATTTCAGGGGCGCTTGTCGGCACAACCGCAGTTATATGGGCCGTTTTTATTCCAATTACATTTTTTGAAGGGTCGACTGGCGTAATTTATCGACAATTCGCCGTTACGATTTCCGTAGCAATGGGTATATCACTTTTTGTAGCGCTTAGCTTATCGCCATCGTTATGTGCCATTGTTCTCAAACAAGGTAAGGTAGAAAAGAAGACGGGGTTCTTCGGACTTTTCAATAGAGCATTTAATAAAATGAAGGCGGGCCACGAAGGCCTTTTGGAAAAGTTGTTGGCAAACCGATTTATACTGCCTTTCGTATTCTTTGCGATAATCACTGTTGCAATTGCTCTGTTTGTGAAAATACCGACGTCATTTTTGCCTGACGAGGACCAAGGGCGAATGTTCACACTGGTTAACGGGCCGGCCAGTTCAACATTGCAACAAACAGTTGAGAAAAATAAGCGGGTCGAAGATTTTTATCTAGATCAAACAAACGGTGCGATTGAAGGAATATTTACGGCGGCCGGATTTAGTTTCTCTGGGAATAGTCAAAATGTGGGTATCGCGTTTATCAAAATGAAAGATTGGGCCCAGCGCACAGAAAATCAAAGTGTCTTTCAAATTAGTGAACAAGCAGGTATGGCATTGTCATCTGTAAAAGACGCTATGATTATTCCAATTGTGCCGCCGGCTATAATAGCGTTAGGCAATTCCAATGGTTTTGAATTTCAATTGGTCGACCGAGCAGGATTAGGCCAAGTCGTCCTTAACGCTGCCATGCAACAGTTTGTTGGAGAGGCTAATCGAAGTGGCCTTTTGAAAAGTGTGCGTTTTAGTGGTCTGGCGCCAGGCCCTCAATATGATATTGATATCGATTCAGGCAAGGCGCGAGCAATGGGAGTGCCAATTGCCGCAATAAATCAAACTTTAAGTACTGCTCTCGGTGGTTCTTACATTAATGACTTCATAGAAAACGGCCGCATTAAGCGTGTTTACGCGCAGGCGGACGCCCCTTATCGTATGCTGCCAAGTGATATAGATAGATGGTACGTGCGCAATTCATCTGGCGGCATGGTTCCCTTGTCAGCATTTGGGGCGGGTGAATGGACATTTGGTGCGCCGAAGCTAACGCGGTTTGACGGAAATTCTTCTCTAGAAATTAAAGGTGAGGCCGCACAAGGCATTAGTTCAGGTGAAGCCCTTAACCTGATATCAAAACTGGCTGAAGACTTGCCAGATGGAATTGGTTTGGAATGGACGGGCTTATCGTATGAAGAAAAGCAATCCGGTGGACAGGCGTGGATTGTTTATTTGATTTCAATCATTGCAGTATTCTTAGCATTAGCGGCCCTATACGAAAGCTGGACTATTCCTTTGGCGATTATCCTAACTGTACCACTTGGTATATTTGGCGCTGTTTTGGCCACATGGTGGGCAGGGCAGGCCAATGATGTTTACTTTCAGGTGGGCCTATTAATGACAATTGCCTTGGCTGCTAAAAACGCAATTTTGATTATTGAATTTGCAAAAACTAATTTTGAAGACGGGATGAATGCCTATGATTCAGCGGTGATGGCTGCGAAACAACGACTTCGGCCTATCTTGATGACATCACTGACGTTTATTTTAGGCGTTATGCCATTAGCGTTTGCGTCAGGACCCGGATCAGGAGCGCAAAACGCAATATCAATTGGAGTGCTAGGTGGCATTACGGCCACAACAATATTGGTTTTATTCTTTGCGCCTTTCTTCTTTATATGGGTGATGCGACTATTTGAGACGAAAGAGATAAAAAATGATCACCAAAGTTAGGGCTCCAGATCAACTTCTGCTCAGCGCAAACGGGAGTCATTGGATTGCCATCTAGATTAGCTGAATCGCTCCCTAGTTAGGTGTGCAGCTAGGTCATGTTCTTTCGCTTGTTACTTGCGTCGTAGTTACTGAAGCCGAAGCAGTGACTGCAGTGCAGACGCTGCTCGTTTAAATAATAAGTCTGTTAGTGAAACTGACGTGATGCTTGGCGCGCACTTTGTATTTTGACCGCCACATTTGAGGTTTTTGTAAAATTATTTCCTAAGGTTGGAGCTATGGCGTGGTTTTTGTTGGTGAGTTTTTCTTCCGGTTCAACCTCTTAAACGACGGTTCAGCAATTAATAGATGGGGAGCCTACCTGACTTAATATACTAATCTTTTCGTCATCATTTCGACCTCTACTGTTAATGTCGCTGATGATGTACTTCAACACCTACGAATTCGATCACATGTTTTCAGCGAAATCCGCCTGTTCTTGGCTGTCCTCAACTCCTAGGGGTGCGCAAACATAGTCATTCTTATCGCGAGTATTCACTTTGGTGCGGTTGTTTCGGGTGCTTTCTCTAGGTCAACTCGATGAGTTGCTAAAGAGCCTGTTAACAAATCAAATATTCTCGCTAACAAAGTAAAAAGGCACGTATCAATTGCGAATGCTATTTGTAAAACGTTTTACAGGCTCGCGAGACAATTAGAAAAAAAGAATAAGTGCTAATCCCCACCATTGCTGTGCCTTAGTAAGTATTTTATATACCGCTGATAGGGGGCGTGTCCAAAGTGCAACTCGAAAGAATACTATAGTGGCATAGAAAATTACGGCGCCTCAATATTTCGTGCCAGAAACTTTTACACATCGTCGTGTCAGCGTTTTATTCCTTCGACGATGTTCTATTTTAAGACCTGATTTAGGTTCAACACGAACGACCCTAAGGCTAACGCAGGGCGTAAATTTATAAATAATATTGCATATTCTGGCAGCACCTTAACCTGCGCGAATCCACTAGTTGAGAGTTTGACGTCTAGCTACGGCGACGGCGTAGTCTGCGGTGAAACGATCGATCTGACTATAGCTAAACAGCCAAAGCTCATCGCGGGTGGATGGTTCAATCTAACTACTTTAAATGGCTTATTTCTAGGCTCGCTAGTAAGAATTAAAGAAGGTCAGTCAGTAAAAATCAATGTTAAAAAAAGCTTGAAGACAGCGCCCCAATACACTGGCATGGGTTTATCTTGCCCTACGCCATTGACGGCTTTCTTGGCGTTGCGTTTTCTGGAATTGCGCCAGACTCGACGTTCAGTTATGCGTTTGATGCGAAACAAAATGGTACTTACTGGTATTACAGCCACTGAGCTCTTCAAGAACAGCTCGGCCACTTAGGGCCTATTACTATTGATCCCAGCGACGGGGACATTAGTGCTGACAGGTAACACATTATCTTATTAAGTGACCGGGCTTTTGCAAACCCTCGTGATGTTTCTAGGCATCGTAAAGTAGCCGAAGGCTATTACAATTACCAGCAACGGACGATTAAAGACACCGTAGGAGACATCAAGAGGCAGGGGATTATTAGGGCTTTTAAGGAAACAGCTATGTGAGCGAAAATGCCCATGAATCCTGGAGATATATTAGATGTTGCCGGTTCGACCGATTGGGCTGGGCTGTGTAGATCTAAAGAATGCGTAAGGCTATGTTTCATTGATGACTCAGCCATGACCTATTTTGACTTCAGAATCCCTGAGTTAGAGACCACTGTCGTAGCTGCGTATCATAGCTACGTATGGACAGCTACGTATGGGCAGCCAATTAAACCGGTTACCGTAGACGAAATCAGAATAGCGGTTGCGCAATCCTATGACGTTATCGTTAAACCAAAAGGCACTATTGGTTACACGTTTTATGCTAAAAGCATGGATTGAAATGGCAATGTTCGAGGCACATTATCGACTGCCCTAGGCGCCCAAGCGCGTATTCCCGCATTGCGGAAAATGCCGGAAACAGGCTTGGAGTGCATGGGAATGAGTAGTACGGCGACAAACAAAAAACCGTAACCAGTTGAAAGTATCAAAATAGAGCACGATAAGGGTGGCCACGGAACAGGCGCGTCCATGATTGCGAGCAACCCAACTAGCCGTCTCGACGAGCCCGGTGTCGGATTGGAAGCGGCAGATATCTCCGTCATGATTAGAGCTCTCCTCTTTGTTTAGACAGCGCCGTAAGCCAGCATTGCTTTGGCAACCTTTTCAAACGCGGCGATGTTGGCTCCGTCGACATAGTTAACTCGCCCCTTCTGTTCGCCATGCTCGACGCATCGTCCGTGAATCTCCTTCATAATGTCTTGCAGTCGTTCATCGACCTCTTCTCGCGACCAGCTAATTCGCATTGAGTTTTGACTCTGTTCCAAACCGCTGACGGCAACGCCGCCCGCGTTGGATGCCTTGCCGGGTGCGTGCAGTATACTGGACTCCTTCAGTAGTTCTGCCGCGCCCGAAGTGATGGGCATGTTCGCACCTTCGCACACAACCATCAGCCCATTGTCGATTAACGTCTTTACGTCTTCTTTCTCCAATTCGTTTTGCGTGGCACAAGGCATCGCGACTTCACACTCAACCTCCCAGGGCTTGTCGCCCTTGTGAAACTTGACTCCGTCGAACTTATCGGCCAGCTCAGAGATTCGACCGCGCTGGTTTTCTTTCAGGTCTTGTGCATATTCCAATTGCTCCTCGTTTAAGCCATCTTTACAGTACACGCAGCCGTCTGAATCGCTTAGCGTCAACACTTTTGAGCCTTTCTCAATTGCCTTCTCCGCCGCGTACAGCGCGACATTTCCGCTGCCGCTGATGGCGATCGACTTGCCTTTAATCTCCTCATCGTGTTGATTCAGCATGTGTTCGAGAAAATAGACACACCCATATCCGGTCGCTTCGGTGCGAACCGCACTGCCGCCGAACGCACAGCCTTTGCCTGTCAACACGCCGGTCCAGCGGTTTTCCAACCGCATGTAGTGGCCGAACAGGTAACTGATCTCCCGCGTACCAACGCCAATGTCGCCCGCTGGTACGTCGACATCCTCACCGATATGGCGATGTAATTCCGTCATCAACGATTGACAGAATCGCATCACCTCATCGTCGCTCTTGCCTTTCGGATTAAAGTTTGATCCGCCCTTGGCACCGCCCATTGGCAAACCGGTGAGGCTGTTCTTGAAAGTCTGCTCGAAACCAAGAAACTTTAGAACGCTCTGCGTGACCGTCGGATGGAACCGCAAGCCGCCTTTGTAAGGACCGAGAGAATGATTGAACTGGACTCGCCAAGCTCGATTCGCACGAATTTCTCCCTCATCGGTTTGCCATGACACGCGAAACGTGATGATGCGATCCGGTTCAGTTATCCGTTCAAGAATTTGTGCCTTTCGGTATTTCTCATTTTCGAGGTACCACGGCATTACCGATGCAACGACCTCTTCGACCGCCTGATGAAATTCATCTTCGTGCGGATTGCGTTTTTTTAATCCTTCGAGGAACTTCTTCAATTCTTTGTCATGTGATGGCATCGTGTTTCTCCTTTTGTTTTATTTAAATCGCTCTGACTGTTACTCCCTACGTCCCAACGTTGAATCGCATCAAGACACCGAGGATGCCTTTGGCAGTCAAAGTTAGTTTGGCGTAGGTGCCGATTTCGAAGTGTTTTGGTAGTGTTGGAAACATGGAGAATAGAGCAGCTATGATGACTGCAATCACTACCCACCCAAGGAAACGGCCGGTGTTGCCCCGACGAAGAAGGACCCTCCGCTTGGGAACTTTGATCGTTGTATTTTGTTTTGTCAGTTGTTTTATCGTTTCCCAAGGTTATGTCCGACGAATTGAGTCACATTTCAATTGAGGCTGTCGTCAATGTGATTGAGTATATTTTCGCAGAAGTAGAAGCAGCCATAACCGGTGTCGGATCGTTTCTGCCAATATGGACCGAAGACCATAGGCGCAAGCGCGCTCGGGCATCACCATCGTGTGCAGGACAGCTATCTCAATCTGAGTATCCTTGGGCATTAAGGTCTCCCTTAGTTTCAGGCCAAATCGCCGCCGAAGCCAATGTACAGGGGCTCTTCGGTTATTAGGCCAGCACGTTCATCCGAGCTTCTTCGCTTAACTTTCCATGCGCTGCGTCGGCAAACGACTTTGTGTTAGTTGGTCTATAGTCTTAGCCGTTTAGTCAGGTCTGCACCATCAGACGGCTTGCATCGCGGCTAGCAACGCTGCTGGTTTGATAGGCAGCTCACGCATGCGCACACCAACCGCGGCAAAAATTGCGTTACCAATGGCAGGACCGACAACGGTGGTGGCTGGTTCACCCAATCCCATGGGGTTTTCTGTGCTAGCAATAAAGTCCAACTCCAGCTCTGGTATATCGCCCATTCGCAGCGGTGTATAGCTATCGAGATTGCGATCTATCACTTGACCCTGTTTAAATTCGGTGCCTTCGTGCAAGGCCATGCTCAACCCCCATAGCGCCGCGCCCTCCACCTGCGCGTGAGCGCCATCGGGGTGAATAATCGTGCCTGCGTCGGTAACCACGGTTAGTTTTTCCACGGTGACTTTACCGGTGTCCAGGTTCACATGAACCTTGGCCACGCAAGCGGTCCAGGTCGGCATGTTCCGTTCCTGTCCGTAGCTGGTGGCGACCCCCAGACCGCTGGACGCCGGCTGTGATTGGTTCCAGTTGGAGAGATCACGCACCCGCCTTAGTACGTTGGCCTGACGGCTCGCGCCGCCGACAGAATTGGGTTCAGATCCGGCGTTTTTGCCCGCTGCGATCAACCGGCTGAGTCGAAACTCGATGGGGTCTTCACCGACTTGATGGGCAGCTTCATCGATAAAACTCTCCAGTGCCCAGTTCACCCAACCGGAGCCCACCGAGCGCAACCAACCCGGGCGGAAGGTCGCGTTGGCCAGATCGTTGGAGATCGCTCGTAAGCGATGGGCCCCAAAGCTGTACCAATGGGCAGCGCCGTGAATAGCAAAGGGATCGAATTTTTCGCCATTTTTGCCGGTGCCCAAAAATGCGGGTACCATCACCTGAGTAGGCCAACCCGCAGTTGAATGTTGCTCCATCGCTGTCACTTGGCCTTGCTCGTCAAAGGCCATTCGCAGGCGTTGCACAGAGGGCGAGCGCACCGAATCGAAGCGAACATCATCTTCTCGAGTAAACACCAGTTTTACCGGTTTGCCCATGGCCTTGGCTGCGAGCGCAGCGGGTACCGCGTAATCACCGTTCAAGCGGCGACCAAATCCGCCACCGAGCAAGTAAGTACGCAGCATAATATTGCTTTCAGGTACCTCTAACGCCTTGGCTAATACCGGGATAATTAGCGTCTGCCATTGGTTACCAGTGTGGATCTCCCACTTACCGTCTTTCTCCACTGCCAAAGCATTGACCGGTTCCAGTTGGAAATGAAGCACACTGTGTGTCAGGTACTCGGCTTCGAGACTGGTGTGGGCGTTGGTGAAAGCTTGGTCGACACCATCATCGTCAACCACTAGTGAGCCGACATTAGAGTCGTCGATCAGTCCCCTGCCATGTTCAAGCAGTTGGGCTTCATCAACGCTGGCGGTGTCGCCTGGGGTCCAGTCCACGCTAATTTTCTGCGCAGCTTGATTGGCTGCATGAAAACTGTCGGCAATCACTACCGCCCAGCCGGGCACTGTGCCTGAGGGATCGTTGAGTTCGATGGTTTTGATGTAGCCGGCAATCCCTTTGGCAGCACTGTCATCGAGATGATTGATTTTAGCGCTATAGCGTGTCGGGGGAATGAGTGGTCGACCGTAGACCATGCCGTCGATGTTCGCATCGATGCCGTAAATAGCCTTGCCGTTAGTTTTATCCGGGATATCCAGAGCGCGACTCTGGCCGCCTATAAGGCGTCGCTGTGCGGGTGCTTTGATCGAAATTTGTATGAGTTGTTGTTCGCTATAGCTGCGGGTGATGTCGCCCCGACTGACAATTTCGGCGTAACTGATCGATTGCTCACCGGCGATCACGTGACTGTCGCGAGCGCGACACTGTTTTGGCGCCACACCGAGTAACTTTGCACCCTCGTCAATTAAGGCTATACGCCCGGCCGCTCCGGCCCTGCTCATAGGCAGGAAGTTCTGCCACACCGACCAACTACCGCCGGTGACCATGGCTCCCCATTTTGGATCGGTGTCGACGTAGTGCAATTCAACGTCAGACCAATTGGCCTCCAGCTCATCGGCCACTATGCGGGCCAGTGCAGTGCCTACGTGCTGGCCCATTTCAGCTTCGGCGATATTGACGACTATGCGGCCATTCTTTTGAATTTGGTACCAAATAGTCGGTTCAAAAGCGCCCTCAGCCAGACTTCCGGCCGGGCCCGCCAGAGCGTCCGATGAGCGTGAAAAAGCAAATATAAAACCGGCGCCAGCTGCGCCAATTAGGAAGCCGCGGCGTGACACTATGGATTCCTCGCCGACTGCACCCTTGCCGGCCGGTAACACTTTTAGATTCTTGCGCATATTTAATCCTCCTGACTAGGCGTGTTGCGACTGGTTTGTTGCATGCGCTGAGCAGCCAGCTTGATGGCTTCACGGATGCGGACATAGGCCATACAGCGACAGAGATTGCCATTCATGACATTGTCGATTTGTTGGTCCGTCGGGTTAGGGAAATCCCGAAGCAAGGTTGCTGCCTGCATGATCTGACCCGATTGGCAATAACCACATTGCGGAGTTTGAGTGTCTATCCAAGCCTGTTGCAGCGGGTGTTCGCCAGTTTCGGATAAGCCCTCGATAGTGGTAATAGCGGAATTATTCGCAGCGCTGACGGGCGTGATACAGGAGCGGGTAGCACGCCCGTCCACGTGCACTGTACAGGCACCGCAAAGACCAATACCACAGCCAAATTTGGTGCCAGTAAATCCGATCTCGTCGCGGATAACCCACAACAACGGTGTACTTGAAGGCAGGTCGACACTGATATCCTCCCCATTGATCCTAAAATTTATCGCCATACTTAATTCTCCTGGACCTTTCGTCGTGCAGCCGTTGCTGCAAATTTTTCCAACGCGGCTAGTCGGCGCGCACTCGCAGAAATAGAGCAAGCGCAATCAGGTCGCTGTGGCTAAGCTTTATTAAGTGCTGGCATAGCTATGCCAAGCGTGCGGTTATCTGTAGCGATGCCTGCCCGACTTAAAATGAGGGCTTCGCGCATACGCCATCAGTCAACTCGTCGACCGTCGTTTAGACCGAACTACGTGCAACGATAGAATTTCAATAAAAGAAACCCACGCCTAATAAGGCTACTGACCAAATCTTTCTGGCGCTGCAGGTTTGTTCTCTATGATGGTTTCGATTTTTTCCATAACGTCTGGTGTTAATTTTTTTAATGCATCCATTGCCTGCAGATTATCTTCTAATTGAGATAATCGCGATGCGCCTAAAATGACGGTTGAAACGTTCGGGTTTTTCAAACACCAAGCCAGTGATAAATGCGTGATGCTAACTCCAATTTCGTGTGCTAGCGCAGTTAGCTGAATAACTTTTGCCAGTTTTAATTTACCGTCTTCGCTAGTCCAGCCGTCTTTTAGCCATTCATAGCCTGGCAGCGTGAGCCGGCTGTCATCCGGAATGCCGTCATTGTACTTGCCGGTTAACATGCCACTGGCCAACGGTGACCAAATAGTAGTGCCCATCCCGAACTTTTCGTAAACCGGTAAAAATTCAGCCTCGACCTTATCGCGATGCAGTAAGTTATACTGAGGCTGCTCCATAGTCGGTGGCGTTAAGTTATGAGCACCTGCAACCGCATGCGCTTCGGTAATTTGTTGTGCGCTCCACTCACTGGTGCCCCAATATATAACTTTTCCTTGTTCAATTAAGTTATGCATGGCTCGAACGGTTTCTTCAATCGGTGTGTCGATGTCTGGGCGGTGACAAAAATATAAATCAAGATAATCAACTTTTAAGCGTATCAATGCAGCATCACAGGCATCACGAACATGCTTTGCATTTAAACCCATTTGCATTTTTTTGCTACCACCCCAGAACACCTTTGACGACACGGCAAACGTGTCACGTGGTAGTTCTAAACCACTGAGGGCCTTACCCATTATTTTTTCTGATTCACCAGCTTCATAGCCTTCAGCATTATCAAAAAAATTTATTCCGGCGTCATAGGCTGTTTTGAGCAACGTTTTAGCATCGCTAATATCCACCTGCTTACCAAAAGTAACCCATGAGCCTAAAGACAATGCTGAAACTTTTAGACCAGACTTTCCTAAGCGACGATATTCCATATTTTTTCCAAATTAACAAGATAGTATTGATTGCCAACACTTTAAGCGAATATAGGCACAGCGGTGATACATAGTTCAAGATATCCAGTGATTTTCATTAAAATTCTGGTTGTAGAAAACTGGCAGACAATCTGCTTGACACTGTATTTATCTCGACAGTGAGAGAGGAAGTTAATCTTCTATACCTACCAAAAGCGACGATAAGTCGTCGGCATGCTCCTCTTCGACAGCGAGAATCTCTTCTAGTAGTCGTTGTGTTGTGGGATCCTTGCCGGTCAAATAGGCAATCATTTCGCGATAACTTTCGACAGCGATACGCTCTGCAACCAGGTTTTCCTTGATCATATCCTTCAGTGAACTACCTTCGATATACTCAGCATGACTACGCTCAGCTAGTCCATCTGGAGAGAAGTTAGGTTCACCACGCAATTCGACTATGCGTTTAGCGAGACTATCGGCATGTTCCATTTCCTGGTCGGCATGCTCGAGGAATTCTGTGGCAACAGACGTTGCATGAATCCCGTTAGCCATAAAGTAGTGACGCTTATAGCGAAGCACGCAGACGAGCTCGGTGGCGAGCGCTTCGTTTAACAGTGTTATAACCAGCTCGCGCTTGGCCGCATAGCCAGAGGTGACAGCGCCCTCTTGGATATTCTGGCGCGCGCGCTGGCGTAGCAATTTAATATCGGACAGTCCCGTTTCCGGCACTTTCACGTTTTTCGCTTTTGTAGTTGTCATTGGTGGTTCCTCAGTTTCGTATAGATACGCTGGAGTTTAAATGCCTAGCGGTCGCTAGAGCGTTCGGCAACGAATATATGCAAGATAAATTCTCCAAAAAAGACGCTATGTGCCATAAGAAAATCCGAAAAAAATTAGCTCAAGTCAGCGGCGCCAGCATTAAGTATTAGAATATTTCACAATTTTGCTTTCACAGGTTCGAGATTTCACAGGTTCGAGACAGTTGATGTAACAATATGCGCTGCGGGTATAAAGAGTCTCTTTGCTCTCTTCGAGAACAGAGCAGCAATACTCAAAAAGTTACTAGGCCACCATATTGAACGAATTTTCTCGTCTGAGAAATTGGGGAAACCCGTACCCCACATGTGGATTTCCCGCAGCTAATTTGGGTATGTCTGTTGCAGCAATAAAAAGAGGACGATAAGATCAGATTTATCAGGAATTTGGTCGAAAAGGAGACTTGATGGCACACTGCTTATTACGGGTTTCATTTTAAATCAGTGCCTTTAACTTAGAGCACAGCGGCGTCATCATTTCTTTGACATTAAGTAAATTGAAAGAGATGCAGAAGTTTTGATTCTTTATCACTATGTCATCGTTCATAGGAATGTCGATGAGGCCGTTGCTTGGCTAACCTTCGAGCTCTGCGAGAACGAGCGCAGGGGACTAGTGATATCGCCTAGCGGAATTCGCGCCTAGAAAACTAACCCTAAATGCGCTAGTTCACGGTTTCTTGTTGGCTTAATCAATAAGGTTAAAAGGTTTCTCCAATATCAGCCAATATTTGTCAACACTGTACTAGTGTCTCGGCATCGTAGAGCGGTTTTGGAGTCTCACCATGTTTGATAACCGACTTTGCGTCTTTCGTGAAGTTCCTCTTTGCTGCACTATTCGTGGTCTATCTTCTTCGATCCAACCTGTCTGTGAGTTTTTAGGCTGATCTTCGGAACACGCCCGCATGATAAAAATGGCTCTTTGTGTGGTCGAAACTTTATAGTCGATTCTTCATTGTTCCAAAAATCTGGCCAATCCAGTTGTTCGTCACCCCTCTGCCGTTTTTTTAACGGAATAAAGTTCGTTTTATTCATTCTAGAATACCTGGCTGAAGTTATTGATTGGGTTCAAACCTTTTTGTCAAAGAAAGTCTGATCATGACAATTATTGATTGTAAGCCTACGATATTGAGCATTTTTTTTTGTCTTAGGAATTAGGGATGCCCGCAGTGTTTATGTGGGCTTCACGCAAACGACGACTTAACAATAGGCTCTCAATTGCCAGTATCGTGGTAACTTTTGACGTTAACTTAGCGATTAGTTTCTTCGAGCTTATTGGCACTTAGCGTACTAATGGCTACACACTTAGATCGTTGGTTCAACGGCGCGGCATTACCAGCTAAGCAATCGCTATAGATACAAAAACCTGAAAGGTTAGCAGCAGTGCAATGAGGCTGAGTAAAGTCATAAACATGTTCAATGTATTGGCCATCAGCCAGATCATGTTCAACTCGATTTAAGTGTCAATCGGTCTAGACAGACCCAAAAGGATGGGAAACTCCACAATAGCTTTGGTGCCTATAAGACACGTCTTGCTCCGCTCGCCGTAGTAACTCCAACGAATCTTAGTAGTAAAACGACCACACAAAGACTGAACGTCAGCACTAGGTCGCCGCGTTGGCAATTGGCGCACTGCCCAAACTTGCCTTAGCCAAGTTTTTAATAGTGATGCTAGACACACATCACGTTAGCCACATTAGTTCTATAAGCGACACGAGCTGGCTTAGTTTTCTCAAATCGGGAGTTTAGGCTGCAATTATTGGCGCGTGATTGACGGCTAACCACAGCTAGCTAAGGGAAAGTTCCAATATTTATTCGCTGAGTCCTACTTTAGAATCTACCAATAATTTCACGATTTATGAATCTCGCGATGCGCCATTGTGAATCACTGAGTGTTAAGCAGCTGAAATAATTGAGAGGAGATTAATATTATCAACGTGCCAAAAGAGCGCCGACTTACTCTGGATGGTTATCCGATAATAATTCGACCGATCAGCCCCGAAGATACAGAACTGGAAGAAGAGTTCATTGGTCGCTTATCGCCTATGACCAAACATTACCGCTTTTTAGGCGGTATGAAGCATGTTCCAGAAAAGTTACTGAGAGAATTTTGCAACGTTGACTTTGATCGAAACGCGGCGTTTATCGCGACTACGGCCGAAGCGGGCGAGGAGCGGGAAATAGGCGTTGTGCGGTATGCCGCAGAGGCTAACACGGATCTGCGTGAGATGGCGATTACGGTTGCCGATGATTGGCAGAAAAAAGGCCTTGGTAGATTGCTGGCGCAGCAGTTGATAGGTTTCGCTAGAGAGCGTGGCATCAAAAAGCTTTATTCCATCGCTTTGGCTGATAACAGCGATATGCGAGCTTTGGCAGACTACCTTGGCATGTCGGCACACTGGGACCCTGACGACGCCCAGAGAGTTATTTATTGTTTGCCTCTGTGAGCTCTTGTCAAAAGGATTCACCAAAATGTTCATGGAAGCAGCAAACACTAATTTTCTTAAAGACAATATGGGACATTAAATGAAACTCAGAAGACATGGACTTGCCGTTGGCATGGCGCGTATAGGCAGCAAGTTCTTTCTCTCATTCAAAACAGCAGGAAAATTAACTCATAAAGACTATGACACTGTCGTCCCGTTGATTGACTCTGCACTTGAAGGAGTCAAAGACCCAGAAGTGTCTGTCTTCATTGATGGCTCGGAGTTAGAGAGCAGGGAGACTAGGACGGCTTGGAATGGTTGCAAGCGTGATTCGGTGCTCGCAGATGCTGTATGCAAAAAACATAAGACGATTCCAGAACGAAGGATATATAACAGTTATCCCGCGAAGAACTCATAAAGCACTAAAATTGGAAAATCATGTATTACAGTAATGGAAACTACGAAGCGTTTGCTCGGCCGCGAAAGCCGGCGGGAGTCGATGAAAAGTCCGCGTATCTGGTTGGGGGTGGTCTGGCGTCTCTTGCAGCGGCAGCCTTCCTGATCCGCGATGGTCAGATGGCAGGAGAGCGCATCACGATACTCGAGGCGTCATCGATGAACGGCGGCGCACTCGATGGTGCTGGAGACGAACATACCGGCTGGCTCATTCGCGGTGGACGAGAGATGGAGAACCATTTCGAGTGTCTTTGGGATCTGTATCGATCTATTCCATCGCTAGAGATTGAGGGCGCATCGGTGCTCGACGAGTTTTATTGGCTAGACAAGGGGGACCCGAACTCTTCGCTTGCGCGTGCCACGGTGAACCAAGGCGAAGACGCCAAGACTGGGAGGGCTATGTCACTCAGCACCCGTGCCACTAGGGACATCATTAATTTGGTGCTCGTCCCGCCGGAAAAGCTCTACGACAAGCGGATCAACGAGGTCATGGGTCCGGCTTTCTTCGAATCTAATTTCTGGCTTTACTGGCGCACAATGTTCGCTTTTGAAGAGTGGCACAGTGCACTCGAAATGAAACTCTACGTGCAGCGCTTCATCCATCACATCGCGGGTCTGCCGGACTTCACTACTTTAAAGTTTACCAAATATAATCAGTATGAGTCACTCGTGCTGCCGCTGATCACTTGGCTTCTCTGTCAAGGGGTGACCATTGAGCACGGCACACAGGTTATGAATGTTGAATTCGACATCACCCCAAAGAGCAAGCGTGCAAGACGCATCGAATGGCTGCGCGATGGTGTGCTAGGCGGTGTCGATGTCACCGATAACGAACTAGTCTTCGTTACAAACGGCTCGCTCGTCGAGAACTCCAACTGGGGCGATCATGATACTCCTGCGCAGTTCCTCCCAGTAGTTTGCGAAGGTGGCAGTTGGTATCTCTGGCGAAACATCGCAGCCCAAGATCCATCGTTCGGTCGACCAGACAAGTTCTGCACATCGGCGGAACAAACACAGTGGGAGTCTGCGACGGTGACCACACTCGATGAGCTCATTCCGGCATATATCGAAAATATCGCGATGCGGGGCACCCGCACGGGACGCGTTGTGACTGGCGGCATAGTGACCGCAAAAGACTCGTCGTGGCTGATGAGTTGGACCGTCAACCGGCAACCTCATTTCGCCAAGCAACCCGACAGTCAAACCGTGGTCTGGGTCTATGCGCTTTTCACCGATGTGCCCGGCGACTATGTGAAGAAGTCGATGCGCGACTGTACCGGAGAAGAGATCACGCAGGAATGGCTCTTTCAAATGGGCGCCGCTGCCGGCGATATAGAAACGCTGGCAGCGTCAAGTGCCATCACCCGCCCGTGCATGATGCCATTTATAACGGCCTTCTTCATGCCACGAACAGCGGGAGACCGACCGGAGGTCGTGCCAGAAAATGCGGTGAACTTCGCGTTCATCGGTCAGTTTGCCGAGTCCAGTCGAGACTGCGTGTTTACAACGGAGTACTCCGTACGCACGGCCATGGAGGCCGTCTATCAGCTTTTGGATGTTGATCGCGGGGTGCCAGAGGTATTTGGCTCGATCTATGATGTGCGCGAACTTATGAAATCGACCGCCTATCTGCGTGACGGAAAGAAGCTACCCATTCCCGATTTCGTCAAGAAATACGTCGAGCGCACCATGATCGGCCGGATGTTAGAGGAGTATGGGGTCATCTGATCTCACCCGCACGGCGCTAGGCACAGCCCGAGACCTTCATGGATTGGTCCGAGCGGCCTCGCAGAACTGCGAGCAATTTTTAACTTGAGGGCACAGTAAATGTCGAATGAAGGCCATCACGAACCCATTACCGAACCCTCCACCGAGACTAAAGACACGCACCGCGGGCTAACGTCATTGATGGAAGAGCTGGAAGCGACCGATTGGTATAACCAACGGGTTGACGCGTCTCTAAATAAAGAGTTAGCGGCAATACTAATGCATAACTCAAATGAGGAAAACAGACACGTATCGATGTTGCTTGAGTGTATACGCGAAAAGGACACCAGTTTTATTAAGGAACTGAAGAGCTATTTATTTTCAGACAAACCCAAAATTCATGGATAAGTCTCTCACAAAATTCTCACATTCGGTTTCTGAAGGTTTTGGTCAAAAATATCGGCCGCAGGTGTTTCGTAGTCATAGAAATCTGCCAGCGCGATTCTTTTTCAGCATAGTGCTCGTCGGACTATTGTCCGGCTGCGGGCTTATGGTTGGTCCGAATTACGAGCGTGCGCAGCTTGTCGTTGCTGATCGCTGGCACCAGGAGCTAGTCGGAGAAATGACACAAGGTGAGGCTGCTTATCAAACCTGGTGGGTAGGTCTCGGCGACCCCGCGTTGGTGTCGCTGATAGAACGGGCACAGCTTCAAAACTTAGATCTCAAACTAGCCGTAGCCCGTATTGCACAAGCGCGTGCTCAGCTGGGGATTGCCGCCGGAGGCCGGATGCCGGATGTGAATGGGTCCGGTTTTGCAATACGGACCAGAATCAGTGAGGGAATTCTGTCTGTGGATATACCGCCGCTGGATCGGCCGGATACCATTCGCTCAATCGGCATTGGGTCAAGCTGGGAAATTGATCTATGGGGGCGGGTGCGCCGCTCAATAGAGTCCGCCACCGCTAGCTATGAGGCATCGTTGGAAAATCATCGGGATGTGCAGGTCATACTGAGTTCGGTGGTGGGTACAACTTACGTACAGCTGAGAACGCTTCAGCAGCGCTTGTTGCTTGCTCGTGCCAACGTTGAATTGCAGCGCGAGACATTAGCATTGGTTGTTGCGCGTAATATCGCCGAGTTGGCGCCAGACCTCGAAGTTAGGCAGGCGGAATTCAATCTCGCGCTTACCGAGTCGGCATTGCCTGACTTGGAAGCGGCAATCTTGCGGACCATCAATCAACTGAGCACATTGCTTGGTGAGCAACCCGGAGCACTGCATCAGGAATTGCAAACACAGTCACCAATACCAGAACTGCCGGCTTCGGTGCCAACGGGTATTCCGGCAGATATGGTACGCCAGCGTCCCGATATCCGAGCGGCTGAGCGCGTGCTTGCTGCACAAACGGCAATTGTTGGCGTCGCCACAACAGCGCTATATCCAAACTTCTCATTGCTCGGGAATTTTAGCTATGCAGCGGCAGCAGGTGGACTTTTTAATGGCGGCAATGAAAACTGGCTATTAGGGCCCTTCTTCTCGTGGAATCTGTTCGATGGAGGACGCGTACGCAGTGCGATTCATGTCGAGGAAGCGCAAACAGAGCAGGCTTTAATTGCTTACGAGCGAACGGTGCTTAGCGCGTTGCAAGATGTCGAAAACTCATTGATAGGATTTGCCAAGGAGCGCGAGCGTAAGGCCGCACTGCAGCGCGGGGCCAATGCGGCCGCTGAAGCTGATCGGCTTGTTAGGGAGCTTTATCTACAAGGGTTGACGAATTTCCAAAATGTACTGGACACACAGCGGTCACTCTTTAGCCAGCAGGATCGGCTAGCCGAAAGTAGCGGAGCTGTTGTACTGGAGCTAATTTCAGTTTATCGCTCTCTTGGGGGCGGCTGGCAGGTGAAGGAACAATTATGACAATGGATCTAAAGACAAGTTCATGCCACAAGCTTGGCTTGAGTGGCCAAGCAATTGTGGTCACATCGCTGTTGCTTATCTTAACATTAAGCGCATGCGACGCTGACCCGCCTGACGCGAGGTCACCGCTGGTTCGGCCAGTTCGGATACTCACTGTCGCATTGGATGACTCAACTTCGACGCAGGACTTTCCCGGTAGCGTAACCGCGGCCCAACAATCTGACATGGCCTTTGAAGTGCCGGGGCGAATTGTAGACATGCTGGTGTCAGAAGGTGATGCGGTAGTAAAAGGTGCTGTGCTGGCTCAGTTAGATCCGCGAGACTACCAAGCGGCCAAAGATCGCGCCGTAGCCCAGCGTAACGCCGCAAGCGCCGACTTCAATCGCTATACACAAGCGGCCAAATCAAATGCGGTCACGCCACAGAGTGTTGACGTTGCCCTACGAAATCTAGAGATCGCTGAGGCAGACTTGCGAACGGCGCAAAAGGCACTCGACGATACGGAACTGGCAGCGCCTTTTGCTGGCCGCGTTGCGCTTAGGCTGGTAGACGATTTTGCAAATGTTCAAGCCAAACAGCCAATACTAATTTTGCAGGATGAATTGAGCCTAGAAATGGAAGTCAATGTTGCCGAGCGCGATTGGGTAAAGATTCAACCGGGCTTAAGCAGATTGGAAATAGACGCACTTGCGCATCCGCGAGTAGAGATCGCGGCTCTTGCTCATCAACAGTTTCCGGCCAGCATCAAATCCTACACAACAACGGCGGATCCAACGACGCGAACGTTTTCTGCAACCTTTTCATTCGAGGCACCTGGGGATCTCACTATCCGCCCTGGCATGACCGGCAAGGTAATTGTTACTGCTGTCGAGGAGTCTTTTAGCGACCAACATCCCTTAATCCCAGCGGGCGCGGTAATTGCAGACCCAGACAACAACGCCTACGTCTGGGTTATCGATGCTCAAACCGATCAGGCCAGTCGGCAAATCGTCCGTATTGGTGAATTGGTGGGTGATCGCATCCGTGTCGTTGAAGGTTTGGCAGTCGGTGATCGAATTGCAATCTCCGGGGTTAACAGTCTGACCCAAGGTATGCAGGTATCTGAACTGATCTCGGCGGTTCAGTAGGCCCGACAGTACAGATTTACAGAATCCACAATAACAAGGTTCGTCATGGATATTGCCGCTACAGCTCTCAATAATAGAACCGTCGTTTGGGTTTTCACTCTGGTCTTGCTGATTGGCGGTGGCATAACCTATCAAGGGATGAGTCGGCTCGAGGATCCGGAATTTACGATTAAAGATGCATTGGTCGTAACGCGTTACTCGGGCGCAACCGCAGCAGAGGTGGAAGACGAAGTCACCGATAAGCTGGAAATCGCCATACAACAATTAGGCCAGCTCGAAGAAATAAAATCTCGGTCTAGTCGAGGCCTATCAATCATTACCGTCAAGATCAAACCGGCTTATGACAAGTCAACCTTGCCACAGGTCTGGGATGAACTGCGGCGAAAAGTTAGCGATATTGCCGGCCAGCTGCCGCCCGGTGCCGGTGTCCCAACGGTTATTGACGACTACGGTGATGTGTTTGGTGTGTTTTTAGTGATCACCAGCGATGGCTATAGCGCAGCCGAGCTTAATGACTATGCCGATGTACTGCGACGCGAACTTCTTCTGGTTGAAGACGTCGGCAAGATCTCGATTTATGGCGGCTCTACTGAAGCGGTTTACTTGGAATTTGATCGCGATCGTATGTCTCAGCTCGGGGTTCCTATGGCCTCGATTGTCAGCCAACTGCGAGAAAAGACTACTGTTGCCGATGGGGGGCGGGTCAAAGTTGGTAGACAGTTCATCGCCATTCAACCGGCGGGGGGATTCGAGACCGTTGAACAGTTCGAAGCCCTTCTCATTCGCGGGAGAGCTAACGATCAGTTCCATCTGCGGGATGTGGCGACAGTTCGCCGCGGTTACGTCGAACCACAAAGTCCGATTATTCGCCACGGCGGACAACCCGGCATTGGAATTGGCATTTCAACCGTGGCTGGCGGCAACGTCGTTACCATGGGAGAGGCACTCGGAGAGAGGCTCGCCGAGCTTGAGACTCAGCGCCCCGTTGGCATGGAAATCGAGGTCGTGTCTTTGCAATCGGACGCGGTGTCCGCTGCGGTATCTGGGTTTCTGGTGAGTCTTGTGGAGGCTGTTGCCATCGTAGTGTTGGTCTTACTTGCGTTTATGGGATTGCGTTGCGGCCTGATTATTGGTTTCGTTCTTATAGTCACGATCCTTGGCTCATTCATTTTTCTGGACCCAATGAATGTTGCCTTGGAGCGTGTATCGCTGGGCGCGCTAATCATCGTGCTCGGTATGCTGGTTGATAACGCGATCGTGATTGTCGATGGCATCCTGGTGCGAATGCAAAACAAGGCCAGCGCCGAAGAAGCGGCGTCAGCTATCGTGAAACAGTCGGCTTGGCCGCTATTGGGTGCGACCCTGGTAGCGGTTCTTGCTTTTGCAGCAATTGGGACGTCGGAAGATGTCACGGGCGAATACCTGCGTTCACTGTTTTTGGTCGTAATGGTGGCGCTGCTCCTCAGCTGGGGTACCGCGATGACCTTGACCCCAGTACTTTGCGCGATGTTCCTTAAACCAGCAGTAGCAGATGACACCGAGGCAGATCCCTATGCCGGTAAATTCTACCGCCGCTACCAATCGTTCCTGCGTCAGTGTATTCGCAAGCGCTATTTTAGTATTGCAGTGGTATTAGGATTGTTTGTGGTTTCCTTATGGGGGTTCACCGGGCTTGATCAAAATTTTTTCCCAAGTTCAACTCGGCCACAGTTCATGGTGGATTTATGGCTGCCGCAGGGTACGCATATTGATGACACGCGGGCGCTTGTAGAGGATGTAGAGACATATCTAATCGACAAAGAAAATGTAAGTGGTGTCACCTCGCTGATAGGCCAAGGCGGTCTGCGCTTTCTGCTAACTTACCGGCCGGAAAAGCCCAATAGTGCCTACGCACAGCTATTGGTCGATGTGCAGGATGAGGAACAAATTGATAGTTTGGCGCGAGAAATTGAAACTGAACTTGCAGAGGACTTTCCCGATGCTTTGTTTTACACCAATAAATTTGAAATTGGCCCCGGCGCTGCGGGCAAGATTCAGGCAAGGTTTTCAGGTCCAGGCGCCAATGAGTTAAGAAGGCTTGCCGAGCAGGCACAATTAATCTTGCGTAAAGACCCTGATTCCAAGGCAGTCCGGACAGACTGGCGCCAGCGGGTCAAGGTCATACGCCCTGTGATGGCTGAAGAACAAGCCAATTTGAACGGCATTACTCACTCAATGATTGCTGCTGTAATCAAACAAGGCTTTCAGGGGATTGTTGCGGGGGTGTTCCGAGAGGGCGACACGCTTCTGCCCATTATAGTAAGGGCGGAAGAAGAGCGGCGTACGGACTTTTCCAGTGCAGGCGACCTGCAGATATGGAGCCCGGTAGCCAACGAGATGATCCCACTGCGCCAGGTCGTTTCAAGATTCGACACAGGTTTCGAGGACGAAATCATTATCCGCCGAGATCGGCATCGAACGATTACGGTCTATGCAGACCCTGACCGTGGATACCCCAATGAATTATTGTCGAGAGTTCGACCGAAAATAGAGGCACTGGCGTTGCCCGAAGGCTATGAGTTGACTTGGGGGGGCGAGTACGAGAGCACCAATGACGCCAAGGCTGCCTTGGCAGCGCCTATTCCAATCTTCGTTCTGGCGATGTTTCTGATAACTATTGTTCTGTTCAACTCAATCCGCGAGCCTTTGATTATCTGGCTCTGCGTGCCGCTCGCTGTGGTTGGCGTAACGGCGGGTTTGTTGTTAACCGGTCAACCGTTTGGTTTTATGGCCTTGCTTGGTTTCTTGAGTTTAATGGGTATGCTGATCAAAAATGCGATTGTACTCATCGATCAGATTCATGCAGAGAGTGCCGGCGGAAAAGAAATACTGCCAGCGATCATCCACTCCGGCACGAGTCGTTTGCGACCGGTGGCGATGGCCGCCTTGACCACGGCGCTCGGTATGATTCCCTTGTTATTTGATCCGTTCTTTTCAGCAATGGCTATTACGATTATTGGAGGCTTGCTGTTCGCCACAGTTTTGACCATGGTCGTTGTGCCAGTCCTCTTTGCTATATTCCATAATGCGCCGATTGAACCCGAGCCGCAGCAGAGCGGTTTATGAATGAATAACTTATTTTGGCCACTATACTGATTGTTACCAGCATGATTTTCATGTTGCCACATTGGTTGCGTCGTTAAGTTTGTTGCAGCGCATTGAATATCGGACTGAACAGTGGCGAGATGACTGGGAGCGCACGTAGGCAGCTGCCAAAAAACCGAAGCAACTGCCGCAAAATCTAATTTCAAGAGCAGTCGAGCCTAAAGACACTGCGCACACATCGCAATTGATTATCATCCCAAGATGTTAAGGCCCTGCTCGCGAATCTATGGCACACGCGTGTGGAGAACCACACATCGCTATCGGGAAACACCAATTTTATCCGTAGTAACAAGGTGTCAATATTTGGTGAGTGATTTACCGATGAGGCAGCCGGGCAAATTTTTTCAAAGCCGTCTTCTAAGAGATTGTCTTCCTGCGCGACCAACAGCCACGAAAAACCACCAAGGAACAACGACCGAGGAACAACGACCAAGGAACAACGACCAAGGAACAACCACCAAGGAACAACCACCAAGGAACAACCTATGTCATCTAACAACTCATGCGTCGCTATCTATGCAACCCATCTGGCAGCTGAACGCGCAGTTAAAGAGCTTCAGAGCTGTGGAATCGAGATGCAAACAATTTCAATTATCGGACGTGATTACCATACCGAAGAACAAGTACATGGTTACTACAATGCCGATAAGAGGATTATGTTTTGGGGAAAAGGCGGTGCATTTTGGGGTAGCCTTTGGGGGCTATTGTTTGGCTCTGCATTTTTTTTCATACCTGGAGTGGGCCCGGTAGCTTTTGCTGGACCAATTGTGTCAGCTTTAATTAGCGCGCTAGAAGGCGCTATTGTTTTCGGAGGACTGAGCGCAATCGGTGCGGCTTTGTACAGCATCGGCATACCTAAAGACAGTATTGTGAGTTACGAAAAAGCTATTAAGGCCGACAAGTTCGTGGTGATGGTCCAAGGAAGTAGCGAACAAACACGAACTGCAAGAATATGTTTAGAGGGCACTGCTGAATTAGAAACCCTCGATGCACATCAATCCGTAGCTTAGTACCTACTCAAGCCACCACCCCGTTGGAAAGTACATAGCTACAATTTGTGATATCCCGTTCTTGTTCTTGGGCTTGATAGACATGCGAATTAAAGATGCGATCGTTGGCTCCGGTACGGGTCGTTTGCGACCGTTGGCGACGGTCTCTTTAACCAAGTCATTCGGAATGTCTGCGTTGTTGCTTGACGCGTTTTTGTTAGCAATGGCTATTGCAATTACTAAAGGGCTCTTGTTTATAGAGCGATTGGTTATAGTGACCAGCCATTCACTCTCAGCGAGCAAGAGTATAGCGAAGACGGCGTGCATTTGATTGGCTCACCGTTGGACTATACCAACGGCTACAGAATTTTATTGCAACAGGTGGCAGCGCTAAGTGCCAATGCCCAACTCTGCCGCGGCAGCGAAACAAGAATTCAACGGAGCGAATACCATGAGTCTAGATTCGATAAATCCAACTACTGGCGAGACACTTAATAGCTACAAAGAGATGACCGATAAAGAGGTCGATAGCCTGCTGGAACAAGTCGACACTGCCCACGGGCAATGGAGTCAGACAGACTTCACAAGCCGGGCTAAATTAATGCATGCAGCCGGCGAAGTAGTGTCCCAGCGCAAGACAGAGTTAGCAGAACTAATGACCGCTGAGATGGGAAAGACTCTCGCCAGCGCCGAAGCGGAAGTCGAGAAATGTGCCGACGTCTGTCGCTACTACGCGGACAATGGCGCGAAATTCCTGCAGGACGAAGACCTTAGCAGTGATGCCAGGTTGAGCAAGATCGTGTACCAGCCCCTAGGTATTGTATTGGCGGTCATGCCCTGGAACTTCCCGCTCTGGCAGGTGTTTCGTTTTGCCGCGCCCGGACTGATGGCTGGCAACGCTGGCGTGCTAAAGCATGCCAGCAACGTCTGCGGATGCGCACTAGCTATCGAAGACGTATTTCGTGCGGCCGGATTCCCTGAGCATATTTTTCGCGCTCTGCTCATCGGCAGCAGTGGCGTGGCTAGAGTAATCGAAAATCCGCTAGTTAAGGCGGTGACCCTAACAGGTAGCACAGGTGCCGGCCGTGCAGTGGCCAGTAAAGCCGGAGAGATGTTGAAGAAGTCAGTGTTAGAGTTGGGCGGCAGCGATGCCTACGTGGTGCTCGGCGACGCAGACCTCGACAAGGCTGTACAAGCCTGTGTCACTAGCCGTTTGATCAACGCAGGCCAGAGTTGCATTGCAGCAAAACGCTTCATCGTTGTTGAACATAAGTTAAGTGAGTTCACCGACCGGTTTGTAGCGGCGATGCGAGCGAAGAAGATGGGAGATCCTACTAGTCCCGATACAGACTTGGGACCGCAGGCTCGGCACGATTTGCGGGATGAGTTGCATGAACAGGTGCTTAGCAGCATCGAGAAAGGCGCAAAATTACTGCTCGGTGGTGAAATCCCAAATAATGCCGGGGCATACTACCCACCGACAGTACTGGCCGGCGTGGGGCCGGGCATGGCGGCTTACGATGAAGAATTATTTGGTCCGGTCGCCGCTATTATTTCTGCAGCCGACGAAGAAGATGCAATTAGGATCGCCAATGATAGCGTGTTTGGGCTAGGCGCAGCGGTTTTTACCGAAGACCTTGCCAAGGGTGAACGCATTGCCGCAACGCAATTAGAAGCGGGATGTTGTTTTGTTAATGCCTTTGTTAAGTCAGATCAGCGCCTGCCATTTGGCGGTATAAAGGAGTCTGGTTACGGTCGCGAATTAAGCCATCTCGGCATACGTGAATTCGTCAACGCGAAAACGGTCTACGTCAGCTAGCCGCTGGGCAAGATATTCAAAAAAGAAAATGGCCCAGCAATCGGCAGCGTGCAAATAATCTAGGCGAGTTAAAAGTCAGGTAGCTAGATTAGGCGCTCAAACATAAGCGGCAAGGTGTTCCATTTCGGTATTTTGAGGACTAGACTGACAATCAGGTAGAAAAAAAGTACATGCCCATATATACAAATTTTATGTGCCGAGATGATAATATATTGAATTGTAATCACGGATAAAAATAGGAGAGAGATTTATGAGAAGCACACTAGTATTTATGATGTTAGCGGTAAGCTTATTGTCCTATGCTTCTAATGCCCTTGCAGATAAAACTATTTTGGCCGGGGGATGTTTCTGGTGCATGGAAGCAGATTTTGAAAAGCTAGAGGGGGTAACCGATGTTATCTCAGGATTCACAGGTGGAGCCTTAAAAGACCCTACATACAATGGCAACCATGAGGGCCATTTTGAAGTTGTTGAAATAACCTATGATCCAAACAAGGTGAGTTACAAAGAGTTGTTAGATTATTACTGGGTTAACATTGATCCCTTTGATGCAAGAGGGCAATTTTGTGATAGAGGGCCAAGTTATCTAAGTGCGATTTTCGTTGGAAACGCAGAAGAAAGAAAAATTGCTGAACAGTCTAAAGAAGAAGTTGAAAGGAAATTTCCCAACAAAAAAGTTATTACGCCAATTTTAAATGCTTCAATTATGTACCCCATTAAAGGTGATGAAAGTTATCATCAAGATTACTATAAGAAAAGCTCGATTCGCTATAACGTCTATCGTTGGAACTGTGGTCGTGACAGACGGTTAGAAGAGCTTTGGGGAGATAAAGCAACACATTGAAAAAAGCGCGTAATAAAAATTGGTGTTGGCAAATTAACTGACAACACCTATAACGCAGCTTCTCGAGCTGCATGTAAAAAATTCCTAGGTTCATCTCGGTGTTTGCGCAATAACAATTTAAAAAGCGCTGTTCGGCCTTTCTATCACGCCTCATCTATAAAACTAGATCTATATCTTTACGAGCGTGGTCATCGGCTCTCGATAGATGATTTTGCTCCCCGCTGATCTTCCCAAAGACTTCATCAATAAAGTCGGTGCCGCAGCAAGCCTGATCTTTTCTTTAAGATTTTAGCGCTTATTTCTGATTCGAATTCAGGAAGCTAAAGATGAATTTATTCAAATCTAACGTGACGCTCCATTCGGGCTAAAAGTTCTCGGTGTCAAATTCGCTCAGTCTGAGTTGGCGGTAAAGCCAGACGGGTATTGTGATTTAGCAGAAATCTGTAGCGCTTATACCGTTTAGATAGCAATGCAAAAAAATTCTCCCAGAATGGGAGTCAACTATCAAGTGCCAGTTAAGTGACTATTTAGATCGCTGCAATTACTGCGATAAGACTTTCTTATAGCCGACTCAACTTAACGTCAAGCAGAGAAACGAATCAAAAGACCTACGTGGAAGCCACAATTTATCCAGCATCGACTGCGGTCTCTCCTGATAGTTACCCGCACACTCGCCTGTCACTATAATCAACTAAATCTAAGTGCCGGTAGGCTATGTTCCCGTCCATTTATCTTTTTTTGATTTAAAAATCGCAACAGAAGTTTTCTAAAAATAATTTGTCTTAAAAAGGAATGATCGTTATGAGTTCTACTGCAATCAGAGGGTCTGCCCTAACTTTTACAGGAAATCCATTTGCTAACCCGGTGGTCGAGTGTCTTCGTTTTGAAGAAGATGCCATCATACTTATGGAAAACGGTCTAATTGTAGAATTTGGTCCCGCAGCAGAAATCAAACCAAAACTACCAGACGGTATAGCCATTCAACACTACACAGACTCGCTGATTTTGCCTGGCTTTATCGATTGTCACGTTCACTACCCTCAAACTGAAATTATTGGGGCGTATGGTAAGCAACTCATAGATTGGCTTAATAAGTATACTTTCGTTGCAGAACAGAATTTTCGTAACAAAAGCCATGCGAGTGAAGTCGCCAAAGTTTTTCTTCGTGAATGTCTTCGCGCTGGAACAACGACCGTTTCTAGCTTTTGCACAGTCCATCCCTCATCGGTAGACGCCTTCTTTGAAGAATCGGAGAAACTGAACATGCGCAATATTGCGGGCAAAGTGATGATGGACTGCAATGCGCCTGAGGCCATCACTGATACAGCGCAGAGTGGCTACGATCAGACAAAAGAGTTGATCGCCCGGTGGCATGGCAAAGGCCGACAGCTTTATTCAGTCACACCACGTTTTGCGCCAACCAGCAGCCCTGAGCAAATGGAAATGACGGGCGCAGTCTGGAATGAACATCCTGGAACCTACCTGCAGAGTCATGTGTCGGAAAACAAAGGCGAGATTGAATGGGTAAAAGAATTATATCCTGACCGCAAAGGTTACCTTGATGTCTACGAACACTACAAGCAATTAGGCCCCCGTTCTATTCTTGGTCATGGTGTACATTTGACCGAGGAAGAATTTCAGGTCTTGCACGACACCGGAACCGCGATTTCGCACTGCCCAACGTCGAACCTCTTTCTTGGCAGTGGCTTGTTCAACATGGAACAAGCTATGGATTCAAAGAGACCAATAAGGGTCGGACTCGGCACTGACTTAGGTGCGGGAACAAATTTTTCGCAGTTGGCAACGATGAATGAAGCCTACAAAGTTGCTCAGCTCAATGGCTATCCTTTAAGTGCACCCCATGCCTACTACTTGGCAACAAGAGGGGCAGCTAACGCTCTTTATTTAGACGACAAAATTGGCAGTATCGACGTCGGAAAAGAAGCCGACATTGCGGTGCTAGATCTGCAAGCCACTCCGATTATTGAATATCGTATGAAATATGCAAAAGATCTCAACGAGATGCTGTTTGTGCTAATGACTCTAGGTGACGATCGCACAGTTCAAGCGACCTACGTTGCGGGAGAATTAGTCTATTCACGCAGTCCTCAATTACAGAGCAAGCAATTTGCTGAAAGCTTAACCTCGGCCTAACTCGGGAATTATCATGTCAGAAACTACTCTCTCAAACCAAGTGCTGAAAAGTGCCGGTATCGACTATCAGGCTTGGATCAATTGGACTTTAGGTGTGGCGTTCGTCGTCTTCGTTTTCACCTTTCAAACTGGTTATGCGATCACCAATGTTGATATGACCAACAAACTGAGTTTGACGGTAACTCAGGTTGGGATTATCGGTTCGATTTATACTTGGGCTTTTGCTATAGCGCAGTTCGCCAGTGGATCCATTCTTGACAGATTAGGCATGCGCTGGGTACTACCAATCGCCTGCGCGATTGTAACTTTAGGCGGATTCGTTTTTGCTAACGCTAACGGCGCCGGGATGCTTATAGCTGGTCAAGTGCTGATGGCCTTAGGCGGATCCTTCGGCTTTGTAGGGGCTGGATTTGTTGGCGGAAAATGGTTCGGGCCTGCTAAGTACGGTTTGATGTTTTGCTGGGTTCAGTTTGTTGCCTCACTGTCTGCAATTGTCGGACAGAGAGTTCTGGGAGAGCTGGCAGCAGAATATTCTTGGGACCAGTTACTCAACGGTCTGGCTATGGGCGGCGCAGCAGTAACTGTATTACTGTTTGCGGTTCTGCGCTCACCACCAGACAGCGAAGCCGCAGGGCAATGGCTAGGATTTTTGCCATTTGTTAGGAGCATAGTCGACCATATTAATGAAGTTTCTTCGATTTCGGATAGCTGGATCAATGCCTTGATCGGTGGCGCCACCTTTGGCTCCATGCTGGCATTGGGTGTCGTTTGGGGTCCACGCTTTCTTGCCGCTGGCGGTATGGATCAAACTGATGCGTTTGGCGTGAGTTCAATGATGTGGCTGGGGTTAGCCCTCGGCGCCCCGGTCTTTGGCTGGATCTCAGATAAGCTCAGAAAGCGCTGGATGCCCATGGCGACAGGTTGCTTTCTTCAACTAGTTGCCATTGTTTACATCTTGGCCAATCCAACTATGAGCGTGCAGGGCGCATCTATCGGGTTCTTTATTTGGGGATTTATGTCGGGCGGCTCAATGTTAAATTTTGCTATAGGCGCCGATTTGGTAAAACCCAGCCTAATTGGCACCTCGGCAGCTGTAGTTAATGCCGTTCAGTTTATTGTCGGCGGTATTATTATGGCCATTCCTGGACAAGTACTCTCTGGCAGCGGGCCGACAGCTCGATTTACGCATATCGATCCCGGGCGGGTCGTAGCAGACCTTACTATTTCCGATTATCAATGGGCGTTAGCGATCATACCTTTGACACTTTGTGCCGGTCTCTTCCTTTTCATCTTCCTCAGCGAAACTTACCCAGAGCCTGATGCTTAAAGATCTCTCTTCTCATCAATTCCTAACTATAGAGAATTTGCAATGCGTCATTCATTTTTACTCTCAGCGTTAATAGTCACTAGATTAATAGTCACTAGATTAATAGTTACTATATCAATAGCTACTGCATCCACCTTAGTTTTTGCAGAAGAGAAAAGTGCTAATCCGCCTATTTTTGACTGGACGACTACCGAAATGCATTACCAGTATGGGAACCATTTCGAACGTCCTTTTTCAACAGAGCGAGAGCAGCAAGCTACGGTTTACACGCTCCAACACGCCGACGGATGGAAGTATGGAGACAATTTTTTGTTCGTTGATGTATCGGACGCTGAGAATACAGGTTCAGATATTTACAGCGAACTCTATTCGAATTTTAGTCTAGGGAAAATTTTTGGCGAAGAAATATCGTTTGGTCCGATCAACGATATCGGGGTAATCGCGGGTATTAATTACGCCAAGGATGCGAAGGTTGTTAAATACTTACCCGGCATGCGAATGTCTTGGGATATTCCACAATTTGCCTTCTTGAACACAGATATTACGGGCTATATTGATGACAGCCGTGGGGTGAATAGTGGTGGCGCGCCAACTGAAAGCAATAGTTTCATGGTCGACGTCAACTGGGCATTGCCTTTTAGCGTAGGCAGGCATGACTTCAGCTTAGAGGGTCACGTTGAATATATTCATAGTCGAAGTAATGAGTTCGGTGGTGATGTGAAATCTCATGTGTTGGGACAACCACAGTTACGCTACGACCTTGGTAAAATCTTATTTAACAAGCCGGGGTTTTTGTTTACTGGGCTGGAATATCAATTCTGGATGAACAAACTTGGCGGTGACAAAGATGAGCATGTGGTTCAAGCGCTAGTCGTGATGCGTCTGTAAAAGAAAAGAATAAAAGAGAAGATTATGGATTTTAGTGAGAAGGTCAGTGACAAGGTCAGTGACAAGGTCAGTGATAAGATAGACATCGAACCATTAGGGGAAGTTAGAGCCTGGATTTCTTGGCTTCTTGGCGTGTCTTTTATTGTAATGGTATTTGCGCTGCAAACTGGGTATGCAGTAACTAATGTCTATGTAGCTGATTCGTTAAGCCTATCCTTAGTGCAGGTCGGCTTAGTTGGCTCTGTCTATACATGGGTGTTTGCGATATCCCAATTTGCTAGCGGCTCAGTTTTGGATACCTTTGGCTCAAGAGCTCTGCCTTTTGCCTGTCTTACTGTCGCCCTTGGTGCTTTCGGTTTTGCTAATGCGCCGAATATTCAGGTTTTGTTGTTTTCACAAGTTTTGATTGGTATCGGGGCATCCTTCGGATTTATTGGCGCTGGATTTGTCGGCGGAATGTGGTTTGAGCCTATCAAATATGGGTTCATGTTTTCACTGGTGCAGTTCTTTTCCTCGGGGTCGGCTGTCATCGCGCAGCAAAGCATCAATTACTTTATTCAAGAAGTGCAGTGGAGCGATCTTATAAACTCACTAGCACTAATCACCCTTGTCATTTCATTCATTTTGTTTTTCTTCCTACGCGACCCAGCGCAAGTACTCACTGCCAGATCAGAAGAGCAAGTCTGGCATGGTCTGAAAGCTTTTTTTGCAAAAATTGTGCACAACATAAATGAAGTGGCCGCCATCAAAGATAGTTGGATCAACTGCCTAATAGGAGGAGCAACGTTCGGGACAATGCTCGCTTTAGGTGTGGTTTGGGGCCCGCGACTGTTGATGAGCGCAGGGCTTTCACAGAGCGAAGCTAACATCGCAACAAGCATGAGCTGGCTGGGCCTTGCCGTTGGCTCTCCTGTGTTTGCGTTTATTTCGGACCGATTGCGAAGCCGGAAGAAGCCGATGCTTGCCGCCTGCCTGCTGCAACTGACAACAATCACCGTACTACTGTCTATTACAAATATTAATTACAGTATGAGTCTGCTATTATTTTTCACTTGGGGACTGGCGGCTGGCGGCTCAATGATTCCCTTTTCTATAGCAGCGGATTTAGTTAGACCTGCTTTGATAGGCACGTCTGCCGCTGTGGTCAATGGTACGCAATTTGTTGTGGCTGGCCTTTTAATGGCGATACCGGGTCAGGTACTTTCTGGAGAAGGGCTGGCAGCAAGGTTAGTACTTAGTGCATCGGGGTCTCCAGCAACAGACTTTGAAAACTACCGCCTAGCGCTGATTGTTTATCCCTTCGCTCTTGCCCTGGCTATATGTCTGTTTCTATTCTTAAAAGAAACTTACCCTGAAGATGTTTAATACGCACGGAGAGCTATCTGAGCGTCCGTTCTAAGTAGCAGATTAATCCGCTTTATGCTGGCGCGTCCACCGGCCACCATCGTCGCTTTCGCCCGTTGTGAAGATTTCGCATAAACCTCTAAGAATCCGTTTCTAAAAATTTGGTTAAATGGCTTGTATAGAGCTATTTTTGCCACGTTGAGTTATTACACATTAAAAGTCGTCCAATTTAAGCAAAGAAATTAGTCCGATACAGCGCTTATGTTCCCTACTAGCCAAGGGCTTTTTTAAAGGATAAAACAACTATGATGTCTTCTATTCAAAAGGTGTCTACACTGCTTTTTGGTGTGGCAGTATTACTCACTGGCCACGGCCTACAATTAGCGTTGGTGCCGCTTCGCGCTGAGTCTATGGGATGGTCTAGCATTGCTATTGGAGTGCTTGGCTCGGTTTATTTCAGTGGCTTCCTGATTGGCTGTTTTGTGATTCCGAGACTAGTAGAGCGAATAGGTCATATTCGCACCTTTGCCGCGCTAACAGCTCTAATGACCTCTGTTGTATTATCTTTGGCGCTGTTTAGTGATTTCTTTTTTTGGCTGATACTCAGGTTTTTGACAGGGATAGGTATCTCGGGACTCTATCTAGTTATTGAAAGCTGGCTAAATGAACAAACAGAAAATGACGTGCGTGGCAGTGTATTAGCTACCTATATCGCAATAGTGCTGGCAGCTATAGCGCTGGGCCAATTGCTGCTAAATGCCATTCCTGTTGATGACGATAGACTAATTATTATGGCTTCTGTTCTAATCGGTTTAGCAGCAATACCAGTGTGCGTCACTCGAAAAGTTCAGCCAGCACAGATTCCAACTGCTGTATTTTCACCTTTACTGGTATTGAAAACATCCAGAGTTGCGGCTATTGGCGCATTGATTTCGGGTCTAGTAACAGGGTCCTTTTACAGCCTGGGGCCGGTATATGGGCTAGACATCGGGATGAATATTTCAGGTATTAGTATTATGATGGCGCTCGGCATTGCAGGTGGCGCTGTCTCTCAGTTACCTCTAGGCAAGCTCTCCGACACGAAGGACCGACGCCTAGTCATTCTCTATGTGATGCTTGCAGGAACAGTTTCTGCAGGCTTGGCTTGGATTGTTCCGCTAGTTTTTATTCCCTATGCAATGCTGCTATTTGGTGCCTGTGTAATGCCGATCTATGCTTTGTCCCTTGCTCATGCCAGTGACAATATTAAAACTGAGTCCTTTCTAGAAGTAGGCACGGGTTTGCTAATGACGAATGCGGTTGGTTCAATTATTGGCCCCCTATTGACTGCGCAAGCTATGCAGTTGTTTGGGGCAGAATATTTTTTCTCATCCAACGCAGTGGTACTTCTAATTGGAGCAATAGCCATCGCGGTATTAGTTAGGTTCCATAAATCTGACAGGAAACATTTTACTGAGTTTGAGTTAGCAACTACGGCTTCAGCGCAAGGAAGGATTCAAATGGATCCACGTTCGGAGCCCGAATGAAATACTTTTGGAAAAGAAAGAATCAGTGCACCTTCTCGAATTACGATTTATGTGAATCCTGATTTCAAAGTAAGTCCGTGCTTGAAATAAATGCGAAAAAAGAAGGGCGGAATTGTTTTGCGCAGTTAGCCTTCGGCTATGTGGACGGTCAAAACATCGCAGGTTGCACCATGTAGCATTTTATTCGAAGTAGAGCCTAGCAACAATTTCCAACCCCCGTGGCCATGGCTGCCGATTACAATTGCGTCGGCCTCCAATTCTTTAGTCAACTTACGTATTTTTTGAACCGCTATCCCCAACGAAACATGCTGCTGTGACGGGCCAATGCCTGCCTTGCTGCAAATCTCACTTACCCTAGTTTGGGCGTAATCCACGATGCGCTGTTGAAATTCAAAAGGATCAACAGCGTAGGCTCCCATCCCCCAACTTGGTGGGAATGGCTCTACTATATGTACTAGCGCTAGTTTGCTTGTATCACCGGCAACAAGCTCTAGCGCCTTGTTTATCACTTTCTCAGAAGCATCTGAAAGATCAATTGCTACAACCACGTTCTCGTACATAGGGATCTCCAATCACAATCATTTTAGGTCATTATATTTTTATCGTGGTAGTGTGTATTGATTGAAATCAACGAGCTTACTCACTGTCGCTGATGTTTAGAGCTATCCACTGCGATATCTTTTCTTTTCGCTTGTTCACGCTCGCGGACTAAGAACCTAATCAGAGGATCGGCCGTTCTCTTGATCGATATCAAGCCACTAGGAAGCCAGCTGAGCGACTATGATCTCATCGTAGAGTTCACGAGTTTATTTGTAAATGATTAACCTAAAATACAAAAAGCATCCCGTCGAATCTACTTCGGTATTTTTGCAGTAATACTTTTACTAAGGTTTTCAGCGAGAGCTAACTAGGGAAAGACGTGTGGTTAGGGAGCTGCAGGGCGTAATAGGGCCTGCAAGCCCTGACGTCATTACCAGCACCTTTTCAGATGCTGATGCCGAACCCATAGTCATTCGACAATACTCCAGGGGGCCTTGATTTAGCTATGCTGCTGGCGCTCATAGGAGATTCTGTCTTCTGTCGAAAATTCTAGTCATTGGGAATCGAGCCTATTGTTCTTGTCTTATCCCGATAATGACAGAATTGAACTCGCGCGCTATTTTCACCAACTTCAATCAAGGGCTAATTAATATGAATGATGAAGCAACGCACTCTAAGGGCAAATGCCCCGTAATGCATGGTGGCAGTACTTCTGTTGGATCATCCAGTATGGATTGGTGGCCCGACGCACTGAATCTGGACATCCTTCATCAGCACGATACGAAAACCAACCCATTGGGCGCCAATTTCGATTACGCCGAAGAATTCCAGAAACTGGATTCTGCATCACTAAAAAGCGATTTACATGCACTGATGACAGAGAGTCAGGATTGGTGGCCAGCAGACTGGGGGCACTATGGCGGTCTAATGATTCGTATGGCCTGGCACTCGGCGGGCACGTATCGTATTGCCGATGGTCGTGGCGGCGGGGGTACCGGTAATCAGCGCTTTGCGCCAATTAACAGCTGGCCGGACAATGTCAGTCTGGATAAGGCTCGCCGCTTGCTGTGGCCGATCAAAAAGAAATATGGGAGCAAACTGTCCTGGGCCGACCTGATTATTCTAGCCGGTACCATGGCGTACGAATCCATGGGATTGAAAATATATGGGTTCGCCGGTGGACGCGCGGATATTTGGCATCCAGAAATAGATACTTCTTGGGGTTCGGAAAGCGAGTGGCTCGGTAAAGACGCACAACGTCGCACAACCGCCACGTCCGAAACTCTCGATAACCCGCTGGCCGCCACGCAAATGGGTCTTATTTACGTCAACCCGGAAGGTGTTGATGGTAAACCCGACCCGCTAAAAACAGCTAAAGACATTCGTTTGACATTTGCCCGTATGGCCATGAACGACGAGGAAACCGTTGCTCTCACTGCCGGTGGTCACACTGTAGGTAAATGTCACGGCAATGGTGATGCCTCGGTACTTGGACCCAGGCCGGAAGGCGCAGACGTCGCCGAGCAGGGACTTGGTTGGCACAATCCACAAGGTAAGGGTTTTGGTCGCGACACTGTCAGCAGCGGCATTGAAGGTGCATGGACCACGAATCCGACCCAGTGGGATAACGGCTACTTTCACATGTTGTTTGCTTACGACTGGGAATTGAAAAAGAGTCCTGCGGGTGCATGGCAGTGGGAACCCATTAATATTAAGGAAGAAGACAAACCTTCTGATGTTGAAGATCCTTCTATCAAATGCACGCCTATTATGACCGATGCGGACATGGCTATGGTCAAGGACCCTATTTACAGGGGAATTTTAGAGGGGTTCTACAAAGACCCGGCACGTTTCTCTAAAGTATTCGCGCGGGCGTGGTTCAAATTAACCCATCGGGACCTGGGACCAAAGAGCCGCTATCTTGGACCGGATGTACCTGAAGAGGATCTCATTTGGCAGGATCCTATTCCCGCCGTTGACTATAGTTTGAGCGACTCGGAGATTACAGACCTCAAAGCCACGTTGCTGGACAGTGGTTTGACGGTATCAGAATTAGTCACCACGGCTTGGGACAGCGCCCGCACCTTCCGTGGATCAGATTATCGCGGCGGTGCTAACGGCGCTCGAATTAGACTGGCGCCACAGAACGATTGGCAGGGTAACGAGCCCGCTAGGTTGACAAAAGTGTTGAGCGCACTTGAAAGCATTCAAGCAGAGTTGAGCGCCAAAGTGAGTACGGCTGATCTGATTGTTCTGGGCGGTACCGCGGCAGTTGAAAAAGCGGCGCAAGATGCTGGTGTTGATATTACCGTTGCATTTTCCCCCGGTCGTGGGGATGCGACAGATGAGATGACCGACACTGATTCCTTTGCGGTGCTTGAGCCTCTCCACGATGGCTTTCGTAACTGGCTAAAAAAGGACTATATCGTGTCACCGGAGAAGCTATTGCTGGATCGCGCTCAGCTGATGGGTTTGACCGCCTGCGAAATGACAGTGCTGATCGGCGGTATGCGGGTGTTGGGCACCAACCACGGGGACTCCAAACACGGTGTACTAACTGATCGAGAGGGTACTCTTAGCAACGATTTTTTTGTCAATTTGACTGACATGAATTATAGCTGGAAAGTGGCTGGCAATAACCTGTACGAGATCTGTGATCGGAAGACCAGGGCCGTCAAGTGGACAGCGACTAAAGTGGATTTAGTGTTCGGTTCCAATTCAATTCTTCGCTGCTATGCTGAAGTCTATGCGCAGGATGATGCGAAGGAGAAATTTGTTAAAGACTTTGTTAAAGCATGGACTAAAGTGATGAATGCAGATCGTTTCGATGTTGATAAAAAATCAAAGGACCACTAAAGTTTTTTTCAGTGAGTATGGCGCTGGCAATTAAGCTTGTCAGTAAAATACTTAGCTATAGGGCTAGCAAATTAATTATTTTTCGCGAAGGAGCAACTTATGACAATAGAAAAGCATGACCTGCACCATGAGTTTCCAGAATATAAAGAGGAAATTCACCGATTAAAAATGAATGACGCACATTTTCGCCGATTTTTTGATGAGTATCATGAGACCGATAATGACATTCACCGTATCGAGAAAAGCGCTGAATACACCAGCGATGAAATCCTAGATAAGAAGAAAATTGTACGGCTGAAACTGAAAGACAAATTACTTATGATGTTAAAAAATGAAAGCGCTTCATCGGGTCAACAATAGGGGGCTCAACCCCTTTTCGACACGTCAATTCATGGGTCAGGGTAAAGTGACAGAATAAATCCGCGGTGGTAACTAGCTTTAGCAGTTGCGAAACACTATTTAATAATGTTTTGGAGTAAACACATGCTTTTTAACGGTTCATTTAGAACAGAGTCTCCTATTCGTCAAAAAATTCGTGAATTCTATCGTATTGATGAAAGTGTTGCGGTAGAGCATATTTTACCGTTGGCAGAAGTTAACGATGATGCAGCAAGCAGGGCTTGGAAAAAAGCCCGTAAAATATCCCTGAAAATACGTAGAGACGAATCGGGAAACGGTGCGATAGATGCCTTACTGGCAGAATACACATTATCTAGTGAAGAAGGTGTGGTGTTGATGTGTTTAGCCGAAGCCTTATTACGTGTACCAGATAAGCATACTCAAGACGCCCTAATTAGTGACAAGATATCTAAAGGGCAGTGGAGCAGCCATATAGGCAGCAGTAATTCACTGTTCGTTAATGCCTCATCTTGGGGGTTAATAGTTACCGGCACGATGGTTGACTATGCTGATGAACGCGAAAAAGATAGCTTTGGTTTATTAAAGAAGGTTATTGGTCGCTTAGGTGAGCCTGTCATTCGTAAAGCAATGAACTATGCTATGAAAATTATGGGTGAGCAGTTTGTTATGGGTGAAACTATCCAAGCTGCCACTGAGCATGCTGCCACCATAGAGCGTAAGAATTTCGAGTATTCCTACGACATGCTTGGTGAGGGTGCGCGTACCAAGAGTGATGCTGATAAGTATTTTAAAGCTTATCAAGTTGGTATAGATGCCATTGGGGCAGTTGCTCGTGCGTCGGGTAAGAACGACCCTCGTAGAGTGCCTGGTATTTCAGTTAAGCTTTCTGCTATCCATCCTCGTTACGAATTTGCACAAAAAGAACGGGTAATGACTGAAGCGGTGCCTAAACTTAAAGCGCTTTGTTTGCAAGCCAAAAGCTACAATATTGGCTTAACTGTGGATGCGGAAGAATCTGAGCGATTAGATATATCCCTTGATGTTATTGAGGCGGTATTCAGTGATGATGAGTTAGCAGGTTGGAATGGCTTTTCGATGGCCCTGCAAGCTTATCAAAAACGCGCTATTTTTATCGTTGACTGGTTACGTGAACTCACCTTGCGTGTTGACCGAAAAATGATGGTGCGCTTAGTAAAAGGTGCTTATTGGGATACTCAGATTAAAAAGAGCCAAAAAGCTGGTTATCAGCATTTTCCCGTATTCACTCGCAAGGCTTCTACTGATGTATCTTACCTCGCCTGTGCGAAAAAATTATTAGAATATAGAGATACTATCTATCCACAGTTTGCCACGCATAATGCTTACACTGTCACCACTATTCTTGAACTGGCGGGCGATGACAAAACAAGCTTCGAATTTCAATGTCTATACGGCATGGGTGGTTCTTTATACGATCAAGTTGTTAAAAATGAAAATGCTCAATGTCGCGTCTACGCGCCAGTTGGTCCTCATAAAGAGCTATTAGCCTATTTAGTCCGTCGTTTGTTAGAAAATGGCGCAAATTCTTCTTTTGTTAATGCCATTATTGATGAGTCACAATCGGTCGAATCTTTACTTGTCGATCCTGTTAAAAAAATGCATCGCCTAAAAGACAAATATAACGGCCAGATAATCAAACCCATCGCGCTATACCATGATGAAAAAGGTGTCGGTCGAGATAATTCCAAGGGCCTGGATTTAACCGATATCAATACTGTGACCCCTCTAAAAACATCACTGGACGACTGGCTTCTGGATAACTTGTTCTCTGAAGATGATGTGCCAAAAGGGTCTGTAGCCATTAGAAACCCAGCAAAGCATAGTGAAATCATAGGTTTTCAGCGGCATCACAGCAAGGATGAAATGCTCGCGATGATCGAAACAGCTGAAAACGCATTTGCTTCATGGTCACAAACACCTGTATCTGAACGCGCAGCCTTATTGTGCCGTGTTGCCGATGTTCTTGAACATCATATGGACGAGCTAATCGCCTTATGCATCAAAGAAGCCGGGAAAACGACGCAAGATGGCATCGATGAAGTCAAAGAGGCGGTTGATTTCTGTCGCTATTACGCACAACAAGCGATTGAACTTGCAGAAGATGATCGTTTAGAAGCCCGTGGTGTGGTCTTATGTATCAGCCCTTGGAACTTCCCGCTAGCTATATTTATAGGGCAAGTGACTGCTGCAATTGCTACGGGTAATACGGTGTTAGCGAAACCAGCCGAGCAAACCAGTTTAATTGCGTTACGCGCCATTGAACTAATGACATCTGTTGGATTACCACATGGCGTTGTACAAGCGGTTATTGCCGAGGGTAGTGAAGTAGGTGGTGTTATTATTCCTAATGCACGTATTCAAACGGTTATTTTTACTGGCTCTATTAAAACAGCGACTATAATTTCGCAAACATTGGCTGATAGAAGCGGCGATCAAGTGCCCTTTATTGCTGAGACGGGTGGACAAAACTGTATGTTAGTTGACTCTACCGCCCTACCTGAACAAGTCGTTGATGATGTTATTTCTTCAGGGTTTCAATCTGCAGGTCAACGTTGCTCTGCGCTTCGCGTGTTATTTTTGCAAGAAGATATTGCTGATAGTGTGATTACGATGCTTAAAGGGGCATTAGCACAATTGCATGTGGGTAACCCAGAAAAATTGAGCACTGACGTAGGTCCTGTCATTGATCAAAAAGCGTTAGATTCACTCAATGACCACAGTGACTATATGAAAACCCATGGTCAACTATTATATCAATGCGATATTTCTGATGAGATAACAAATGAGATAGTAGAAAACGAACATTTCTTTTTTGCGCCGCGACTTTATGAAATAGAGAATATTAGCGTGCTAAAACAGGAAGTATTTGGCCCCTGTGTTCATATTGTTCGCTTTAAAGACGATGAAATAGAAAGCGTCATGGATGATATTAACGCCACAGGTTTTGGCTTAACTATGGGTATACATACCCGCATTGAACAGCGAGCCATAAATTTGGCGAAGCTATCACGAGCAGGTAATGTCTATGTAAATCGTAATATAATTGGCGCCATTGTGGGTGTGCAACCTTTTGGTGGTCGTGGTCTTTCAGGTACAGGGCCAAAAGCAGGTGGCCCGTATTATTTAACGCGTTTGGTGAAAGAAAAAACAACGCCCGGTGCCAAGAAACTTGATTTATCACCACCGCAAGTAGAAGCCTTAAACGGCGATAAGGATGCGGAAGCAGAAGCAGTATTATTGATGGATAGAGCTCGCGCGGCAGAAGAAATCTGGCGCTTGACCGAGTTAAATACTCGTATATCTTGTGTAAACGACGTGTTGGCAAAAATAGCTCATATCGATATTATTGATAAATTAGCAGACGATTTAACTCATACTTTAAAAGTGGCGCGATCACAATTGACTGATATTGAGAAACACTTGAAGGAGCCAACGGTTTTGCCGGGTCCAACAGGTGAGTCTAATATTCTCTATTTGGAAAATCGTGGCAACATCATCTGTTTTGCTGATGAAAATGTTACTTTTCACTTTTGGTTGCTTTCTGTTGTAACGGCGTTGGCAACCGGTAATACCGTGATCTCGGTTGTTTCTGACTTGTTTTATGACGAAGCGATAGCCTTTAGAGATGAATTCACTGCAACAGGCGAAGATGAGAATGTTTTTCAAGTCGCCCGATTACGTCACTTATCAAAGTTATTGGCACATCCTGCATTATCAGGTGTTGTTGTTGATAGTCATTGCGACTACGAAAATTACATCAGTGAGAAATTGGCAGAGCGTCAAGGCGCAATACTGCCGGTGATCAGCTCAGAGTATTTTGATCATTTAATTGCGCGTTTATTAACTGAGAAAACGATCAGTATTAATACTACTGCTTCTGGTGGGAATACATCACTCATGACCTTAGAAGTGGAAGATTAATCATTCATTGCTGCAGTTAACGATTGAACCAACGCTATTTCATGCATTCACAAAACAACACTATCAATATTCTGAAGGCTCGCTATGGGGTCGGCGATATTTACCACGGGGAATTCTTCCGAATAAAATTGGAAATGGCTGGCAGCTAGCGCGGGGGGTGTTTTCTGACAGTTCGCTAAAGCACTTGATATAGCTGCGTTGGAGGGTATACGTGAATCGTGAGCAGCTAAGTGCACGCTAGCGTCGTGCATCAGGTTGCCAACGGAACCGATGTAATATTTTTTTGGACTTTTTGGTCATCTTAGGCATCCGAATAGGTAAAATAAAAATAACGGCCTAGAAAACAGGAGCGCGCTAGCACTTTGTTAATAGTGCTCCCAATTAGCTGCCCACTATGCGCAGATCCCCATACTAATCCGTCTGTATTCTGCCCTAGAGCCAATTTGCGAGGCTGATACCCTACCCGTTTCGGTTTTTTTTATAGTTCTCCATATCGATCATGCTCTCCCCACAGCTGGAATATACTTGTGCGAGGTCCCGAAATCTTTGGTTGAGGGGAGATGGCCAGTTTAGCTCTGCTGTACTTTTATTTTTTGTTGCAAGGTTATTCTGTATCCCAACTGCTATTGAGTGTGGATAACCACACGGTGGTATCGGGAAACACCAAGTTCTTAAAAACCAATAAGATGTCAATATTTGGCGAGTGATTTACAACTCGGGTAGGCGGGCAATTTGTTTCAAGGCCGTTTTCTGGACGGTTAACTTCAGCCGCGACTAACCGCTAAGAAAAGTCATCGAGAAACATACCTACGTCATCGAATAACTCATGCGTAGTTATCTAACCAGCACGGTATAGTGATTGATTTCTCGCAGAAATAGATGGAACTTGTGCCTTATTTGTTTGGGTCATGAGCTAAATACTGACAGATTGAGAGTTAACTTTTCAGCAACCAAATTCAGTCACTAAATCACTGTCACTTGGGTCTAATTGTTGCTGTGATGCTTGTTAGCTCTTCTGACATGGCGCTGCATACCGTTATTACTTCAACAACTAAACATTGAAGTTGGTAATACGACACTGCAGCGAGTTATAAAAATGCGGAATTGAAAACATCAAAGGAGATACCTTGAAAGCGGCTAAGCTAATGGTAGAAGCCCTGCAAGCGGAGGGTGTGGAACGAATCTTCGCTGTACCTGGTGAAGAAAATCTTGACTTGGTCGAGGCGATCAGAACTTCTGATATTAAGCTGATACTTTGCCGTCATGAGCAGGCAGCCGGATTCATGGCCGCAACATGGGGGCGACTGACAGGCAAAGCCGGTGTTTGCATGGCGACTCTAGGGCCAGGGGCAACCAATCTTGTCACGGCAGCCGCGTACGCGAATCTAGGGGCTATGCCTATGGTAATGATTACCGGGCAAAAACCTATTAAGAGTAGCAAGCAAGGTGAGTTTCAGATTATCGATGTCGTTGATATATTGAATCCGGTAACCAAGTACACCCGGCAGATAGTTGGCGCCGATTATATTCCTGCCAAGGTGAGAGAGGCGTTCAGAGTTGCCGAGGAAGAAAGGCCGGGTGCCACGCATTTAGAATTACCGGAGGATATCGCGAAAGATGACTCAGATGCGCAGCTAATGCCTCGCAGCAGTCCACGCCGTCCGGTCGCAGAGCGCAAGGCTATCGATAATGCTGTAGCGCTTATTGAAAGAGCAGCCCACCCCCTGTTGTTGGTCGGGGCAGGTGCTAATCGTAAGCTGACGTCCCGAATGCTCACCCGAATGATAGGCGAATTAGGCATTCCTTTTGTTTCCACGCAAATGGGAAAAGGTGTAGTAGATGAGTCCAATGAGCTATTTATCGGATGCGCTGCCTTATCAGAGAATGACTTCGTCCATCGTGCTATAGAAAAAGCAGATCTAGTCATTAATGTTGGGCATGACGTTGTCGAGAAACCTCCGTTTGTGATGAACCCGGATGGCTTTACTGTGATTCATATGAACTTTCTGCCGGCTCGTGTGGATCCTGTATATTTCCCTCAAGCTGAAGTGATTGGTGATATAGCGAATTCTGTGTGGCAGATTCTGGAACGAGTCAAACCGCAACCACATTGGGAATTTAGTTGTTTTTTGAAAGTTCGCGACGCCCTGGAGGAGCATACATCTAGGCACACTCAGGCGGATGACTTCCCCATCTTGCCTCAGCGGCTCGTTTACGAGGTGGCTAAGGCGATGGGAAAAGACGGGGTGCTGTCGCTAGACAACGGTCTTTACAAATTATGGTTCGCCAGAAACTACAAAGCCGAGCGTCAAAATAGCGTGCTTCTGGATAACGCACTGGCCAGCATGGGCGCAGGCCTACCCGCAGCGATGGCGGCCTGTATTGCGCAGCCAGAACGACGGGTATTGGCAATCTGCGGAGATGGCGGGTTTATGATGAACTCACAGGAATTGGAGACCGCTGTGCGATTGGAGCTGAATCTCGTGATTCTGTTAGTCCGCGATGATGCCTACGGCATGATTCGCTGGAAACAAGAGAGCATGGAATTCAAGGACTATGGACTCGAGTTTGGAAATCCCGATTTTGTAAAGTATGCCCAAGCTTATGGCGCCAGTGGTCACAGGTTGCAATCGGCTGGCGAGCTATCCACTCTCATCGAGAAAGCGTTTAGCGAAGGCGGCGTGCATCTGATCGACACACCGCTGGACTACGCCGACAGCTACAGAATTTTATTGCAACAGGTGGCCGAGCTAAGTGCGAATATCTAGCCCTGTCCGCGCCAGCTAAACAAGAATTGAACGGAGCAAGAATAATGGGTCTAGATTCTATAAATCCAACTACTGGCGAGAAGCTTAATAGCTAAGAAGAAACTACCTACGCGCAAGTAGATAGCCTGCTGGAACAAGTCGACGCTGCCCACCGGCAATGGAGTTAGACAGACTTCACGAGCCGAGCCAAATTAATGCATGCAGCCGGCGAAGTAGTGTCTCGGCGCAAGGCAGAGCTAGCAAAACTAATTACCGCTGAGATGGGAAAGACCCTAGTGGGCGTGGAAACTGAAGTCGAGAAATGCGCCGCAGTTTGTCACTACTACGCGGACAATGGGGAAAAGTTTCTTGAGGATGAAGCCTTAGCAGCGATGCCAGCCTGAGCAAGATCGTATACCAGCCACTGGGGATCGTGCTGGCGGCCATGCCCTGGAACTTCCCGCTCTGGCAAATGTTTCGTTTTGCCGCGCCCGGACTGATGGCCGGGAACGCTGGGGTGTTAAAGCATGCCAGTAACGTCTGCGGTTGCGCACTTGTTATCGAAGACGTATTCCGTTCGGTCGGATTCCCTGAGCATATTTTTCGTTCTCTGCTCATCGGCAGTAGCGACGTCGCTAGAGTAATCGAAAACCCCCTAGTTAAGGCGGTGACCCTAACAGGCAGTTCAGGCGCCGGCCGTGCAGTGGCCAGCAAGGCCGGAAAGATGTTGAAGAAGGCAAGTACTGGAGCTAGGCGGTAGCGATGCCTGCGTGGTGTTGGAAGATGCCGACCTCGACATAGCTACAGAGTCGTGTGTCACCAGCCGTTTGACCAACGCAGGCCAGAGTTGCATTGCGGCCAAGCGCTTCATCGTCGCTGAAGCGTAGTTAACTCGGCATACGTGAATTCGTCAACGCGAAAACGGTCTACGTCAGCTAGCCTCCGGCAAGATATTTCAAAAGAAAATGGTTCCGCAATCGGTCGCGTGCAAATAATCTAGGCCAGTTAAAAATGAGGGCCTTTCATACTGCAACTCTTGAGTAGCTACAGCTGGCAATGCTCCAGTGGCGAGTTCGCTTCATCTAGCACTAAAAGTAGTGAAGAAATGCGAAAAACCGGGACAGACTTACTTTGCGCAGCTAGGCCTCGGCTATATGGACGGTCAAAACATCACCGGTTGCACTATCTAGCACTTTATCTGATGTGGAGCCCAGTAAAAATTTACAACCCCCGTGGCCATGGCTGCCGACTACAATTGCATCGGCCTCCAACTTTTTAGCTAAATTGCGGATTTCGTAAACTGGAATTCCTAGTGAAATATGCAACCGTAATCCGTCAATGCCGGCCTTGCTGGCAATTTCAGCTATCCTGTTTTAGGCGTAATCCATGATGCGCTGTTGGAATTCTAAAGGATCAATAGCGCAGGCCTGCGCTCCCCAACTTGGAGGGATTGGTTGCATGCCAGCGCTAGTTTGCTGGCATCACCGGCAACAAGCTTTAGTGCTTTTTTAACTACTCTCACAGAAGCTTCTGACAGATCAATCGCTACAACTACTTTCTCGTACTTTCTCGTACATACTCGTACATACTCGTACATACTCGTACATACTCGTACATAGGAATCTCCAATAACAAATATCTAAGGTCATTGTATTTTTATAGTGCCCGAGTACGTTGATTAAAATCAAAGAGCTTACTCAATGCCACTGATGCTCAAAGCACAGTTGTTGCGATATCTTCTCCTTCTCCTTGCTCACACCGTGTACTCAGAATCGAATCAGAGGATGGTCTGTTCTCTTGATTGATATCAAGCCACAAGGCCACCAAATGAGGGACCATAAAGAAACGCGAGGGTACACGGGTGGTGTTAATAAATGATCAATCAAAAAATAAGGACCGATTCCTGCCTAAAAATTTACGTTATTTTGGTGGTAGCATTTTTGCTTGGGTCTTTTGCGACAGCCAGTTATGGGAAAGACGTGTGGCTAGTGGAGCTGCGCGGTGCAATAGGGCCAGCAAGCTCTGACTTCATTACTAATACTTTGTCAGATGCAGCTGACGCTGGCGTGGAACTCGTAGTCATTCGAATCAATACCCCAGGCGGCCTTGATTTAGCCATGCGCGATATCATATTTGGCATTTTATCGTCGCCAGTGCCAGTTGCCACATGGGTGGCGCCCAATGGCTCCAGAGCGGCAAGCGCGGGAACTTATATACTCTATGCAAGCCATATCGCTGCGATGGCACCGGCCACTAATGTCGGCTCATCGACTCCCGTTAGCATAGGTGGTGGGCCAAGCCCGGTGCTCCCCGCTGCTCCACAAGATGACGGAGACCAAAATGGTGAGAGTGCGGCCGCTGGCAGCAGCGCTATGGAAAAGAAAATCATTAATGATGCTGTGGCTTATATTAAGAGTCTCGCAGAACTACGAGACAGAAATTCAGAGTGGGCAGTACAAACGGTAACTGAAGCTGCTAACCTAACGGCATCTGAGGCATTGGATCTCAACGTCATCGACATTATTGCCGAATCGATCGATGATTTGCTTAGCCAAGTCCACGGCAAAACTCTAGTGCTTAATGATCGCGAGGTGACTCTCGATGTAGATGAAAGCAACGTGATAATAGTAGAGCCAGATTGGCGTTACGAATTTCTAGCGTTAATCACCGATCCTAATGTTGCTTATATTCTGTTAATGATTGGCCTCTATGGAATTATTTTCGAGTTCTATAATCCTGGCCTAGGCATACCCGGTATTGTCGGTGTAATTTGCCTGCTAATTGGCGCCTATGCGCTGCAAATGCTGCCAATCAACTATGTCGGGTTAGCGCTTATAATAGTCGGCATAGGGCTTATGACAGCGGAAGCTCTTTCCCCTAGCTTCGGTGTATTTGGAATCGGTGGGGTGATCGCCTTTGTTCTTGGCTCCGTCATATTGATGGACACTGATCTCCCCGCACACCAGATTTCTTTACCAATAATCGCTGCTTTTGCCGTGGCATCCGCTGGTATTTTTCTATATGCCCTAACCGCTGTGTTGCGCATGCACAGCCAGAAAGCAGTTAGTGGTGTGGAAGCCATGATAGGCAGTACCGCCGTCGCTTTGGAGGATTTCGAGAGCAGTGGACAGGTTCGCGCGTCCAGCGAAATCTGGAACGCCAGCTCTAACGAAACTATTAAAAAAGACAGTATCGTTCAAATTATCGATGTCGATGGCCTAACACTAAAAATTAAAAATCAGGAGTAAGTCCTATGGAAACCTTTGCAGTGTCATTTGCAGCAATCGCAGTGATTCTTCTATTAAGCACCTTCAGGATTTTGAGAGAGTACGATAGAGGTGTCATATTCATGCTTGGCCGCTTCTACAAGGTAAAAGGGCCTGGACTAATCTTGGTTATTCCGTTTTTACAACAAATAGTGAAGGTAGGTCTAAGAATTAAAGTTTGGGATATTCCTACCCAAGACCTTATCACCAGAGACAATGTTTCGGTTAAGGTAAACGCGGTTCTCTATTTTCGAGTGGTAGATCCTGAAAAAGCCATCGTTAACGTGGAGGACTACATGGAGGCTACCAGTCAACTTGCCCAGACCACCCTACGATCAGTACTAGGTCAGCATGAGCTAGACGAGTTATTAGCAGAGCGGGATAAGCTCAATGTGGACGTGCAGAAAATACTGGATGAGCAAACTGACAACTGGGGCATTAAGGTTTCTAACGTCGAGATTAAACATGTGGATATCGATGAAAGCATGATCAGAGCTATTGCCAAACAAGCGGAAGCCGAGCGGGTACGACGCGCCAAAGTGATTCACGCTAAAGGCGAATCCGAAGCCGCAGAGAACTTAGTTGAAGCTGCTGCGCAGCTATCGACCCAGCCTCAGTCTATGCAATTAAGATACCTGCAAACGCTCACCGAAATCGCGGGAGAAAAAAGCTCTACCATTGTGTTTCCGCTGCCAGTGGACATGTTAGAGACATTCAAAGACATGCTGGGTAGAAAATAGTAGACCGTTTGCTCATCGATTAAGGCGTCGATATCTTCGTGACTGACATCGAATTGATAGTAAAAAAGAAGGGTATTTCTTTTTGGTCTTAAACCATGAGTAGATTAAATGATGTTGCAAGCTCAACAGACCAATTCAGCTCAGCCATTAAATTTTGCAGTGCTTTTTTGCGATTTTATTTTAGAGAATGGTTGGGTAGCATTCTTTAAAAATTTAGCTCAAATCGGAAAAGTATTTGATGTAATAAAAACGATTGGCAAATAATTTTAACGACGGTATCTAAGCATTTCTCGGTTTAATTGAGAGACCTTGGTGACCCCCATTAGTTTCATATCACGTTCTATTTCAGTCTTCATGTTTTGTAGCGCCCGTTCAACACCAGGCTGGCCTGCCGCTGCCAGGGCGTAAAGATACATTCTTCCCCCTGAACAAGCCTTGGCGCCTGCTGCCAACGCCTTCACCACGTGAGAACCTCGTCTGACGCCGCCGTCCATAATTACATCAATGTCATTGCCGACCGCATCAGCTATTTCGGCGATCTGATCAAACGGAGAGCGCGAGCCATCTAGCTGACGACCGCCGTGATTGGAAACCATAATTGCGTCCGCACCGATGTCCACGGCTTTCTTGGCGTCGGCAACACTCATGATGCCTTTTAAGCAAAACGGTCCACCCCATTGCGCGCGCAGAGCTTCGGCATCTGACCAATCCATAGATTGATCTAGCATTTGGGAAAAGTAGTCACCAATAGAGACGGCGACATTTGATCCCTGTTGCACAAAATCCTTGAGCTCGGCGAGTTCAAAAGGGTCTCTCAAAAAGTAGTTCAGAGCCCAACCTGGATGCACAGCGAAGCTCATTAAGCTTTTCAGCGTGAGCCGCGGTGGTGAGGTAAATCCGGTATATAGATCACGTTCGCGATTACCGCCGGTAATAGTATCTACGGTAAGGGCGAGGGTGTTAAAGCCTGCGGCTTTCGCCCGGTCGACCATGGCATCGTTTAGGCCGCGGTCTTTATGAAAATAAAACTGAAACATTTTGGGCGTCGAAATCATCTCCCCAATTTCGGCAAGGCTTACCGTGCCCAATGCAGACACGCCGAACATGGTGCCAAACTTTTCGGCAGCACAGGCTACCGCGCGCTCTCCGTCGTGATGGAACAGCCTCTGCAGAGCTGTGGGTGAGCAAAAAACTGGCATTGCGAGTTTTTGCCCCATGACCGTGACAGACATATCAATGTCTTTTACGCCGGCCAATACATTCGGTACTAAGTCGCAGTCATCAAATGCCGAGGTGTTGCGCCGATAGGTGATTTCATCATCGGCGGCCCCATCTATGTAGTGAAAAATGGGTCCTGGAAGGCGCTGTTTGGCCAAAAGGCGAAGGTCTTCAACGTTGTGGCAATTTCTTAGACGTCTGAACATGGAATGGCTCGGCAGAGGTTTTTGACAGTTTATCCGTTATTGGCTAGTTGAACAAAATTGTATTATCACAGGCTAAAAACTTACAGCTCAAAATTAATTGCTAATTACTGTTGGATGAAACCGATTAGCCTAGTAATCTAAGCCGGTTCACCAAAATAATAATGAGCTTAAAAGCCTTCTCCGCGGAGTTCCCCATGAATATTGCCAAATCACTGATACCACTTGCCTCAATTTGCCTGCCTGTATTTGCTATTGCTGCAGATAATTATTCGGTACCGCAAACTCAATGGGGGCAGCCAGACCTACAAGGGGTGTGGAACTTTTCTTCCGACACTCCTATGCAGCGGCTGTCTGAATATGGCGAACGCCAATTTCTGTCCGCGGCGGAGGTTGAGGAAATCAAGGCTCAGCAGGCAGCTTTTGATGCCAGTACAGACGGAGCACTTGCTATCGAAGGCGTGGATGAGTCTTACAATGATTTCTGGATAGAGAACGCAGGTATTGGAGACGAAGTACGCACCTCCCATGTTGTCTATCCGACCAACGGGCAGTTTCCGCCATTGGTTGAGGGCGCTATCGCGAACCAGGGCGTTTATGGGGGCGGAACAACGGGCGAATCTCGACCGGTAAGAATCTCAGCCGGTGGAATTGGTACCGACGGGCCAGAAGACCGCGGGCTATCCGAGCGCTGCATCATAGGCTTTAACGCAGGCCCTCCGTTTGTGCCAAGTCTTTACAATAACAACGTCCAAATAGTCCAAAGCAATGATCACGTGGTGATCATGACAGAGATGATTCACGATGCCAGAGTGGTAAAGCTTTATGATTCAGCAGGTGAAATGAGTTGGCTCAATGACGATATTAGGCTTTGGACTGGCGATTCACGGGGTTATTTCGATGGCAATACCTTAGTCGTAGAAACCCGAAATTTTAATGGTCTAGCAGCAAGTTTTGGCTCTACCGGCACGTCGGTTGATAAAGTGCTTATTGAGCGTTTCTTGCGCATGAGTTCAGACACCGTCAATTACGAATTCACGATTGATGATCCCTCTACTTTCACTGACAAGATTACCGCTGTTGTGCCAATGACGAAGGTAGCCGGTCAGGTCTATGAGTACGCCTGCCACGAGGGCAACTACGGCATGGTAAATATTTTGCGCGGGGCGCGTTATCAAGAGAGTCTTGATGAATCAAATTAAACCTATGCCTATTACTCGGAGCTATTTATGAGCGATCTGCCTAACTGCCCCCAATGCAGCTCGGAGTTTGCTTACCAAGACGGCGCCATGCTGGTATGCCCAGAGTGTGCCCATGAATGGAATCAAGGCGGTGAAGCTGCGGATAACAGTGACGACAAATTAATTGTTGATGCTAACGGCAAACCACTGGCCGATGGAGACACCGTCTCGGTTATCAAAGACCTTAAAGTGAAGGGTTCATCATTGGTGGTTAAAGTAGGCACCAAAGTAAAAAATATCCGGCTTGTGGGTGGCGGCCATGACATCGACTGTAAGATAGATGGCATAGGTGCAATGAAACTGAAGTCAGAGTTCGTCAAAAAGGTATAAGTCCCCAAAGATGTGATCCCCGGCGTTACCCTCGGCAAAAAAGTTGTGACGAACTTTTCAGGCTGTGCTTTTTCTTACTCTCTCTTCTTCTCTCTTGAGATAAATGCTGGTTCTCTCCCTCTTCAAGAAATGCTAGCTTAAACCTTTACGGTATTGGTCTTAGTTTGATGCTCCGTTTGCGGGCATTAATTACAGCAGGCGTCCTTATTATGTTCACTACGTTAAAACAAAAACTCAAAGTATTCGCCTCTAAAGTAACACCGACGCCTTTAGCGTGGCACGGCGCGGCTGACGGAGTCCTCTCGGTTGGTCTTATCGTTGTAGGCCTATTTTTTTACTTATCTAATGTCGTCAATTTTTCTCTTCAAAAGCTACCAGCCTTTATTCTTTGGATTGGTTTTCCGGTAATTCTGGGGCTGGCTTTACTATTAGCTGCCTACGCTCTGATGAGCCTACCCAAGCGCTACCGTTTGCGTTTAGCACTGGTGGCGCCGCTGGTTATGCTTTTTGTGTTTCCGGGCGAAGACAGCACTGGGTATATTGGAGGTGCAGCTGTATTGCTGGCTTTTTCTTTGATCGGTGCAGGGTCAGGGGTCTTAGTTCAGTACGGTTTTAACTATCGCCAACATCCTATAGCCGTGCTCTGTGTTGTCGCTGGCGCATCAGTGCTGACTGTTGGCCTCTACGCAGTATTTAGTGATAAAGAAATAGCGAACCCAAGCCTGCAGGATTATTCATTAGGCGATAGGACGCTTAATCTTCCTAACCCAGGCCTTGCGGGAAGCTACCAAGTCGCCCAGATGACTTATGGCAGCGGTACAGATATTCGAAGGTCTGAATTTGGCGCCGACGTGGATCTTATTTCAAGGTCTGTTGATGGCTCCAAATTAATTGATAACTGGGAAGGAATGTCGGGATGGCTACGAACCAGTTATTGGGGGTTTGATGTAACCGAGTTACCCCTGCAGGCGCGTGTTTGGTATCCAGTGGGAGAGGGCCCGTTTCCATTGGTTTTAGTCGTCCACGGCAACCATGGCATGGAGGACTATTCAGATCCAGGCTACGACTATTTAGGAGAGCTGTTTGCCAGTCGCGGAATTATTCTGGCTTCGGTGGATGAAAATTTTATCAACGGAACGTTCTCGGCGCGGATTAATTTTTTGGCGGACCGACCGGGCCTGAAAGAAGAGAACGACGCGCGTGGCTGGCTTTTACTGGAACATTTGTCACAGTTTAGAGATTGGAATTCCTCTGCGGGTAATTTCTTCTCTGGTAAAATTGATATGGACAGACTTGCACT
>Ga0208413_1000099_pt1 | contig 74972 bp, 64 predicted proteins | sample AntAceMetag02UKD_FD_184761 | JGI IMG/M metagenome (GOLD analysis project Ga0208413, IMG submission 184761) | Saline lake microbial communities from Ace Lake, Antarctica - Antarctic Ace Lake Metagenome 02UKD (SPAdes) (version 2) | ecosystem: Environmental > Aquatic > Non-marine Saline and...
TCACGACCCGCTCTACCTAGTCGCGTATATTGAACCGTTGGCCGATAACGCCGCCGCGCTCGGGATCGACATCGGGAATGGGATCACTCGCCGATCGGCAGCGGAGACGGCGGCGCGTGAGAATCGCGTTTCGATGTCGCGGCGGATTCGGGTAATTATTGGCGAGCAGGAAACCCCGGGATTCTTGCTACTTTATCCGGTCTTTCGCGACGGTGCGGCGATAAATACTCCGGCGGAACGGGCAGAGAACCTGACTGGTTGGGTTTACGCCGCGGTGCGAGTGGACGCGCTGGTGGCACCGTTGGAAGAACAGTATCTGCGGGAGATCAGTTTCACCGTCCATGAAGGAAGCGCGGAAGCAGAGGGCCGTCTCCTGTGGGATAGCCTGGGCCGCGACCCCGATCTCGCGCTGGTCGGAGTGGAAGAGATGGATGTGTTTGGCCAAACGTGGACGGTGCGCACTTACCCTCGCTCGGCGCTCATTCGGGCACCAGCGCATCGCTCCGCTTGGACCGGTTTAGGGCTCGGGACTTTGGGCTCCGTCGGCGCGATCATGCTGACGCTCCGGCTGACTGACAGCCGGCTGCGAGCATTGCGCGCCGCCGAACTCGCGGCGGAGGAAACGGCGACCCAAGAGGCTCGGTTACGGGCCATTTTTGAAGCATCACCGGTGGGTCTGCGGCTCCGAGAATACGACTATGAGGAAGCGCTTTTGGTGAATCCGGCCTATTCGCGCCTCACCAGTATTCCGGCGAACGAGGCACACGACCCCGACAGTTTTCTGCGCACGTTGCACCCGGATGATCGACCGCGTTGGGAGGCGGGGGTGAAATCGATCGACGCCGGTGAATCCCGGCAGGAGAGCATGGAGTTGCGGTTCATTCACCCCGAGGGTCGTATCGTGTGGGTCGAGTATTTGTTGCGGCGATTTGATGATCCCGAGTCCGGCACGCGCCGGGTGGTAGTCGCCATGATTGATATCACGGCGCTCAAGCAACAGGCCGAGGATTTGATCGAATCGAAAGAAGCCGCCGAGCAAGCCAGTTTGGCCAAGAGCCAATTCCTCGCGATGATGAGTCACGAGATTCGCACGCCCATGAATGGCGTGATCGGGATGGCTTCACTCTTGCTCGAAACCGAGCTGACCGAAGAGCAGCGCGACTGCGCCGAGACGGTGGCCAAGAGCGGCACGGATCTCGTCGAGATCATTAACGACATTCTTGATTTCAGCAAAGTGGAGGCGGGTCAGCTTGATCTGGAGAATGCACCTTTTGATCTCAGTGAATGTATCGATAGCGCGATCGAGCTCAACACCATGCACGCGGCGGAGAAGCAGTTGGAACTGCTTTTGGATACAGACGTTAATCTCCCGGCTCGCGTGGTGGGTGACTCCACTCGACTGCGACAGGTGCTGATCAACCTGCTCGCCAACGGCGTCAAATTTACGGAAACAGGCGAGGTGCTGCTGCGGGTGGCGCGAGTTGCTGTGGCCGACAATACGGCGGCGATTCGGTTCGAGATTATCGACACGGGAATCGGTATCGATCCCGCCAGCATTGATCGGCTGTTCGAGTCGTTCACGCAGGCAGACGCATCGATTACGCGCCGCTACGGTGGCACCGGCCTAGGCCTGGCCATCAGCAAACGGCTGGTTGAATTGATGGGCGGCACCATGAGCTGCACCAGCCAACCCGGGGCCGGCACAACCTTCGGTTTCACCTTGGAGTTGCCGCTGGATACGAGCGCCCCCGCGGTGACCCCGGAGCCGAAACTCAACGGCCAGATTTTGCTTATCATTGGTAATCCGCACCAAGGAGAAATCCTCTCAACGCATTGTCGATCGCTCGGGCTGGCGGTAGCGCTGGTGGCCGATCGGAAGGCTGCCCGGCTTCAAGCGACAAAAATGTCGCGCGTCGATGTGGTCCTGATTGATCAGGAAATCGTGAGCGCTTCGGGTCCGGATGAAGACGAAGCGCTGCAGACCACCCCGGCGCTAGCCGATGCCAAATACGTGGTGCTGGCCCTGTCCAACCGAGCGCCACGCCGGGAGCCGGATCCGGGGGTCGTGGCGACCCTGCGGCGACCGGTGAAAGTGAAGTCGTTGCGCACGACGCTGACCCGGGTTTTCGCGGCCATAAGCGCGGGCGAGTCGGGAGCAATTGATCTGATTCCGGTCGTCATTCCGGCCGCCTCGCAACGGGCCCTCAAGGTGCTCGTGGCGGAGGACAACCTCGTGAATCAGCGAATTTTTAAGCAGATGCTCAACAGTTTGGGCCAAGATTTCCGCGTGGTTTCGGATGGCTCCCAAGTCTTGCCAGCGTTGCGCGAAGAAATGGCTGACTTGATCCTCATGGACGTGCAGATGCCGGTCATGGACGGCCTCGAGGCGGCCATGGAAGTGCGCCAAGCATTCCGGGTAAAAGACGCGCCGTGGATCATCGCGGTCACCGCCAATGTGTTGGCAGGCGACCCGCAACGCTGTCTCGCGGCGGGAATGAATGACTACATTTCCAAGCCGCTGAAGGTGGCGCACGTGAAAGCCGCCATCGAACGCGGCCGAGTCGCCTTGAGTGGCTCGCCCGCGAAACCGGGTGGGTAATTTCGGGTTAGCGAATGCGCTGCCGAAAAAAATCCACTCTTTTTGAATCCAACGGCCAAACTCCGACGAAAGGTAAGTAACGGACCTTGCGGCGCTTTGCCGCCAAGCCGACCAAAATCAACTGACTCACGTCATTATGAAACTTACATCAATCCTCACTGCGGTAGCCCTGCTCGCTTCCGTCTCCGTCGCCTCCGCTAATTACGGCAAAAAAGAAAAGTCCATGGACATCGTCGACACCGCAGTCGCCGCGGGTTCTTTTGAGACCCTCGCCGCCGCTCTCGGAGCTGCCGACCTCGTGGACACGCTCAAAGGCAAAGGCCCCTTCACCGTTTTCGCTCCGACCGACGAAGCGTTCGCCAAGCTCCCCGCTGGTACCGTTGAATCGCTACTCAAGCCCGAGAACAAAGACCAGCTGGTCGATATCCTCACCTATCACGTCGTGGCCGGCAAGGTGCCCGCAGCGACGGCGTTGACGTTGGACAAGGCCGAGGCTCTCAACGGCAAGACCATTATGCTCTCCGTGAAAGACGGGTCCCTGTTCCTGAACGACTCGAAAGTCATCACTACCGACATCATGACCAGCAACGGCGTCATCCACGTGATAGATACCGTCCTGATCCCCTCTTCCTAGTAGTCGGTAGAGCGGATTGGTGATTTTGAGGTCCGTTTATTGGGGGATACTTTTACTCCTGAGAACGGCCCTCGCTCCTCAATCCAAACCGCGACGCGGTTTGCACCGCGTTTTTCGAAATAGCGGTGGCGGCATAGATGCCGACACCGCAGTGCGATGGATCGTGATCGCATCCGCAAAATAAATAAGTCCTGGCGTAAGCCGCCACGGCCAATGCTGCCGCCGGAATCAGCCTACCGTTCACTTAACTTGAATCATGAAAATCACTCCCCTTTTAATTTTGGCGACCTTGCTCGGCTCACTGACGGTGGCATCCGCCCAAGACGATGGCGCGAAACCGACGAAAGACATCGTCGAAACGGCCGTCACGGCGGGCAACTTCACGACCTTGGCGGCTGCGCTCAACGCCGCTGACCTCGTCGATGCGCTCAAAGGCGAAGGCCCATTCACGGTCTTTGCTCCCACCGACGAAGCCTTTGCCAAACTCCCCGCCGGCACGATCGACATGCTGCTGAAGCCGGAGAACAAAGATCAATTGGTCGACATCCTGACCTACCACGTGGTGACGGCCGAAGTGCCCGCCGCGACCGCGTTGACGCTGGAAGAAGCTGAAGCTCTGAACGGCAAGACGATCGAGATCACCCGCCGCGGTGACAGCCTGTTCCTCAATGATGCCAAGGTCATTGCCACCGATATCAAGACCACCAACGGGATCATTCACGTGATCGACGCCGTTTTGATTCCAGCGAGCACCGTCGCTTCGAGCGGAACAACCGACCCCGTGGTCGTGCGAATGGTGAGTAAGGCGATCGAAAAAGGCGCCCCGCTGTTCAATCAAGGCAACCACGCCGCCTGTGCCGCCGTGTATGAAATGGCCGCGGAAGCCTTGATGATGATGCCGGCCGGCACGATGTCCGCCCAAGACCAACAGGTTTTGAAAATGGCAATGCGGGAAGCGGCGAGGAGCCAAAACCCGACCAACTCGGCCTGGGCGCTACGTCACGCGTTCGATGCTATGGTGGGACCGTCCATGTAAAACGAGTGTTCGAGTTGTCTTGCGACGGGTTTCGGATGTTCACTCAGGGATGGCCCGGTCTGAACCCAACCCAGTGGTGGAGGAAATCCTCCCACGCGTCGCTCGACGCGAGGCGTTGGCCATGAATGATTGCATCACTCAATTTGGAGGATTGGTGTGGAGTATCATCCGTCGCTACGTGCAACCCGACTCGGAAGCAGAAGACGTCGTGCAGGAAGCATTTTCAGAACTTTGGCAAAAGGCGGATCGCTTTGATGCGTCCCGCGCCTCGGCGGCTACGTTCATCGGGTTGATTGCCCGTCGGCGGAGCATCGACTGGCTGCGGCGCAAGAGCCGTCGGCCGGAGTTGCAGCCCCTGCCCGAGGATTTTGATGAGCGGATGTCGGCTCCGGTAGCAGACACTCCTCGCGTCGATTCCGAATCGTTGCACGGAGCGTTGCAGCAGCTCCCCACCGAGATCCGCGAACTGTTTCAACTGCATTTCGCCAAAGGACTCACCCATCACGAAATCGCCGACCACACCGGCTTGCCGCTAGGCACCGTCAAAACGCGGCTTCGCCGCGGTCTCATCACGCTGCGCACCCTCATGCGTGGCCCTAACGCTAACCCCATCCCGGAAGCGTCATGACCGACCCTGAACATTCCGTCCGATTTGACGAACTGGACGCTGCGCGCGCCCTGGCCGATATCTCAGCGGCAGAGCACGCCGAGTGGACGCGTTTGGTTGAGGAACACGGGTTCACGCCTGATGATCAATTGGACGCCCTCGTGGTCGGGCTGGACTCCTCGTTAGCACCCGGCTCGGCGGTCCTGCCGCCCGCGTTAGTTAAACGCTTGGAAGCCGATATGGTGCCGTTCACTCCCCTTACCGCCGAGATCCCTCGCGTGGAAACGGCGGAGGTCATCCCCTTCTGGAGGCACCCTGCCCTCGGCTGGGCGGCGGCCGCGTGTTTCGCGGTGATTTTGCTGGTGCCGGCGGCAAAGACCACCATCGAAGCCTCGCCGACCGAACAACGCCAAGCGCTGTTGCAGTCAGGCGAAGGCATCCAACTGAGTTTCGCGGGCACGGCTGACTTTGAAAACCTACAAGGTGACGTAATTTGGACCGATGAGACCCAGACCGGCTTCATGCGGTTCAATGGCTTGCCCGCCAACGATCCTACGGTTGCGCAGTATCAACTGTGGATCGTAGATCCCGAACGCGACGAGCGACCGGTTGATGGCGGCGTCTTCGACATCCCCAGCGACGGCGGTGATACCATCGTCCCCATCCGTGCCGCCCTCCGCGTGGACGGCCCGGTAGCTTTCGTAGTCACCGTAGAGCAGCCCGGTGGAGTAGTAGTCTCCAAACAAGAAATCGTAGCCGCGATCGCCCAGCAGGGCTGATTTCCGGGCATGTGTATCCGAATCCGGATCAGGAGATCCGTAAGGGGTGTTGAGCTGTAGCGCCCAACCCACCTAGGGCTTTCCGCACACTGCAAAAGGGGGCGAACGCAAAATTGAAAGATATTCGATTTTAGCATTTCAATCCAACTGCTTTGGCGAGACGCAGTTGGTTAGAATCGAAACTCAGGAACTCGGTCGCAGTCACCAAACGGGCGTGCGCCAGGTGCAGGATATCGAAGGCGCGATGACCTCTGGCGACGGTATGCAGCTAGAAATCTGGATCGCTTCAGCCACCAGGTCTGCCAACGAGACTTCACTCAGATACCACCTTCCGGCCGCACGGTCGGTCTCGAAACCTTTTAGCCTCTTTGCGGCATCACCTTCTTCCATCAGTCCCCGAAATTCTGCTAGACGCAGCGCATTCCCAAACTCCAGTAGATTGAGTGGAGAAAGGATGAGGGGAGAACCGGTTTCCGATTAGGCGGCGGCTCTCTTCCTCCGAATGGACATCGCGGCGGTAGAGGGAAAAGAGGAAACAGGTGTCGGCGCAAAGCACAGCAGATTACCAATCACCTTGGGCGCCACGGATGAGCTGGGTGCTTTCCTCCGCCGTAAGGGGGGGTATCGTCGGAGGTTAGATCCCAGGCCGCACTTCAAGCCCAATCGGCTTGGGCAGGCGGAGTTGTTTCCATTGGCACCAACTTGGCGACGGCTTTGCCTCGGCGGGTAACGGTGATTGACTCACCGAGCCCCCCACGGCGCAGGAGCTTAGCGTAATTATTAGGTAACGTGCTAACCGGGGCGGTTTTCATTGAGCCACACTAAATGTAGCACAGGGGGAAATAGCAGTCCGAGACCGCTGCGGTCTTTCAGTCTGCGTTCCCTTCTTTCACCAAAGTCGTCACGCATTCGAGGTGGCGGGTTTGGGGGAAGAGGTCGAAGGGCTGCACGTCGGTCACGTGATAGTTCGCGGCTTTAAAATGCACGAGGTCGCGCATTTGCGTTGCCGGATCGCAGCTCACGTAGACCACCGCCTTCGGGCCGTAAGCGAAGAGCTGGTGGAGGAACGCCTCGTCGCAGCCTTTGCGGGGCGGGTCTATCACCATGACCGTTTGGGTGGGGTCGAACGCTAAGCCGGCAAAGATCGCGGTGGCATCTCCGGCCATGAAGGTCGCATTGGTGATGTCATTGGCCTTGGCATTTTCGGTGGCGAATTGAACCGAGGTTTCGCTGATCTCAACTCCGACGACTTGTTCGAATGCTGGCGCGAGGGACAGGGCAAACAGGCCGCTGCCACAGTAGGCGTCGACGAGGTGGGTGGCACCGGTGGAGACGGCTTGCTGGCGCACGTAGCCGGTGAATGCGGGCAGGATAAACGGGTTGTTCTGAAAAAAGTCGCGGGCAAGAAAATGGAGACGCAACGGGGGTTGGCCATCGGGCTGAGCCACGACCTCATGAATTACCGCGTCGTGGGCGGTCGCGACACCTTCCTCGGCGTCACGCAGCAGGAGGGTGGCGCCCTTTTTGAATTCATGCCGCGAGAGTTTGGCCTGCACGGCTGACCGCATTTCCGTGAGCTTCATGTTAATCGCATCGGTCGCGATCGGACATTGAGGTACATCGATAATGGTGGAGCGGGTGCCCTGTTTAAGAAACCCGATGGGATAAGACAGGCCACCTTCTTCGTCTTTCCACGGGGCCGGATGAAAATGCGGCGTGATTTTGGACCGGTAGCCGAATTGTTCGGGCGAACCGATGACCGGGTTTACCGGGTGGGTGATATCGGCGAGATGCTGGAGCAGCTCCAAGACTTGTTGGCGTTTCCAGGTGAGTTGGCCTTCGTAGTTGAAGTGTTGATACTGACAGCCGCCACATTGACCGAAGATGGGACAGCGGGGTTTCACTCGATCGGGCGACGGTGTGAGCACTTCGACCAGATCGGCTTCCGAGAAATTCTTCTGATTGCGAAACACCTTCGCCCGCACGCGCTCGCCGGGCAGGCAAAACGGGACCATTACGACCCAGTCGCCTGCCGCGGGCGACTGGGTCGAAGTATCAAGCTCGGAAGTATCAAGGATCAAGTTGTCGGACTTGGACTCAGACTTGGGGGCAGAGCTTGATAGTTTGACGCGGCCTAGGCCGATGCCGCGATTGGTTAGGGTGGTGATCTCCAGTTCGATTTCCGTGTGATACGGGAACGGAAAGTCTCTCGGTGCTTTGTCTTTTTTTCTTCGGCCCACGAAAAACACCAAAAGACACGAAAGCCTCAAAATGCAGTGTTTTCTTTTGGTGTATTTTTGCGGGTCTGGTGGGCTTGGGCCTGATGGAGCCAGAAATCATCACCAGCCTACAGAACCCAAGGGTGAAACAATTGGTCAAACTGCGTGATCGGCGCCCCCGGGATCAGGCGCAGCAATTTCTCGTGGAGGGCTACCGGCAGATCCGTCGGGCGCTGGACAAGGGGTTCGCTCCCGTGGAGCTCTATTACTGTCCCGAATGGTATCCGGGGGATCAGGGCAACGAGGCCCAACTTATTGCGGCGGCGGCGGCGGCCGGAGCGGATATTATTGAGCTCAACAAACCCGCCTTTGCCAAGGTGGCTTACCGGGAACGCCCCGATGGGTTGTTGGCCGTCCTACCGCAGTGGCGGCATGCCCTCGACGACCTTAAGCTCTCGGCTAAACCCTTTTTGTTGGTCGTGGAAGCGATTGAGAAGCCCGGTAATCTGGGCACGATTTTACGCAGTGCGGATGCGGCGGGAGTGGATGGCCTGATCGTGTGTGATCCGGTGACGGATTTGTTTAACCCCAACGTGGTGCGCGCCTCGACTGGCGTGTTGTTTTCGGTGCCGGTGATCATCGCTGAAAGTGAGGCCGTGCGGGCGTGGTTGCGCGCGCAACAGATCCGCTCCGTGGCGACGACCCCGGCAGCGGAGGGGCTGCATACCGAGGCCGATTTGACGGGCTCTTTGGCTATCGTGATGGGCAGTGAGCAATACGGTTTGAGCGATGCATGGTTGGCCGAGGCCGATGAAACGGTGCGTATTCCGATGGCGGGCCAGGCCGACTCGTTGAACGTGGCCATGGCGACGATCATCACGCTCTTCGAAGCGGTGCGCCAGCGGAGTTGATCAACGGCGCAGGTGCTCAATCAGCTCCGCGGTACCGGCGGCCATGGTGACGGTGGGCGTGTAGCCGAGGTCGCGTTTGGCGGCGGTGAGGTCGAACCAATGATCTTTCGCCAGCTCGGCGGCGATGAAGCGGGTCATGGGCGGTTCGCCGCTCAGCGGCAGAAAGTTCCAGAGGGTCTCGCAAACGGTCCCGATGCATAGTGCCGCCGGCAGCGAAATCCGTTTCGTGATCGGCGGTTCGCCGAGTGCGGTGAGGAGTGCGTTAATCCACTTCCACAAGTTCACCGGCTCATCGTTGGTGATGAAATACGCCCGCCCGGCGGCTGATGGGACTGTAGCCGGGGTCGTTGACCCCGGACCGGTGGGCGGGGAAGCCGGATTCCCGGGGTCAGCGACCCTGGCTACAGCGGAGTTGGCTTGGGCTACACCGTTGATGAGGGCGTGTTCGGCGTCGAGGTGGGCTTGGGTGGCGTTGGTGATGTGGACCATGTCGACGCGGTTTTGGCCGCCGCCGACGATGCGCAGGCGACCCGCGCGGGCGCGGGCCAGAATTCGCGGCACGAGGTGCGGGTCGCCGATGCCCCAGATGAGGTGAGGCCGCAGCGCCGTGGTCGCGAATCCGTCGCGGTTAACGGCGATCACGGCGGCCTCGGCTTGCGCTTTCGTAATCGGATAGGGGCTGGGGCAGTCGGTGGTGAGCGGGAGGGATTCGTCGGCATCAGCAAGGTCCTTGCCGTTGTAGACCACGCTGGGCGTGCTGGTGTAAATAAAACGGGTGACGTCGGCGTTTTGGGCGGCCGTCAAAAGCGTTTCGGTCGCGACCACGTTGTCGCGGTGAAAGTCCTCGGCCTTGCCCCAAACGCCGACGCGGGCGGCCACGTGGAAGACGGTTTCGGCGCCGCGCACGGCTTCGGCGCAGACGGCGGGACTGTCCAGCGTGCCCACGACGACGCGGATACCTTGGGCTTCCAGTTCGGGTCGGAGTTGGCGGGAAACGATGGTGATCTGTCGTCCGGCCGCTAGCAGTCGATCAACCAAATGAGAGCCGAGGAAGCCGGTGCCGCCGGTGACGAGAACAGGTGCTGCGGTGGACGCGTTCATTTCTTGGGATCGATCTCCATACCGGCACCTTCGGTCTCGGCCCATTCCATGAGCGTGAGGCGGTGGATTTTGGCGTTGTGGCGCACGTCGACGGGGAAGCCGGGGTGGAAGAAAAACAGGGTGACGCGTCCGGCGAGCGGATGGTTGCGGGCTAGTTCGCGGAGTTCGCGGCCGAGCGCTCTACCGTTGGCGCTGGTTTTGAGCACGAGGTTGTCGGTGGGCTCTATCACGAGGGCTGGGCGCTGTTGCTCGCGTCGGCCGACGCCAATCAAGGCACTGCGGCGCACGCCGGGGTGGGCGTTAAATAACGGCTCGACCTGCTCGGTGAACATGGGGCCCTGTTTGGTCCGTACGCGCTCAGCGGCGCGACCGCAGAACCACAGGCGGTTTTGGGCGTCGAGGTAGCCGCAATCCCCCATGCGATGCCAGACGGTCGCTGCTGCGCCGGAAGGATCAAGTGAGGTGTCGGCGATCTTGGCTTGGGCAGTTGCTGCGGGGAGGGCGTCGTAGGCTTTGGTGACGGTGGGGCCACGCACGATGATTTCCCCGATTTGGCCGGATGGCAGCTCGGTGGTGTCTTCGATTTTCGCGATGGGATCGTCGGTCAGGGCGATGATGCGTACGGTGTTTTCTGGCAGGACTTGGCCGACGCAGGTGCCCTGCCCGGCAATCGTGGCGGGAGCGGTTTCGGCGAGCACGATTTTAGCATCGATACTGCTTAAGGGCAGGACCTCGGTGGCACCGTAGGGGCTGTGCAGTTCGCCGTGAGTGAGGATGGGTTGCATCGCTGCCCAGAGCGCGGGTGGGACGGGGGCTCCGGCGCAGAGCACACGCTTCATGGTCGGGAGTTTGATTCCTTCCCGGTGGCAGTGTTGCGCGATTTTCAGCCAGAGCGTGGGTGAACCGAAGGAGGTGGTGATTTTTTCCTGCGTGATCGCCTGCACGATTTTGGCGGGATCGACGGCGGCGGGTTTACTCGGGTCGATTTCCGGCACGACGGTGGTCATGCCGAGGGCGGGATTGAAGAGCGCGAAGATGGGCAGCATCGGCAGGTCGATCTCCCCGGGCCGGATATCAAAAGTGCGCCGAATCATCTCCACTTGGGCGCTAAACATGCCGTGTTCGTAGCGGACGCCTTTGGGGGCGCCGGTAGAGCCGGAGGTGAAGAGAATCGCCGCGAGTTCGTCGGTCGCCGAGTCAGCGACGGTGAGGCGGTCGGGGGTGCCGACGGGGCGCGGACAGCGGGCAGTGTTTTTGCCGCTGGCCGAGACGCGGGCGGTAACGGTGCGGAAGGTGCGGCGGAATAAGCGGCTGAGAATTTGAGCCAACGGAATGCCTAATAAAGCGTCGGGTTTGGAACGTTCGACGCACTTGAGGAAAGTCTGGCGACCCATGCCGGGATCGATGACGACGGGCACGGCGCCGGTGGCGAACAGCGCGAACACGCTGGCGATCAGCGGTAGGCCTTGGCGCACCATGACGAGCACGCGATCACCTCGCCCTACTCCGGCGGTTTGCAGGCGATGTTGCCAGGCGGCGGCTTCGGCTTCGAGTTCGGCGAAGCTCAGGGTCAGATAATCAATCGAGCCGTCGCGGGTGCGACCGCGCGGGATCTTGAGCGCCGGAGAATCCGCTTGCGCCCGAGCCATGAGAGGCAGGTGGCGGGCGATGTTGGCAGACGGCGTGTTTTCGGGAGAACTCAAGGCGCAACGAAGGATAGGCTGCCAAGAAACACGCGGCGAGTCGGGCGTAAAGCCCGACCCACGGTTAAGTCGCCGCGGAGCCGTTTTGGTAGGCGGGGAGCGAGGCGATGAGCTCGCATTGCCAAGGGAGCAATAGTTCGGCCATGGCGGCGGGGCTGCGGGCGATTTGGGCCAGCTGGGCGCGGTTGGCGATGAGGGTGGCGTCGAGTTCGAGCTTGGTCGCGAGTTTGTCGCGATCGTCTTTGAGGCGATCTTGGAAAGAGAGCTCGGTGGGCGAGAGCGAGCGGTGGTCCCGGTTGCGCTGGCGGCGGGGCAAGGTCGCGGGGTCGGTGTCGAGGCCTTGGGTGACCGCGGCGGTCAGCGACCCGACGAGGCGCGGGTGACGCCGGCCGAGGTGCACGGTGGCGACGATGGCTTGGGCGTTGCCGAGCTCTTCGGCGGAGGCCGCCATTTTGAGCAGCAGGCTATTGTTGCAGACTTTGAAGGGAGGGGTGTCGAGGCGCTCGGCTTGAGCTTCGCGCCAGCGCCAGACGGAGCGCAGCACGCTCAGGCAGATGCCGCGCAGTTTCTCGGACTTGCCGATGCGCCAGCCATTCTCGTCGCCCTCGGGGAAACCGACTTGGCCGGATTCAATTTGGCGTTGGCACTGTTGTTCGAGCCAAGACATGCGGCCGAGTTTGCGTAGCTCTTTGCTGAGCAGATCACGGAGTTCGGGCAGGTGCCAGACGTCGAGGGAAGCGTAGTCGAGGAGCTTCTTGGTGAGGGGTCGGCGGGACCAGTTGGCCTTTTGGGACTCCTTGGACATGACGAGGCCGAAGTAGTCTTCCATGAGTCCGGCGAGCCCGACGCGTTGGCGATTCAGCAGTTGGGCGGCGAGCATGGTGTCGAACATGCTCTTGGCTTCAAAACCGTTGAGGTCGTGCAGCAGGCGCAGGTCGAAATCGCTGCCGTGCATGAGGAGGTGCTTGTCGGCGAGCTTCTGATAGAGCGGACCGAAATCCAGCGGCGCGAGTGCGTCGACGAGGAAGACCTTGCCGTCGACGAGGAACTGCAGGAGGCAGACCTTGGTGCGGTAGCAGTTCATGTTGTCCGCCTCGGTGTCGAGGGCGACTTCGTCAACGCGATCAAGGGCGTCCAGCAAGGGCTGGAGTTGGCCGGGTTGATCGAGGAGCTCGTAGGTGGGTGGTTCGGGCTTCAATTTAATTCCCAGCAAACGCCGGACACTTACAGGAAGAAAGCGTTTATTCATGCGGTGGTGATTTCTCCGGCCCAGGCGGCGAGAAAAGCGTCCGCGAGGTGGGGAAGATTGGGGCTATACCCGCCTTCGAGGACGGCGCTGACGGGCAGGCGAGCGGCGTGCAGCCACGAGCCGAGAGTCGCGAAATCCGTTGGTTCCAAAGTCATAGCTGTGATGGGGTCGCCGCGGTAGGCGTCGAATCCAGCGGAAACCAGCACAAGGTCGGGCTCAAAGGCAATCACGTGTTCCCAAGATTTGGCGAGGGTGTCCAGGTGATCGGCGCGCGGGGTAGCCGGAGCGACGGGGTAGTTCAGGCAATTAGCAAAACTCCGCTGGCCGGTGCCGGGGTAGCCGGGCGACTGGTGAACCGAAACAAAAAGCACGTCGGCGCGGTTCTGTAGAATGGCTTCGGTGCCGTTGCCGTGGTGGGCATCGAAATCCCAGATGGCGACGCGACGGACCTGCGGCTTGGCCAGCGCATGGAGCGCGGCGATGGCAATGTGGTTGAGGTAGCAAAACCCCATGGCCTGAGTGGTGGTGGCGTGGTGGCCGGGCGGGCGCATGAGCGAGATGGCGGGGCCTTCGCCGGCGAGAGCAGCATCAGCGGCAGCGAGGGCGCAACCGGTGGCGCGGCAGGCGTGAGCATCGATGCCTTCAAACCAGGGCGTATCGGCGTCGAAGTCGTGGGGTTCGGTGAGGCGATCGAGGTGAGATGGCGCATGCGCCCGGGCAGCATCGGCGCGGGTGGCGGCCGGAGCAGTGCGCCAGATCCAGTCAGGATGGCGCTCGCGGAGGAGCGGCCCGGTGTGGCGCAGGCGCGCCGGTTGCTCGGGACGCGCGGCATCGCCGTAGTCGAGACAACGCAGATCATGAAACAGCAACATCGGGGGGAAGTTGAGCAATTGGCGGAAGGACGGCAATGATCAGAATGAAATTGGCATCGCGCTGGAGACCGGGCGGAAACACCGTGGGGTATAGGTATGACTGGAATCGAGGTGACCGAGACGTGGTGGTGGTGGTCCCATGCGGCGGCGACGTGGGCCATGGTGGGAGTCATTTGGGTCGTGCAGCGGGTGATCTATCCCCTGATGGAGCGACAACCGGAGACCGGTTTCACGGCTTGGCACCAGGACTACATGCGGCGGTTGGGGCCCGTAGTCGGCCCGCTGATCGCGTTGGAGTTGATCGGTGCGATATGGTGGTGCTGGCAGGATCCCGCAAATAGCTGGGCCGGGCTGGCCGGCGTGCTGGCCTTAGTGAATTTGCTGTCGACGGCCTTGGTGCAGGTGCCGATCCACCGACGACTGGCGCAGGGTTATGATCGCGTTTTGATTGCCAGATTGGTTGCAACCAACTGGCTCCGGACGGTCGTATGGACGGTCCGAGGGGTGATTCTTTTTTCATGCGCGGTGATATAAATTTAGCAAACGGTGCGTTGTAGCGGTGCGATTAATGCTGCAATCTCGGCACGTATGACTTCCGCCAAGCGCCCACCCTCCCCCGAAGAGCTACGTCAAGCCATCGCCCTCCGATTGGAATTATTAGGGTGTCCATCGAATTCGGGAGAAGGCCCGGGAGGGCTTTCTGAGCTCACCGAACCGATCTTTGCGCGCCATCGTGAAATGACCCGCCAGTTGGTGGAGCGTTACGCTCCGGTCGATGGGCGGATCCAGCATTTCCTCAACCAATACCTGGCCAACATCGGCCCCGCGCCGACCCTACCCTTGCGGACTCTGGTTTTGGATCAACCTGGTTTGGCGCGTGAGTTGTCCCTACCTTCTCACGGAGACGTGGCCGATTCCCCTCTCCTCAAAAGCTACCGCTTGCGCAATGGGGTGCTGCACAATCCGCGCAGTGATCGGCGCACGACAAAGGGGGTTTTTCATATCGCGGAAGGCGGCCTCCCGGTGCCCGACGACAAAAAAGCCACTCCGCTAGAGGCGTATGCCAAGCTGTTGGAAATCGCCCTGAAACCGCCGCCAGATTTGGCGCGCTTGCCGTATGCGACCGACTGGCCAGAGCCGGCCGAGTGCCTCGTCTCGCTAATGTTGCGGCCGAAAGTGGTGCCTGAAGTTCAGGGCTACACGGCGACGAAATCGCTAGAAATCCGGTTCTTCGCGCCGGGGTCATTGGTGGCCAATCTAGATTTTGTGGAGTCGATCTTTGGCAATGCGGGCGATCCCTATCTGCCGGAAAACGATGCGGCCTTCGATATCGACGGTTGGACCGGACATACGGGCTGTGTGATTCTCGCCCCCCATCTGGTGAACGTATCGAAGGTGGCCCTGGGCTTGCCGCACTGGGATCTGGCGACACCGCGGCAACGTCGCGATGGCATGTGCTGGAAATCCGAGGACGAACTCTACAACGACGGTTCCGCGTTCAAACTGTGCGCCCGCGACCACCGCGGCGTGGTGGTGACCTTGATCGCCGACAACTACTTCGGTTACTGCAAAAAAGAGGTGAAAACCCAGATCGGCTATGCCGCGAATCTCTACGGTTTGGCCGAGGAAGAGCACGCGGGCGGCGCGCGGGTTTACCCCTCCTATGATTTGGGCGAAGAGTTTGCCGGTAATTTGCACGTGCAATCCCGCGGCCACTCCTTCGCCGAGGTGGTGGAGCGCTACGGCGAGCTGATCGATCTCCAACCGACCGGTTACGCTATCGATAAAAAGTATCCATCAATCTACTACGTTCCCAAAAACGTGGAGTTCGATTTGCAGCGTCAAACCGTGAAGTGGAAGAACGACACCGGCGACCACACCCTACCGTTGCGCGCGGGAATCACCTACGTGCGGCCTTCGGGCTACAAAGTTCATCTGGATCGTCCGCCGGCACACACGACGTGGAATCTCGTCGGCACGACGGCCGAGGGCACCTTCTGCCACAAGCCGTGCACCGTTTCGGGTGGCGGTAAATCCGAGATTTCCAAGGCGATCTCCGATGCGATTCTGCCCGGCCCGGTATTCGTGGCTGACTTTGATCGCGACATGAATCGCGTGCAGGAGCTCTTCAATCACCCCTACCACGAGCGGTTTGCCGATCCGACTAAGCGCGGCACGGACATGCGCCCGATCCTCAGTTATGAGCGTTCGTTGGGCTCAGTGATTAAACTGCTCACCCCGTCCTCGGAATACTCGGAAGAGTTCAATGACTGGCTACGCGTGATTCCGCAGTATTTGAAGGAGATCTTGTTCGTGGTTAAGCGGCACGCCCGCTCCGATTGGGGCAACGATTGGCGTAGCCATTTCTCCGTTGATATCATCAACGGCACGCCGGGTAACGAGCTGAAGTGTGACACCCGCAAGCTCACGGCGAGCTACCTACGGGTCGGTTTCCAAGACGATGGTTCCTGGCGGGTGTTTGGCCTCCGGGAGGACTTCCACCCGGCCGCCAAGATCCAGATGGAAGATGATATCACTGCCTCGGTGGTGGTCCCAGCGGACAAGCTCGAGGGTCTGGCCGCGGGCTCCACCCGACTGTCCGAAAAGTTCGTTTCGAACTGTGAGACCCGTTTGTTTCAGCGGCCGGATGATGCCATCCACCGGGGTTATGATAAGCAGGCCGAGCGCGATCTCGCTGGGCCGGCTAACTTCATTTCCAACTTCGAACCGTTGGATCGCGCAGACGCCAAGAAACTGGTGGCCGATGCGGTCGGTTTCGACAAATGGACCTCGCCGGTCAAGGCCCTGATTCAGGCCGCCGCTGAGTCACCCGACGGTCCCTCTTATTTCGTTTCGCCCGCGCATCCTCGGATGGTGGATGGCGCGCCCACCAAGAATCCTCGCTACCTCCAAATGCGCCCGGATTTGGATGATCCACGCGGAGTGCACCTAGCGGAAATGTCGACCCGACTGCATCGCCGCTTGGCTCCCGACGCACCGGTGCACACGCCCGTTGATGCGGTCGTGCCGGGTCGCCGGAATAATCCGCCCGACGTCGAAGCGGGCATCCGTTCGTTGGCGGTATTTAACCCCATCCATTATTTCGAGCTACCCGAGCTGTTTGTAGAATACATTAGCTCCATGACGGGTAAATCGCCCTCGACCACGGGCGCGGGATCCGAAGGCGCGCTGACCAAAGGTCCCTTCAATTGCCTCCCGGCCGTCTATGATTTGAATGCCGCGTTGGTTTCGATGTTGCTGACCGGTCACCCCGCCTTCGTCTCTGCGGCGGGTTACGTGGGACCGAAGGTTCGGGTGGATCACGATGTCAGTCTTTTGATTCCCGAAGTCTGGTGCCGCATGAAGTCCGAGGACCGCGATCCGGCGAAGATGATTTCGCAAGGCTACCTCGAGAAGTGTCGCGACTTTGATTTCGAAGGCCGTCAGGTGCTGGCGAGTCGTCTCGGTTATCGGATCACGCGTCGCTTTGTCCGCGCCTTCTTCGGCCGCGTTTTTAATCACCCGCATGTGGTCTTCACCGATGCCATGTTGAGTCCCGAGAAACAAGGCATGGAGCTCTTCGTCGAAGGCATGGATAACATTGTGGCGACGCACGAACGCGTGGCCCAAGCCTACTTCGATGATAACACCGTGGAAACGGCCTGCCCTCCGGTGCAGGCCCTCCTGCATATCATGGCCAAAGGCGACTGGAATGGTCACGGCCTTGATGCTCCGGAAGTGCGCGACATGTTCTCCCGCGAAGCGTTGCTCGCTAGCGACTGGTATCAGGCCCGACTCGTGGCCAAACAGAAGTGGGACATGATGATGTGGGCACGTCACGTCGTGACCCTTGAGCGCGCTTTGGATAATCCGGCGATCGCCGATGTGGTCCAGAGCATGTCGCTCAAAGATCGCCTCCAGCATGCGCAAGCCGAGTTGGCCCGCGTGTCCGGCGACGACTACCTGCAATCGTTGATTGGCACGCTCGGCAAACAACCCGTTTAACCTCCGCCAAATCGCGGGAAGGTAGGGCGGCCTCGCCGAGGCCGCCGAGTGCGGTAGCTGGAGCAGCGCAATCGCGGCGCGCCCGACAAGAGGAAAAAGCGCGCTCGGCGAGCGTCGCCCTACGCACTCGATTTACTTTTCTCCGCTTTCCTTCTTTCGGTTTTGGTCGACGAAGATACGGACCTCGGCGTCGCGTCGGCCCAGAATCTCGGTCGCCCGTTTGAGGGCGTCTCGCGTGGAAAGCGTCGGGTTGCTGAGGATTTCGCGGAAGAAGTTCGCCTCGCCGATTTGTTTGATGGTGCCGGCATTGCCGAGGACGCGGGCAATCTCCCGACTTGCTCCCGAAATGACCAGATGCCGGCCAGATTTTCGCAGAAACCCGTGCAATTCACTGACGGCTGCCGCCGCGGTGGCGTCGAGATTACGCGCATTTTTTAGGCGCAGGATGATGACCTTAAGACTTGGGTCTTTGATGATCTGGCGGATCTGCTGATCGAAGAGGTCGGTCGAGCCAAAGAAGAGATCCCCTTCCGCGTGCATGATCGAGATGCCGGGAACCGAGCGGCGCGTGCGACCGCGCTCCGCGAGTTGTCCATCGTCGGTGAAGTTGTATTCAACCAGTTGGGGGCTGCCGGCTTTGCGGAGAAACAGGATGATCGAGGTGAAGGCACCGAGGTAGATGGCGAGGTCGATCTGGAGCAACAGGGCGGATCCACAGGTGACCAAAAAAACGATGGTGTCGGAGCGCGTAGTGCGCAGGGCCATCATGATGTTGTGCCGATTTATGAGCGACCACGCGATGCCCATGACGACGATCGCGAGCGCCGCCGTGGGGATGTATTTGATGCCGAACCCTAGGGTGAACATCAGCACGAGCAGGAACAGACCGGCGAACACATTGGCCAATGGCGACTTCGCTCCCGAGGAGTCGCTGAGCACCGAACGCGTAAGCGACCCCGAAGAATTCATGCCGCCGAAGACCGCGCTGGCGGCATTGGAAATCCCCATCGCATACATCTCCTGATTTACGTCGATCCGACGACCGGATTTCGATGCGAGCGTCTTGCCGATAGAGGTGCCTTCCAGCACTGAAACAAAAGCCAACGCAAGCGCTGGTGCGGCTAACGCACCGACGAGCTCAAAATCAAATTCACCGCGCAGGAACCCCAGGTCTCCCAGCGAAAATCCGCTCAGGTAGCCGAGGTGCCAGCCCAGGTATTCGAACCCAAATCCGAGTGCCGCCATCAGCAGGATGGTCACGGCCACGTTGGGGAGTTTGGGAAACCACTTCAGGAGCGCGAAGTTGGTCAGCAAGGTGACGACCGCCATCCCGAGTTCGGGCAGGTGGGTATGGGGTATCGCCATGACCGTGCTCGTAACGATACCGAGAAAGGTCGATGCGTCGCCGATACTGAAGCCGAGCGCGTTCTGCACTTGGTTCACAAAAATGAGCGCGGCGGCGGCGGTGATGTATCCGGTGACGACGGTGCGGGAGATGTAGTTGATCAGCAGCGACGCGCGCAGCAGCGCGCCGATCAACATGAATACCCCGACCATCAGCACGAAGAGCGGCACGGCGGCGAGACGTTCCTCGGGGGGGAGACCGGTGGCGACGAGACCGGTCAGCATCAGAATGGCGGTCGCGTTGGTCGGGCCGAGAACGATGAAGCGGGAGCCGCTGAAAAAAGGTCCAGTGGCCGAACCGATGGCGCTGCTCATCAAACCGAATTGTGGCGGCAGGCCGGCGATTAGCGAATAGGCGATACTCTGGGGGAAGGCCAGCAGCGCGACGTTGACGCCCGCCTTGGCGTCGGCGGCGAGGGTGGCCTTGGGTGGTTTGCGCAGAAAACGACGACCGGGAAACCAGTCCAGATTAACGGCGCGAAGTAGTCCCCTACCCCAGTAACGCAGGATACGACCCCAGTGCCGTTTGCGCGGCGGAGGCACTTGTTCGGTTTCGGAATCAGACTCTGCGACAGGTTCGGTCACGCGCGTGGATATGACGCTGTTGCGAACGACTGGTCCACGTCAACTAACACGGACCGTAAAACACCTAACGCGTTCATCGTTGAGGCAGATGAAGGCCGGGGATCGTTCTAGGGTTGTCAGCTCGCGGCGGGGATATTCGCTCAAAGCCGAGATGTTAAAACGGATGTCCTGCTTTTGGGTGATGGGGGTTGCCGCGGTATGGGGTGCAACCGAAACGGAGATGGAAATTCCGCCTGAATGGGTAGAGCGTAATCCGCAGATTCGAGAGATGCTGGAAATTCCACCCGAGTGGGTAGAACGTTATCCGCTGATCCAAAATATTTTGGCGATGGAAACCCCGCCGGAGCTTTTGCACAAAGACCGGACGAATTAACCGGAGGAGTGGCGGGAAAAGAGAGTGGTCGGGGAAGCACTCGTGGCATTTGTGGTTACTGCGACCGGGGAAGTTGCGGAAGGGCGGTTGATTTCGGCAGACTTTCCGGAATTAGGGGCCTTGGCCTTAGCCACGGTGCCCACTGGGGAATTTGCTCCCGGTGAACGCGGCGGCGAGGTGGTCCCGGTCCAAATCATCGTCCCGTTCACTCATGATTTTAGCGAGGCGGCGTTCGACGTTCGGGCGAAGCCGCGGCTTCAGGGACAGCCGGAGTATCCTTATTTTATGCGTCGATCTGGAATCAGTGGACGGGTAGTGGTTGAGTTTACGGTGAATGATAAAGGCCGGGTCGAGGCAGCTTATGCCAATGAAACCAGTCATCCCGGTTTCCGGCAAGCGGCGGTGGATGCCGTCGAGGAGTGGAGATTTTCTCCGGCGGAGAAGGATGGTAAACCTGTGGCGATGAACCTGAGAGTTCCCATCCTTTTTGAGATAGTTGATATGCCGGAAAACAGGGGCTGGAAGATCCCCCGGCCTAAGGAGTTTCCGGCTGGTTTTCCGGATACCCTGAAGTGGGATGAGGCGCCCAAACTGATAGACTACAACCCGCCGGTTTACCCTCGAAACGCCTTGGAAGAAAGGATCCGAGGCAAAGTCAAAGTGCAGTTTGTGATCGCGCCCCATGGAGGGGTTGTGGCGACTAGGGCGGTAGAGGCAGATAGTCCTGAGCTAGCCGGTGCGGCGGTGGCTGCGGTCGAGACGTTTAAATTCGAACCGGCCCGCCGGAACGGTGAACCCTGCGGCGCGAGCATATTAATCGAGCTGGATTTCCGACCTACAGAATTCAGTGACGCACCGGTCACCAAAGAGACGCGAAGGTTGCTGCGGTCGGTAAAGAGGAACCCTGACCGTATCATCAGCCCAGCTCGGCTTGATGCTATCCCGGAAGTCATTTTTGCCCGGCAACCGGTAATTCCGACGGTGCATCGAAAAGACACCGAAGATGGTCATGTCCGCGTGGAGGTGATCATCAGTAACCGAGGCACGGTTGAGCTAGCGAGGGTGCTAGAGGAAACCAGTCCCGCCTACGGATTCGCGGCGATTCAGGCGCTCTCGGAGTGGCAGTTTACCCCGCCGCAAGTTGAAGGTAAGTTCGTGGATACCCGTTTGATCGTGCCTTTGGTTTTCCGCGCTCAAGAGGCGACCAATGCTCAAGATTGATGCTGAGGCCGGAGGGCTCCCGATCAGAGGGGCCCAGGATGCGGGCCGCACGGCCGTCGCACGGCCGTTGTGATCCGTTATGAGATTGCCGCGAGGGGCGAATAAAAGTGTGCTGAAATTATGTTCCGAGTGGGGATTACGTTAGCGCTTTTCGCCGGGTGGGTGTTGTTACCACCGGAGTTGCGCGCCGTCCCGCACAGCGGTGCGCGCGCGTTTGAAACCCCGAAAATTACGGAACCTCCCGTGCCGGTGTATCGGGTGACCCCCGATTACCCGTTGGCCATGTATCGAGCGGGTATTGCGGGCGAGGTTCTGATCGAGTTTATCGTGGATGCGGAAGGCAACGTGCGTGAGACCTACCCCGTCCGGTCGAGTCACCCCGCATTTAGAGGCGAGGCGGTTCTGGCGGTATCGCAATGGCGGTTTCGACCCGGCACGGTGAATGGGGAACCGGTTGCCAACAAGATGCGGGTGGCAATTTTTTTTAGTTTACCCGCATCGGTCCAGCGATTGTGGAAAATCGATCGCCCGAAGACGTTTCCAGATTCGGTGCCGGAAGAAATGCGCTGGGACGAAGCACCGGTGCTGCGGGAATACCAACCGCCGGCCTACCCCCGCATTGCGCTAATGGGGAAGATGAAGGGACGCGTGGAAATCGGGATGGTGATCGGCAAATCGGGTCGCGTCATCAAGACGATGACCATTAGGGGAAGGCATGAGCCCCTGATGGGAGCGGCGACCGCGGCCGTGGAATCATTCGTATTCGAAGCCGCCCGGAAAAATGGCGCGCCCAGCGGAGCGATGGTCAAAATGACTTTCGATTTTGGAAAATCCAAGGCGAGTGATGCGCCGGTCACTTCGGAAATGGCGCGATTGATTAGGCTGCTGAAACGAAACCCGGAGAAGATTGTGCCGTTGGCGGACCTGGATGAGACCCCGAAGCCATTGTTCCGGTCTGCCCCGGTGGTGCCCCCCGCCCACCTGAAGCGCTCGGAGCAAGCCGAGGTGGTCGTGGAGTTCATCATCAACCGGCAAGGGATGGTGCAGTTGCCTCGGGTGATCAGTGAGACCGCCCCGGCGTTTGGTTATGCGGTCATGCAGGCGGCGGTCGGTTGGCAATTCGAGATCCCCCGGGAGAACGGCGAGCCCGTGGATGCGTTGGTCCGCCTTCCCCTGCTTTTTCCGGCTAACTACAACCCCTAGCTTTGGGCCTTAACTGGAATTGAAAATAGCACCACCCATCGAATCAACGAATTATGAAAGCGATCATCATCACCCTTCTCATTGTTGGCGGCATCGGCGTTGGCTTGTGGAAAGTTTCGTCCGAGCGCCGCGCGGAAGTTTTGGCCAAGAATGAGGCGATTCGGCAGGAGCGTGCGTCGGCTGAGCGGAACGAACGGGTGGAATTTTTTGGCGAGGCGGGGCTCGATCCGGAGATCACATGGACCCCTACGGGTCTGGGTTACATCATCTACGAGCGAGGCACCGGGATGCGCCCGGCGGCTGGCGCGGAAGTCACCTTCAATTACATCGTGAAGCTGAAGGACGGCACGGAAGTGGATCGCACGAAAGAGCCGATTGATGCCCGGATCGGACAAATGATTTCGGGCGTCTCCGCGGGGCTGCAACTCATCCAAGTTGGCGGGCGAGCCCTGCTCTTCATCCCGCCCAAACTCGGTTATGGCAGCCAAGCCTTCGGTAGTATCCCGCCCGATTCGGGGCTGTTGTTTGAGGTCGAGTTAGTCCGGGAGTGAGGCCCTCGCGGCGGGTGATTTCCGCGCTAACGCATAGATCGGCTAGGTAGGGCGAAGGCGCCAACGATGGCGTGATGTGTTCCGGCGGGGAGTGCGGCAGGGGATCTTACGCTTTCTCGTTCTCGGGCCGTTCGTTGGGCGCAGATGTGGTGACGGGTGGGTATTGGCGGTTCGGGCGCGGAAAGGGGTCACGTCGGAAAAAAGCGAATTCCGCTTCGCTGCATTTCGTTTTTTAACGACATGACCCCGTGGGCTTGAGGATGGGGTTTGGCTAGGTAGTTCGGGCGCGCCGGGCGTGCCGGCGGTAGAGTGGGTGAACCGATTGAATACTGATGGAAACGGCGGTTTCGGCGAAACGCGTCCTACCTCGGAACGGCATCGGATGTCGGGCGTAAAGCCCGACCCATGGCAAAGCGATGCTCCTGCTGGGAAGCCCCGACCCGCGGTTGGGTGAGGCTAGCGCGGGTTGGTTTTTAAACCCGCTGCTACTTTGGTGCTGGGGCAGGCGCATTCGCCGCTGCTGCCACAACCCCGTTGTGATCGCTGCCGATTGCGCCACCAACGCACGGTCAGATAACCCCCGGCCAGCAGGAAAACGGCGAAGGCGGCGATGGATTGGTGTTCGGCGTTCATGCTAACAAGGGACATCAGAATCCTAGCGCGGTGCCGGTTTGGTAGACGACTAAACAAATCAACCAAGCAAAACCCGTTTGATAGCCGACTTGGAAGAGCGGCCAGCGCCATGAGTTGGTCTCGCGCTTTACCACCGCTAGCGTGCTGACGCACTGCATCGCGAAGACGTAGAAGATCATCAGCGTCAGACACACAAGCGGCGTGAATAGCGGCCGACCATCCGGCCACGTGGCTTGGCGCAGCGCTTCAAGCAGGGGCGCCGTGTCTTCATCGTCTTCTTCCACATTGAAGACGATGCTGGTGGCGCTAACAAAGACTTCGCGGGCGGCGAAAGAGCTGATCAGACCGATACCGATTTCCCAATTGAAGCCGAGGGGCTTGATGAGAGGTTCGATCAAATGGCCAGCTTGGCCAGCATAGCTTTGGGCGACCTGTTCGCCCGGGCGGACATCGTCGCCGGATTTCGGATACGTGGTGAGCCCCCAGAGCACGATGGAGATGGCGAGGATGATGGTGCCGGCCCGGCGCAGGAAGATGCCCCCGCGCTCGGCCATTTGTAGCGAAACGTCTTTGATTCGGGGCACGCGATATGGCGGCAGTTCCATGATCATCAGCGGAGGTTCGCCGCGCAGGAGGGTGCGCTTAAATAGCCAGGCGAAGCCGAAGGCGCCAATGGTGCCGAGCGCATACATCAGGATCATAAGACCCACTCGGATGAAAAGGGACGTTTCGCCTGGCGGCAGGAGCGCCGCAATCATGAGCAGATAGACTGGCAGTCGGGCCGAGCAGCTCATGAAGGGCGCGACTAGAATAGTTACGAGGCGGTCCTTGGGGTCCTCGATCGTCCGGGTGGCCATGATGCCGGGGATGGCGCAGGCGTAGGAGCTGAGGAGCGGGATGAATGATTTCCCGTTGAGGCCCACCTTGCCCATCAGGCGATCCATGATGAACGCGGCGCGCGCCATGTAGCCGGTGCTTTCCAGCAGTCCGATGAAGAAAAAGAGGATGAGAATCTGGGGGAGGAAGATGACAATGCCCCCCACCCCGGCGATGACGCCGTCGGTGATGAGGTCGCGTAGATCGCCCGGCGACATCAGACCTTTGATTCCATCCGCTAGGACGACCGTGCCGGCATCGATCCAATTCATCGGGTGTTCCGCCAGCGTGAAGATGCTGAGGAAGAGCGCGGTCATGATCGCACCGAGGGTAACCCAGCCCCAGAGGCCATGAGTCACCACAGCGTCGATTTTGTCGGACGTACTCTGGTCCGTGACGCGGGCGGACGATTCGACCGTCTGTTCGGCGAGTTTGCCGATGGCGTCGTAGCGGGCACCCACGAGCGTGCCGGACCAATCAGTCCCCTCGTCGTGCCACTGCCGTTTCCAGTGCTCAAGGATGGCGGCGGTACGGGCACTCAGCTGCTGAGAACCGGCTACTCGTACCGGATTCAGGTCCGTGAGCAGGAGCAGGGCTTCGGCCCGGGCAATGAGAGGAGGTTTTTGGTCGTGGTCCTGGAGGGATGCCTGCAGCTCGGCCGCGGCCGGAGCGATGGCGGCGGGGACGTCCCAACGGTGTTTGGGCAGCGGGAGGTCTGCCCGACTCATGGCCACCTTGAGTTCGATGTGGCCTTTCCCGCGAGAGGCTTGGGCGGGGATGACGGGGATCCCGAGTTCCTGCTCAAGTCGACTGATCCGGATTTTCAGGCCCGCACTCTCCACGAGGTCCATCATATTGATTACGAGGATCATGGGCCGACCCAGATCGAGGATCTGGTGAACGAGGTAAAGGTTCCGTTCGAGGTTGGAGCCATCGACGATGCAGACGATGCGATCTGGCATCTCGGTGTCGTTAGTGCGGCGGCCGAGCAGGACATCACGGGTCACCGCTTCATCCGGAGAGCGGGCGGCCAAAGAGTAGGCGCCCGGGAGATCGATCACCGTCATGGGTTGGCCATGCTGCGAGTAGGCGGTGCCAATCTTGCGCTCGACGGTGACACCGGGATAGTTGCCGATCTTCTGTTTGAGGCCGGTGAGGGCGTTGAACAGGGTCGACTTGCCGCAATTCGGGTTGCCGACGAAGGCATAAACCGGCGCGCGCGCCGGTTTATGCCCATGGGCCGGCAGGCTCATGGCGTCGCGATGGGACGCACTTGGATATGGTCGGCCTCGGACTTGCGGAGCGTCAAGTTGTAGCCGCGAACTTTGATTTCGATCGGATCACCGAGGGGCGCAACCCGCATGAGGGTGATCGAGGTCCCGGGCAGCATTCCCATTTCGCGTAATCGGAGGAAGGCCGAACCGTTGAGGGGAAACGACACCAATTCCGCGGCGGCACCGGTAGATAGCTGCGATAGGGCGATGGTCTCGGCCATGCGTGAACGCTGTGGTTGGGTGATGACCGGCAGTCAACCGGTCACTAATTGTGATTGTTGCGGTCTGACCAGAATCTGGCGGGCCGCATCGTGGCTCAAGGCAATCCGACAGCCATTCACTTGGCAGATGATGGTTGAGTGACCCGAGATTTTTTTAACCTCGGCGGATTCACCTAATCCGAGTTCCCGTAACCGTTGGCGGAACGTTCCCTCGCCTTCCAATTGAGTCACCAAACCGAGTGCTCCGGCGGGAAGCTGGCAGAGTGGAAGCAGGGTAGGAGACGATGACTCGGACATAACGGAACCTGAATTCGACTGAGACTCAGTTTCAATGTCAATGGTGAGGAAAGGAAGGAGGCACAAAAAAGCGCACTCCCGAGGAGTGCGCTTTTGCAAAAGACTAAGACCCGATTAGCTCGAAGGGCTAATCGTGATGGTGTTGTTAGGAATGTTAACAACAGCGACGGCGCGACCGAGAGCGAGGAGGCGCGTTTGGATCGCGGTAGCTTGACCAGCGGTGAGTTGACCACCGTTAAGAATAGCGAGGGCTGTGGGAGGAACTACGAAGTTGTCTTGGGCATTGCTGGTGGGCAACGTTCCTTGGACGATCTGACCAATCGCGGTTGTAACCTGCTGGACCACCACGATGGAGTCTTGATCGTTGATCGTGATGGAGAATAAGGTTCCGTCAGACAATTGCAGCGTCCAAGTGGCGCTGAGGGTTACTACTACATTATCATTTGGATTTTCGATTACGGGAGCATCTTCGGCTACAATGTCACCGGCTGGTGTTTCAACGGTGGGTGTTTCAACAACCGTCACCGTGGTGCCGGCTGAGCCTCCAGTGGATTCAGCGACAACGGCTGCGACGTTTTGGCCGCTGGCCTGTGCGCCAGAAGTAGCACCAGCGCTAGATCCGGTAGCGGATGACTGCACGACCGCTACGGGATTAACCCCAGAGGCGTTGGCGCCAGACGCAGCACCTTGGGCTGCTCCAGATGCAGTGGATCGGGCAACCGCTGCAACGGCAGTAGCGATCGCAGCCGGGCTGCCACTTGTGTTTGCGGCGACTGCCGTAATAGCGGCATTAGATGAAGCTGTGGAAGCTGCCGAGGCGGCGGTCGAGGCGGCGGCTAACACGGCTGCAGGGCCTGCGCCAGCGGCTGTGGCTCGGGCCACGGCGCCTTTTACAGCGCCCGACGTAGCCGCAGCGGCCACAGCGGAGGAAGCGGCGGCGGAATTTCCGCCAGCTGCTGCAACCTCAGCCACAATCGTGGTGGTGATAGCAGAGGTGACGGCGGCCACATTGGCATCAGAAGCAGCCTCAACGATAACTTCGACGGCAGCTTGCAGATCCGCTGTGGTTACAGCTTCAACAGCAACGCCGGTCGCCGCGGCGATGGCGGCCTTGGGATCGGTTCCGTTGGCGATGGCCGTCGCAACGGTTGCTGCCTGTGCCGGAGTGAGAGTGATTTGAGCGAATGCGACAGCACTGATCAAAGAGCTGATCAGGAGGGTCTTGAAGATGAAACTTAGTGTTTTCATGATTAGTTTAGGTAGAGATGCTAAAAGTTAAGTTGGCTAGTGAGTCGAAGATTCTGCTTCAGGACAAGAAGATCTTTTAGACAAAGACTTGCAATCTAATTGTAAGAAGTGGCCTGCGGATGATGTTTGGTCTCAGGATCAACAGCAGGATTTTGGCCAATGGGGCCGGAAGATCCGGGCAGGAGATTGATGTCGCGGGCTCAACCCCGTCGCCGCCGCTTGATACCGAGTTGAACGACAGCAAAGCGGACGACACTTTCGAGGCGTTCCACCTCTGCGGGGTCTAGATTGCTCTTTTTTGCCTCATCGAGGGCGACTTGAGCCCGTTGCATGGCTTTTTCGACGGCGTCTTCGTCGATTTGGTTCTCCTCGATCGCGTGTTCGGCCAAGATTGAGACCTTGTCGCCTTGGACTTCGACAAAGCCTTCACCGATAATCAGAGCCTCGGTTTCGTTACCCCTAGTGACGCGGAGCTCACCGTCGGCTACTTGAGAAAGCAGGGGTAAGTGACCCGGCAAGATCCCGATTTCACCTTCGACGGTAGGAATCACCACCGTGTCGACGGTGTTTGAATAGACCCGGGCTTCAGGAGTGACGATTTCGAGAGTGAGTGGCATAATTTTATTTAACCGTGAAACACCCTAAAATAGCCGAAAGGTGGATCGCACTTTCGGTGGGTGGGTGGATTTCGGGTCTTTCGTGGTTATTCCCCCAAATTTATTTCTTCGACGCTTCGATGACTTCGTCGATACCACCCTTCATGTAGAAGTCGCCTTCGGGTACGTGGTCGAGCTCGCCGTCGAGGATCATCTTGAAGCCGCGAATGGTGTCCTTGACGCCGACATACTTGCCGGGCGATCCGGTGAAGACTTCAGCGACGTGGAAGGGCTGAGAAAGGAAGCGTTGGATCTTACGAGCACGGTAGACCATCAGCTTGTCTTCAACGGAAAGCTCATCGAGACCGAGAATCGCGATGATATCTTGGAGATCCTTGTAGCGTTGGAGCACGCGTTGGACTTCGCGGGCGATCCCATAATGCTCTTCACCGACGATGGAGGGTTCGAGGGCCTTGGACACGGAGGAGAGCGGATCAACCGCTGGGTAGATACCGAGCTCGGCGATGGAACGCTCCAATACGATGGTGGAGTCCAAGTGAGCAAAGGTATTGGCGGGCGCGGGATCGGTGAGATCATCGGCCGGCACGTAGACCGCTTGGAAGGACGTGATGGAACCCTTTTTGGTCGACGTGATGCGCTCTTGGAGCAGCCCCATCTCGTTGGCGAGGGTCGGTTGGTAACCCACTGCGGAAGGCGAACGGCCCAACAACGCGGACACTTCGGAACCGGCTTGTGAGAAGCGGAAGATGTTATCGACGAAGAGCAGCACGTCTTGGTTCTGTTCGTCGCGGAAGTATTCGGTCATGGCGAGCGCGGAGAGGGCGACGCGCATGCGGGCTCCTGGGGGCTCGTTCATCTGACCGTAGACGAGGGCCACTTTGGATTTGCTGAGATCCTTTTGGTTGATCACGCCCGCTTCGGACATTTCGTGGTAGAGATCATTACCTTCGCGGGAACGCTCCCCTACCCCGGCGAACACCGAATAACCGCCATGGGCTTTCGCGATGTTGTTGATGAGCTCCATGATGACCACGGTCTTGCCCACGCCGGCACCGCCGAAGGCGCCGACTTTACCACCCTTGGTGAAGGGGGCGATGAGATCGATCACCTTGATACCGGTCTCGAGGATGTCGGCCTTGGTATCCTGGTCGATGAGGGCCGGAGCCGGACGGTGAATCGGGTATCGCTTCTCGTGGGGCACGTCGCCGCGTCCGTCTACCGGGTTGCCGGTCACGTCGAAGATGCGACCGAGCACGCCTTCGCCGACGGGCACTGAGATGGGCGAGCCGGTATCGGCGACTTCCATACCGCGCTTGAGGCCCTCGGACGAAGACATGGCGATGGAACGGGCGATGCCGTTGCCCAAGTGCTGCTGCACCTCGAGGGTGAGGTTTTCAGTCTTACCGTTCACCTCGAAGGTGACCATAAGCGCTTGGTAGATGGGGGGCATGCTATTCGAGGAGAACTGCACGTCGACGACGGGGCCGATGACTTGGACGATGTTGCCGGTATTACTCATGACGGGCGGGGGAAGAGGACGGGTTGTTGAAAAAGGTTAAGCGGCCTGACCGGCAGCGATTTCGAGAATTTCCTGAGTGATGGCGGCCTGACGGGCCTTGTTGTATTCGAGCGTGAGGTCTTCCAGGAGGTTGGTCGCGTTGTCCTTGGCGGTCTTCATGGCGACCATCCGCGCGCTGTGCTCGGATGCCTTGGCCGACAGGGCCACTTGGTAGAGGAAGCGATTCACGTAGAACGGTAGCAACGCTTCCAACACGGTCTGGGCATTAGGCTCGAAGATCATGTGCCGATCATCGGTGGGGGCTTTGACGCTGCCGGCGTGCTCGTCATCCGCGAGGCTCGCCACGAAGTCGCTGAGATTGTCGAGCGGCAGAATTGGCCGATGCACCGCCTTTTGGATCAGGGTATTTTTAAACTGTGAATAGATGACTTCAATCGTATCGATTTCGCCCTGCAGGAAGAGATCGATCATGAAGTCGCCGATCACCTTCACTTGGTGGAACGGCACCTTGTCCTCGACCGCGAAATCCGCGACGACGTTGCGGCGGGTGCGCGCGAGGAATTGCGTGCCTTTGCGGCCCACCACGACGAACTTCGTGTCGCCCTTGGTCTCGCCGACGAGCTTGAAGAGATTGGCGTTGAGCGGTCCGCAGAGACCCTTGTCGGTAGTGACTAATAGGATACCGCGCGTCTTGACTTCGCGCGGCTGCAGAAACGGATGCAGGGTGCCGTCGACCTTCGAGGCGAGGGCGGCGAGCATGTCGGCCATGAGCTGTGCGTAAGGCCGACCAGCGACGGCCGAAGCCTGCGCCTTCTTCATCTTCGACGCAGCGACCAGCTCCATCGCCTTGGTGATTTGGCGAGTGTTTTTGACCGACTTGATGCGTCGGCGGATGTCGCGGGTGGAAGCCATGGGAATTTACGATTTCAGCTTTACGATTCCAGATTTTGCCACGGAGGTGGCGGTCAAATCGTCTGGCGTAATGCTTAATTCAAAAAATGAGTTAGCTAGCGGAACTGGCGGCCCAGTCATCGCAGCCGGCTTTGAGTTCGACTTCGATCTCGTCGGTGACTTTGCCGGTTTCGCGAATGGTGACGAGGAGGTCGGACTTGCGGGTGACGAAGAATTCACGGAGGGACGCTGCCGCGGCGGTGACCTTTTTGGTATCGATGGAGGCGTAGTAGTCCTTTTGGAGCGCCCAGAGGGTGACCACTTGCTGTTCGATCGGAATCGGGTTGAAGGCGGGCTGCTTGAAGAGTTCGACGATGCGGTTACCGCGGTCGAGCTGCGCCTTGGTCTTCGCGTCGAGATCGGAACCGAACTGCGCGAAGGCGGCGAGCTCACGGAATTGGGCGAGCTCTCCCTTGAGTTTACCACCGACTTGTTTGGTGGCCTTGATCTGCGCGGCCGAGCCGACGCGGGAAACGGAGAGACCGACGGACACCGCTGGGCGGATACCTTGGTTGAAGAGATCGGTTTCAAGAAAGATCTGACCATCGGTGATCGAGATCACGTTGGTGGGAATGTAGGCCGAAACGTCACCCGCTTGGGTTTCAATGATGGGCAGCGCGGTCAACGACCCCTTGCCGTCGAGACGAGCAGAACGTTCGAGCAGGCGGCTGTGCAGGTAGAACACGTCTCCGGGATAAGCCTCCCGACCGGAAGGGCGTTTGAGGATGAGGGAAATCTGGCGGTAAGCCACGGCGTGTTTGGAGAGATCGTCGTAAACGATAAGGGCATCCAGGCCGTTTTCCATGAACCACTCGCCGATCGCCGCACCCGAGAAGGGGGCGAGATATTGATTGGCGGGGTTGTCGGCGGCCGGGGCGGCGACAATGACGGTATATTGGAGGGCACCGGCCTCTTCCAATGCGGCGAGGGTGCGCACGATGTTGGAGTTTTTCTGACCAACGGCGACGTAGATGGAGTAAACGGGACGGAAGTCCTTATCCCCGGATTCCAAGCCGACCTTATTGATCTTCGCTTGGTTGAGGATGGTATCGATCGCGATGGTGGTCTTGCCGGTGCCGCGATCACCAATGATGAGCTCACGTTGGCCGCGACCGATGGGAATCATGGAGTCGATGGCCATGATGCCGGTGAGCAGGGGCTGGGAAACCGACTTACGGGCGATGATACCGGGAGCGATGCGTTCCACGGGATAGGTTTCCGTGGCTTCGATGGGACCTTTGCCATCCACCGGGTTGCCGAGGGCATCGACCGTGCGACCGAGCAGCGCTTTGCCGACGGGCACGGAGAGCAAGCGACCCGTGGTGAGCACCTCGTCGCCTTCGCGCAGCGCGGAAATATCGCCGAGGACCACGCAACCGACTTCTTCGGTCTCGAGATTGAGGGCGATACCGATGGTGCCACCGGGGAATTGGACCATCTCGTTATACATCACGTCGGAGAGGCCGTCTATTTTGGCGACGCCGTCGGCGACGGAGCGGATGGTTCCGGTGTTCTTTTTGACCGCCTTGTTGGAAAGGTTGGCGATCTGGGATTCGATTTGTTCGAGGACGGTGCTCATGGCGGCGTGGGGCGCGAGAGGGTTATGGGAGGAGTTCGGTTAACGCGGGAAAACTCAGAGAGAGTTGGCGAGAGTATCGAGTTGGCCGGAAACGGTTGATTCGTAGACATCGTCGGCGATGCGAACCCGGAGACCGGCGATCAGGTCATCGTTTTGACGAGCCGTAGCCGTGATGGAACGACGGTATTTTTGCGAGAAGGCACCAGCGATCGAGCCGAGAATGGTGTCTGAAATGCTGCCCGCGTGTTCGACGATCGCATTGGCCTTGGCGAGCTCGATGCTAATGCGACGATGGTAGGCCTTGAGCACTCCCAAGGGGGATACCGGCGGGTGCTTTTCGAGATACTGGAGGACTCCAACAACCTTCGCAGGATCGACGGCACCTTCAGCATCGAGGCTGAGGGCGGTAAGCTGTTGGGACAGCTGCAGGTCGGATTTGGAAAGGGAAGCCACGGGTTTTTTAAAAAGCGGAAAAAGCTGAGGTCGGAAGGATGGAAATTACCAAGGGATCAGGCGACGGTAAGTTGTTTGGCGGCCGCATCGTTATAGCGGGCGCGCTCCGCGTCGGTAAGCTCGTGAGCGAGAACCTGGCGGGTCGTATTCACCACGAGGCGGGCGATTTCGCCGCGGGCTTCGGCGATCATCTTGCGGTGCTCCAGTTCGGTGGAGTGCTGCGCTTTGGCGATGATTTCTTGCGCCTTGACCGTCGCTTCTTGGGTTTGCTTATCGAGGAAGGCTTTGGCGGTCAGGCGGGCTTCGTCGATGATCTTGGTGGCTTCGCCTTGAGCGGCTTTGATGATACGGGCGCTCTCGGCGGCGGCCGCATCGAGCTTCAGCTTCATTTCTTCGGCATCCTTAACGCCGGCTTCGATCTTCGCCTGACGGGCGTCCATCGTCTCGGAGACCGGTTTGAAGACCTTAAAGTAAAGGACTGCGAACAGGATACTAAAACTGATGAACTGAAAGATGACGTAGTGCAGTTCGAGGCCGAATTTCTCGACCATACCGATTTCTGCAGCGGCTTGGACGCCTTCAGCGGCGGCAGCGAGAATGAGCGGTGTCAGCATGACGAAATGAAGTGGTAGAAAAGTGAGCTGCACCGACCGTGGTCGGCGCAGCTAGAAGGGGGATCTTAAGCGAGGAAGAGGGCGAGCACACCGAGACCTTCGGCGAGCGCCATACCAATAATGGCTTGAACGAGGATTTTGCCGGAGGCACCAGGATTGCGGCCGACAGCCTCGACGGCCTTGTAGCCGATGATGCCCACGCCGATGGCGGCGCCGAAAAGACCGAGTCCAGATGCGATATTACCAGTGATTTGTGCGATGATCATAATGTTATTTGGGATGTGATGTGGTTGCGGTTACCGCCGTGCACGCACTTGGCATGCTCCCGACGGGAAAGGGTTAGTGAGCTTCAGCGGGGTCCTTGTCGTGATCGTGGCCGTCATCGTGGTTGCAGATCAGGCCGATGTAGACAGCGCTCAACAGCGTAAAGACTGTTGCCTGGATCAAGCCGACGAACAACTCGAGGAAGTAGAAGACGAAAAAGAAGCTGGTGCCGTGGAGCAGGTTCTCGCCGCCGAAGATATTGCCGAAGAGGCGCACAGACAGGGTGAAGGGGCGGATGCCGATGGAGAAGACCTCGATCACGCCTACGATGAGGAACACGACGGAGAGAATCGGATAAAGCCATCCGGGAGTCTCGCTCTTCTCGGCTTTGTTGCCGAAGAGATCCCAGAGCAGCAATTTGGGTCCGGCAAACTTGAAGACGATGACGAACCAAGCTCCGAAGGAGAGCAGGGCCAACGCAATGGTCCCGTTAAAGTCGGCGGTGAACGGGCGAATGAACGGCCGGGTCATGTTGAATTCGCCTTCAATGTCGTAGTAACCCATTCCGATGGTTCCGACCCCGGGGATAAGGCCCATCCAATTCTGGAACAGAATGAATACGAAAAACGTGAGTAATAGCGGGAAGGCAGCGGGAAAGGCTTTCTTGCCCACGATGGGTTCGAAGAGGTCTTTCATCCCACCCACCAGGGATTCGACGACGGCTTGGCCCTTGGTCGGGATGATCGCAGGCTTGCCGATTAGTTTCATCAGGAGGATCACCAAAACCAGCGAGACAAGCCAGCCGGTGACCATAGAATTGGTCACCCAATCGCCAATGAGGGGCGCGGCTTTAGGCGAAACGGTCGTTTCCTCACCTGCAGCCATCGCCGGGCTGGCAATCGCTAAAAGCGGTAGAATTTGAAGGACGTTGGTAATCCGGGACATGGATGCGCAGCAATGCTTGTGAAGACAGGAAGGCAAGTTGTTAGGGTAGCGTCCTCAGCCCCGTCAACTATTGAAAATCGATCTCGCTAGAGAGAGGCGGTTATTAGGAACACAATTTCGTGCTTTGCCCTGTTCCTAATCCTCGAATGGCCCCGTTTTTTACGAAAAGGACCGTCCTAATCAGCTCGCTCGCCGCGCGATCCACGATTGGTGAGAATCGGCGCGGGCCTCGAAGATGGTGCGCTGCTCGAAGGGCCATACGGCGTCTGCTTGCACGCGCCAATCAGGATGGGCGGTCACGGCCGCGAGGGCCTCGGCGAAATAGCCCTCGTGGTCAGTCCGGAAGCATAGCGGGGTGCCAGCGGTGGTGAATTTCGCGAGTTCGGCGAGAAACGGCGCTTGAATGAGCCGGTTCTTCCAGTGCTTGCGCTTGGGCCAAGGGTCGGGAAACAAAACGAGGATACGTCCGGTGAATCGAGTCTCAGGCGGCAAGGCCTCCAAAAGGTCCTGCGCCTCCGCGCGGATCCAATTGACGTTGTTGAGTCTCGCCCGGTCCGATTTCCGCTGCGACTTGTCTAGGCGCTCCTGAATGATGTCGATGGCGATGCAGAACTCCCCGGGATGCGCCGCCGCGTAGGCGGTCATGTAGTGCCCATGCCCGCACCCGATTTCTAGGGTGAGTTGGGGATGCTCTAGGCCCACCCGCCTCAACTCCTCGCGCAGAGCGGTGACGCGCTGGCGGTGGATGGCGATCGCTTCTTCAATCGGAGGCATGCGCCGGGTAAAACCTTGGCAAGGCCTTGGGGGCAAGCCCAACCCTCCTCGTTTGGCCCATTTCTATCGAAGCGGACGCGTTGGTAACCAGAGACGGAACGTCGTCCCCTCCCCCACGACACTTTCGACCCGCACCCGACCACCATGCAAATTAACGATATGTTTCACGATGCTCAGCCCGAGACCGGTTCCGCCCCGCTCCCGAGAGCGCCCTTTCTCGACGCGGTAGAACCGCTCGAAAATGTGCGGCAAGTCCGACTCCGGAATTCCCGGACCGTTATCCGAAACCCTAATCTCGATCTCTCGACGGTCCGGGTGCAGTTCGGCTGCGATCACGATTCGTGACTCGATGGGAGTATACTTTAAAGCATTATCAATCAGATTGTTAAATACCTGAGTGATCTTAATTGGGTCGACCAAAATGCAATCAATGGTAGGGTCGAGCCGCGTTTCGAGTTGGTGCTGGTGGGGATCCGGCCGGGAGCGGTATTCGTCGACCACGGATAGGATCAAAGCGCGAAGTTCGACCGATTCGCGGGCGAGCCCCGGACTGGCGGACTCCAACCGCGACAGCGCTAGCAAATCGTCGAGTAGGGAATTCAACCGCTCGGTGTGGCGCTGGACGGTATGCAGAAAACGCGACCGGTCTTCGGCGGCCATATCGGCTTCGCCATCAACCAACGTTTCGACGTAGCCCTTGATCACGGCCAAAGGCGTGCGCAGCTCGTGCGAAACGTTGGCCACGAACTCCTTACGCATATCCTCGAGCCGCTTTTGGCGCGTTACATCGTGGAGAACGAACAACGCCCATTGTCCGCTGGCACCGTCGAGCGCGGGAATGGTAGAACCCGTGACCTCGACCCAGCGCTTTTCGTCGCGCTCCACAAACTCAATCTCGTGATGCGCCGCAGCGGTGCCTCGCCTCACCGCATTCACGTAGTTCAGCAAAGCCACGCTGTGCAGCACGACTTCTAGTCGCTGATCGATGATCTCGGTCGCAGTGGGAAATATATCCTGTAACGATTTATTAGCTAGTAGGATATGATTGTGACTATCCACCACCAGCACCGCCTCTTTCAGACTGCCGAGGGTCGCTTCGAGCTGGGCGAGTTGGGAGGTTTGCGCCGTCTCGAGCGTCAAGACCTCGCGGATTAATTTGTTGGAAGCCTCACAAAATTCGAACCAATCGCGTCCGGACGCCCCGGGATGCTCATGGCGCAAGAAAACTTGGCGCTGATTCACCGCATCCTTGACGGTGCGGACCGCGCGTCGATGGCCCACGAGCTTAGCGCTGGTCCACCCCAGCGCCAAAATCAGCAAAACAACAACAGCTTCAAGCATCGTTCAAAAGGAACGCAGCCGATCCCGGAGCAGCGTTTAAGCCGACGACTCCTGAACCTTGCGTTCGGCCAACCGGTAGCCGACTCCGCGAATCGTTTCAATCCAATCGGCTTCCGAACCGAGTTTTTCCCGGAGGCGACGCACGTGGGTGTCCACCGTCCGGGTCTCAATTTCGGTTTCGTAGTTCCACACATTGAGTAATAAATGCTCGCGCGTTTGGACTCTCCCCCGCCGCTGCATCAGGAGATGCAGTAACTTAAACTCAGTCGCCGTGAGCACGACTACTGCGCCACCGACTTTAACTTCGTGCCGGTCCCCATCGAGCTCGATCGAACCCGCGATCAACTTGACCGATTCGTCCCCGCCCTTCCCTTCCCGGCGGCGCAGGATATTCTGCACGCGGAGAACTAATTCTTTAGTGCTAAATGGCTTACAAATATAATCGTCCGCGCCGATTTCGAGTCCGTGGATCCGGTCGTTCTCCTCTACCTTGGCCGTCAGAAAAACGACGGGCACGTGTTTCAGCTTCGGATCGGCCCGCAACATGCGGCAAATCTGCGTGCCGTTGATTTCCGGCATCATGACATCGAGGATCGCGAGGTCTGGCATAAACGATCGGGCCACCGCAATGCTGCGAGTGGGATCAGTGACCGTTTCCACGTCGAACCCCTTTGCCTTCAGGTTGTATGCAACCAAATCAGCGACATCGGATTCGTCATCCACGACAAGGATTCTTTTACGTGGGATTTCTGCCATGGGTCTGAACCTAGCAACCGCCGGAGGTGCGTAACAGCTGAAATCCCGGCCGTTTCACAATTGTTACAGCCACCGCAATAGGATTGCGTTAATGAGGCGAAGAGCTTCAGGTCTGAAACCCCGAAATCCGCATCGACTCGACTTTAGCCAACTTCGTCGAAGCCCGCCGTGGCTGTCTGAATGGCCGTTGCCAAGAGGCCGCAAACAGCGTCAGCCGATCAACCGAAATCTACGGTGATATGCTCTCCCCTACTGCCACCTTCGCCAAGGCGCCGACAGCAGGTGGGCGAAGTTCGCCCACTCCAACTTTGAGCCGCCATTTGGGGTATACTCCGAAACCTGTTTAAGGGATTTGGACTCACGCTCGAGCCCGGCGTCGACTTTCGATCCAAATCAGTAAGATGCTGATATCCGTGGGGTTAACTCCACTTATTCGGCTGGCTTGGCCGAGATTAGTCGGTCGGATTTCTGTCAGCTTTAGCGCACTTTCACGCCGCAGGCCTTTAACTGCTTCGAAGTTCAAATCGTCCGGCACCCTTACCTTTTCGATGTTTGCGAGCTTCGCGATTTGCTTCACTTCGCGCTCCAAATATCCGCGATACGTTACGCGGTATTCGATTTCTTGGCGGGTAGAATCCGGCAGATTATCGTAGTCCGTCGGCATCTCCGGTCCCCTGCTTTTTGATTGTGAGGTCCGACGCCAATGATCGCCATAAGTCCCCTGCTCTCCCCCTGGCCGTTCTCGCTCGATCCAGTCCATCCATTTTTGCGTTTCCTCGACTTTAGCCCGCATGCGTCCAAGTCGGTCCGACCCGACGAGTCCGTGCTGGGTAGCGTGATCCACGAGTCGATGTTCAGCGCTACCGTGGTTAAACAACAGGCGATGCTCCGCGCGGCTGGTGAACATCCGATATGGTTCCTTAGTGCCCTTGGTCACTAAGTCATCGATCAACACCCCGATATAGGCCTCATGGCGTTTTATCACCATGGGATCCTCGCCGCGGACCTTGTTGACAGCATTCACTCCCGCTACCAGCCCTTGGGCGGCGGCCTCCTCATAGCCCGAAGTACCATTTATTTGCCCGGCAAAAAATAGATTCTCGGCCTTTTTAGACTCCAATGTGGGTAAAAGCTGGGTTGGCGGCGCGAAATCGTATTCGACCGCATAGGCGGGTCTCAAGATTTCCGCCTGCTCCAATCCCGGGATTGATCGCACCATTTCGAGCTGCACGTCGAAAGGCAGCGAAGTTGAAAGCCCGTTGATGTAATATTCGTTGGTCGTCCGGCCTTCAGGTTCCAAAAACAGTAAATGGCGTGGTTTATCGGCGAAACGCACAAATTTATCCTCGATACTCGGGCAATATCGAGGGCCTGTGCTCTGAATCTGACCAGAATACATCGCTGATCTAGTCAGGTTACGCTTCACGATATCTGCGGTCTCTGGTGTAGTATACGTCATCCAGCACGAAACTTGATCGGTTCCGGGAGCCCAACCAAGCCGCTCTTCGCCGGATTGTTCCACGTGGAACAAAGCGGCGTCTTGGCGCGACTCATGGAATGCAAAACGGGTAGGGTGAGCGTCGCCGCGTTGCTCCTCCATTTTAGAAAAATCCAAACTGCGACCGAGCAGGCGAGGGGGCGTGCCGGTTTTGAGCCGTTCCAGTTCTATGCCGACTTCCTCAAAGCTGGCGGACAGGGTCTTGGCCGTGAAATCGCCCATCCGCCCACCTTCGTTCTTGTTCTGACCGATATGCATCAGCGCTCGCAGAAAGGTCCCCGTCGTCACCACGACGGTCTTGCCGGTAAATTCTATATCAAGATTAGTGCGGACTCCGGTCACGCGGCCGTTTTTGAAGGTGAGTCCCGTGACCGTGGCCTGAAACAACTGAAGGTTCGGTTGGAGTTCCAGCGTGTGCTTCATCCGGAACTGGTATGCCTTCTTATCCGATTGCGCGCGCGGTGCCTGAACGGCCAATCCCTTGGACTCATTGAGCAGCCGAAACTGGATTCCCGTCACGTCGGTATTGATCGCCATCTCGCCTCCGAGCGCGTCGATTTCTCGCACCATGTGGCCCTTGGCTTGACCACCGATCGCCGGGTTACAACTCATCGCGGCAACCGTGTCGATATTACCGGTGAGCAGGAGGGTAGAGGCACCCATCCTAGCGGCGGCGAGGGCGGCTTCACAGCCGGCGTGACCCGCTCCGCAAACAATCACATCGTAAGGTAAACTATTGAATAGCATTTATTTACCAATGCAAAAGGTTGAAAATAACCGATCCAGCATCTCCTCGTTGTCGATGCGTCCGGCTATATCGCCAATCGCATCCATCGCGCTGCGTAGGTCGCTCGCCAAGAGTTCCATGGGGCCTTGAATCTCAAGGTGCTGGGTGGCGGATTCGAGGCCTTCGATCGCCCGTCGCAGGGCATCCGCATGACGGGCGTTGATGGCGATTTGATCGGTGGAATTCGGCGGGGCGAGCCCGTCGGCGAGAGCGATGATTTCGGTTTCAAGCGCTGCAATCCCGAAGCCCGTAAGCGCTGAGAGTGAAATGGTTTTGAGCCCCGCTGGCGCGATCGCGGCAGGTGCAACGCCATCCAGTAAATCCTGTTTATTGAGCACGACGAGGGTCTGGGTTGGCACGAGTCGCTGGGTGACCGCAGCGGGCAGGGGCGGGGCAGGGTGGTTGGCATCCAGGACCAGCATTACCAGGTCTGCCTCCGCCACGCGTTCCAGAGTCTTCGCGATGCCTTGGCGCTCCACCTCTCCTGGCTCGGGATTGAGTCCGGCCGTGTCGATGAGCCGCAGCCAGTGCGGACCGACCATGACGGCTTCTTCCAAATAGTCCCGCGTGGTGCCCGGCTGGTCACTCACCAGTGCGCGGTCCCGTCCGATCAGCGCGTTGAGCAGGGAACTCTTGCCCGCATTGGGCTCACCGAGAATGACCGTTTTGATGCCATCGCGGAGTAATTCACCGTAGCGGTGCGTCGCCAGCAGCCGTTGCGTTCCACGTAGAACATTGCCGAGGAGGTCGCCCACCACTTTGCGGTCCTCGGCTGGCAAATCCTCTTCAGGGAAATCGATGTAGGCCTCAATTCGTGCCAGCCCCAGGATCATATCCTCGGTGATGGATTCGAGATGGCGGCCTAAGCTGCCTTGCAACTGTTGGTTGGCGGCGGTGACTGCCCGGGCACTTCGAGCGTGGATCAGATCCATGACCGCCTCGGCCTGGGTTAGATCCAGCTGACCATTGAGAAAAGCACGTCGGGTAAACTCACCGGCCTCGGCTGCGCGGCAACCTCGCTTAAATAAATCATCAAGAACAAGTTGAGAGATTACTGGGTTCCCGTGGGTCGATATTTCCAGCACATCCTCGCCGGTGAACGATCGGGGCCCCGCGAAGAAGGTGACCAATACGTCATCGATCTCTGTCCCGTTGATATCGCGGTAGCCTTGATGACTAGCGACCCGAGGGCTCAGTTCTTCGCTGAAAATGGATCTACCGATCGCGGCGCACACGGGTCCACTCACGCGCACGACCGCGATGGCGGAAGTTCCCGTCGGCGTCGCCGGAGCGGCAATGGTATCGGTTGAGTCGGTCATACGAACTGACAGACCGAACCGCGTTCCTCATCGGACGCAAAACGAAACCGCAGCCACCCCGATACCAGCAGAACCCTAACGGCAGAAATGCGGCCCGCTCAATTTAACCAATATAGTTAAATTAAGCTCTAAATCATTCCCCGGAAGAATTTAATGACTTTATCAGTCGTTGATTTGCTCGACCCTGCTACCATCGGTCACGCGGTCTCCGGGGTAGAGGACCACTTCATCTCCTTCGGCGAGTCCGCTGATGATTTCGGCCTCGAGACCGTTATTTAGACCTACCGTGATGGGGCGCTGTTCGACGGTGCCGCCGTCCACGGCGAACGTGAACCAGTCATTGCCAATCTGAAAAAGGGCCCCGGCGGGTGCCCGCAACGTCTCGTCCCGGCGCGCGCGTTCGATGCGGGCCTCCACCCGAAAACCGTCACCGAGATTTCGGCGCTCTCCGGCTGGAGTGACGAGGTCCGCCAGCACGTTGACGCGTTGTTCCTCCACCCCGAGGGCTGAAACTTTGGTGAAGGCGGCGGGCTCCACCCAACGCACGCGTGCTTCGAGGGGTTCATCGCCGCCCCATTGATCCAGCCACACCCGCGCGCCTGATTCGATCGCGACACCGTCACGTGAGAGCACTTCTATCCGGACTTCTATATCCGTCGGATCGCCGACTTCCATCAAAGGGGTGCCGCTGCCGACCACGCGCGAACTTTCTTGGAGGACGCGGAGCACCTGGCCGCTGACAGGTGAGGTGATGGTGATGAGCGCGTCCGGCGAGGTGCCACTGCCATCGCCGCGAGCGATCACGGCCTCGGCTTGTTCGAGTTCGTGTTGGGCGACTTGAAAAGCAAAATTTGATGCTCGGTCGTCTTGGGCGGCGGTGCGTTCTTGATTGAGCACGATGTCCAGCTGTTGCTGCGATACGAGCTGGCGATCGGCCAGCGAACGTTGGCGGGCCGCCTCGGAAACTGCTAGGTCCAGGGCCGCCGCCGCCCGGGCGCGTTGGGCCTCGGCTTGAGCGACTTGACTGGTCGAGCCGCGCACCCGGGCTTCGGCTTGAGCGCGACTACGGCGATCAAGAATATCACCGCCAGCGGGTTCGAGCACGGCGAGCACCGTTTCATGGGCGACGACCTTAGCTCCGGGCTTCAAATCGATGCGCCGTAATTGTCCGGCGGCGGGACTGGATACGATGTAACGGTGACGCACCTGCGTGACGCCTTCCTCGTTGACGGTTACAATCAACGGACCGCGATCAACCACCGCGATCTCGACGGGAAGCGGCGCGGGCCACAGGCCGGTCACAATCAATCCGACCACCAGCAAGGCGGCGACGTAACGCCAGCCTTTGCGACGTTTTTGATGCCGATCTCCGGCGGTGGGATCAAAGGGGGCAGTGTCGTCAGCGGGCATGGGAGTAGTACGTAATTGGATACGAATGAAGCATCATTCGGTGGCTTTCAAGGCGCCGACCAAATCGAGTTGATTCAGTTTTCGGCAGGCGATGACGGCGGACACCGTAGTGGCCACCGTGATCACGAGGATCGCATAAGCGTAGTTGGAGGCAGAAAGGATTAAAGGGAGGCGGACGGTCTCGGTGTTGATGGCTTCAATGAGCCCTGACGCCATGATTGAACCCACCCAGAGGCCGAGGGGTAGGGCAATGGTGGCGAGCAGGACTAACTCGCCGACGAGAACACTGCCGACATCGTTTTGGCTGAAGCCCAGCACGCGCAAGGTGGCGAGTTCGCGAGCGCGCTCGGAGAGTGCGATCCGCGCGCTGTTGTAGACGATGCCAAAGGCCACCACCGTAGCGAAAGTAGAGTAAATTACTTGGATCAAACCGATGCTTTGGGCCGTGGTTTCACGGAAGCTCTGGCGCATCGAATTTTTGATGCCCACCCCCGATGCTTGGGGAGTCGCTTTGAGCGTTTCGAAAAACGTGACCCACTCGCCACTGGCCACACTCATGAACGCGCCGCTGATCTGATCGCCTTCTCCCAACAGCCGGTTCAGCGCGTCCAATTCCATGTAGGCAGAAATGCCCGCAAAGTCCTGCGAAAATCCACCGATCGTGGTCGAGATCTCGCGTCGCTTGCCTTGCAATACGCGCACGGTCACTTGATCGCCGGGTTGTACCCCGAGGGTATCGCCCAGTGCTTCCGAGACGATCAATCCGCGTCCTTTCAGCGCCATCGGTTCGCCGTCGGGACCGATCACTCGATTTAGATCACCGTTGTTTATTATCCCATTCAGGCCGAGCCGTCGGGACTGGTGACCCGCCACTAGTTCGATCGGCACGGACCGGAAGGGTTCGGCGTGAATCACGCCGGGCAACTCCGCGAAATCATGAATGGCGCGCGCCGGGCCCGGCTCCACGAGCGATACCGTCACGGTCTGTCGTTGCACCACGTCCCACTGAAAATCGAGGATATGTCCGACGCCGTCGCGGAACGCATTCGGGATGATCAAAATTCCCGTCGCCATCGCGAGGGCGGCCGTAGTGAAGAGGGCCTGCCAGGGCTTTCGTTCGACGTTGCGCAGGGCCATCCGCGTCGAGACGGTAAGCCACTTCGCGAAGCCCAAACGCTCCGCCAACGCCGGTCGAAAACTGGCGGGTGGCTCGGGGCGCATCGCTTGCGCCGGCGACAGCCGCACGACCTTGCGCACCGCGCCGGCGACTCCCATCAAAGCGGCAGCCGAACTCGCGATCAGGGCGCCAATAATCGCGCCGGTCGCAGGCACAAATTCGAGCTGCGGAAAGCGAAAGAAGAGGTGATACATGTCCACCAGTTTGAGTCCGAAAAGGAACCCCCCGAGCGTGCCTAGGCACGTCCCTACGACGACGATCACTAGCGCGAATTTGATGTAGTGCCAACCGATCGTGCGGTTGGTGAAACCGAACGCCTTGAGGATGGCGATTTGCTCGCGCTGCAACGCGATTTGTCGGCTCATTACCGAATGGGTCATGAACGCCGCCACGCTGAGAAAAACCAACGGAAACCCAAACGAGAGTCCTTCCAATACGCGGATTTCGTCGTCGACTCGAATGTTCGATGGGTGCTCGGAGCGACCGTAGGCACCGAGTCCGCCGTAGGGTTTGAGGATGCGATCAATCGCCGCAATGACATCTGGTTCGGAGGCGCCCGGCCCGAGTGACAGGGCGACTTGATTGAACGCGCCTTCGAGGTTAAACGCCTCGGCGAGTTCCTGCTCGCGCATCCAAAATATGCCGAAGGTTTTATTGTCGGGGAGAGCACTGCCGGGCCGGGCCTCGAAGACGTATTGGGGTGCGAGCACGATACCGGAGATGCGCAGTTCTAAGCGACTCCCGTTCAGCACCGCGGCAATGGGATCGCCGGGTTTGATTTGGTTCGCTTCGGCAAAGGCTTCGCTGACCAAAACCTCTTGGCGAGTGGAGTCATCGAGTAACTTACCTTGGCGCAAATAGAGCTGGTTGAGCAGGGTGGGGCGACGGTCGGGCACCGCATTGATCAAACCCGAAGCGGGCTGCACCAACTGCGGCAGATCGAGGGTCACGCTGACCTCCACCCCGGTTTCCACCACCGCGACGCCGGGGATGGCGGCGAGTTGTTCGCGCACGCTATCGGGCGCGCGTTTGAGCGAGGCGAAAACTTCGGCGAATCGGTTCTGCTCGTAGTAGCTATCGCGAGCGGAGTTCAGCGACTGGATCAGACTGCGGGTCATGATCATCATCGCCAAACCGCATGCCATGACCAAGGCCACGGCGAAGGCCTGGGACTTCAGTCCCTTGAGGTCACGTAGCAGTTTGAGGTCGAGCAGATCCATCGCCAATAATTAGTGTATTCAGAAAATAATTACCACGCCAGTTCCCGCACGGGGCGAGGGTTGCGGTTGACGCGAGCGGGTTCGAGGTGACCGTCCGACATGGTGAAAACGCGATCAGCCATTTCGGCGAGCACAGCGTTGTGGGTGATGACGACGGTGAGCGTGCCAATCTCGCGATTGATGCGTTGGATGGCCTCCAGCACGAGCACGCCGGTGTGCACGTCGAGGGCGCCAGTGGGCTCGTCGCAGAGTAGGACCTCGGGGCGTTTGGCAATGGCCCGGGCGATGGCGACACGTTGTTGTTCGCCGCCGGAAAGTTGGGCCGGGAAGTGATCGGCGCGATTGGCGAGATTTACCATAGCCAAGGCCTCGTCCGACGCCATAGGATTCCGCGATACTTCGGTGATCAACCCGATGTTTTCGCGGGCAGTGAGGCTGGCGATGAGGTTGTAGAACTGGAACACGAAACCCACCACATCGCGCCGGTAGGAGGTGAGGCCTTGCTCGTCGGCGCGTCCGACGTCCCACCCGCGATAATGCAAGGTTCCGCCGGTGGGTGTATCCAGCCCGCCGATAAGATTAAGGAGGGTGGATTTGCCGGAGCCGGAGGCCCCCAGCAAGACGACGAGTTCCCCCTTGGGCAGGTCGAGGTTTACTCCCCGCAACGCATGCACGGCGGCCGAGCCCGTGCCATAGGTCTTGGCGAGACCGCGGGCGACCACGAGGGACGACGGTGCATCGGGATGGGCAGGAGCATTCATGAAACGGGAGCAAACGCCGGACGGTGGTGATCCGCAACTCGCGCTCGGGGGAGGGATGAAAAATATTGGCCGACCGGGTGGCGGGCGCGAAAACGGCCAGTCGGTTTTTGGCCAAAGATGCGAAGGGATGGTTCTCCTGCCGTTACTCGGCGGTGCTCAGTCTGACGACCATTCAAAGCTGATGGTTTTCCCCGCTGCTGCACCTTGTCATGTCATGGCCAAACCGGCCGGTGGCAGCTGTAATCTCGATTGCAGCTACTGCTTCTATACGAAAAAGCCGGCGATGTATCCGGGGCCGCGTCGCATGAGTCATGCGGTCTTGGAACAGTTGGTGCGGGAGATGATCGGCGCGTCACCGGGGCCGGAAGTCGCGTTCAGTTGGCAGGGTGGGGAACCAACGCTGATGGGATTGCCCTTTTTTGAGTACGCCGTGGTTCTGCAGGAGCGCGAAGGGCAGGGACGCCGCATTACCAACGCGATGCAGACCAACGGGACGCTCCTCGACAACGCATGGGGCGCGTTTCTGGCGAAGCACCGGTTCCTGGTCGGGACCAGTATCGATGGTCCCCCCAAGTGCACGATGATCAACGCTGTGACCGGCGCGGCATGGGTTCCCTCGATGACGGGTTGCGCGGAGTCGAGGTGCTGAAACGCCGTCACGTTGAATTTAATGTGCTCACGGTAGTCTCGGCCCTGAACGCGCAATACCCGGAGGTGGTCCATCGGTTTTTAAGAAAGGTGGGCGCGCAGCACCGGCAGTTCATCCCGTTGGTCGAGCGCGCGGTCGCCGATAAGGATGACATTGAAGCGGTGCCCGGTGAGGTGCGGTTAACCGCCGCCTCAGTATCGGCCGAAGCCTACGGGAATTTCCTTTGCCGGGTTTTTGATGAATGGTTGAAGCGGGACGTCGGCAAGATCTTCGTGCGAGACTTCGAGGACATGCTGAATTTGTGGCTGGGTGGCGCGTCGACGCTGAGCGTGCGCTCGCCCGAATGTGGCCGCGCGCTCGCGCTGGAGCACAATGGGGATGTGTATTCGTGTGACCACTACGTATATCGAGAGCATCTTTTTGGTCACCTGATGTCCGATGATTTACCGCTATTGGCGGACGGCTCGCCGCAACGGAAGTTTGGTGCGGCGAAGCGGACGACCTTGCCGCAAAAGTGCCGCGAGTGTCGGTGGCTATTCGCCGGTCACGGAGGATGTCCCAAACATCGCATGAAGCGCACCGAGGCCGGCGAAGCCGGTCTGAATCACCTTTGCGCCGGTTGGAAACGCTTCTGCGAACACGCTGATCCGACCCTACGCTGGATGACCAACGAGCTCCGCGCCGGTCGTCCGCTCGTCGGGCGACGGTAGTGAGACATTACGGATTTCTGTCATCGTGCGAGGAAGGGGAGGATGGAGCCCCGGAGGTGTTTTGGCCTTGTGAAGTGGGCGCCATCTCGATTGCTTTTCGGTTCAAGTAGCGGGTTGGATAATTTTTTAATAATTGATAATCAAAACTTTAAGATAAATTAAATCCCGGACTCATCCAAAATAGGTGGCGCCTTTCGCCTCCACTTCGAAAACATCACCCCACGATGAAATCAAAACTGCCCCTCCTGCTTGGATTTATCGCGGTCATCACCGTTGCCTTTTTCCTACGATCTGAGCGGGTTGATGCCTCGGAACATACCGCCGCGAATACAACGGAGACGCCGACTAGTCGGGCCGCTTCGCTACTGACAGACCGGGCAGAGGCTGCCGTAGCGCCGACCGACGAACCAACGGTATCGCGCCCAGCAGTGATCGATAAGGTGCCCCCCCCACCGGTGATGCAGCCTGATTTGCTTGCGGAGGTAACCTCGCCGGAGCTGCGATCAAAAATCGAAGCTTTGCCCCCTGCGGTCCAGCGCGAGGCCCTACGTCGGCTGGAGCGTTTGACAATTCCAGAAGCTGATCTGGCCAGTCTCGGAGTCACGGGTGACGGCCGGTTTTATTATCTCAACGACATCATACCGCACGATCACGCGGGTCACGGCCATGGCTCCGATAGCGGCGAAAGCTTAGCGCCGGACCGCGATCCCGGCGTGGCGGCGATCCCCCCGCCTATTCCCACTGCGGCGGCAGCGGTCCCGGTGGCGACTCCCCCGATCCGGCATTCCCGGCCGGGTTCGACGAATGTGCTCTATCTCGATTTCAACGGGCATACGATCACGGGCACCAGTTGGAACTCCGGCTCGGGCAGGCAGGCGACCTACGTCGGTAAGGCTTACGATACGGATGGTGATCCGTCGACCTTCAGCGACGAGGAGCAGGCCGATATCATCGAAATCTGGGAGCGCGTCGCGGAAGATTTTTCGGCGTTCGATGTCAATATCACCACCGCAGAGCCCACCGTATTTACCAGCACTACCGGGCGGGGTTTGATCACGGCGAGCGTGGATGCGGCCGGCAACAACATGCCCTCTTCCAACGCAGGCGGGGTGGCGCAGCTCGATGTGTTTGGCGATAGCGACTATCCCACGCGCGGATCTCCGGCGTTCGTGTATTACGACAATTTTTTCGGCAACGAGGCCAACATCGCCGAGGCGGTCACACATGAGCTCGGCCACAACTTGGGCCTGACCCACGATGGTCTAAGCAGCCCGGCGGCCGAATACTATAACGGTCAAGGCACGGGCGATCTCTCCTGGGCGCCGATCATGGGCGTGGCTTACGGTAAAAACGTCACGCAATGGTCCCAAGGGGACTACCCCAACGCCAACAACCCACAGGACGATATCACCGCCATGCAGGCTAAAATGGGATTTGCGACCGATGAAGCAGGCAGCACTCCTGCAACCGCCGCTGCCGCCACCGTGACCGGTAGCGAAATTTCCAATGCAGGCATCATTTCGAGTAGCGCTGATGTGGATGTGTATTCTTTCAGCACCGCAGCGGGCTCCGTTACGCTGGCGGTGAATACCTTTCGTGTCTCGACTGGCCCCCACGGCGGCAACGGTGACATGAAGCTCGAGTTGCTTGATGCCGCCGGCTCGTTGGTCGCATCGCATGCGCCGGCAGATTCGACGAACGCGGCACTCACTTACGAGGCGACCGCCGGAACGTATTTTATCCGACTCACGCCGGAGGGATCGGCGTTCTACTCCAGCTACGGCAGCGCAGGGCAATACACCCTCACCGGCACGATCATCGCCGCCGCGCCGGCGGTCACCAGTACGGCCGCAGCGAGCGTCGCGGCCGGAACCGAATTCAGCTATGCCATTGTCGGCACCAACGGCCCTACCAGTTACACTGCTACCGGTCTACCGAGCGGTCTCAGCGTGGATACCAACACCGGTGTGATCAGTGGCCGCGCGACGGCGATCGGCGAGTTCGCCGTCCCGATCTCCGCCACTAACAGCCTCGGCACGGGCAACGCGACGCTTACGCTCACCGTAACGGATGCCGCCCCGGCCATCATCGCCCAAACTGGCGGGCGCGTTGTCGTCACCCCGGGCCTTAGCACCAGTCTTTCGATCACGGCGCTCAGCGCCAACGGCACGCCGACTTACCAGTGGCAGCGCAAGGGTCGTGATATCAGCGGAGCTACGGGAGCGACCCTCGATCTCAGTTCGGCAGATGCTACGGACAGCGGTTATTACTGGGTGAGTGTTACCAACCCGATTGGCACCACCCGCAGCGAGGTGATCTATGTCCTCTATGCTCCAACCGAAACTGCCGTCTTCGCGTGGGGGGACGATACTTCTGGTCAAGCGACTCCTCCGGTGGATCTCGACGATGCTATTGCGGTGACGGTGGGAACCACGCATGCCCTCGCGCTCAGAGCGGATGGCACGGTGGTGGCGTGGGGATCCAGCAATCAAGGTGAACTCGACGTGCCCTCGGGCCTCACCGACGTCGTGCAGATTGCCGCGGGCGACAACGTCTCATTTGCGCTCAAGAGCGACGGCACGCTGGCGGTTTGGGGTCGAGACAACTTCACCATCTCCTCGCCCCCAGCGGGACTGGATGACGTGGTTACAGTCGCGTGTTATGGATTCCACGCGCTCGCGCTTAAGGCGGACGGTTCTGTGGTCGGTTGGGGCACCAACGGCAGCGGGCAACTCAATATCCCCGCTGATATGGGCACGGTCATCGCGATTGCAGCGGGTGCGAGCACGTCCTATGCGCTCAACTCCGCGGGCACGGTATTCGTCTGGGGCTTCGGTCCCAATGGAAACACGACCCCGCCGCCGGCGTCTCTGTTGTGGACCAGCTTTGCTGGCGGTGGATTTCATGCAGTCGGTCTGAAAAGTGACGGGACCGTAGAAGGCTTTGGCTTTGGTCCAAGCGCCGATCCGCCCAATGGGCTGGCTAGCTCGGTTGCCGTTGCCGCTGGTCGGGAGCAATCCCTTGCATTATCTTCCGGCATTGTCACCGCATGGGGCGACAACGACAGTGGCGAAGGCTCTGTCCCGAGCGGACTCACCGGTGTATTCGCCATCGCCGCCGGACCCGGCTTGTCCCTCGCGATTAAGGAAATTCCCCAACAGCCCGCTCCGGCGATCATGGCGCAACCGACTGACCAAACCGTGACCGCGGGCAATCTCGCCAGCTTCTCCGTCACGGCCACCGGTTCACCGGCGCCAACTTTTCAGTGGCGTAAGGGCGGCGTGGACATCAGCGGAGCCACCACTGCCACCCTGACGATTGATCCGAGCACCACCGCCGATGCGGGATCTTACGACGTCGTCGTGACCAACGCATCTGATAGCATCACTTCTGACGCGGTGACCCTGACCATTCAGACCCCGCCGACAATCTCGCCGCAACCGATTTCCCAGACGGTTGCCGTCGGCACCTCCGTGGCTTTCACCATCGAAGCCACGGGTGATCCGGCACCAACCTACCAATGGCGTAAGGGTGGCGTGAACATCGGTGGTGCGACCAATGCATCTCTCGGCCTCAGCAACGTGGCCCTGGCCGACGCGGCCGACTACGACGTCGTCGTGACCAACGCCGCCGGTGAAGTCACCTCCGATATCGCAGCCCTCACGGTGCACGTGGCCCCCGCGGTCTCTGCTCAACCCCAATCCCAAACCGTCTTGGTCGGTGCTGATGTGACCTTATCCGTTTCGACCACCGGCACGCCGAGCCCCACATTCCAGTGGCGCAAGGACGGCGTCACAATTGCCGGCGCAACCGCTGCGATGCTCCAGCTCGATGGTGTTACCGCTGAGAGTGCCGGTTCTTACGATGTGGTTGTCACCAATATCTTGGACATGGTCACTTCGGATGCTGCCACCCTCACGGTTGAGTTTGCGCCGACCTTCTCGACATCGCCCCAAACCCAGACGTTGGATTCTGGCACCCTTGTTGTGCTATCGGTTGCGGTCACCGGCGTGCCATTCCCGACCGTCCAATGGCGCAAAGACGGTGAAGCAATTGGTGGAGCCACCGGCACGTCGCTCGACCTCGGGGCCGTGAGTCCCGGTGCGAACGGCGGATACGATGTGGTGGCGACCAACAGCGTGGACGAGACCACGTCCCCTGCCGCCACCCTGCGGGTGCTCTTCGGTCCCTCCGTCAACATCGCGCCCTTCAGCCAAACCGTGGACGAAAGAGAAAGTGTCACGTTCACGGTCGCCGCATCGGGTGATCCCTTGCCCACCTATCAGTGGCGCAAAGGCGGGGTCGATATTCAGGGCGCCACGAGTGCGAGTTACACCATTGCGAGTGCCGCCATCGCTGATGCCGCCGACTACGATGTTGAGCTGACCAACAGCGTCACGACCGTGACAACGACCGTGGCCACGCTGACCGTGCAGGCCCCGCCGACGATTTCAGTTCAGCCTCAGTCCCAGACGGTCACCGCGGGCACCGAGGTCACGCTTACGGTGACTGCCTCCGGCACGCCCGTTCCGACTTACCAATGGAATAAGGTCGGCTCGCCCATCGCCGGTGCAACCGGGGCATCTCTCGTGCTCGGTGCGGTCGAATTGGATGACGCTGCCGACTACACCGTCGATGTCATCAATGTCGTCGAAACCGTCACTTCCGCCACCGCCACGCTGAAAGTCCAAGAGGTTCCGACGATCACGACTCAGCCGCTTTCTCAGACGGTCTACTCCGGAACCTCTGTTTCCTTCACCGTCGAGGGGACTGGATCCCCATCGCCGTCGTTTCAATGGCGTAAAGACGGTCAGAACATTAACGGTGCCACGAGCTCAAGCTTGGGCCTGAGTTCGGTGGATGCGGCCGATGCCGGGGCTTACACTGTAGCCGTTTTTAACGACCTAGAAACCGTCGTCTCTGAGGTCGCGACGCTCACGATCATCACCGTAACTGGCGCTCACGAAACCAACGGCTACCGACTTGGTGAAACCGTCACCATCGACAATACGGTGACCCACGCGGGACCGTTGACGCAGCTCGTCTGGTCGGTCGTCCCACCCGACGCCGTCGGCGGGCAGGACTGGAGCCTGTCAGCCACCGCCGGAGCCGCGGCCGATGTGAGTCCGACCCTTGGAACCACCGACCTGCTGGAGTGGACTTGGAACTCCGTGCCGAGCAGTCCGTTTACCTTCTCCTACTCACTCGTGGTTCCGGATGCAGCGGCGGGTGACCACAACCTCACCGCGATGTTCGAATCGACCAGTGCGGCCGGCAACCAGCAGGGCATGGTGTCGCCGGATCCGTTGGTATTGGCCGAAGCCACTACGTTCCACTCCGCCGACACGGATCAGGACTTCACGCTAAGTCTCAGCGAGCTTCTCCGCGTGATTGAGCTCTACAACACCCGCGCGGGCACGTCGCGAACAGGCCGCTACACCGTCGACGAATTGACGGCGGATGGGTTTACCCCCGATCCCACTGCGGGCAGCACGCCCTCCCGTTTCCATTCCGCCGATACGGACCGGGACGGCACGCTAAGTCTCAGTGAGTTGCTGCGGGTGATAGAACTCTACAACACGCGCTCGGGCACCAGTCGCACGGGCGCCTACCGCATCGATGCCGAATCCACCGATGGGTTCGCCCCGGATGTCTGATCGGTTCTCTCTGTGGGGGTTGTTCCGTGGCCGAGTCGTGCTCGATAAACGGGCTCAGGCGACGGAGGATTACCCTGACGGTAGCAGCCCCGACGCCTTTTGACGGATCTTCATGAATCGGTCGGATGGATTCGTAGCAATTGCCCGTCGGTTGCATCGGTGAGGGCGTAGAGTCCGCCGTCGGGGCCGACGCGCACGTCGCGCACCCGCTGGCCCACGGCGATGCGCGTCTCCTGCAATTTGGTGGGAGCCTTTGCGTGCTTGATCACGCGGATGTCACTCGTCTTGAGACCACCCGAGAGCACGGCCCCGTGCCAGGCCGGGAATTCCGTTCCGCGGTAGATGACCAAGCCGGAGGGCGCGTGGGTTTTCATCCACACGAGTTTGGCATCCATTTTCTTCGGCAGGGTGGTGTGGTCGGAGATCGCAGACCGCGAGCCGTAGTTGCGGGAGAATGTCGCCGCTGGCCAACCATAGTTATTGCCGGGTTGGAGGAGGTTGAGTTCATCGCCCTGAAAGGCGCCGTGTTCGTTGGCCCAGATATCGCCCGTCGCGGGATCGCGATCAAGTCCTTGGATGTTGCGGTGGCCGTAGCTCCAGAGGCCCGGCAACGCGCCATCGCCGAAGTTGGGGTTGTCGGCGGGAATCGTGCCGTCCGGGTTAAGGCGGAGCACCTTGCCGAAAGCAGTGCCGGGGTTTTGGGCCTGCTTGCGGATATCGTCGCCTTGGAGCGAGACGGGGGGATTCCCGCCGTCGCCGATCGACACCAGCATCGTTCCGTCAGGCAGAAAAAGGATACGGGAGCCAAAGTGTTGCCCACTGCGCTTGTCGGCAGGATTGCGCCAAATTATCTCGAAATCTGTCAAACCGTTGCCTGTCCACGTCGCGCGGGCCACCTCGGTGCGATTGGCGTCTTGATCGCCGCTCGAGAAGGTGAAGTAAAGGAGTTGGTCCTCGGCAAATTCGGGGCTTACCACGACGTCCATCAATCCACCTTGGCCGCGAGTGATACCGCCGGACCCGCCCGAAGTGACTGGAACGGGGAAGTCCATGGGATCACTTAAGACGCCAGCTTGGAGTGAGCGCAGGGTCCCGCGTTTTTCGGTGATGATTGCCGTGTGATCGGGCAGCCAAGTGATTGCCCAAGGGAGGAAGAGGTCATCGGCCAGCACCTCCAGCCGGATGCCGTCTTCATCGCCTACGTCGTCACGCGAAATCGGAATGTCGGTAGCGTAAGCTAAGCTGGTGGCGAGGGCGAGCGAGGCCGCGAGGGGAACGAGACAAGAATGCATGACCGAATGATACCCAAGTAGCCCGCGACTCAAGCCCTCCGGACCGAAAATCAGGCAACGCAGCGACAGCCGAAAAATAACAGTTTTAAATTACAAGGAACAAATTAAATACAAGGGACGGGTTAAATATGATTGACGGGTCGGGGTTTGGGGTTGATAGGTTTGAGGGAGATGAGACAGGCACGGATAAAGGTGAATGCGGCGGAGGGGGAGGCGGTATATCACGTCATGTCGCGCACCGTGAATGGAGAGCGGTTGCTCGATGATGCCGCCAAGGAGGTATTGCGTAAGCAGCTGTGGCAGATTGCCGATTATTGCGGGGTGCAGATCATCACCTACGCCATTCTGTCCAATCACTTCCATGTGCTGCTGCGCGTCCCTCGTAAATTGGACAAACCAGATCCTGAATTACTCCGCCGGTATGCGGTGCTCTATCCCAAGCCGACCCAATACCAAACCTCCCTGGTTAGGGTCATCGAATCACAACTCGCCCAGGATGGTCCCGACGCGATGGCTTGGCGCGATAAGCAGCAGGCTATGATGGGCGACGTTTCGCAGTTCATGAAATTGGTGAAACAGCGATTCTCGGTCTGGTTCAACCGCTCCCATCAGCGCTACGGGACGTTGTGGTCCGAGCGTTTTAAGAGCGTCTTGGTTGAAGCTAAGGCTGGGACGATGCGCACCATGGCCGCCTACATTGATCTCAATGCGGTGCGGGCCGGATTGGTCTCCGACCCCAAAGACTACCGCTTTTGCGGTTACGGCGAAGCCGTCGCCGGCCGGACCGAAGCTCGTGATGGTTTGGCCCGCGTCGTCCGGGGTGATTCCCTCCGGTGGTCGCAGGTGCAATCCTCTTATCGGCAAATGCTTTTTGGCAAAGGATCTGCCCCTAAAGAGCACGCCTCCCATATCGATCCGAAGCGCCTGCAAGAGGTGGTAAAGTCGCAGGGCCGGCTGCCCCTGCATGAAGTGTTGCGCTGTCGGGTCCGGTATTTCTCAGACGGTGCCGTGCTCGGTAGCCAAGCCTTTGTGCAAGAGCATCTGACCCATTATCAGCGCCAAACCGGGAGGCGGCAACGCACGCGCCCCCGACCGTTGCCCTCCGTGGCAGACTGGGGCGACTTGAACACGCTGCGAGGTCTGCGTCGGCAGGCCTTCGGCTAGACTCGTATGGCCGACGGGGACGTCGGCGTTCCCGGGCTCCCGATAGGTATCGATCAAAGCGTGGCGGATGAATTTCGCAGGGATGGGCGGGATGCGGACGGCTCAATATCTAGGGCGAAGATCTATGAGGAGAGCCTTGCTTGGGCCCAGTTCAGCACGCCGTTGCAGCCGTCTTCGAGGAGGTCGAGCACGTGCTCGAATCCTTGGAGGCCGCCGTGGTAGGGGTCGGGGACTTCGCGTTCGGACTGAGTTTGGCAGAATGAGCAGAAGAGGCGGACCCGTCCGCGTTGGGTATCGGTGGTCGCGAGGCGGAGCACGTTGCGGTGATTTTCTTCATCCATGGTGAGGATGAGATCGAAGTCGTCGAGGTCGGCGGCTGTCACCTGCCGAGCGCTGCTGGTGAGATCGTAGCCGCGCTTGGTCGCGGCGGCACGCATCCGGGCATCGGCGCGGTGGCCTTGGTGCATGCCAATGGTGCCGGCCGAATCGATTTCGATGCGATCGCCGAGTCCCGCTTCAGTGACCCGCTTGGCGAGGACGCCTTCACCAGCGGGCGAGCGACAGATGTTGCCCATGCAGACGAAGAGGATGTGGAGGGGCCGTTCAGACATGACATCCTAACGGTTACCCGGACCACGTTTTATGGCAATGGTTGGTCTGCCCGCGGCAGATTCTTTCTAGGGGCAGTGGCGAGCCTGAGGATGCGGCCGTCAGGGATCGGCGGCGGGGCGCACGAGGGCGGAGTTTAGGTTTTAGAACCCTTGGTTGGGGGGGCCGAAATGAGGGGTGGAGTCGATCGTGACGGGGACCATAACGGCGTAAGCAAACGGTTCGTCATCGGCGTCACGTTTGATTGGAAAGGTCCATTGGGCGACGGCGGCCATGGCGGCTTCCTGGATGTCCGGCTCGACGTTGGTCATCGCGATGGTCATGGATGCTACGTTACCCGAGGTGTCGATCAACGTGCCCAGCAGCACCACACCACCACGACCCTCGCGTTTGGCCTGCTTGGGGATGGCGACCTTGGCGCGTTTTTTCGGTTCCGCCTCCTCATCGTAGAGGTAGACGGGATACATCACGCCCTCGACTTCGACTCGGCTGCGATTGGCATCCCGCTCGGCCTGCACCTCGGGAGGAATCTCCTTCTTTTCCTTTTTATCAAACAGTCCCTGCGCCTCGCTAAACGAGGCGGTGGCAAACAGGACGCAGAGCAGACGACAGATCATGACGGGTGAGACCTTGGCAACGATTCTAGGCGCTGGCAAGTGGCCACAAAAAAACCCGCCGGGATCATCCGACGGCGAAACCCAGATCAGCCTCGGGTAAACCTGCGGATTCAAGAATATGCTGCTAATCCGCACTCCCCTGTAGCATTGCCAGAACGACTCGCTCAGGCTCTCGAGGTGAAATTTGACGTTGTTATTGCGGGTGGAGGATTTGCGGGAGCGTATGCGGCGCGGGCTTTGGTGAAGGCGTGGGGCCAAGACGCAGCGCGGAAACGCGTCGCGCTGATCGCGGAACAGAACGTGCTGGTGTTCCAGCCGATGTTGGCCGAGGTCGCCGGTTCATCGCTCTCGCCAATCGATGTGGTCAATCCCCTGCGCGAGTTCTGCGCCGGCGTTACCGTGCTGCAGGGACGCGTCAGGCGCATCGACTGGCAGCAGCGGGAACTGGAATTGGATGGCGGGCGCTTCACCCGCGATCATCGCGTGGGATTTGGGGAACTGGTGCTGACGTTGGGGAGCGTGACTGATTTGAGCCGTGTCCCCGGCATGGCGGAATATGGGCGCCCGCTGAAAAACGTGGCCGATGCCCTCCGGATCCGGGCCTCAGTCATCAACCGCATGGAGGAGGCAAACTTGGTTGAGGACCCGGAACTGCGGCGTCGGCTGCTTAAGTTTGTGATCGTCGGCGGTGGTTATACCGGGGTGGAAACCGCTGGTCAGATCCACGATTTGATCCACGAAGTGCAGCGGTTTTATACGCGCACGCGCCGCGAGGAGTTGCAGGTGGTCCTCGTGCATAGCCGCGATACGTTGCTCAACGATATCGGGCCGGAGTTGGGCAACTACGCCGGCACGGCATTGCAGGCGCGGGGCTTGGAGATTCGGTTGAACACTAAGGTCGTCGAAGTCACGCAGTCGCGGGCGGTGCTCGAGAATGGGGAATCGATCGAAACCCACTCGGTCATTTCCACGATTGGCAATGCGCCCAATCCGGTGATCGCGCGGTTGGCCGACGAGCTCGGCATCGCCAGGGATCGCGGTCGTTTGGTCGTCGAACCGACTTTGCGCATCCCCGGGGTCGACCGCTTATGGGCCGCGGGCGACTGCGCGCTGGTGCCCTGGAGTGATCGCGGCGCGATAAAGACCTGTCCACCGACGGCGCAGTTCGCCCAGCGCCAAGGCACGTTGTTGGGCCGCAATATTGCGGCGGCATTGGGCGGCGGGGAACCGCGGCCATTTAAGTTCTACTTCCTCGGGCAACTCGCCTCGATCGGCGCGCGCGAAGCGGTGGCGGAGGTCCTGGGTTTTCGCTTCAGGGGCTTCATTGCTTGGTGGATGTGGCGCACGATTTACCTGAGCAAGTTACCCAGCCTGAAGCGCAAGCTGCGCGTGGTGGCAGACTGGACCTTCGACTTGGTATTTGCGCGCGACATCAGCCTGGTATTGCCGCCGCCGGAAGAGGTCCTGCGGGCGATCCATTTGGAGACCGATGAAGAACTTTTCGCGGCGGGTGATCCGTGTCGTGGGGTGTATTACGTGCGCTCGGGGGCCGTCGTCCTCACCACCGCGGACGGTGCGACGCACCCCTATCCGGCGGGTGAAGTTATTCATCGCGAAGCGCTTGATGAGAACGGTTGCTGGAAAGGGCGCGCGCACGCGACCGAGAGCACGGCCATCGTCGTGTTCCGGCAGCTGGCGCTCAAGCTCCTGCAAGAGGAATTGGAACTACGCCCGCGCGTCCGGCTGTAGCATCAATGCACCCGCTTGCCGTGTTTGCTGCGGTAGCGGGCGAGGTCGTGGTAGGCTTTGCTCGTATCGGCGAGTTTGTTAACGCCGTGATCCGGGCCGCTAGCCAAATACAGTTGGTGCCACGGAAAGTCTTTCTCGTTCAGTTTGGTGCGTGAACTGATGAAACGCATGGTGTAGCCGCACCGTCGGAGCGAACTGGTGTTGGGCGGGCTACCATGAATCAGCCGGCCATCGTGCAGGCTGCAGTGGTTGGGTTCCAATTCGATCGGCACGGCCGCCGCGTCATTGCGTTGGGTGGGCGTAATCTCGGTGGGAAATACCGCCGCTTCGGCCGCGATGTCGTCGTAGTCGGAAAACCCTGATTTGCCGGAGTTGTGGCTGCGGGGCACCACCGACATGCAACCGTTTTCGACGCGCGATGGATCGATCGCCAGCCACACCGTGACCACTTCCATGGGGTCGAGCATGCCCCGCCAATACGCCGAATCCTCATGCCAAGGCACCCGCTTGCCGTCGCCCTGGGGTTTGCAAATAAAGTGACTCGAAAACAGGGCGATGTCCGGTCCCAACATTGGCTGCACCAGCCCCAACACCTCGTCCGACAACAACCATTCGAACAGCTCCGGATGTTGAAAGTGCGGCACGTCCATCAACTCCGGTCGCACGTCCGTTTCGAGATCATCGAGCAGACCCTCAAAGAATGCTTTGAGCCCGTCGAATTTGGCGGCCGGAAAAACCGGCTCGGTCGGGATGACCCATCCTTCCCGATTAAAGGTGTCAATTTGGGTGGAACTGAGGCGCGAAGGGGCAGGGGAGGGCATTTTCGGGGGGGTATCAATTTTTGGAGGATGGGTCGCGCGGGAGCGTGAGCTGCGAAGGGGACGGCGATATTTGCTAGGAATATTTTCACGTTCCGCAAAATGTTTCGGTGACGCGTTCGGCTGACGCGGGGGCCTGCTCCAAATCAGCGAATTCGGCGCGGTCCGCGTAAGGCTGAGCCAGGGCATCGACCAGCCGATGGAACGGCGCGAAGTCGCCATCGTAGCCCGCTTGGATCGCTCGCTCGACCTGATGGTTGCGCGGAATGAGCACGGGGTTGGCTGCGCGCATGGTCTCGAGTTGAGTCTCCGGCGATGCCACGTTCCGCCACGTTTCCAGCCACGTTTTCGCGGCGGTCCCATCGGCAAACAGCGCCATAAGTTCCGTCGGGTCTTCGCCACCAGCGACCCGCGTAAGGTGACGAAAAAAGAGGGTAAAATCGACCTGCTGGGCACTGAGTTGCTCGAGCGTAGTTTTGATAAAGTCGGGCGCTTTCTGGTCGTCGCGATCCAGCCCGAGTTTCGCCGTAAAACGTTCGAGGTAACCCTGCTGGAATTTGGTCGGAAACGCGGCCAGTGATGCCTCCGCCTGTTTGATCGCGGCGTCTTTGTCGGCGTTGATCAATGGTAGCAATGTCTCGGCCAAGCGAGTGAGGTTCCACTGGGCGATTTGCGGTTGATTACCCCAAGCGTAGCGGGCTTGGCGATCAATAGAGGAGAAGACGCATTGCGGATGAAAATCCTCCATAAATGCACACGGTCCATAGTCGATGGTCTCACCGGAGACAGCGCAGTTGTCGGTGTTCATGACGCCGTGAATGAAACCCAGTCCGAGCCAGTTGGGGATGAGCTCTGCCTGCGCGGCGATGGCCGCATCGAGCAAGGCAACAAAGGGATTCGCGGCTTCGGCGGCAGCGGGGTAGTGGCGGGCGAGGGTATGGTCGGCGAGGACCCGGAGACTTTCGGTGTCTTCGCGGGCGGCCAAGTATTGAAACGTGCCGACGCGGATGTGACTGGCCGCGACCCGCGTGAATACGCCGCCGGCCGTCGGGCCCTCGCGCATGACCGATTCGCCCGTGGTGACGGCGGCTAGGGCCCGCGTCGTGGGCACGCGGAGGGCATGCATCGCCTCGCTCACGATGTATTCCCGAATGACGGGGCCGAGGGCCGAGCGCCCATCGCCGCGCCGCGACCACGGCGTCGGCCCGGCGCCCTTGAGTTGAATATCGCGGCGCCGCCCGGATGGATCGACCACCTCGCCGAGTAGGATGGCGCGGCCGTCGCCGAGTTGCGGCGAGAAGTGGCCGAACTGGTGTCCCGAATAGGCCTGCGCGATCGGGGTGGCGCCCTCCGGCACGGTATTGCCCGCCAGCACGGCCAAGCCCTCCGGCGAGCCCAACCAAGCCGGATCGATGCCGAGCTCCTGCGCGAGGGCTTCATTGACTCGGATCAGTTCCGGAGCCCGCACGGGAGTAGGCGTCTGCACGGCGTAAAAAGAAGCGGGAAGGCGCGAGTAAGAGTTGTCGAAAGGGATAGCCATGAAGCCCAACACATTAACACGAAACCCACAAAACGCGAACCAGGACCGGGAGCCTAGTGGGCCGGCGCCGCCGACGGTTCGCTGCGCCATCTCCATCCTGCCTAGGCAAGGCGGTTTCGCCGAAACCGCCGATTTCGGTAGGGTGCATGAAACGGCGCGCTTCCTCCTTCGTCGAAGCTACGGCGGACATGTTGGCAGACGCGGCGGCGAGCCCGCTCTACTTCAAAGACACCACCACACTGCGGACCCCCGGGGAGGGATGACCTCCGTGGCGTCCGTGGGCTGATGGTCGCGCGCCGCCGGAAGAATGGAACCTGTCGGGCTTTACGCCCGACAGGTTCCCTGAACTAGGCGGCGCATGTTTCCGACCGGCTCTCTCCGGCCGCAGCCGAACGCATTGGCTACAAAAAGTAACCAAGGGATCGACCCTACTCTCGGTTGGTGCGAGGCGCCGATAGGCGCCCGTAAATCTCAGCAGATGCCCCTGCGATCCCTCTTTGAGCCGCTTCGTGGCCCACTGGTTGAGACCGGGCAAATCCTCCCTCCCGCGCGAGGGGCAAGGAGGGGAAGGAATGCTGCGTTGCGGGCGATTAGCGGGCGATGGGTTCTAGCGGCAGGAAGCCGAGATCGTTGGTGAGCGATCCATCGAGACCGCCGTCTTGCCAAGTCGCTCCCGCATCGTCGCTGAAGACGATGCCTTCTTCAAAACTGGCGGCCCAAACTCTGCCCGCGTGATGCGGATCGTAGACGAGGGTCAACACATTGGGACTCGGCAGACCTGCGGCGCGGTTTTGCCACGTGGCGCCGCCGTCGTTTGAGGTCACTACCCCGACGTCCCAACCGCCGACGGCTAGGTTGTTGGCGTCGTGGGGATCGACGGCGCAGGCGTAGAGATTGGCGGACGCGACGTCCGGGGCCGTCAGTCGCCAAGACGCGCCGTCGTCGGTGGAGAGCCAGGCCCCTTGGCCTTCGGTTACGGCGAGCCAGACGTTGGGTTGATCGATGCCGCGGCGGAGGCGCAACACGTGAGCGGAGGGCACGCCTTTCACTTGTGCCCAGGTATCACCGTGGTTGGTGGTGACAAATAATCCTCCGGCGGTGCCGGCGAGGAGGCGCGATGGGTTCGCGTCATCCATCACGATCGTGCGGGAGAATTTCTCCGTCAGACCGGTATCAATTGAGGTCCACGAATCGCCGCCGTCGAAGGATCGGATCAGGCCCCAACCGCTGGAGGCGTAGATGCGCTGACCGTCGGTCGGATCGATTACGATGGCGGTGATGTCGCTTTCGCGCCAGCCCGTGACCATGCGCCACGTTTTGCCGCTGTCGGTGCTGCGCACGATGCCATTGCCACAGGCGAGGAAGATGCGCGAGGAGTCGGAGGGATCCACCGAGGCGCTGGCGACCTGTTGGATCTTGGGACCGTAGGGCACCCAGCCGGCATCGGGCAGCCGGACAAAGATCCCGGCGTCAGTGGGAATGGAGGAGTTGCGCTGGGCCTTGGTGAAGGCAGCGGCGGTGAACAGCACGGCCGCCGGTTCGGCGGTGAGACCGAGGGCGAGAGAGGCAGTGGCGAAAAGAGTGGCGAAGCGTTTCATCGAGCGGTGGGGGTAACCGTGGTGGAAATTTGGGTGGAATTGAAATCGAAGCGGCGGGTTTCATGGCCGTGTTGGAGTTCCAACACGTTCTCGCCCCGGTTGCCGTTCATGAAGGGGCCTTCGTAGAGCGGCCAGGTATCGTAGGCGATGGGTTGCCCCCCGATATGCGGGGTCTCGCCGTAAGTGCCTTCGAGCTCGGTGCCATCTAACGTGGTAAACTTAACGTGGGCGGTGGGCTCGAGTTTGAATTCGAGCGGTAGGGCTTTCACGGCCGCCATGAAGGCGTCGAACGATTCGAATTCATGTTCGGCCGCGAACTGCGCCACGTAGCCGTTGGTCGGCGACTCGCTCACGTAGACTTGGTGGCCCGCACCCCATTCCGCGTGACCGCTACTGATCCAGGCGCCAGCCCCGCCGGCGAGGAGGCCGGTCCAATCGGTGGGCCGCCACTCGCCCGCGACGAACGGTCGGTAGGCGATGTAGGTGCTGCCGCCTTGGGCGAAGATCCAACCGGACGGGTCTTCTGTGCGATTGATGAGATCGCGGGAGAAGAAGGTATTTAGGTTAGGGAAAGTGGTGCCGGGCGGGATATCGTAGAGTCCGATCACCGTGGCCTTGTGTTGGAATACCTGCTCGTGAGGGGAGCCGCTCATGAGTTTGTCGGGCGAGTTGTAGTCGACTTTGGAGCGGGCGATGAGGTCGACCACCGTATCCCAATCCGCGCCAAAATACATGGTGCCTTCGAGCGCAGAGTAGTAGGGGTGCAGGGCGAAGAAAGTGCTGGCGATGCCGAGCGGTTTCTCTTCGTGCCAGTTGAGGCTCCAGGTCTGCTGTTGGATGGGCTGGAGGAGGCCGCCTTGGGTCGAACCGACCATGTAGTCGGGAGTCATGTAGCTGTATTTGTAAACGGGGATGGTGCGGTGGTTGGCCATCTCGATCGATTCGGGTCCGGCGTGACGCATGCGCCAGCGGGTGCGTTTGAGCTCGCGGTGCACGTAGGACTTGGAGCGGTCCGTGGCGATGCGTTGGAGGATCGCGGGTGGGGTGTAGCCACTCAGCGCGACGATCAGCGCTGAGCCGTTGAGCTGCATCTCGCCTTGGCCCCAAAGCAACCAGGCCAGCGACGTCGAAGCCGCCAGCGCGGGTTGGATCGCATGCTTAGGATAGATGCGGCTGTGCGCCCCACCGTAAACGCCACCGATGTTTTCGACCGCGAAGTCGGCGAGATCGATTTCGAGCATCATTTCGGCTTGGAGCCGGAGCTCTTCATCTTGGGACCAGCCGACGAGCAACGTGAGCGCGGAGACGTAGGGATCGATGTAATTGGGGGAGTCATACTCGCCGCGACCGTAGGCGGTGGTGATGCGGATGGACTCCAACAAATACTCCTTCGCTTCCGCCCTATTTTCGACGGAGCTCTTGCCGTTATACCATTCCGAGCCGGGCAGGTCGGGCCAGACTTCGGCGGCGAGGTAGAGGCTCGCGTAATACATGAGCCAGTGGTTCTCGGTATCTCCGCGATAGGGGAAGTAGGTCTTCCAGGCCTCGCGGATGACCGACCAGTCGTCCGCCGTGAGGTTTTCTTCGCCGGCCTCCATCACGAGCACCATGGGAAACATCCAGAACATCGCGCCGCGGGGGGATTCGCAGAGGGCGCGAAGCCGCGCCCGCGCCCATTCTAGGTTGGTGCCGCGGGCGAGATTGACCGCCACGTCGTGCAACCCGCCGCGCTCGAGATTGGTGGGATCAGTGCGATCGATGTAGCCGGCGATGAACGCTTCCCGCCGCTCTTGATAGGTAGCGGCCATCTCGCCGTCGGTCAGGGGAGCGACCGGGGGTGTGGCCGCAAACGCCTGCAGGGCGAAAACGAAACTGGTGATCAGCGGCCATCGCGCCGCGCGGAAATTGGAGGGGGCAATCATGGTGGGAGTTGAAGTTGACGCAGGAATCGGCGAAGCGGAAGTGCAAGTGGTATGAAAATTAAATTGCGCCGGGGCTGGGCCCCATCATCAGCGAGATTTGACCGGTCTCCCTATTGCTCCACCTTCTTATGCAGATGCCCAAATCAAAACCAAAAACGACCGTCAAAATCCGTCGCGCCACCCGCTCTGATGTATCGGCCTTGGTGGCGCTCAATATCGCGGCCTATCCCAACCTCGCGGAAGACAACATCGTCTGGGGCGAGGCCCACCTGCTGAGCCATTTGCGAATCTTCCCGCAGGGGCAATTTGTCGCTGAAGTGAAGGGCAAGATCATGGGTGCAGCATCGACCCTCGTCGTGGACATGGGCCCGGACCCCTTACGCAACCACACGTGGTCAGGCGTGACCGATAGCGGCTATTTCACCAACCACGATATCGCAGCCGACACGTTATACGGCGCGGACATTTATGTGCATCCCGATGCCCGGGGGCTGGGCATCGGCGCGGCGCTCTACGAAGCGCGGCGCAAACTCTGCCGCAAACTCAACAAGCGCCGCATTCTCGCGGGCGGGCGGCTCTGGAATTACCGGGAGCACGCGGATAAGTTTTCCCCGCAAGAATATGCCGAGCACGTGCTCGCGGGCGACATGCGGGACTTGGTCCTCAGTTTCCAACTACGCGAGGGGTTTCAGTTGCGGCGGGTCATGCCGAACTACCTCCAGGACCCCAACAGTCGTAACCATGCGAGTCTCATCGAGTGGTTGAACCCCGACCACAATCCCGAGAAATCAGGAGCCCGCAAAGTGCGGGTGGCCTGCGTGCAGTATCAGATGCGAGAAGTGAAATCCTTCGAAGAGTTTGCCCGTCAGGTGAGCTACTTCGTGGATGTCGCCGCCGATAGCGATGCCGACTTCGTGCTCTTTCCAGAGTTGTTCTCCGTCCAGCTGCTTTCCATCACCAAAACGAAATCACCACGCGAAGGCATGCGCCAGTTGGCCAAGTATGCGCCCAAGCTGGTTAAGCTCCTGCGAAAACTCGCGGTGCAATACGGCGTCACGCTAATCGGTGGGGGCCACCCGACCAAAGTGGGTAAGGAGCTGCGCAACGTGGCGACGATTTGCTTGCCCGATGGTTCCGTCGCCGAGCAGCACAAACTCCACATCACCCCCAACGAACGGAAATGGTGGGGCATCAGTGGTGGGCATTCGTTGCCCGTCATCCAAGCGCCGACCGCCAAGATTGGCGTGTTAATTTGCTACGACGCGGAATTCCCCGAGGCCGCGCGCTATTTGGCGGATCAAGGCGCGGAGATTATCTTCGTGCCGTTCTGCACGAACGATCGGCAGGGATACTTGCGCGTGCGGACGTGCGCAGCGGCGCGGGCGGTTGAAAATCAGGTCTATGTGGCGCTAGCGGGCAACGTCGGCAATCTGCCCGACGTCGAGAACATGGATGTGCAATATGGTCAGGCCGCTATCTTTACGCCCTCCGACTTCATGTTTGCGCGTGATGGCATCGCCGCCGAAGCCGATTCGAATGAAGAGACGGTGCTGTTCTGCGACCTCGATCTCGATGATCTGCACGAAGCCCGTGCCTTAGGCACCGTCACGCCTCGCCTTGATCGCCGGGAAGACCTCTTCCAGTTGCACAACAATGTAATTCCGCCGCCGCCGCCGCAGATCGATACGGTCGGCCCTTTGGGACCGCAACGGGATTGGAGCGTGGAAGGAAACCCCAAAGGCGGTTGATTCGAGCGTGAGTTCGGCGCCGTCCGTGGCTTGCCAAACCCTCGCAGGCCTGGTGCGCTGGCGGGATGCAAAAAGGACAACGCGTGGTGTGCACCAACGATACGTTTACCGACGTGGTGCGTTCGATCTACGAACAACTTCCGGCCAAAGGGGACACCTACACCGTGCGGGACGTGTTTTTGGGCCGCGAAAAGATCGTGCGTTCGGGGGACTCCGCCACGGTCGGGTTGTTGTTGGCCGAACTGCATAATCCTCCTGATCCTTTCCACGCCGACTCGCAGGAATTGGGATTCTCCTCAGAGCGATTCGCGCCGTTGGAAGAACTCCCGCCGGAAGAAGCTTACGCGGAGGCCGAACAGGAGTTGGAGCTCGTCGGTCCGGGCCCTGATCCTCTGAAGTGGCAGTGAAGTAAGGCGGCGGTTTAAAGATACGGCGCGACCGTATCCTTCCGTCCCAGAATTCCGGCGGGATTCGTGGCTTTGGCTCGGGGGGTCGCGGCGAGAGGGAACGAGCTGATCGGGTTTCGAGAGGCGTCTCGGCGCGCTCCCGCTTGCCGCTACCAATCGGAATCCGTGCCCAAAAAAAGCAGCCGCCCCGAAGGACGGCTGCCGTGAGCTTTTTTGGTGAAGCTACTTACTTCTTTTTAGCAGGTGCTTTCTTGGCGGCAGCTTTTTTAGCTGGTGCCTTTTTGGCAGCGGCCTTTTTGGCCGGTGCTTTTTTCTTAGCTGGTGCCTTCTTGGCGGCAGCTTTTTTAGCTGGTGCCTTTTTGGCAGCGGCCTTCTTAGCAGGCGCTTTTTTCGTAGCAGCTTTCTTCACCGTTTTTTTGGCTTTGGCCATAGGAGTCTCCTTTTTGGGGATCTGTTATTGTTGGTTCTGATCTAACATCTGTCCGGTTTGACAAACCTCGCAGACAGTTGGCGCAACGTGCGCCGCGTGAATCGAGCTTCAGTCACCTGTAATCAATTGCAAGTATCCAGTACGGTTCGTTGGACGCTTTTTTCTACCGAAAAAAATCCGGCGATTTGAACGTAATCGATTTATGAATACACAAATATTTTATCCCTAAGTTTGCGCGGGTGACGGTCTAATTTATGACGAAACAAGAGGTCATAATCTTCCCCGACGTTTCGTTTTCTGGCTATAACCGAAAAACCAATACAGGCCGGTCGAGGTCCGAGGAGCAGGGCTCCCGCAATGGGCTTAGCGCGGTGGCTTGGTGCTCGCCTGCGAGTAAGTCGGTCACCGCGCAGGGCACGCGATGCGCGTGGGCCGGGGTGCTGATCCCTTTCGAAAAGCGCAGGAGGACGAGCGGGAGTGTTATCGAAGTCAGCGTCGTTCCAACCACGCTTCGGACGCATAGTTTTCCGCCAAGTCATCCAGCGCTTCATCCCATGCCTCGGGCCACGCCGTCGCCTGCGCGGGTTCGTGCAACAAGGCGCTGAGCCGATCAATCAGCGTGGACTCGAAATCGTCCCAATCGATGTCACCAATTGCCGCTCGAGATAATGAACCCTGAAAAAGCAGGCCGCGCTTGCCGCGTTTTTGGGCGGCTCCCGCTAGTTTGGCCCCGGTTTCGGCGTGGATAACATCTGCTAATTCGGCGCGGTTGAAACATACCGCGGCGCCGTCTTTCGGCGCGAGGGGGTCTTCCGCAGCGTGCAACATGGCGGGACAGCCCTGCGCTTGCAGCGTGTTGGCGATCACTTCGTGCACCGCCGCGTAGCTGATAGGAGCGGGAGCGTCTCCGAGATCATGCTTCGCGGGAATCACGAGGGCGTAGGTCCAATCATCGCGATGATCCACGATGCCACCGCCCGTGCGTCGTCGGCACAACTCGAGGTCTGCATCATAATTCACCAGCTGCTCTCGCACTGCGGCGATGCGTTGGCCGTAGCCAAAGGTCACGGCGGGGCGCCGCCAGCCGTAGTGCCGCCAGCGGGCGTGCGTCGGCTCGGGGTAGTGTTGGAGCATTAAGAAATCGGCCGCCATGTTAGCGGCGGCGGAATCAGTGCGCGTATTCAACAGATCTAGCGGCATGGGAACAAAGGGGCGGAACTCAAGCAGGCGTTGGTCGAGACCGATGCAGTGAGTTTTTCAATCGCGATGGTTGCGGCAAGCAACGCTCGTTTCGATCTCAGGTGATTCACTCGAAGTCGGGCAATAACTCGGGCGAGAAATGCCATCCCACGCGCCAACGGGTGAGTCCGGTGTCGGCGAAGTTCTGATCGGTCCGGCGCAGGCAGAGCACGGCGCTTTTCTTGAAGTGAAACAGCGGTGGGGCCGCCCGCCCGGCGACCAGCAGTGAAGCCAACGCGCTCAGATGTGGTTGGTGACCGACGAGGGCCACGTCGTGTAACGTCGGGTAGAGCCGAAACCGCTCGGCGATGATGGCCGGATCGTCGGAGGGCAGCAGACCCTCGGTTTCAACCAGCGCGATTTCGGGATCAAGGAGGCTCACCAAGTCGGTCGCCGTTTCGAAGGCGCGTGGCAGCGGACTGTGCCAGACTTGGGCCGGACGCAGGCGACCGTTGGCTTTGAAATACGCCGCGACGTGGCGAGTGTTTTTTTGGCCCCGTTCACTCAGTGGTCGGGCGTCGTCGTTGGCATGATCCAAGGCGTGGGCGTGGCGGATCAGAAACAAACGCATAGCTTGTAGTAGTCGGGTTCACGCCTTGGCGTCGAGCAGGCTTCTGACGTCGTAGAGGAGTGAACTCAGCGCGAAGGGTTTCGGCAGCTGCGCCTGACTCTTCGCGGGGAAGCCCGGGATGGGTTCACCGGCCATATTGGGAATGCCCAATACGCGCAGACCTTTTTGGGCGCGGTGTAAGCGGCGGGCGAGCTGAGCGACTTCGCCATTCTCGGCGAGCGGATCTCCGATGAGCAAGTGGATCGCGCCTTTGAGGCGTTTCACTTCGATGGCGGCGGCCGAGCAACCACCGCAGGCGATGACTTCGTAACCATCGGCCGAGAGGATGCCTACGATCATCTTTCGCACCACCGTGTCCGGTTCGATGATCAAAAGAGTTTCGCGGCCACCGGTGACGGGCAGGGGAGCAAGTTTGCCGCGCACGGGATCGATCGGTTCCTTGGTGCGCGGCAAGTAGACTTCGAACGTGGAGCCTTCGCCGAGCTCACTATCGACATCGATATGGCCGCCACTCTGCGTGACCACCCCATAGACTAGCGCGAGACCGAGGCCCGTGCCTTTGCCTTCGCCTTTGGTGGTGAAGAAAGGTTCGAACAGGGTTTTGCGGGTCTCGGGGGTCATCCCGCTGCCGTTGTCGGTGACGGCTATGACCACGTAGTCGCCGGGCTTCGGATCCGTGGCGCGGCGACTGTGCGGCGGACTGATGGTGGTGTTTCTCGTCCGCACCGTGATACGGCCGCCTTCCTTGGTGGCATCGCGGGCATTGAGCACGAGGTTGAGGAACACCTGTTGCAACTGGGTCGGGTCGACGTGGACGTTGCCGGTGTCCTCGGCGAGGTCGATTTCCAGCGAGCGGTTTTCGCCGAGCAGGCGCGCGAGGATGTCCACGTGCTCCCGAATCAGGCGCTTCGGCTCGATGACGCGAGGCTCCATCGACTGGCGCCGTCCGAAGGCGAGTAACTGACGCACCAAGGTGGCGGCCCGTTGGGCCGCTTGGTGGATCTCAAGCAGTTCCTTTTGCACCTCGGATTCCTCGCCGAGCCGGTGGTGGAGGATCTCGGTATAGCCGTTGATGACGGACAACAAATTATTGAAATCGTGAGCGACGCCACCGGCGAGTCGGCCCACCGCATCCAGCCGCTGCGAATGCACCAGAGCCTCCCGCAGTCGCCGATGGGCGGTCATGTCGCGGTAGGTGATCATCAATTGCGTCACCTCGCCACGGGCGTCGGTCAACGCGCTCAAGGTCCACGCCACAAAGATCAACGTGCCGTCCTTGCGTTTGAGGTAGCCCTCTTGGGCAAGCGGCTCCGCCGTCGGCAGCTGTTTCATCCACTGGCGCATCGGCGTGAGGTCCTTCCGGTCGTGATGCAGCAACCCATGGGGTTGATGCATCAACGCGGCGGCATCGTAGCCCAACATCGCGGTGAGGGCGGGATTGAGGTGCGCGATGGTGAGGCCCTTGGGGCCGAAGTCTCGATCAGTGATGACCACGCCTTCAGCGAGGCCTTTAAACACCCGGGAAAGCACCGTCGCACTAGGTGCGGCGGGGGCGGGGTGGGGTTTGAGGGCAGGAAGCATGATTAGGATGCAGGCCGCTAAGGGTGCTAGGGAGAGTATCGGGTCACGGTCCAACCGGGATCGGTGGCGTGGTAACGCAGCCGATCGTGCAGGCGGCTGGGACGGCCTTGCCAAAACTCGACCGAGATAGGCGCCACGCGGAGGCCACCCCAATGCGGCGGAGAGGAGATCGGTTGATTCGCGAAACGGGTTTTTACTTGGGCTAAGTTCGCCTCCAACGCCGATCGGTCCGGCACGACCGTGCTCTGCGCCGACGCCCACGCGCCGAGTTGGCTGCCGATCGGGCGACTCTGGAAATAGGCATCGGTTTCCTCTCGCGAAATTTTACTCACGGTGCCGCGCACAATCACCTGCCGTTCCAATGCGAGCCAGGGGAAGACCAGCGTCGCCCGCGGATTGGCGGCCAGCTCCCGGCCCTTCGCGCTCTCGTAGTTGGTGAAGAAAGTGAAGCCCTGGCTATCCACGCCTTTCAACAACACCGTCCGCGCCGAGGGGAATCCGTCGGGATCAGCCGTCGCGATGGTCATTGCATTGGGCTCGGTAATTCCGGCGGCCTGCGCCTCGGCAAACCAGCGGTCGAACTGCGTGAACGGATCTGGAGCCACGGTGTCCTCGCTCAACCCGGCGAGGGTGTAGTTTTGGCGGAGGTCGGCGAGATTTGGCATAGCGGGACGATAAGGGCATTCGGCTCTTAGCGCGAGGTGGTGTCAAAAAACAACACCTTCGCCGGTAAACCAAACGTAACTTTACAACAATTTGACGAACAGTGAAGGGTGCCGCTTCTTCAACTCACCTTGTCGAAACCACTGCTCTACGAATCACACTGCCACACGCCGCTCTGCAATCATGCCCAAGGTAACCCGCCCGAATACGCGGAAGCCGCCGTCGCCGCCGGACTGAAGGGCATCATCTTCACCTGTCATTGTCCGTTGCCCGATGAACACAGCGCCTGGGTGCGAATGCGCCCCGACGAATACGAGACGTATCACGCCATGATCGCGGCGACTCGGGACGTGTTTTCCGATCAGTTGGACGTGCGGGCGGGGTTGGAGAGCGATTACTTCCCCGGCGTCGAGCCGTGGCTGGAAAAACTCCACGCGCGGGTGCCGCTCAATCACGTGTTGGGCTCGGTGCACCCGCAACTGCCGGAATATGAGGATGCGTATTTCAACGGCAATGCCTTCGCCTTCCAGCAGACGTATTTCGACCACCTCGCGCAGGCGGCTGAGACGGGCCTCTTCGATACGCTGGCGCATCCGGACCTGGTCAAAAACCTGTTCCCGACCCAATGGCGGTTCGACCTCATCGAGCCCTACATCGCTAGGGCCTTGGACCGAATCGCCGCGACCAGTGTGGCGATGGAGCTCAACACCAGCGGACGCCAAAAAACGATTCCCGAAATGAACCCCAGCCCCAGCATGCTCGGCATGATGCTAGAACGCGGCATCCCCGTCGTGTTAGGAGCCGATGCCCACGTGCCCAGTCGGGTGGGCGAAGGCTACATCGACGCGATGAACACGCTCCAGGCAGTGGGCTACACGGAGATCAACTACTTCCTCGACCGGAAGCGCCACCCCGTCGCGATCACCGACGCCCTGGCCTCGCTCCCAAAACCGGCAACAAACTGACCCAAAATGGAAGTATTACGTAGTAGGGGGTCAGGACGTGATATGTGAATTAATTCACATATCACGTCCTGACCCCGTTGGGTTGAGAAGGGCTTTACGGCAGGCAGCTTGAGGTCTCTGTTCTCCTGCGATGCCGAATGCTGCACCCATTTCTCTCCTTAGTCTGACCCGTGCCGAATTGGCGGCGCAGGTGGAAACGTGGGGATTTAAGTCGCTCCACGCGGCTAAGATCTGGCGGCACTTGTATCTGGAGGGTCGCACGGACTGGGAGGCGATTCATGAGCTTCCGACTGGACTGGTAGCGTGTCTCCAGCGCGAGGCGACGGTTGCCCTGTTACCGGTGACTCGAGCAACCCACTCGATCGATGGGTTTACACGCAAATATCTCCTCGGCCTCGCTGATAATCACCAAATAGAGACGGTACTCATGCGTTATTCCGGTCGCGTGACCGCGTGTGTGAGTTCGCAGGTCGGTTGTGCGATGGGCTGCGTATTTTGTGCGACCGGTCAGATGGGCTACACCCGCCATCTGACCACGGCCGAAATTGTGGCCCAGGCGTTGCACGTGGATCGGGTTTTGCGCGCCACGATCGCCGAAGATCCTGCGCTGGCCGAAACCACCCACGAATCGCCCCACCATCGCCACGAACGCCTCCGCAATATCGTGCTGATGGGTATGGGCGAACCGCTCCACAATTATGATGCCGTGATCAAAGCGACGGAGATCCTCCGGGAGCCGGGCGGGCTGGCGCTGGGGGCCAAAAAAATCACGCTCAGCACCGTCGGCGTCGTGCCGGGCATCATTCGCCTCGCCGACGAGCGCCAACCCATCCAACTCGCCGTCTCGCTCCATGCTGCGACGCAAGAGCACCGCGCGACCATCGTGCCCGTCGCCAAAAAATGGCCGCTAGATATGCTCATGGAAGCCTGTGTGTATTATACCGAAAAAATGGCCCGCCGGATCTTCTTCGAATGGACGCTCATCGACGGCGAAAACGATCGGCCGGCAGACGCGCATGCCGTCGGCCGCTTACTCAAAGACGTCCCCTGTCAGGTAAACCTGATCCCGCTGAATCCAACCGATGGATACGCCGGCGCCGCCAGCGACAACGCGGCCGCCAAACGTTTCCAGTCCGTGCTCGCCGAATACGCGCTCCCCAGCACGGTGCGCCAACGCCGTGGCATCGACATCGCCGCCGGCTGCGGCCAACTCGCCGTCAGTGAGAGTAGAGGGTAGGGCGGTTTTGCCAAAACCGCCGACCGTGGTGGGTCGGACTAGCGCCGCAACAATTCACGCATCGCATCGCGGCCAATCCAGCGGGCGGATTTTGAGTCGCGGGTGGTCAATTCCTCGGCGAGATCGAGGGCGGCGGTGAGGCAGGTTTCGCTCGGTCGTTTGCCGATTTGGCGGAGGCCCCAGTTGACGGCTTTTTTGACAAAGTTGCGGTCATCGTCGGCGGCTTGCGCGATCACGGGGAGGAAATCGAGGAAGGTTTGCGTCGGCTCGGTTTTGCGGTGCACCGCGAGCGTGGCCAGCAGCGCAAAGGCGGCGCGTTTTTCAAATTCAGGTTCGCGGGTGGACCACGCACGCGCACGGGCGAACGCGAAGTCGGGGTGGCGAAACACGTTCAGGCAGACTTCGCGTTCGCCCTCCCAGGAATCGAAACGGGTGATCCAGACATCCATCAGCGGCGGCGTGAATTGCGCCGGATCGGCGGTGAGCGCGGCGAGGAGTTGGTCGCCGAGGCGAGTGGGGTTCATGCCGAGAATGCTCTTTCTTCTCTCTCTCTTTATCTTTCTCGTTATTCCACAGTCGGGCTGGTCCCTGCGACGTCTGCCGAGAGAACGAGAACGAGAAAGACTAAGCTGAATCGCGTCGCTGCCGCACGGCTTGGGCCAACTCATCGAGCACGGGAACCGTTTTCTCCCAAGCGAGGCAGGCATCGGTGATGCTGCAGCCATAGACGAGAGGTTCGGTATCCAATGATTGGCTACCGCCGACGAGGTGGCTTTCCAGCATGATGCCCGCGATGGCGGTTTCGCCGCCGCTGATTTGTTGGGCGAGGTCGGCGGCGACGAGGGGTTGGCGGGCCGCGTCTTTGCCGCTGTTGGCGTGACTGCAGTCTACCATCACAAACGGGGGCAATCCCTGCGCGGTGAGGAGCTCGCGGGCTTGTTGGATGTGGGCGGGCGAGAAGTTTGGGCCGGCTGATCCTCCGCGGAGCACGAGGTGGCATTCGGGGTTGCCCGTCGTGCCCATGATGGCGGGCGCGCCTTCGCGGGTGAGGGTGGGGAACCAGTGGGGTTGGGCGGCGGAGCGGATGGCGTCGACGGCGACTTTCAGATTGCCGTCGGTCCGGTTTTTGAAGCCGACGGGCATGGAGAGGCCGGAGGCGAGTTCCCGGTGCACTTGGCTCTCGACGGTGCGCGCGCCGATCGCGCCCCAGCTGATGGCATCGGCGTAGAATTGGCCGAGGGTGGTATCGAGAAATTCGGTCGCGATGGGCAGGCCTTTGGTCGCGATGTCGACGAGGAGTTGGCGACCGGTGCGCAGGCCTTGGTTGATTTGGTAGGAGCCATCGCGGGCGGGGTCGTTGATGAGTCCTTTCCAGCCGACCACGGTGCGGGGTTTTTCGAAATAAACCCGCATGACGATGAACAGGTCGGCGGCGTGTTGGGCGGCGGCTTGCGCCAGCAGGTCGGCGTAGTCGAGCGCGGCCGCCGGATCGTGGATCGAGCAGGGGCCGGCGATGACGAGCAGCCGATCATCCTCGCCCTGCATGATGCGGGCGACGGTCTGGCGGGCTTGGGCGACGCGATCGGCAATCGGGTCGGGCAGCGGAATCTCCTCGGCGAGCAGGCCGGGCGCGATGAGGGGTTTGGTGGCGCGAATGCGTAAATCGGCGGTCTGAGACATGGGCAACCGCCGAACGTGGCGGGACCGCTCGCGCTTGGCAAGGGAGCGAATCGCGCCCCTTACGACTCGTGCTTGCGAGGAGCGCGGCGGTCTTGTTTCCGACCTCGCTTACGCTCGTCGGGCCACCGGTGTTGCGGCGGATACTGGAGCCGGTTGATGCGCCAAGCTACGAAGCCCATGGCGGCGCCGATAGCCGTCGCAACGGCCAAAATGATGATGAGGGTGTCGCTCATTGGGAAAGGTCAAAAATAGGGTAAATACCCTAGTATTCGACAACGTAGCGTTCACCAGACGGTCGTGGGAAGCCTAATTTTCGCCCGACTGGGCAGGCGTTGCCCGAAGATACGCTCAACCGCGGCGGAGTGGATCGGTCCCGCCCTGCGAGATCCGTGTTCGTCCGTGGTGGTTACCTTACGCCGCTCCACCCTTTCGTCCCGCGCTGCGGGACTCCAGCGCGGCTACCCAGCCAGGCCTTATGGAGTAGCCGCCTTTGAGCCCGGCGAAAAGGTGGTCACGGTTGACGGGGGAAGGGCCGGTTCC